>ENA-UOOI01001611-UOOI01001611.1-fermentation-metagenome-genome-assembly--contig:-NODE-1611-length-22682-cov-4.058116_pt1 | contig 22682 bp, 17 predicted proteins | sample MGYA00245779_ERZ724027 | MGnify/ENA primary metagenome ERZ724027 (study PRJEB28704, sample SAMN03018318) | fermentation metagenome | biome: anthropogenic terrestrial biome; feature: soil; material...
CTTTTAAACAGGTCTGGGGTGATCATATCTGCGATACCGTAATCTTTGGAGACAAGATATACTCTGACTTTGAATATTTCAATGATGAGAAGAAACAAAAACAGCGTATTGAAATGTTCACTCCCGTCAAGGCAATCAAGGGGCAACCCGAACAGGAAAGGCAGCGCCAGAAAGCCTATAATGACTTGTTCTCCACGGCCGTTTCCAAAGTCAGACAACCCATAGAATCATTCTTCAACTGGCTGAATGAAAAAACAACTATTCAAAGAGCGCAAAAAGTAAGATCCACAAAAGGACTACTTGTACATACGATGGGCAAAATTGCCCTCGCATTCATTTATCTAATTTTTTAAATACTGATTCGCATTAATTATTGATGTGCCCATTCGGATAAAATGACGGGACCTATCCGTACTATATGTTACCTGATCGGTTAATATGGGCTATGCACCAGATTTGTCAGAACCCAGGAAGGGTTTACAAGCCAAGCAATGGCTACAACATCCCATATTGCTTTAGACCAAGCTTTTAAATCGCGGCTATTGTATCCAAAACTATTTCGTACAAATAATCGGACAGGGGGTTTTTATCTTTCAAGTAATATTCTAACTCTGGTAGAGTGGTATGAAAATGCGATACTACCGGCTGGCATGGCGTGATTACTAATGGAACTCCTGAATTCAAAACTACCTGAGCGGCCAATACATCCTATAATTACCCCCGAATCCTTTCGATTCCTCACTTTTATAGTTTGTGCAATAGTTGTATTTAGTTGAAATAGGTCTTCTTTTTTGGTTTATTACGAGAATATGCTACCATATTTTCAATATTAATTTGGTAATTATCAGGAATATTTCTGGTTTTGAGCTTTATACTATGTTTACCCTCAGGAAGATTATAGTTCCACGCAACATCATATTTACGAGCATAATATATGGTTGGCATTTTTATGGTTTCAATAAATGTATTGTCGATATACAAATCTGCTTCCAATACAGCATGTGGGTTATTTTGGTTATTATTAGTTGCAGAGCCGGTCAATACAAATCCAGAACCCATTATGTCAAATGTAACTTCCATATCCTTTGCTGTCAATTTTGAGTTTAAATTTCGCTTTTCGATAGGATAAAGTCCTTCAAAATTGATTTCTAAAGGAACTCTTTTCGGAGCTTGGTATTTAATGATAAATGAATCATCCTCCTCTTCTCCTCCATTCCTCATTATCATTTCTGAAGCATGTTTAAATCCAATATCATAAACTTGATTGAGGGATAATTCGGTGTATGCGAAATTCAAATCATCTATCTTGTCAATACCCTGCTTCCAATAATTGGGTATATTACTATACCCGATCATTGTTCCCAATATTCCACCGGCATTAGCAGGATTACAATCAGAATCGTAACCACACCTGGTGCTTATATCTATAGTTGCTCCGTAATCCCCTTTTCCATACAGCAAACCCATAACGATGTATGCTCCATTAATTTTAGCGTCTATATTATAGGCTGCAAAGACTCCATCAGGAGAGCCTATATCGTGTGACCATTTCTTTTGTGCCTCGAACCATGCATGTTTCCAATCATCTGGATTTTGCCTATACCATTTAATTATATCCGCTATGCATTGATAATATTTACTTTCTTTGGGGAGGGTTTCCAATGCCTTTTCAACAATATACTCAATGTCATCGTGGACAAAAGCCAAAGAATACATAGCAGCGACAAACATTCCTCCATATAATCCATCTCCAGAGTTCATAATACGCCCAATTTTATCGCATATTTCAACCGCGGAATTGACCATTCCAGGTGATATCAAGCCTGCAAAATCCGATTCGATTTGAAAGTCAATATCATCGGCATGAGGGTTATTCTTCCAATGTCCCGAAGCGGGCGGCATTATTCCATTAAGAATATTATAACGGGCATTTTGGTTAGCAGCCCATAATTGATACTTTGATTGCGCGATTGCCCGCGCATGGAGAGTGTCAGAGGCGTCAAGCCCATGTTTTTCAAATACATCTATAAATGTTAAGTCCATATAAATATCATCATATAGGCCTGGGAAATTATCAAAATACCACATCATTCGTGTGCTATCCCATGGAATGGGAACATTGTCATCAATCATAGTCCCGTTCCATCTAAATTCAGTGGGACCGCCGTAAGTACATCCGATTACCTGCCCTGCCCAACCCCCTTTAATCTTATCTAAAAGCAGCTCTTTTTTTATATTGACTGTATCTGGAATTTTGACTCCGATTGCTTGCCCCTTGCAACCACTAAAAAAAATTATAATAGTCACTGAAAGTAGGCAAATTATATTCGCTTTTTTCATATTTATAGTTTGATAATGTTTGCTATCTTTTGTGTGTTTAATGAATTTAGATAATTCATATACTTATCTGAATTTAATCTCATCCAAGTGTTCCGTTTCCATATCATTTAATGGAAATTTCCACATAACGATTTCAGATACGTAAGCATTGTTGCGGTCATTCCAACTATTATCATCCTTGAACAAATAAAGTTCAGGACGAAGAGCATACATACCATCAATCCAGCTTGACCCCGTACTTATAGTTTTGATCAGTGTGCCATCGAGATATATTTTTACAAATTCATTTAATTTAACGGAGTAAATAACTCTATGCCATTCATTGAGGTGCATATTTTTACTTGCTGAATTCCAATATCCATTAATGCTCAATTCTCCATAAGGACTTATAAATAATTCTCCGTTACTATTGGAATTATCTATATCCGCGATGCTAAACCATTTGAAAGCTGATAATTTAATATTCATTAATATAGTGTATTCATTCACATAAGTACTGCCTGATCGCGGAGTTATTCCATGCCTGCAAGTTAAATATGATAATTCGGGTACCAAAACAGCTTTATCATTCTCGGTTGGACCATTTGATAGCGTTATCTTATTTCCAGGTGATACCTCAATCAGGGGTTGCCCTATTTTTGCCTTGAATAGATCATCCACATCATCAAATAGCCACATTCCTATGGGTGGAATTTGGCGATAAATATTTAAAGCACGTGTTTGGGTACTACTCGTGTGGTTACTGGATGAAGGCACAATTGTCCAATAGCATCTGGCACTTCCATTTGCCACTACCTCTTTGATTTGGGATGAATACAGATCAATCGACGAGACATTTCCTACATTCAGCTCAAAGGTTTTATCGGTTGGAAAATTTGAACTTGTTGATATCTTCAAAGTGTAAGAATCAATATTTTCAACTGTTGTCCACGAGAAATGGTATATTTCTGAATCATTTGTATTATTTAGGTCTATCGTATGTGCAGTAATAGGTGTTTTAAGAAATATGACATCACCGGCTGATTCTGAAATGTTTAAAGAAATTACAGACGTCCAGTTAACGGTGTCAATAATTGAGACACTATTTTTTTTAGGGGTGATTTGTAAAGTAATCTCTATAGGAATGATATTTCCTTTCGTTATGTTCTCGACAAAAAAGCTCGGTATATCTCCTTGTTCTCCTCCTGTCTGTAGAATGTTATTATTGTCTTTATAGCTATAAGAATAGCCATGACAATCGAATAATACCCCGGATAACTTATTATCCCATTCAATAAGAGCAGTGGAGCTTGATTCTGTTATTTTTGGTGATAAGAGTTCCATCTGCTCAAGATCATATGAAGTGTAAGGAATAAGTGATATTTCCTTTGGAATTGATCGATTACCATATTCATCTTCAGTAAAGACTTTGAATGTATATTCTTCCGGTTCTATAAGTCCGGTAATATTCACCCATGAACAGACGCTGTCAATAATCAAAGGGCTATCAAAATATGAGCATTCGATCACAGTTTTCTTTGCTTTCGCCAGTTTCATTTCTGAGGCCCGGATTCTCCCTTTCGTGGACAGGTCTATTTCAACACGTTCAAATCCAATTTTTCCGGCAATAGTATCAAAACCGGATGGATATATTGCTTCCTCCGTGGCAAATTCTCTCAACGTATCATACATGCCTGTACATGAGAAGCCAGACAGTGAGAAAACAACTGATGTAATCCATAAAAGATATATTATTTGCTTTTTCATTTCATAATTTTATTAAAAGTTTCATTGCATATTTGCTTTTCTACCATAAAGTGTAATCTCTGAGAGGACCCAAGGAGCAGCTCCGAAACCGGTAAGCGCTTCATACCTGAACCATCGCGCGGGTTTTGTGAATGCAGGAACTTCGGGGTACATTAGTGCCATGTCACCTGCTGCTCCTAATCTTGCAATTTCCAACTCACTTAGTCCCGTTGGTATCTCAATTGTATGTTGTGAAATGAACTCCCATTCGCTTGTTTCTTCATTTAAGAAATACATATTGTATTGATTCACGTTTTCACCCGTATAATAGTATCCTCTTTCGTTTGGATCGTACGTGTTTGTGTTAAGATCATGCCGTTGATTAGTCACAATTCGGCTTAGTTCATAATAATCACCCAGATCAATAAGGAAATTCCAAGGAGTATTTCCATCTATCGCTTTACCAGTGCGACCTCTCCCGGCAGTATGCATTATGCTAATGATCTCGCCTCTTGAAATAATCCCGTCGATGACATTTAACGATTTGGCTTCATAAGCATTCCCAAAACACATGGGAATACCCGCTATTGAATCGTTGGTGTTTGGTAATCGCCAAAGTTCTTTTGGTAAAATTGCATCACTCATAATCTTGATTTGTCCCATTTTAATATTTTGGGACCAATTGCCATATGTGTCTCCAATACGAATATTCACGGTTAAAGATTCGTCATCTGAAAGTACTACATTGTCTATTATTTCTCTATTGATAGCTTTGTTTGAGGTTAACACCCATGTTAAATCACGATCCTTCCCAGCTTTATTAAAGATCATGTCAATATAGACGTTTACAGTTTGTTCCAATACATTATCCCATAAAACGATAAATGAGTTAAATCCTGCCAATACTTTAATAGATTCTGCTACATTCTGTAAGGCTGATTCCGATGCTTTAACGGTCACCGGAACTGAAATAGAACGATTTCCTGCTCTATCAACGGCATATAATTGGACCACGTGTTCAAGGGTGTCTGCAATTCCCATTACATCAAGTGAATCTGTAAAATAGGATGCGGAAAAATAACTTTTTTTCCCACTATTATTGACATATTCAGCATTGATGCTAAGTATATCTTTATCCTCAGGCAAATTGTAAAATATTCTAGCGGCCCCCACAAGTGGTTTGTACGACAGATATTCCGGAGGTCCAGGTGCTTTGTTGTCATCCCCACTTATTTCAAATCGTTTTTCTTCTTGGCAAGCATTAAATCCAATTATAAACATTATGCTTAGTATAATATATATGGTCTTCATCATATTTGTTTTTATAAATCTTATTTCAAATTCTAAAATTATTACCATCCTGGGTTCTGAACTAGATTATCATTGATAGTTAGTTCATTTATGTCAATAGGCCATAAATAATTTTTCTTGAAAAATTTATTTTGTTGGTAGATTGTCCTAACAAAAAAAGTTTCCGCATCCGTTCCCATATTATTCCAACCAACATTTGGTTTGGAAAATTCAGAGACTGCCTTTTTATACCGCACTATATCCCAATAACGATGTCCTTCAAATGCGAACTCATTGTCTCGTTCTCGAAGAATAATTTCCAACATTCCTTCCTTGGTAGTGTGTTTATTGACAGTTTTTGCCAGTTCTGAATTAGACCACACTACCTCTACATCTGGTATTCCCGCTCTGCGCCTGACTTTATTTATTGCATCATAAACTTCTTGTGTTGGAGCATCTAGGTATTGAGTTAATGCTTCCGCTTTCATAAGGTATAAATCTGCCATACGCATTAGCGGGTATGGAAATCTTACTAAACGTGCAATATGTCCAGCCTTTGTATCAGGGTGTACAAATTTCTGAATTCCAATTCCAGTAGTTAGGTATTGTACCCCGAATTTTGAATACCTGCCACCGGGTTCTTCGGCAAACATTGAAGTAGCAATTCTATTGGAATGAGAGCGAAAATAACCTCCTGTAATACCAAGGTTTGCATAAAACCTTAACTCTCTATCCACATACATATTGACCACCTGTGATCCTGGCTGTAAAATGCCCCTTGATTTTTCATATTCAGAATTTTCTTCTGTCGGTGTTGTAGTAATATCATATCTTCTATTATAATCAAATGATAAATCCTCATCCATGGGGAGGCCATTTTTGGTATAGTATCTTTCAATAACCGCGAGAGTAGCACCTGTACTGCCGAAACAAGTATTGGTGTCATATGTGCCACCGAAAGAATCGTATCCAGAAGGTAAGGGTATGTTTGTGATAGCCTGCCAGTCTTCTACACCAGAAGGACTCAAATTGGAGAAACCCCAAATAACTTCCATATTCCAAGGATCTACAATGAGCATCCGTAGATTATAGAGTGCCTGCATTCTTTCTATATTGGTTTCATAATCTGCACGATCATACGTGTAAATATTTTTACCATAAGTATATAATCCTAAATTATTACTTTCACAAATTTCGATAGCTTCATTTATTGCATCCAGGGCTTCTTTCCATTTTTGTTTATCGTAGGTCTGAGGAAAGAATGGTTGGCCGTCTGTATCAAGAAATTGGCTGTAATCGGTATTGCCATTAAAGAAAGGGCTTGCCCTAAATAATAATATTTTCGCTTTTATTGCCTTTGCAACTGTTTGGTCTACTTGCCCATAGACATCTGAATTTGCTTTTTCTCTTAAATCTGGAATCGCTTCGTCTATGAGTTGTATGATGTATTGAAAACACTCTTCCACTTTGCGTCTACGAGGGTATAATTCATCGTCTGTTGCATCCGTAGGAATCATTTTATCAGCAATGACAACAGGCCCATAATGCTGAACCAACAAGAAGGTATAATAAGCGTGCAAAAATTTCGCTTGGGCCTTCCAATCAGCTTTCTCAGATTCGGTCATGTCTCCAACAAGGTCTATTTTTTCCATAAACAAATTAGTATCATATAATGCTTGATACAAGTTCCAAGCGCCTCTTGTTCCTGACCATAACCCTAGCAAAGGACTGTCTGCGGATTGATCGCCACGGTTTATTATGTCTCCTAATGAACGATTTCGATTTTGATTGTCTAAATATACACGGTATTCGTCACCTAAGCCATATTCGCTATACAAATGATTGTTTATTAGGGGTAATGAATGATATACCCTGGCCAGGGCGTTCCAAGCTTGTTGCTTAGAAGAAAAAATATCCTCTAAGGTTACTGTATTATCTGGAACAACATCCAGAAAGTCACCACAAGAAAACAGGATCAAAACTAGACAAGCAGTGAGTACGATCCGCTTTATTCTTATTATCTTAATATGAATATATTTCATGTTCTTATTTTTTAACGGTTTGAATAATATAAATCAAAAGGAGAGCTGAACTCCGAGATTAAATGTTCTGTTAAGCGGATAATTCAATCCGTTGCTGCCAACTTCAGGATCCCAAAGTTTGAATGCGCTCAAAATGAGGGCATTTTCACAGGTGAAATATACCCTGGTGTTTGAAAGTACAGAAATACCACTGAAATTATATCCCGCTTCTATAGTTTTCAAACGCAAGAAACTTCCGTCACGTAACCACCAAGATGAGGCTCGAGAATTATTATTCACGATAGAGGTTGACAAGCGTGGAAAAAATGCATGTACGTTTGGATCTGATTCACTCCAATAACTATCGGCTATAAAAGATAATGAGTTTCGTCTATCTACGAAGGGGGTTATCGCGTCAGAATTGATGAAGAAAGATGTTCGACCATTTCCTTGAAAAAAGAAAGAAAAATCAAATTTTTTATATCCTAACGACATACCAAAGCCATATTGAATTTCAGGAACACTTGGAAATCCCATTGGTACAATATCGTAGCTATTTACTATTCCGTCGTTGTTGATATCTTTATATTTTATATCTCCTGCCATATAGGGGCCAAAATCTTGTTTTGGCGAATGGTCTATTTCTGCCTGATCAACAAATAATCTTTCTGCAACAAGTCCATATAGTTGATTTATGGGATTTCCTACACGTTGAAGATATTCATATGGATAATTCAATTCATCCAGTTTTGTGTATTTATTGGTGGAATAGGTTAAATTGAGGCGCCCTGTTAACCATAAATCTTTGGAGAAAGAATGTTGAAAATCTATTGAGCCGTCAATTCCATATGATTGTGCTTGACCCGCATTTCCAGAAGGTAGCGTACTCCAACCAGCCGTAGACGGGATATTTGATCGTAGACTATATATCCTGCTTCGGGTATCCTTGAAGAAATCTACATTGAGTTTTAGATCCTCATTCTTAAAAAAACCAAATTCAAAACCCAGATTGATTTTATCGGATATTTCCCAGGTCATATCGGGATTCCCTATACGATTCATATTATAACCTCCATAATATGTCTGGAAGGTATTCCCCCAAGTATAAACTCCACCACTCCCTGTTGAAATATTTGAGAGGAACCAAAAACGGTCAGCTCTGCCTGCAATGGCGTCGTTGCCTACTTTTCCATAGGTGAATTTAAGTTTTAAAAGATTGACGGCATCTTTCATTGATTCCCAAAATGATTCATTTGATATCAACCAACCCGCCCCGATAGATGGGAAAAATCCAAATCTATGTTTGCCCGAAAATTTTTCAGAGCCATTATATCCATAGACGAATTCAAGAAAATACCGGGTATCATAATCATAGGTGAAGCGGCCTGAATTTCCAAGATTCCGTTCGGGTAATGTTTCGAAGATATTGCTGCTGTTGCCTCCGGTAAGTAAGCTTTGTTCGGCAGTAAATACTGTCATCAGTCCTATGTTATGCTTGCCAAATTCACGCTCCCAATTTAGTCGTCCCTCAAAATAATAATGATTTGTAGCATCTCTATATGGCTCTACTCCTCCGAGATAAGCTTGACCCGAGGTGGAATTCAAAATAAAAAGACTATATTCATCGGATATCGGATTATAACTATCTATTGTATAATAATAGGGAGAATATCTTCTTTTCGCCGTATAAGAACTCCAGGTTGTCGCGGAGGCTTTTGCTTGAAATTTTAAGTTTTTGGTAATAAAATCCAAATCTTGCGACAAGGTAGCCATAGCTGTAATTGTATTGTCATCCCTGCTTTGATAACCCATTACCATTTCGGCATAGGGATTTGTCATGAGTGAGCCTGCATTATAAGCATTTCCAAAAAGGGTGTGCTTTGTGAAGAGATTGGCTTGATCCGGCTCAAAAACTGCAGGGAAATCAACAGGGTTACCTCCCATTATCATATTATAAATTTCTGTTGCGGAGCGATAAGGTCCATTATAACTCTCAAATCGGCCCTGTATTCTCGTATCAAGTGTTGTAGATTTTGTAAGTTTGAATACGACGTTGCTTCGGATATTAAATCTATTAATATTAATGTTATTATTGAAATTACTCCGATTGTCTACCTTTAACAATCCCGTTTCATGATCATAACCAGCCGAGACATAATACTTCGCTACATTTCCTCCTCCCGACAAATTAATATTTGCCTTGGTATTGGTCGTTGAAGATTTAAATAATTCATCGAGCCATTGTACGTTAGGATAAATCATAGGGTTCATGCCATTTTCGGTAGCTTGAATCTTTTGTTCACTGTAAAATGGACTTTCATTAGCTGTTCTCGTCAAAAGCGCTTCATTGTACATTCTCATATAAGTAACTCCATCGACGAACTCATTCATCCTTGTTGGTGTAGTAACTCTGGTGTCAACACGGATATTCATCCTTACAGGGCCTTCTTTTCCTTCCTTAGTTGTGACTAAGATTATTCCATTGGCACCTCGTGGCCCATACATTGCAGTTGCCGTTGCATCCTTTAATATAGAGAATGCCTCAATATCGTCGGATGGTATACGGGCAAGATCGTTAGCTGAGGCTTCAAATCCATCAATTAAAATCAATGGGTCGTTTTTATAACCAAAAGTAGTTACGCCACGAACAAAAAATTGTGCGTTATCATTTCCAGGCTCTCCTGTAGTTTGATAAGAAATAACTCCGGGAATTCTACCGGCAAAAGCCGTTGTCAGGTTACTACTAGGTATTTTCAGATCTTTTGTGTTGACTGTTTGGATAGAAGATATCATACTGGTTTTTTTCTGTTGGCCAAATGCCACTACCACAACTTCCTCCAATTCTTTCTCTTCCTCTTTCATTCTAATAGTAATAATTCGTGATTCTCCTATTTTCACCTCCTCGGTTTTATATCCTATAAAGGAAAAAATAAGAACACAAGTATCGCTTGGTACAGCGAGATTGAATTCACCTTTTCCATCGGTTGTAGTGCCAGTGCTACTTCCACGCACCATGACTGTTACTCCCGGAAGCGTTTCATCGAAATTATCAAATACCTTGCCCGTTACTTGAATGCCTTGTGCAAACAAATTGGAGGAAAACAGGAGCAGGAGTAGTGGGATAAAGTTTCTCATGTAATTATTCATAATTCTGATTATTAATACTATTCATTTACAATTCTTATATCCCCCCAATATCCAGCTTCCCAAGCCCACCCATTCGCTTTGTTTTCAAGGTCAATTTTGACATTCTTATTTCCGGCAAAAGGTGTTAAATCGAAGGTTATCTCACGCCAACCATCATTGTTGACCGAATCTTTTCCGATAGTTATCTGTTTCTGTACAGAACCGTTCACACGGATAATCAAATCCCAATCGCCACCATCATAGTGGCTGACGAGTGCTTTTAGCACGGTCTTTTTGTCTTTGAGAATATCAATTTCCGTGCTCAGGACGCAGGGTATTTCCCTACTAAGAGGATGCGTTACAATCACATTCTCTTTCCCTTTGTAGGTTTCCCTAAATCCTGGATCCATATCTGTTCCACAGTTCGAAACTATCCAACCTGGGAGTAGTTCATCTACTGCTTTTTGGATGTTGATAAATCCTTTATGGTTGATTTTTGCCATTTCTTCTTCGGTGAAAAGGCTATTTGTAATTGGTTCCGGATCCCAACTGAATACCAAGGCGCTTGGCGTTGGTTTTTTGAGTGGAATCATAAAGTACTCCTCTCCGTTTGTCTCTGTTTCAATCCGGCCACCCTCTCTCAAAACATACGCGCGTGCCAGTTTTTCACAGACATCGAGCAATTTCGGGAAATTGTAATTTGTATGTGCAAAGTGTGTTTCCAGATCAAGATTTTCCTTGAATCGGCTAGGAAGTTTAGAGGTTCCAAGCGTGGTGAACAAAATACCGGCGGCATTCGAAGGGTTACAATCAGAATCCTGGCCACAGCGTGTTGAAATAATAATGGTTTGGTCAAGGTCTTTTTCTCCATAGAGTAATCCTATAAGGATATATGCCCCATTTATTTTTACGTCTATGCCTCCATTGGAGTTTTTTTGATATTCTGGATCTTCTCGATATTTTTGCTGGCATAATGTCCAAGTGGTTTCCCAATTATCTGGATTAGCCTTGTACCATGCTACTACATCGCGTACCATTTCGGCGTATTGGCATTCATGAGGAATGCACTTAAGGCCGGCATCGATAACTTTTAGTATATTCTCCTCGAAAAATGCTTCCGCATACATGCCACCTATAAATTGTCCCGCGTACATCCCGTCGCTATAATTCATTAATCGTCCGAATTTTTCACCTAATTCAATGGCTATATTTGGCATCCCAGGAGCAATTAACCCAGAATAATCAGCCTCGATTTGATAATCAATATCGTTTGGGCAATTCGAGAAAGCAGGATGGCTGCAATCGGGTGGAGCAATCCCCGCACGTAGATTCCTTCTCCCGGCATCATTAGCACACCATAAGGGGTATTCGCTGTTGGCGAAATCAATGCCGGCTTGCCGGATAGAAACGTCTAAACCATACTCCTCCAATGAGCGTAAAAAAGTCATTTCCACGTAGAGATCATCTTGATAAAAAGCACTATTAATCAATTCATTTTTCCATTGTGGCATATCTCCTGCTGGAATAATCTTGTCTTTCCATATAAACTCAGTGGGAGCACCCCAAGCAACTCCGGCTATCTGACCCAGCCATCCTGCCTGTAATTTATCGCGGTATTCCTTGACCGATAGTTTTCGATATTCAATATCTGACTGTTTGTCACGGGTTTCAGAAGTGCATCCTGTTAGATTTATTAAAACGCTAACAGCAATAAGAAGAGGTGTTTTTTTTAACATAACAATGAAGTGTATTTTGTGAATTTTTATTGTGAGTTTTTATGAGTATCTATGGTTAATTACCTCCCGAAGATACGATCAGGGATAGTCCGATAATGAATAATACAAACATAAAGGTGAGCATGTAGTTAACAGCTTTGGGAGATCCTTTGAACTCCTTCCATATAAACACACCCCATAAGGCAGCAATCATCGGTGCACCCTGTCCCAACGCGTATGAAATCGCCGGGCCAGCTTTTCCCGCGGCGACGTAACTGAGGGCCGTGCCCATTCCCCAGATAATACCTCCGAGTACTCCTACTAAATGTGTTTTAGAATTACCTTTGAAGTACTGGGAATAGGTTACCGGCTGTCCCATGAACGGTTTTCTCATGGCAAGGGTATTGAAGATGAAATTACTTCCCAATATTCCTAACGAGAAGATAAAGAATGCGCCGTACGGGGCCAGCATTCCAGCAGAGGGATTCTCTAAGTTGTTCAGGTCCATCGCGGATGCCACAAAACGATAAAAGAAAGACATCAGGAATCCGGCGCAAATAGCGATGATGATTCCCTTTTTCTTTGTCTTGCTCTCCTCTGTTCCCTTACTCATTTTTCCAGAGGCGATGCCATTAAGCACAATTGCGATAACAATCAATGCTACTCCTAAAAATAATATTACTGGATCGCCTTTTGGTGCCCCAAAATAATTGATGAATACTCCCAGTACAAGTGCTATACCTACGCCCACAGGGAAAGCAACTGACATGCCTGCTAACGAGACTGAAGCCGATAGCAAAATATTAGAGGCATTAAAAATAACTCCTCCCGTGAAGGCATGCCAAAAATTCTTTGAGCTTACTTGTGTAATATCAGTGATAAAGCCGCGTCCATGATCTCCCGTGCTACCCAACGTAAATCCAAAAATAAGCGAAAGAAGCACGATTCCGATCACGTAATCCCAGTAAAAAAGCTCGTATCGCCATGTTTTGGCGGCCAACTTTTGCGTGTTACCCCACGAGCCCCAGCAAACCATGGTAACCACGCATAAAATAACTGCTAATAAATAATTATCTACTATAAACATATTGTATTTTTATTTAAGATTTAATATGTTGTTTTTTTTATGGCAGGAATTACTTCGTCCCTATAAGGGATTGAACTTTGTGCCCCTTCTCGCGAAACAGTTATACTAGCCGCTTTATTTGCTATTTCAACGGCTTCTCTTATTGAGTGTTTTTCAGATAGCGCAACACAGAAAGCACCACAAAAAGTATCTCCCGCGGCTGTGGTGTCAATTGGTTGCACATTGAATGCAGGAATTTCATAATAATTTGGACCGTCTTTTACAAAAGCACCTCGGTCACCTAATGTTATGATTACCTTATCAACTCCCTTTTCTGCAATAATATTTGAAGCTATTTGTGTCGATTTCCTATCGGTTATTTTTATGCCTGATAAAATTTCTGCTTCTACCCGATTGGGTATTATTGCATAGAGGCTTTTTAGTAATTCATGGGAAAGTGATGCCGCGGGTGCTGGATTTAAAATCACTTTTATACCCTTTTTATAGGCCATCTTTGCCACATAGTCAACTGTTTTTATAGGGATTTCTAATTGTAAAAGCAATAGCTTTGCATCATCGAAAGCATTCATCGCTTTATCAATATCCTCTGGGAATAATGCTTCATTGGCCCCTGCTGCAACAGCAATGCAATTTTCACCTTTTTGGTCTACAGTTATTAAGGCAACTCCGGTGGGTAGCTCCTCGTCAAGAAAAGTATATTGAATATCGATATTTTCATTTTCATACTGTGCTATAAGTTGTTTTCCGAATAGGTCACTCCCTAATTTTGCAATAAGAGTTACTTTCCCTCCTAATCTTGCGGCTGCAACAGCTTGATTTGCTCCTTTACCTCCTGAAAACATCTTGAAACTTCCTCCTAGGACAGTTTCCCCGGGTATTGGTAGACGATTAGTCATGATAGTCATGTCTGTGTTGCAACTTCCCACTACGATAATTTTATTTATATTCATAATATTTATAATAAATAATTGCAAATATATTGACAAATATTTATATGAACAAACGTTTTCGCAATTATATATAGTTAAATAAAGTTATTTGCAGGCTTGTTGTCTACTCTTTCTGTTATTTCTATTCATTTTATTCCAAAAATAGGTCATAAAGGACAAGTCGAACATAGCCGATATTGCAGAATAATTAGTTGGGATTTTGTATTATGACGGCATCCATGTTTTGAATGGAAAAGCTGATAAATACAGGATAAACAAAACTACTCAAAAGGAAAATAAAACTTACGAGGGAGAAGTTGAATTCTCGAATGAATTTGTCCGAAATTTACGAACCGGTATAAGTAAAACGATTGTGCTAATTTTTTCTTCTTTAAAAATCCTTTTTTAGCAGAGTCTTTTAGAGGATATATTTCTTTGGTAGCAGTTTCCCTGAAAAGTGTGGGGCTAGGGCCTGGTTAGCGGGGTCAAAAATAAACGTGTTTTCCCGGATTTTTATTGGAATAGGTTATGAGTTCCCTGATATTAATATGGTAACCATCGGGAATATTCCTTGTTTTTAATGTTATAGTATGTTCCCCTTCGGAAAGGTCATAGTTCCATGCCATATCAAGCCTGCGAACAAGAGACAATGTTGGCATCTTTATCGTTTCAATAAAATTGTTATCAATATAAAGATCAGCTTCCAACGTATTATCTTTTTGGTTGTTTTGTGCTGAAGCATATCCTGTGATAACAAAACCACAACCGGTTATACCAAATGAAACTTCATTATTTTGCTCAGTTAACCAGGTACTTATATATTTCCTTTCAGTAGGATAGATCCCTCCTATTTCCAGAGCAACTGTTTGGGGAATCTGGTACCGAATAATAAGTGAATTCAAGTTTCTCAAGTAGCATGACTGCAACTAAACAGTCCGACTGACAATGTTTTGCGACCCATCGGAGCCCGCGATCGCTAAAAGAGAAGAACTTGCTTCGCTTCGGACAGCTTCTCTTTTAACGCTCTACGCGTGCTATGGGTGCCCCGTAAAACACTTAAATGTCTCCTGTTTAGTTGCATACATTTCGGAAATAACTTGCGAAACTTCAGTAAGTGAATCGTATTCTCAATGCCTCCGTTTCTTTTAATCATTTCGGCAGCATGATGGAATCCTATATCATACACTTTGTTAAGGGACATTTCTGTATATTGGAAATTCATATCCTCCACTTTTTCAATAGCCTGCATCCAATAATCGGGGATATTACTGTATCCTATCATTGTGTCCTGAATTCCGGCAGCATTGGGCCGGATTACAATCCGGATCATAACCGCACCTTGTACTTATATCTAGGATAAAGCAACCATAAGTATCAGCCACACCATGACCGTTCTAAAGATGTTCTTCATAACTTTGATTTTTATTTTATTATGCGAATACTTTAATTAAAATAAACTGATAATCAGTTTCAACCCGTATATTACTGATATTTCTTCGGCTTTTGGGTTATCAGGTCGATGAAGTAATCTCTTATTTGCTCCCTTTGTTGTTCCGTGACAGTCAGGTATTTATGTTTCCCTTTTTCGTCGGGTGTAAATCGGGTAATCCCTTTATCATCAATACTTATCGTACCTGCAGGTGACTCTCCAAAGAAACCTTTATCTGCTTCAACAACGTAAAGTACCGAGGTCAGGTCCCATGTCTGACGGTCGTAGGGCATCTCCAGATAGGCTTTATATCCTTCAACCAGCGGATTGGGTTCTTTCCATTTGAAATCATTTTCGATGCTGGAGGCAGGATATAATATTGTTTCACCCAGTTCGAAGGGGGATACCACTATGGGGGCCGGCCACTCCCTGATTACTTTTTGAGCAGCAGGAATATCACAGTTGACATTGAATTCCGAAAAATTTTCGTCCTGAAAATGTCCTATCATAGCGGACAGGATTTTCACTTTCCTGGTGATGAGTTCTTTCCCTGTAAGGGGTGAAAATTCATCTCCCTTGCTGTCCAGAAGCTGGGCAAGGTTAGTAGAAAACCCTACTGAAATAATATCTACCGAATTATCTTCCTGTGATGCTAATATTTTACGGTAGAGGGCTACTGAGGTAGGAAGTGCTTTATAATCCTTCACTGTTCTTTCGAAAGCAGGTTTGCCTTCTTTCTCCATTTGACACACTGCACGTACGAAATTATCCTCATTGTCTTTTTCAGATCCATTGACTACCATTCCTATAGGAATATCGGGATAGCCGTACCATGTATTCATAATATCGATATATTCAACGCAATAAGGACTTTTCTTTGTTGTAGGAATACCAAGTAATTGTATTCTGTCCTGATCCAGATATTTATATAACATATCCAATGCAAGCGCATCGTCTACATCATTACCCATATCTGTATCGAAGATTATGTCAATCTTTTGCCGGTCAACATCTCCTTTAGTTTTGCCTTCGGAGCATGATAAAAGAAATACGAAGACGATGAATAGCCACAATGTTGTTTGTATAACCTTTCTCATATTGTAATGTTTTTATTTATTTAAACACATTGAATTCTCTTATACAAATTTTGCCTGATTACTTCATATCCTTATATACGGGGGAATTTCCATGGCTCTCTGTATTGAGGCTTTATATATTTATTTGCTTCAGCGATGTTGAACGACTTATTCTTATCGTCATATTGTAAAGAGACTCCGCTCATCCTGGCGGCAATATTCCCTAAATGAGCATATTTGGCGCACAAACTCCCTGTTTCTATCGTGCATGCCGTATTCCGGTCTCTGCTTTTCATGCATTCCAGGAAGTTGAACACATGATCTTTGTGGTCCTGATAATCGGCCTTGACAATTTTCCCGGGAACCTTTTCCCTTTCGGGATAAACCTGCCAGTCATCTCTATTGGCCACCAATGTCCCGTTTTTACCGGTAAAGACTAATCCGTAATTTTTACCATACGGGCCGGATTCAATACCGGCATTATTCTCCCAGGTCAGTATATAATCATCAAACTGGTATAATACTGATTGAGTGTCAAAAGTTTCATGCATACCATCCGGGTAGAGAAAATTACCGGCATTGGCCTGTATACTATTGGGCATGGTATGTATTTTCTTCGCCCAAAGTGCCATATCCAACAGATGAACACCCCAGTCGGTCATAAGGCCTCCCCCGTAATCCCAAAACATTCTCCATAAGCCGTGAAAACGTTGTCTATTGAATGTCCGTTCCGGGGCAGGCCCCAACCATGTGTCAAAATCAACACCTTCCGGGATATTTGAATCGGGAACAATTTCGGTTATTGCAGCATAATTGAAGTTGGCATATACATGTATACGGGATATTTCTCCCAATACACCCGAATCCAGGTAATCAATCATTTCCTTCCATAGCTTTGCACTTCTTTGTTGTTGACCTACCTGTACCACCCGCTGATATTTATTCGCTGCTTCGACCATCACATCGCATTCTGCTATCGAATTACTGACCGGTTTCTCAATATACACGTCTTTACCGGCCTTACATGCATCCACAAATTGCAGGCAATGCCAGTGATCGGGCGTTCCGATTATGACTGCATCGATGTCCTTTCGATCGAGGATCCGGCGGTAATCACCATATAGCTCGAATTTCTCTTTCTGCATGGAAGCCAATTCCTTTGCCCGTGACTCCATGACCGATTTATCAATATCACATAATGCCAAACATCGTACTTCATCCGATAACAGGAAATCCGATAAATTAGCCCATCCCATAGAGCGGCATCCGATTAATGCAACATTAATCTTATCATTCGTAGATACCTTAATCGATGCAGCCCTTAAATAGGCGGGCATTGCCAGACCTGCTGCCACAGTAGAGGATGTTTTCAGGAAAGAACGTCTTGTAATACTCATAATAATAGTGTGCTAATTGTAAATTACGAATCGGGCCATTTCTAAAAGATACAATTGTGTTTTTAATTTATTAATTGATACTAATTGCAAATATATGAACAATATTTATTTGAACAAACGTTTTCGTAATTTTACTTAGTTAAATAAGCTATCTTTGTAGACTTAGTCTCTGCTTATTCCATTATTTCTGTTAGCTTTGTTAAAAAAATAGGATTATGCATCATAAATCAAACATAATTGATATTGCCGAAAAGTCGGGATTCTCTATTACTACTGTCTCCAGGGTTTTGAACGGCAAGGCAGACAAATACAGGATTAGTAAAGCTACTCAGCAGAAAATAAAGGCTCTGGCGGAGGAGCTGAATTATGTTCCGAATGAATTTGCCCGTAATCTCCGCACCGGTAAGAGTAAAACGATTGCGTTGATTGTTCCTTCTTTAAAAAATCCTTTTTTTGCCGAGATAGCAAGCGTGGTAAATACAGAAGTGAGAAAATACAATTATATAACTATTATCGGAGACAGTGATGACAATATCGAAAATGAAAAAACAGAAGTAATGCATTTGTCATCCAGAAATCTAGATGGAATGATCATTGTTCCTTGCGGGGATGAATGGGGACATCTGGAGAGGATGCAGGAGAAAGGACTTCCGTTGATCTGTATTGACAGGTATTTTGAAGGGTTGGATCTCTCCTTTGTTTCTTCGGACAATTATGAAGGTGCCTATTCAGCATCTAAATATCTGATTGAGCACGGTCATACTTCTATTGGCTGTATCCAGGGGGTCAGACACTCAACCCCTAATATCCAACGGGTAAGAGGTTTTGTGGATGCCATGATTAATTCCGGTATCACTTCATATACGGTGACCGGAGATGCTTTCAGTGAACAGAACGGATATCTGGAAACAAAGCTGTTGCTCCAGCAAAAAGTGAGACCTACTGCTATATTTGCCTTTAGCAATACTATTGCTATGGGATGTATAAAAGCGCTTAAAGAGGAGAAGGTGAAAGTACCGGAAGATATATCACTGCTTACATTTGACGATAATCCATACCTTAATTATATAGAGCCTCCGCTTACCTGTATATCGCAACCGGTGGAAGATATTTGCAAGATAGCTGTGAAGATACTCTTTTCCAATATACTGGAGCATGCTATCTCTCCCAAACATGTTCTGTTAAAAACCCAGTTGAAAGTGAAAGCTTCGGTAAGGAATTTAGGCAGTCCACTATAATAAGGTGGGAAAGTAAAATCCCAAATCCCAAATCCGACATCTCAAAGTCGAAAGAAGTTCAGTCTGCCGTTCCGCTCAAAAAAATACCGGAAATGCATTTTATATATGCATTGTTTTGTTTATTTTTGGGCAAATTTAATGATATTACGTTATGTCAAGGAAAATCAGAGTAGCCGTAATCGGCTATGGAAATATAGGAAAGTACGTGGTGGAGGCGTTGCAGTCGGCTCCCGATTTTGAAATTGCAGGGATCGTCCGGCGTGATGCCGCGAATATTCCCGCTGAATTGAAAGAATATAATGTGGTAAGTGCCGTATCGCAACTCGAAGAGGTGGACGTGGCCATACTTTGTACTCCCACGAGAAGTGTAGAGAAATTTGCCATAACATGTCTGGAACAAGGGATCAATACGGTGGACAGTTTCGATATCCATGGACAGATACTGCAATTGCGTGGATCGCTCGATGGAGCGGCAAAGAAGCATAATGCCGTTTCCATTATTTCTGCAGGATGGGATCCGGGAAGCGACTCGGTGATCCGTACCCTTATGGAAGCAATGGCGCCGCGGGGAATTACCTATACTAACTTCGGACCGGGCATGAGTATGGGACATACCGTAGCCGTAAAGGCGATCGACGGTGTAAAGGCGGCCCTCTCCATGACTATCCCTACAGGAACAGGTGTGCATCGCAGGATGGTCTATATTGAGTTGGAAGAAGGGTATGATTTTCAAACGGTAGCGCAAGCCATCAAAGCCGATGATTACTTTGTCCATGACGAAACCCATGTCTTTCAGGTGGAAGATGTGGAAGCACTCAAAGATATGGGGCACGGTGTGCTGATGGAGCGCAAAGGCGTTTCGGGGAATACACAGAACCAATTGTTTAAGTTCGATATGCGTATCAATAATCCCGCCCTTACAGCGCAGGTGCTTGTAGGAACTGCACGTGCGGCGATGAAGCAGCAGCCGGGTGCCTATACCATGATCGAGATTCCCGTAGTAGATTTGCTACCCGGGGAAAAAGAGGCATGGATCAAGAAATTGGTGTAGATTCGTCGTTTTGATATAAATCCAAAGTTATTTACAGGAGCGACTTGTGTAAATTCTGCACAGGTTGTTCCTGTTTTCATTTACATTTTTGAGATTTGTGAAAGAAATACTATAACTGAGTGATATGGTTCGAAATAATCTTGTTGACCCAAATATTCCCATTTATATCTCTATCGTAAATAATGTACCATAATGTATAGGAATTACGCCGGTAACGGCGTACATATTCTCCATAACGTTTATGTTCAGGGTATTGGGTGTTAAAATGGAAACTATCGTTTTCTATGTCATAGCATTGAATAAGGATATCATCAATATAACGTTCTATGAAATCTAGGGAAAGCTCCATCTTTTTCCAGTGAAGCATTCCTGTGAAAATCAAATCCAAGTCTGAGTAAACTCTTTTATGAATGTAAACCATGCTTTTCCAGAAAAGCTTTTGCTCTTTTTTTAGCTTCAACTCTGAATTCTTCTACCGGCACATAATCACCGGACGAAGTTAAATCGTTTGAGGAAGGGGGGAGATACACTTGTTGCAATTCATTTAGCACTTCGTCTTCAAATGTGACCACCCCGGGGAAATCTTTCAGATAATTTATGATTTGTTTTCCTTCGGGCGTATCCGCATCTATTCGTATGGTAATTTGCATATAATCAGTCTCCTTTCAAAAGCAAATTTACAAAATATATCATATTAACCTGCCAAAACTATAAAAAATAATCATCTGCTTTGTATTTCTTTATCATCAATGAAAAAAAGACTATATATGTCGTAATTTGGCATACATTACATGTAATTTTGTCTCATAATTTCATCAACCGGAAATTTATGCGTATTCTTCATCTTTCGGACACCCATAACCGGCATCACCAATTGGTCAATATGTCGGAAGCAGACCTCATCGTACATTCCGGTGATATATCCTTTGCCGGTTCAGAGGATGAGGCCATTGATTTTATCCGGTGGTTTTCTGCATTACCCTATAAATATAAAGTTTTTATAGCCGGTAATCATGATAACTGCCTCCATGGAGCAAATATAGATGGCCTACCCGAAAACTGTTTTTATCTGTGTGATTCAAGTATAATGATTGACGGTCTTAAATTCTATGGTGTACCTATGTTTATGGAAGATGCAATATCCGGAAATTACGATGAAAGCATTCAGAAAATACCTGATGATACTGATATTCTTATAACGCACCAACCGCCTTATGGAGTACTGGACAATTCGGCCAATATCCATTACGGTGATCATAATTTATTACAAACCGTATTGGATATCCGTCCCCGATATCACCTTTTCGGACATATTCATAATGTCTACGGAGTTGAAAAAGGGAAGAATACAATCTTCTCGAATGCATCCTTGGTAGATGAACAGTATCGGTTACTGAACAAGCCTTTCCTGTTTGATATATAATATAATGGTGTTGCCATTGCTCAAATGGACATAAATTAATTTCGTTCAACAATGATCAGGTAAAATCGTTTAGTAGAGGTTACCTTTGGGACAACAGAAATTCATACTGATCTTAAACGGGATCATTTGCAGCCATAGATTTTGAAACAGCTAACCAGCACCGTAGCAGCGTGTGCAGCGTGGGAATTGTCGTGGAAAACGAGTTGGTTTACAAATCGGAAGGATATATCATTTACGATTGGTTTCTCGGATTGTGGCCCAAAAATCCGGTTTTATAGCATAACCGAAGGAAGAAGACGAAAAAGTTCATTATCTTTGTCGAAAATATCAATTCTGATGGACATATTACTCTCTGTAACCTGGAATGTAGACCCCACGCTTTTTACCGTTTTAGGCCGCGAAATTCGCTGGTACGGCCTGTTGTGGGTCATAGGGTTGATTGTAGCCGTGTATATCGTGCAACGCGTTTTCAAACGTGAAGATCTTCCCGAAAAATGGTTCGACTCACTCTTCTTCTATATGATCGTCGGTATTATTGCGGGAGCTCGTCTCGGTCATTGCCTCTTCTATGAACCGGCTTATTATCTGGCCAATCCCGTCGAGATCCTGAAAGTTTGGGAAGGTGGCCTGGCAAGCCATGGGGGAGTGATCGGTATTATCATTGCCGTATGGCTCTATTCACGGAAGGTGACCAGACTCAGTATGCTATGGACATTCGACCGGGTGATGGTGCCCACGGGATTCACTGCCGCAATGATCCGTTTCGGCAACCTGATGAACCATGAGATCTATGGAGGCCCGACCGACCAGCCGTGGGGATTCCGGTTTGTCACTA
>ENA-UOOI01001612-UOOI01001612.1-fermentation-metagenome-genome-assembly--contig:-NODE-1612-length-22664-cov-4.522756_pt1 | contig 22664 bp, 22 predicted proteins | sample MGYA00245779_ERZ724027 | MGnify/ENA primary metagenome ERZ724027 (study PRJEB28704, sample SAMN03018318) | fermentation metagenome | biome: anthropogenic terrestrial biome; feature: soil; material...
TAAAGACTTTCCGCTAATTGCTCTTTCCATAATATTCTTCAAATAATTTATATACGCACCGAAATCTCTGAATAGTTGTAATTTAGGATGTGATTTGATACAATCTGTATTATAAGGATAAATATGTAGCATTCTATATATAAAGAGGTGTTACAATTGTTGCATCTTCTATCGTAGCTTATTTTAAAAATATGTAACGGGGTGGGCTTAATATGAATATACCAAATATTTTAACTATTATAAGGCTTATACTTGTTCCCGTTTTTTTATTAATTTTCTTCTCTAATATACCGAATGCAATGCTCATTTCATTTATTGTTTTTGCTGCTGCCGGTTTAACGGATATATTGGATGGATATATTGCGAGAAAATTCAACTTGATAACAAAATGGGGTTCTATTCTCGACCCTTTAGCTGATAAACTTATGTCTATAGCGGTTTTAATAAGCCTTACGGTAAAACATATTATACCGTTTTGGGTTGTAACAATAATAGGTTTGAAAGAATTCTTTATGATCCTTGGAGCCATAATTTTATATAAAATGGGAACTTTTGTATCTGCAAAACTATATGGAAAAATTGCAACGGTTCTTTTTTATATATCGGTTATATTCCTGGAAATCGACAGGACCACAGGTCTTCTGCTTTTATATCTAACAGTTGCCGCTGCGCTGTTTGCCCTCGGCAAATATGTTGAGAACTATAAAAATGTAAAACATTCAAAATTGTAACATGTTCTTTCACCATGCATAATATAAACCAGGATATATATGTCCTGGAATCGGGGGATGATAATTGAGCATAGACCCAAATATTTTTTGCAACACTTGCAGTGGCACGACAGGTTGCACAAGTGGCCAAACGAGTACGACCGGAACATCGCTTATAATCATAATCATATTGATACTTGTAGTATGCGCCTTCGGTGGCAGGGTATTCGGAGGATACGGCGCATACCCCGGATATGGAGGATATTCGGTATACGGCTACACTGGTAAGCCTAAAAAATACAGGTATCTTGACGATTACATCGTAAATTATGAGCCGGATTTTTAATCCTGCTAAGGCTCTTCTCCCCATCCTGTTTTTGAATAAACATACCCCCTTTCATAAATAGATGCCGGAAATTTTATCCGGCATCTATTGTTTTACCTCTTCTTTAAGTTCTGCCCACATTTTTGTAAAAAGAATATTGAATTCGGGAATCGTCCTTATTTTTGCCATATTCCTCGGCCTTGGAAGATCCACATTGTATACGCTCTTGACCTTTCCCGGGTGTGCGGTCATGATCATTATATGGTCCGATAAAAAAATCGCCTCATCTATGCTGTGAGTTATAAACACGACGGTTTTTCTGTTCGATTCCCATATAGACAGCAGTTCCTGCTGCAGTATGAGCCTGTTCTGTTCGTCAAGGGATGCGAAGGGCTCATCCATAAGAAGTATCTCAGGGTCATTCACAAAAGCCCTTGCAATGCTGACTCTCTGTTTCATGCCTCCTGAAAGCTGATGGGGAAAGGCGTTTGTAAATTTCGTCAGGTCCATTTTCTCAATGTATTCTTTAACCATCCGATCTATTATCTTTTTGGGATACTTCCTCATTTTTAAACCATAGGCAATGTTTTCCTTGACAGACATCCATGGAAATATGGCATGCTCTTGAAATACCATTGAATTAAGAGGCTTATTCATATCTTTGTGTATAATCTCTATGGTCCCTGAAGAAGGCTGCTCAAGCCCTGCAAGCACTCTTAAAAGTGTCGTCTTGCCGCATCCGCTTGGACCTACGATGCACCAGAACTCTCCTTCTCCTATCTCAATGTTGATATTTTTAAATGCCGTGATTTTTTGCTTATGAACTGTAAACTGTTTTGTAAGACCGCTGACCCTTATCTTTGCCTTTTTTGCGTCTTCAATCTCCCTTGCCTTTACCTGCTCGTTCATGTTCACACAAAGCCTCTCCCTTCAGTCATGCTTCCATGGTATTATGACCCTTTCCAGTTCATCTAAAACCACTGTAAAAATATAGCCTAAAAGAGACATTACAATAAATGATACATACATCTCGGGAATATTGAATATCGAATACGACTCCCATATCCGATAGCCTACGCCCTGAGTTGCACCGTTCATTTCAGATGCCACGATGAGCATAAGAGCTGTGCCCATTCCAAGCTTTATGCCCGTAAATATCATGGGAAGCGCTCCCGGCAGCGCCACCGTAAGATAATAATCCTTTTTGCTTGCTCCATAATTTTTGGCGACATCCCAGTAAATCGTGTCCAGGTTTACAACCCCTGCTACCGTATTTATCAGCACAAGGAAAAATGTACCAAGGGCTATTACCACCATTTTTTCGATTTCCGTCAAACCGAATATAATCATTATAAGAGGCATAAGTGCAAGTTTGGGTATTGGATACGTCGCTGCAATTACCGGATCCAGGATCACCTTTACTGCCGGAAAAAGTCCCATCGTAAGCCCTATTATAAGCCCGGGGACAGCGCCTATCAAAAATCCTCCGAATATCCTGGTTAAAGATATCTTAAGGTCTGAAAACAATATGCCGCTCTTTATCATCTCCCACATGGCCATAAGTATTCTTGTGGGAGCCGGAAAAAATCTGCTGTCAAGCACGTGTATCCTCACAAGCACTTCCCATACAAGAAGCAGTATTAACGGCGATACAATGGATAATACCCTTTTATATGGCACGTTGTTTATGCTTTTATTCTCCCTTTTGCCCTTTTCAACATCTATCTTTATTATCTCTCCTATTAACTCCTTTGTCATATTAAATCCCTCACTTCGGATCCTTATATTCACCAAGCACCGACAGTGCATATTCAACATAACTATTGTCTATAAGCTTATCGATATCGGCCTCTTTTTTTACAAGCCCCTTCTTCATATACCATTTCTGATCCTCGATTACTCCTTCTCTTAGCACATATCCGTTGGGGGCGAGTCCCGCAGGTTTCATTTTCTTAAAAATTTCAGGTTTATCAACAAAAGTTGTCTTTGTCAGTATATCGATTATTTTATCCGTATCCTTATTACCATTTATCAATGCATCATTATATGCACGTACCCCTTGAAGGTAGCCTACCATGAATTTCTTGCCAAGTTCTTTGTCTTTTACAAAATCAGGACTGTACATAACAACTGATATTTCTTCACCCTGTGCATATTCGTCCGGATCCCTCCACCATTCCAGTATTCCTTCATCCACGCCTTTGGTTATAAGCGGTTCTATTTGCATGGTGGCATCGGCATTCCCGTTTGCTACTGCTGTAAGCATATCCGGGAAAGAGTCAACGACTACGTATTCTATATTCTTTGTAGTAAGGCCGCCCTTTTCAAGGGCTTTTTCAACAAAGAGCTGATTTATGGATCCCAAAGATGCAATGGCGATCCTCATGCCTTTCATATCTTTATAATCCCTATATTTTTCTCCCAAACCTTTTTTGATGGCTAATGCAAAGTATCCCTTTCCCTTTATATTATGTCCTCCGTCTGCAACGAGCTTTATATCGATTCCCTGACTTCTTGCATTGAATAACCCGGCGTTGATTATTCCTCTGCTTACATCCACCTGATTCGAAGCTATCGATGAAAGCTCATCCGCACCTGAATTGAATTGTACATATTGTATTTTTATACCAAGCTTTTCAAAAAAGCCCAACTTATCCCCGAGTATTATTCCTGCTTCAGACGGTGCGTTGTCAAAAGCCACCTTTACTGTTTTGAACTCTTTTGAATCATTTGTCTTTTTATCCGTGCAGCTAGAAAATGCGATGATTACGGATATCAGCAGAACTAAAAATATCGATTTACTTTTCTTCATCATATATACTCCCCTATAAAATATGTAAAGTGCAATATTTACAATACAGTATATTCAAAAGTGCCTGCAAGTGAAACACCTGCCAAGCATTTAAAAATAAGGACAACCCTCAACATAGGGTTGTCCTTATTTTTAAATCGTGCGATATTTATCTTTGGGCTGCTATAAGCACCCGCTATATATTGTATGCCGCCCCCTGCTTATATTTGTTTTGCCAATTCCTTACGAAATTAGCAGTTTCATAAGATGTAAGGGGTTTGCTGAAAATATACCCCTGCACGTTATCGCATCCAAAGGACTTTAGCAAATATAGCTGCTCCTTAGTCTCGACCCCTTCCGCCGTCACATCCAGGTTAAGGTTATGAGCAAGACTGATTATTGCCTCGGCAATACCGTTCTCTCTCGATTTATATTTAATCCCTCCCACGAAGGATTTATCCATCTTCAATGCATTAAACGGAAGCTGCCTTAAATAGTTCAATGATGAATAACCTGTTCCAAAATCATCCAAAGTTATATGAAGGCCTGCATCATTCAGGTATTTCAATATCTTTTGTGTATATTCGATGTTTTGTATCGCCGTGCTTTCAGTTATCTCAAGCTCGAGAAGTTTTGTGCTTATGCTTTCCCTTTTTATGCTGTCTAAAATTATTTCCATCAGGCCGCTCTGCTGAAACTGCCTTGCGGATATATTGACAGCGACTGTAAGATCCGGTATCCCTTCATCTTCCCATTTTCTTATCTGTCTACAGACTGCCTGTACAATCCAGACGCCTATCGGTACAATAAACCCGGTTTCTTCCGCAAGGGGTATAAATTCACCGGGTGCAAGCATGCCAAGCCTTGGATGCTCCCACCTTAAAAGGGCCTCAAGCCCTATAACCCTCATAGTATTGATATTTATCTGAGGCTGATAATACAGCAAAAACTGATTGCTTTCCATGGCATGCCTCAAGTATTCCTCAAGTTCAAGCTTTTTTATGAGATCGGTATTTATGGACTTAGTATAAAACTCGCAGTTATCTTTCCCCGCCTCTTTTGCCCTGTACATCGCAGCATCCGCATTTTTAAGGAGCGTCTCTGTATCCTCTCCATCCTTTGGGAATATCGCAACACCTATGCTTATCGTTGCATAAAATTTCCCGTCATCAAGTATCCAGGGCTGCCTGCATCTTGAATTGATCCTTGCGGCTACATTCTGAACATCGCTTGGATCTTTTATATTGTGGATAAGCATCACAAACTCGTCCCCGCCGAAGCGTGCGATAGTATCCTCTTCCCTCAGGCAGGATTCCAAAGTTTTAGCGATATTGCACAAAAATTTATCTCCAACCGCATGACCTTTCGTATCATTTATGGACTTGAAATTATCCACATCCAAAAACATTACGGCTATCTTTAGCTTATTCCTCCTGGCATGAGTTATCGCTACAGATAGCCTATCCTTAAATAATGCCCTGTTTGGAAGACCTGTTACAAGATCATAGTAAGCCATATAATTTACTTTGTCCCCGAGATCCCTGCGCTCTGTTATGTCAACCGAAAAACCTATTACACCGGACGCCACGCCATCTTCATCTATATAAGGCACCTTATCCGTTTTTAACCAGCGCACCCCATTTTTCGTCCTGATGCTTCTGACTATATTCTTCATGGACTTTCCCGTTTCCATAACTATAGAGTCCTCTCTTTTGTACATTTGCACATCATCTGAAGGAAAAATCCCTTCAAGCGGCATTCCGACAAGCTTTTGCGCCGGTATGCCTATTTCCTCGGCACAATTTGAATTAACCTTGGTCAACATATTTTCTTTATTCTTATAAAATATCATTACAGGTGCGGAGTTGAATATTATTTCGAATAATCTCTTGCTAAATTTGAACTTTTTTACAGCTTTATATACCTTATTCCTTTTTATCAGAATTTCTCCGGGGAGCAAAATAAATATCAGGTTAAAAATAATATATCTGTCGTAATCCGCAACAGGTTCATCGATCAGCATAGCGTATAAGAATTTTTCGAGAGTCAGAATTATCCCGCTCAGCAATAACATAATCTCATCGGGTTTTTTGTGCTTCCTGGATAAAAATATATCGACAGCATATGCCGTAAGCAGAGTTATGGTCATCTGTATTATTATAGAATATATGTTACCGGTATTACTGACATTTGTGAAAAACAAATATGCCCCAAATGCCGCACATGCTAAAATAGCACTGTATGCTCCGGCAAATATGTATGCAAGATATGCGGCTATGTTGAAATTGCCGTATTCAATACCCATCAGCATATAAGGTACGATTTTTTCATTTATTATCATCAAGGCTAAAAATGCCCCTGCCGATATCAGATAGCGCGCCTTACGAGCCATCCCTCGGAAACGGTAATCGATAGCAGTATAAAAATATACATTGCTTGCCATGACTGATGCACAAATAAAGACCGAAAGAAGAAAACTAAAATATCCTCCCATAATAATATCCTCTCTTGTACAGCGAAATATTATATGCCGATATTATTTTCACATATCTTCAAAACAGCACAATTTACTTATGCCAAAATATAAATTAGAATTTACATATTAAGTATACCATAACTGGAAATATGCACAATTGATTATATATTATTTTCCATTATAACTATTCCTTGTGCATGGAACAACTTTCATAATCGATATCCACCGTTTATCGCATTTAATCCCGAATTGAGAAACGAGCATCTTACAATCGCATAAGAACCATATTTCATACGTATATTATCGATAGTTTTATCGAGTGCCCGCATCTTTTCTACATTCCTATCGTCAAACATGGATATCTGCATAAAATCATTGCTGCACAATTTGGAAACCCTGACACCCATGTTCCTTATGGCATCGCCCTTCCATCCTTCTTTAAACAGCTCGCAGGCAATGTTCCATACCTTTATGGTGGAATCCGTATAATAGTCAAGCTTTCTCTGCCTCGAATAATTTATGAATTCGCTGTTTCTCATGCTTACAGCTACAAGGGAACATAAATTTTTCGAGTTTCGAAGCCTTAAGCATACCGTCTCGCACAGGAACAGCAATACCTTGCGGGCCGTTTCCATATCTTTTACATCAAAAGGCTGCGTGGTGGAATTTCCGATGCACTTCACATCTATGTGGCTGTCGCTTCTTACTTGTGAATTTTCAATGCCGTTTGCAAAACTCCATATCATGGTACCGAAACTCTTGAACTTCTGCTTTAAAATATTCCTGTCATATCTTGCAAGGTCGCCTATGGTATTTATATTTAACCTGTGAAGCTTTGGCGCTGTCGCCTTTCCTACCATGAACAGCGCTTCAACAGGCAGGGGCCACATTTTTTCCTCTATTTGTGAAGGATAAAGCGTATGGACCATGTCTGGCTTCTTAAGATCCGAAGCGATTTTTGCGAGAAGCTTGTTGTTAGAGATCCCTATATTTACTGTAAATCCAAGCTCTTTTTTAATCCTTCCTTTTATTTCATATGCTAAAGCCACAGGATCTTTGTACATATGCTCCATGCCGGTAAAATCAAGAAAACATTCATCAACAGAAAACTTTTGTATGTCAGGAGTATATTCCTTTAAAATTTCAATAAGTTCATCGCTATACATAATATAAAGTTGAAAGTTGGGAGGAACTATAACAAGCTCAGGACACTTTTCCCTGGCCTTATATAATGTTTCCCCAGTTTTTATCCCGCACTCTTTGGCAGGCATGGATTTTGCAAGTACGATACCGTGCCTGCTTTCAACATCTCCGCCTACCACAGACGGAATTTCCCTTAAATCAATCGAAGACCCCAGATGCATCCTGTATGCGGCCTCCCATGAAAGGAATGCGCTGTTGACATCAACATGAAAAATAACCCTGTTTTTATTTTCCATAATATTACCCCTATAATTACCAATTTCAATTATATTATATACGAACATATGTTCCCATGTAAAGCATAAAAATATACATTTCGCCGCAAATGGAGCATAAAATGAAAGGATGGATTGTCTAACTTATATTAAACTGCAATTCTTAATATGCGTTTATGTTATTTTGAACGACGAATGAGCATTATGAAAAATCCGTGCCTGTTAAATTACATATATTGCACAAAATAAAACTGAGATGGAAACAGGCGGGACATTTTTTTAACATTTAATTGTTTATTTATATTAATGTTCGTAAAATATATCTTTTTTATTGACTGTGCTATATAAAGGTGGTATTATTTTTCTAAAGATACATTCGCTTGTCTAATATTAAAATGATATTTTCAAATAATGTTCGTATTTATACATTAGATGAGGAGGGATTAAAAATGCAGAATAATAAAGAAGGGCTGCCCGTATCCAACACAATTCATATAAAAGGTCTTTCTTTCAGATACAAGGATCAAAAAAACAGAAATGCCATAGATAATATAAATCTCGATATAGATAAAGGACAGTTTGTAGTCATCATGGGCCCGAGCGGTGCAGGAAAATCAACCCTTGCAAACTGTTTGAACGGCCTTATACCCCATTTTATGAGGGGAAAGTACGAAGGAGAAGTATTGGTAGACGGAAAAAGCGTAAAGAATACGCCGGTGAGCAGGATGGCAAAGGATATTGGCCTTGTATTCCAAGACTTTGAGTCGCAGCTGTTCTCTACAAATACCAGCCTTGAAATTGCATTCGGACCTGAAAACTTCAAGATTGAAAGAGAAGAGATCGGACGGCGTATCAAAAAAGTATTAAAGACGGTGGAGCTTGAAGGGCTTGAAAACCGCCAGCCTTCCACTCTGTCGGGAGGCCAGAAGCAGCGCCTTGCCATAGGTTCCGTGCTCGCTTCAAACCCCGGCATCATATGCATGGACGAACCCACGACGGATCTGGACCCAATAGGCAAGATAGGTGTGTTCAATATCGCAAAAGAGCTTCACAAGGATAAGGATTTTACCCTGATCATCATAGAGCATGAAACAGAAGAAGCTTTAAATTCCGATAGGATACTCATAATGTATGACGGAAAAATTATAAGAGACGGAAGGCCTTCCGATGTGCTAAGGGATGTAAAATTGACCGACAGCATAGGAATTATGTCCCTCCAGATTCCAAAATATTTCAAAACTGTTTCCACCCTTAAAGATGAGGAGCTTCCTCTCACGCCATCTGAAGGATATAAAAAATTTAAAGAGCTGAAACTGCAAATAGATGATAAAAAATATGAAAGCCTTATAGAAGAAGATAAGAAAAAAGAATCAGGATACGGCGATGTGATAATTGAAGTTAAAGATCTAGAACATATGTATGATAACGGCAATTATGCTTTGAACGGAGTCGATTTAAAAATCAGGGACGGAGAATTCTTAGCCATACTCGGGCATAACGGAAGCGGTAAGACAACACTTGTAAAACATTTCAACGGCCTTTTGACGCCTACAAAGGGCCATGTTCTTGTAAACGGAAAAGATACAAAGGATTCCTCAATATATGAAATCGGTAAAATAGTCGGGTACGCCTTTCAAAACCCCGATCACCAGATTTTTGCAGATACCGTATATGAAGAAGTCGCATTCAGCCCCAAGATTAGGGGATACTCAAAAGACGAAATAGACAGCAGGGTAAGGGAAGCATTGAAAGCCGTATATATGGAAAGATATGAAAATGAAGACCCATTTTCACTCACAAAGGGTGAAAGGCAGAGAATAGCCGTTGCATCGATACTTTCCGCAAGGCCAAAGGTAATCATACTCGATGAACCCACTACAGGCCTTGACTTTAAAGAACAAAAACAGATGATGGAACTTATAAAAGAGCTGAATAAACAGGGACATACCATAATAATGATTACACATACGATGTGGGTTGTAGCTGAATATGCCCATAAAGTAGCTGTGGTAAAAGACGGAAAAATAATAATGTACGGAAACACCCGTGAAATATTCGGGAGGGAAGATGAACTTGAAAGCTCATTTTTAAAACCTCCACATATTGTAAGCTTAAGCAATATGCTTGGCAAAACCATGCTTTCCGTCGATGAAATGATAAAATGCACGAAGGAGGCCTTCTGAAATGGATATGTTTTTGTATCTCGATAAGGATACATGCCTTCACAGGCTTGATCCAAGAACTAAAATGTTTATTATGTTAATAAGCTTTATAATCGCACTTATGTTTATTTCGCTGCCTGCAATCATAGGACTCTCCGTGCTTGTGCTGTTTTATGGATCTCTAGGCAAAGTATTGTCCAATTTGAAAAAAATACGAATAATACTCATAATGATAGCCCTTGTTTCCATACTGTTATGGTGCTTTTCAAAGAGCGGCGGGGTTAGGCTCCTCGGTCCTATTACCTCGGAGGGATTATTATTCGGCCTGGCAACAGGTATAAAATTTGATGTAATGATTATTTCGGGAATGATTTTTTTAAGCTCGACCAAAATGGAGGAGATCTCTCTGGGGCTTATTAAACTCAAAATTTCCTACAGAGGAGCATTTGCCTTTTCCACAGCCCTAAGGCTTGTCCCGACGATATCCGCAACAAGCTATACCATAATTCAGGCGCAAAAGTCAAGGGGTTTGGACCTCGATTCAGGCACTCTTTTAGAAAGAGTAAAAAAATATATACCGCTCATCATTCCGACTTTCGTATCGGTTATAAGGAGCACTAACGTTTTCTCAATGGCCCTTGAATCAAAGGGGTTCGGATACGATAACGAAAGAACAAGTTACATGGAGATACATTTTAAAAGAGCTGATATCGTTATATCTATAATTTCGGTTTTGATATTATTTTTTTCAATATATGCAAAATCTGTGCATATGCTTTACTAAGTTTCTATAACTGCAGCGGTAGCAAATAAAACAAAGGGAGGTAAAAATATTTAATTGCTCGCTTAAATACTGCCTCAAGCAGTTTTGCACGGCTATCAACTGGCCGTAGATATTTAAAATTTTTTTAGGGAGGCTTTATAAATGAAAGAAGTATTTAAAATGTGGAACTCCACAAAAATGGTAGTTTTGGTGGCTTTGAGTGCCGCACTTTACGCCGCAATCTTAATTCCTTTTAAGGGCTTTGTTTTAATACCTGGCATAACTGAAGTTCGCCCTGCCAGCGCGCTTCCAATTGTTTTAGGATTGCTTTTCGGACCTGCCGGAGCATGGGGCTCTGCCATTGGAAACCTCATAGGAGATTTCTTCGGCACATTAGGGCCTGGAAGTATTTTCGGATTTGTCGGGAACTTTTTCTTTGCATATGTCCCATATAAGCTCTGGGCAAACCTCGGAATCGTAAAAAGCGATGATGCAGAACCGGATTTGAAATCAGGAAGAAAGATACTTGCTTTTATAGTATGTGCCATAACGGGTTCGGCTGCATGCGGATTGATAATCGCATGGGGACTTGAACTATTGGGTCTTGTTCCATTCGCAGCACTTTCTGCAATAATTACGGTAAATAACAGTATCCCATCGATCGTCCTTGGCATTCCCCTTTTATTAGTGCTTTATCCTAGAATAAAAAAATGGGATCTATTATGGAGTGAAATATTGCCTGAAGAGGATATGCCTCCAAAAGGCGTCAAGGCAAAAACCGGAGCGGCTCTTATGACTGTATTTACTTATGGAGGGCTCATAGCAGGACTTTTAGCCGCAATGGGTGTCGGCCAGCAGATTTTCACCTCTAACGCAGGCGCTGCAGGATCCCTCGGCGTCATAATCGTTGCAGGCATAGGCGTTGTCGCTACTATTTTATCATCGCTTTTGCAATAGATATAGTTTATTAAAAAGTCGGATGCATTTACCATATTAAATGCATCCGACTTTTTTAGTCTTTAGTAAAGTGACAAAGAATAATTTCAATGCTATAATAAATTTGTTTTTGTTACATATTATCGCAATATAACATTTAATTATCTTACAGGGAGGAAATGTACATGCCGATACAAATTGAAAAAGACTCAGTCGTTTTATTTCAAGGAGACAGCGTAACTGACGCGGGCCGCAAATATGACGTGCCTGACGATCTGGGACCGGGGTATCCTCTGTTCACGGCATCGCTCTTTACAGCGTTGTATCCGGAGCTGCGCGTTAAATTTATCAACAGGGCTGTATCAGGTAACAGGGTAAAAGATCTTAAAAGCCGATGGAAAAAGGACTGCCTTGATTTAAATCCTTCAATCGTATCAATTCTTATAGGTATAAACGATACATGGAGAAGATACGATAGCAACGATCCTACATCCGCAGAAATGTTTGAAGAAACATACCGCGACATATTGAATCAGGTTAGGGACAATACCAGTGCTAAAATAGTCATGCTAGAACCTTATCTTCTTCCGGTAAGAAAAGAAGAAGAAACGTGGAGGGAGGACCTTGACCCCAAAATACAGGTCGTAAGAAAACTTGCAAAAGAGTTTGGAGCTGTTTTTATTCCTCTTGACGGCATTTTTGCTCAGGCTTCCACACATGTCAGGTATGAAACATGGTCACTGGACGGCGTTCACCCGACAGCAGCAGGACATGCCTTGATTGCCGAGAACTGGCTAAAAACCGTTTTGGGAAAATGATTTGACTTTATTATATTAAAACTTCAATTTATCATATAATTCTTTAATGTATAAAAGTATTCCGCAATATCATCGCTGCGGAATACTTTTATATGAGCATCGCTTATTTTAACGAGGTTATCTTCTTGAACATAAACTTATTTTTATAAAATGTATCTATTATCCTGTGAAGAGGCGAATTGGACAAGTAAGCATAATATGGATAATCGGTCCCTTCAACCTTCGTAAACCTGATATATGGAAAATCAATGTTAGGATGATAAAAAAAACTTGCCAGTGCTTTTGGATTGACAGTATCAATCTTGTAGATCATATTGTCGGTATCTCTTTCGCCTTTGACATAATCAAATAAAGTTGGAACATATCTTACTACTCTCTTGCCAAGTGTTACCTTATAAACATTTTCCTCATGCCCTGAGTCAAGCGGTTCATACAAATAGTTGAAATATTTTTCCATAACTTTATGCTGTCCATACGAAGCCGCATAATGGGGCGTTTCGAAGAAGTATACGGGTATATTGAGTATATTTGCACATTTTATTGCAGCTTTTAACCTGTCGGCTATGGCAGTATCAGTATCATTAAATTTATCGTTAAACTCAAGCCCCACAATACTTTCTACATTGCCCCGCTGATGGGTGTAGCCGTGGAGGCCTATCAAAGCGCCCTTCTTTATCAGGTAATCGAGAGTATACATGAAATCCGCATTATACATGCTGTAATATCTCGACGGATCGTTGTCGAGTTTATATAAAGGATACAGATACCTGGGTACCCATGCTACATGGAATGGAACCCCGTCCGAATAAAGGTAATCCCCGACTATCCTGAGCTTTGCAAGGGCATCTGCAGTATCAAAAACCTGATCAACGGATACATCCTCCAGCCTTATAAGAGCAGTCCTCCCCGTTGATACAGCATTTCTCTTAAGATTGCACCTGTCGAAATATAATGATATCGTCTTTGAATCATAATCCCAACTTGTTGTCATATCAAATAGATCCGTAAAATCTATCAGCGATATATACGATACGCCATTAAATTTTTTAACAGGATTTCTGACTTGAACAGTCCCGTTATTCGCCGTCATCAATCCCTTTTGCGTATCTATCTCGGCGCTATGATTTTTCAGATTCAGATACAGATACTGCTTATTCACTTTAACACTGCCATTAATCTTGTTGACAAAGTTTTCAACGGGTAAATAATACCTGTTTAAATATACATAAACAGGATAATAGAAATATACAGGTTTATCCTCAAATTTAAAATTGATAGTATCTATGAAAGGCTTTTTGTAGTCGTAGTATTTCAATTTGGACTGTATCATCAAGTCATAATCTATCGGCTTTAAAGCCGGTTTTGCTTCAGGCACTATCTTTATTTCGGTATCAGCCGGCTCATCATTTTTATTCTCTATGCTGGCTTTCCTTACGATATCGCCTTTTTTTGTGACGCTTCGAGTCGGGAAAAATAGCAACGGTACTAATGAGAAAACAACTATGAACAATATTACCACTGATATTATTATAAGAAATGTTATACTCTTTAAAGATTTTAACATGTTCTCATTCCCTTTTTATTCAATTTGAGGATACAATTTAAATATATGATAATATCATACCAATGTCAATATGTGAAAAGCTCAAATTTTGTGAAAATTTTTAATTAGCAGTCGCATTTTTCCTGTTTTAATAAAGTAATGTCATTATTGAATGTGCCGGGCTTGTAATTTCTGCAATGCCGTATTTCGTCCTCAGGTTAAAGTTGATTTTATCATCCTGCCTGTTCAAAATTACAACAACGATATCCTTTTCGTTTGACTCAAAGGCTGTTACGTCCAATTTTTCTGTAAACTTGCTGTAACCGATCCGCCTGTATCCGGGCCTTATATATTTGCTGAAGTGTCCCATATAATAATATGAGCTCTCATATTTTAATGTATTGCTTTTGGTATCGGCGATTATTGGAGCATCACAGTAATTTCCTACATGATTCGGTCCGCCGATTTCATCGAGGACCATATTCCAATCCGTCCAGCCCGAAGCCCAGTTGTTCAAATCGCCTATTATATCGTGCCCGTATCTTTCGCCTGTTTTCCATGATCCTATATTTGCTCCGCCTTCCACACAGCCTTCCGTATGTATAAGGTATTTATCCGGAAATTTATCGTGCACTGCTGAGAGAGCCTCGAAATGTTCTCCCGAATACCAGTGGAATGCAGTCCCCCATATATATTTCGAAGCTTTTGGATCTTCAAACGCCGCCTTTGCCCTTTCATATACCCTCTCTTTATTGTGGTCCCAGATCATTATTTTTACATCGCCCGGACATTCCCTGTGAAGAATCGGCCCAAGATAATCTCTTACAAAATCCTTCTCCTCCGCCGCCGTATAAATGCACGAATCCCATTTTTGCCTGGCTTTAGGCTCATTCTGAACCGTAATACCCCAAATATCTATGCCGTCTTCCCTGTATGATTTTATATATTTTGCTATATACTTTGCCCATGTTTCATAATATTCGCCCTTCAGTTTCCCGCCATAGTTCATCATTCCGTTTGTCTTCATCCATGCAGGCGGGCTCCAGGGTGATGCAAACAGTTTAAACCGCGAGCCTTCTACATCCGCTGCATCCTTGATAAATGGTATTAACGATTTTTCATCCCTTCCAATGCTGAAATTCTCAAGCTCCGTGTCCCCATCCGTATCATCATACGAATAATTGCCCAGTGAAAAATCGCAGCTGTTTATATGCGTTCTGCAGAGGGTATAGCCTATGCCGGCTTTGGGGTTGAAATAAGCGTTCAACACCTCATCCCTTTTGTCCCCCGTAAGTTTATCCAACGTTGTCGATGCGGCTTCTGTAAAAGCACCCCCAAAACCGACTATTTCCTGATATTTGATATCGTCATATATATTTATTATATTTCTCTCGGTTTCAGATGTATCCTCTTTAAATACCACGTCATCCTTAACCGATAGCCTGTCATATGTATCCCTTGCAGTCATAACGACTTCTATTTTTTCCCCTCTATTTTCTAAATCCATGATATCTCCTCCCTTCACTTTACAGGTATATATTTATATTTGAAAAATATTATTTTGGAGAAACCTCGAAGCTTGCTTATCAAAAATGATATTCTTCAAATAATCTTCAATCCGTAATTTGAAATCATACATGAATAGAGCTATGCTATTTTGAGCAGTAAATAAATGTTCAAAATAACATAAGCTCATATTATGAATGAAAGTTCAAATAATTTATGCTCTATTATTTTTTAAAATGATTATTGATAAAGGACATTATTTCCCTTCTGTGATATTCAGGCACGCAGTGGCCCATAAAAGGATAAACTTTTATATGCTTTTCGGATTTAATATTGTTATACGCCGCAAATATCGTCTCGGGCATACAGATAGTATCCTTCAATCCCACAGAAACAAGAACGGGTATCGAGATGCGATCTGCAAGATTCATTATGTCAAAATAACTTAGAGTCTCCAGTACTTTATCTAATTTTCCGGGAAACCTGCTGACAAATTCGGCTATCTCTGTAAGCGAACTTGTAGAATTAAAGACGCCTAAGTCCATGTGGCACATATTAGGTATGCATGGGGCAGCAATTGCCGGTTTATCGCTTAAAGCGGCTGTAATAAACGTAAGTCCGCCGCCCTGGCTTCCACCCATAACGCATATGCGGCTTTTATCTATCTCGGGCTGCTCTGACACCCAGTCAAGCGCCCTCAAGCAATCGACTGTTATAGCTTTATAATAGCATGTATCCTTGTCGAGTATGCCCTGGGTAATCCACCCTTTAACCATGCCGAACCTGCTTCCCATAAGGTTCCCGGTCTCTCCCCCCTGTCCGCGGATATCTATTGCAAAGACTGCCATTCCCATCAATAGCCATCTTGCATATTCTTCCGGATAACCCTTGCTCCCTGTATATCCGTGAAAGATAACTGCACACGGGAGCTTCCCGCCCTTTAAAAAATTGGGGACAAGATACCATCCGTATAATGGAGTTTCGTCATAACCATAATAAGTTATTTTATATACATCGACATTCAAAAGAAATGTATCTGCTTTCTCCTTTACCGCATTTAAAGGCTTATTTTTGCACTCTTTTAAAGTCTTCTCCCAGAATGAATCCAGATCATCCCTGGAAGTCAAAGAAGGCGAATAAGACTTAAGCTCTTTGATTCTTTTTCTGATTACATCCATTTTTATCTCTCCATTCACTTTATCTAAATTACGGGTAACGGCAGGCGTATATTTTATATTTGATACACCCGCAAACGCCCCCGTTTTTCATCGGCCGAAGTTCTCGACTTTAATGAAAGTTTATATATGTCTTAATCATTGGGTGCATATTCTTCAAATAATTTATATGCATGCCTTAATCATTTCCAACCTATAAAGTTATCATAGTGCCTCAAATCTATCATACCGGTATTTTTTGCCCAAGAAACATCGTATTCAGAAGGCATCTTCCAGCCTTCATAGCACTTTTTAAGCAAATCGCTTATGCCCCTTACATATATGCCAGGCCCGCCGCCGCATAAATTTTTATCCTCTACGGTCAATTCTTTCGGAAATTGAGGTATTTCTTCATGCACTGCATCCTGTATCGCATTTATGCACAAAAGCTGCGATGTTGCGGCTTCAATGGAACATGGTACAAAATCAGAACCCTTTTCTATTGCATCGATGACAACGGACAACTTTCTCATTATATCCTTAGTCGGATCGCCATACTTTTTAACGGTACCATCGCCAAACGATGCTTTTATTTCGCGGGTGCCATTTTCATCATACGTTACCTTTGCATTCTCAAATTCATAGCAGAATACCGGCCCGAAGTTATCCTCTACAGCATGGGAGGCTATATAGAGCATTTTTACATTTCCCGAATGCGCTCTTATAACTGCCGTATCAAAGTTTTGTATCTTATTAGCCCTGTACACTTCAGCCTCAAGTTTTTCGGGACGTAAACTTGTATTTACTTTATCTCCCAGTATAAAAAACATATTATGGAGATAATGGGCAGTAGCATTATTTGCTATGCTGTCCAACACCCAGTTGCCCGATGCATCCTTTATCTTTGCCGCCCAACCCCTTTTATAATATTTGTAATCCCTTGGCCACAATGTCATGGTTTTGAGCCTTAAAGGTTTCCCCATAAGCCCATTTAGAATATCCTGTTTTAAAGCCAAAATAGCCGGACTATAAGACCACTGGAATCCTATTGCAAGTATTTTACCTGCCCTGTCTCTTTCATCAGCCATTTTTTTTGCTTCCTGCAATGTAGCCGCTATTGGCTTTTCACAAAGGACATGACTTCCATGGGACAATGCCATGCAGGACTGACGGCAGTGAAACTGTATCGGAGAGCTTATTACTGCCAGGTCGGCCCTGTTCCCATTTTCATAAAACTGTTCGATAGAGTTATAAAAGGGAATATTTCTTGATTTTAGCTCGTTCACCCTTCTACAGCCCTCAGGCCTCGGATCGACTACGCCGCGGATTTCAAATATTTCTTCTCCCTTATAGTCGAGAAGACTGTTCACATAATTATTCCCAAAACCTCCTATTCCAGCTAAAACAATACCGACTTTATCTTTCATATTCTGATCCTCCAAATCAATAACATTATGCAAATTTTACACAAGTTTATTTTATTTCTTTAGAATATCCTTCAAAAAATTAACAGCCAGCCTTATATCAGCTTCGGGATTTTCTCCTACTTCTCTTTCGATGGTGAGAAAACCATTATATGAAATATCGTTAAGCGCCTTAATGTAACCCTTAAAATCAACGCTTCCCGTGCCTAACGGCTTCTCCACGAAATAATCCTCAATCCTGAAATCCTCGATGCCGCCTTCTGCGAAAACATTATATACAATTTCCGGATTTGTCTTTTTTATCATTATGCCATCTTTTGCATGGGTATGGACTATATAATCTTTCAATGTGTACACGCCTTGCACCGGATCATCACCTGTCACCATAACAAAATTTGCAGGATCAAAATTAACTCTTACACCCTTACTATCAAGGCTGTCTAAGAAACCCTTCAATGTAACAGCCTTTTCAGGACCCGTCTCTATAGCAAAATAAGCCCCGACTTTATCGCCATAATTTCCCAGCTCCTCACAGGCTTCCTGCATTACTGAAAACCTCGGATTATTTCTATCCTCGGGCACGACCCCTATATGAGTCGTAACAACATTTGTCTCTAAATCTTTTGCAAGATCCATTATTTTTTTGGATTTCTCGATTTTCCACGGATTATCCTTTGAAACAGCAAAGCCATGGCCCCCAAGATCACCGCAAAGAGCGGAGACAACGAGCCCCTTTGATTTTATGTAATCAAGCAATTCCCGTCTGTCCGACCTGCTTAAATTGTCGGGATCCATAGGACCGCTTACAGCATAAATCTGTATGCCATCTGCTCCTACCTCTTTTGCCTTTTTTATGCCTTCCTTAAGCCCAAGCTTAAAAGAATCCACCATTACGCCTATCTTATTATTGTACATGATAAACCCTCTCTTTCAAATATTTTATATTAGCATAAACCCGCTAAAAGAGCGGATAGTTCGGTTCTCCCACATGAATAGCAAGATCTGACCTCACTCAACATGCTGTTGTAAAAAGAAACCGCAGATTCCTGCCGCTCCTTTGCGATTTGTTTACCCCTCTGAGTGAAAAATTTATCGTAGATATTTTCCAGTTTAAATTTATATTCCTGAAAGAATGATGGCATCCTGTCATTTTCACCATCTAAAACATTCCCTTTTTCATCTACAGAATATAAGGGCTCGGAAACCTGGCCGGTATAAACAAGTGTCCGTGCAATCCCCAATGTACCCGCTACATCCAGCTTGTCAGCGTCAAAGAGTATTTGGGCCTCTATACTTTCCGGCAGATGATCGCTTCTGAACCGATGGGTCAGTATACATTCCCTAACATGCCCTGCCCGCCTATCCGACCAGCCGCTTTTTACCAAAAAGTCATAGGCTTTTTTACTTCCTGCTTTTGCATGATCTATAGCTGGATTCTTAAATTGTTCCTCTCTGCCGATGTCATGCAACAGACAAGCAGCTATTAAAGTATCTTTATCAACATTTTCTTCATATTTTGCAATATCAAGCGCCATGTACAAAACCCGATAAATATGCTCTTTATCGTGGGCGCTATCTTTCATACACTCAAACATGTATCTTTCAATGTTCTCATACTCCGATTTTTTCATGGTTTTTCTCCTTGCTTTGAATCATAAAATTCTACTTCTCAACTTTTTCAAGTAAAAGCCGTTTCTGAAATCCTCCGCGATCTTCCTTTCTTTTTTGCTTAAATGCACAAAACTTTTCCTTTGAGACCCCTTTCAGTTCAAGAATGGCATCTATGATTTCGCTCATATCGGCAAGTTCCTGAACGGCCTCCCTTTCAGAATTGCTTGTCAGATACTCTATGAGTTCCTCTTTCATCTTTTCATTCAGCTTGATCTGATATTCTTCATCTTCTAAAATACGGAAAAAGCCCTTCTGTCCGTTCGCTTTGATGATCTCAGGAATTTTGTCACGCACAAGTTTTTCATATACCAAAATAGTCATTTTAAATACCTGCTGTGTTCCCGGTCAAAGTCCCTGACCATGTTTTTATTATGTTTGCTGACATAGGCGCTTGAAATTTCATCCGGCGTGACTCCATATCGCAACATGGCATCGGTAAGATACATTAAAACATCTGCGAATTCTTCAACAAAGGCACTGCGGACTTTTACATCTTCCATAATCGCCGTCTCTCCGCGCTTTTTAATAATAGCGATAACCTCACCTAGCTCTTCAATCATCCAGAGGATGCTATCTCTGCCATATGGCGGTTCCATAGGCGACCATTTGTCTTTGTACTTCTCCCATAATTCCCTTTGCTGCGACATCATCTCAGAAATTTTTAGATCCTTCATTAGAAATTCCTCCAGTAAAAATCTATTTCAACCTTGCTTCTATTTATTGCTTCGATTGGTAATATGGGCTTATGACTGATTTCAAATTGCAAATCGAAGTTATTTATTGATTATTACATTCATCTGAAAGCAAAAGTTCAAATTCAATTTCATGACGGATTGGAAGATTAAAATCACCCTTAAGTGGGATTTCAGGCTTCAGCCTTCTTGAAACATCCAACGCGTTTCGATACAGACGGGCCATATCAAAGCCCCGCTTCTGGTAAAAAAGGATGGCGCGGATGTTATCATTGGTCGTGATCAATTTGACCCTTTTGCATCTTTTGCTTTCTGCCATCCGGATAACACAATTAAGCAGAGCGGTGCCGATGCCATGGTTCTCCTCAATGCTGTCGAGGGACATGATTTCACATTCGCCATCCGAAATCCGATATGTGACAAGACCCACAATTAATTTTTTCTCACTGGCGATAAAACCGTCCAATGTAGTCATATCAACTACCTGTCCTCTGACAACCATATTGACAGACAGCCAGTGCTTCTTTATAAAATCATTTACAGCCTGCCGATCTTCAGCTTCTATTTCCCGGATTTTCGGAAATTTCCATTTCATATCACTCTTTTTCTCAAAGTACCCGGGCCGGTTGAAATAAACGATCTCCAGTTCTATTCCTTCAAAATCCTTAAAGAAAAAGGCATAGTAATCCGCGCAGTACTCCGGATACTCCTGCGGCTTATGTACGATCTGCGCGCCGATTTTTAAAATTTTCCGGTAAAGTCTGTCAACATCCGCTCGCGAATCGGCGGCAAAAGCAAGATGATGTAGAGCCCCCGGTTTCCTTCTGTTTATTTTATCTTCCGCAAAAGCGGAACGCGGGCTCACAAGCCCAATGGAAAAATTGCGATGATTGTATTCGATGATTTGATACTCATGTTCGGGAACCATATCAATTTCTTTGTTTTTAATATCAAACCCCAAAAGCGGCAGCAGCATATCATAGAACCTTTCGGCCCGTTTCAGGTCGGATACCGTAATATGGATATGGTCAATGACTGGTTGCATAGGAAATCCCCCTTTCCCTTGTTGATTGGTCCGTTTCATTGAAAATCTATCTTTGTTTACTGCACTGCTGCTTAAGCTCCAGAAATCGCCGGATGCTGTCCGCCTTTTCAATTCGGCCCAGCTTCCGGTAAGCCTCGCACTCATATTCGAGGGGCAAAACCGGAATCTCTACGCCCATGTAAAGCACCTTTTTCAACATGGCACTTACATCGACCGGCTCTTCCCATCCTCCATCCGGCAATCTTTTCTGAACCGCCCCCATTATTTCAACCTTGACTCCATGAATATTCAATTCGCCAAAATGGGACCGGATGGCAGCAGATGTTGAAAAACATACCGGTTTTACGATAAATTCCCTCAAAAGCCCCGCTACGGCATAGGCACTTTTATCATCCGTCTGAATATCAATATCGTGAACAGGCACACTCATGCCTTGAAGAACAAAACTAGCACTTCCGGTCAGAGCCCAGACCAATTTTCTCCCTTTCATCTGTTCTGTCAGAAGCATTATAACTTCCTGTTGTTCATGGCTAATCATGTTTAAACAGCCTCCGATTTAAAATATTCCTTCCTAACCTACGATCGCCTTTACCTTGTCCATCAATGTGGGCTGAATTTGCGGATAGGTCAATTCGGAGGGCATATCATAAAAAAGTTTTATTTTTTCAATTTCAAACTCCGGCAGCGGCCCCAGTACATGGACATCTGCAAAAAACAGCTTACCAAACGTTTTATTATGTATTGGAGCGGCACCGTTTTCCTCGACCGAATAGACACAGATGGGCATTATAGAATAGTCGGTGGCTCCCGTCTCTTCAAACGGTTCTCTTCTGGCGGTGGCCAGAATATCTTCATTTGGCTCCCGATGTCCGCCGGGAATTTCAAAAGTATCCCTCTGTCTGTGCTTGCAAAATATCCACCGGCCCTGATATTTAGACACGATTACCGCAAATTTAAGCAAACGGTCATCAACTGTTTCATAAAATTTCACTTCAATCAAAATGAATTCCCCCGTCAAATAATCTTAGTTTCACGTTCTGTATTGTTCTATATAAAAATAAGAGATGCTTTATCTGTTGTTTTACGGTCAAATACAATTATATCTTGCTTCTTTTTCTACTTAAATTATGACATAATTTAAGTAAATTACAATAGATACAATTTATCTCCCTATCTATCTTCGATTCGCAATATGAGTTTATGTTATTTTGAGCACTCATTCGCCAGATT
>ENA-UOOI01001613-UOOI01001613.1-fermentation-metagenome-genome-assembly--contig:-NODE-1613-length-22658-cov-21.479361_pt1 | contig 22658 bp, 24 predicted proteins | sample MGYA00245779_ERZ724027 | MGnify/ENA primary metagenome ERZ724027 (study PRJEB28704, sample SAMN03018318) | fermentation metagenome | biome: anthropogenic terrestrial biome; feature: soil...
TCAGCCTGAGCAAAAGCGATAAATTCGGTTGTGCAGACCGGCGTGAAATCACCAGTAATAAAATGCGAACTATTTTAGCGTTCTGCCCCAGCACCTATTACGTTCGTGTTTCGAGGCTTTTTAAGCAATATCAATAAAGTTACTCTGTCTGGAGATGCTTGGAATTTGGAAATCGTATACAGAAAAATAAAAGAAACGGATATTGAGAAAGTTCTTCCTATTTATATGGATTATTACAATGGCCGGGAAAGCGGCGTTTGGACGGATAGAACCGTCTATAAGCGCATCCATCAAGTGTGGAGCAGAGAAGATTCCTATTGTATGATTTTTGTATGCAATAAAGCTATAATTGGTTTTGCAATGGGCTATTTTGAGCAGTATGATGATCTGGTCGCTTACGATTTGGTTGAAATCGTGATAGCCGGTGAATATCAAAACAAAGGAATTTTATCTATCCAAACTCGGCTTTCAATTGGAATATGAAAGAATAGAAAACAAGTTTTTCTTTGCGACTTATGAAGAAAGTCAATTTATATTTGAGGAATTTCATAAGGACGGGTGGAATATTGGTGCTTTAGCATATCCTTTTGGAAGAGGAGTCAACTTTTCTATTAACAGCAGCAATATTGATAAACTTTATAATCAAATCTTGGAATACCAAATAAAACCTTACCGGCAACTTCATGAAACATCTTACCTGTGCGGCGGAAAAATTGAACGGGAAAAACAGTTCTTAATACCTGACGGCTATTTACCCCGGTTTACAGATTAGAAAACCTGTAAACATGGTCTTCGTATTATCATAAATAATTTTTTTCAATCAATCGGGAAACATCAAGGCAATAAAACTTTGCGGCTGAATTAAAACAAATATGGCTTGCACCGGATGCGAAAGTCGCCCGTAAACGTGCTGATTCTCTGGCGCAGGAATACGAAAAGCACTTTCCAGATGCCATTCAAATTCTTGAAGACGGCCTTGAGGATTCGCTCCAATTTTATTCTTTCCCGGCGTTGGATTCCAGAAAAATCGCAAGCTCAAACATGCTCGAAAGGCTGAATAAGGAAATTCGGAGACGTACCCGAATGGTTGGTATTTTTCCCAATCCCGATTCTTATGTTTGGCTCGTTGCTACATACCTCATGGAATATGCCTAGGACTGGTCAGATGCAAAAGCGTATTTCAGCGCAGAAGCCATTCGCAAAGCTTTTTCTATTGCAGCATAATTCGTTTTTTCGGGGCGAAATTGCAAACTCCTATTGACTCTAACGGATATTGTTAAATTCCGGTACTATCATCATGCGTAAATTCAATTTTTAATTTTGAGAGTACTCGCGTGCTTGATGTCCGGCCCGCTGTGTCACTCAAGGCGGGCGGAGCCGGAATCCGGTATACCTGCCTGATACGGAACCACCAGACCTACTTGTTCTAGGAAGAGAACAAATGGTTTGTGGAATCAAAACAGCCGTGCTGATCGGCAAAAAACTGCGGAAGGGAAAATGATTTCCTTCCGCAGTTCGTTAACTTTCAATTATGCATACACAAAATTACAAAACATTTTCGAATTTTACATTTTTCCTTGAATATTTGCTACCCCTGGATTATAATTTGTTTATTGTGTTTTGGTGGAAAATAATTTTATGGGATTTACAGGCAAGGGCTATACTACGATGTTTGGGCATACATGATATAGCCATAATGAGAATCAGCACGAATTCAGATCATTTATATGACAGGAGGGTAATGTCATGCAAGCTAAGTGTCCTGATTGGTACAAACATGGGTGGTCTTTGGATGTTAAAAATCAATCTTGGGTAGAAGACACTGAAAATCAAGTTGCTTTTATTATTAAGACACTGGGATTAACCGGAAAGGAACGAATTCTTGATTTGGCTTGCGGGTATGGTCGCCATGCGATTTCTTTTGCACAAAAAGGTTTTTCCGTAGTAGGTGTGGATATTACAAAGGGCTATATTGATGATGCTATAAAAACTTCTAAGGAAAATTCATTGACCGCAAAATTTATACAGGCAGATATCCGTGATGTTGAGTTTGAAAATGAGTTTGATGTTGTTTTGAACTTAGCTGATGGTGCAATAGGATATTTAGAAACCGATGAGGAAAACCTTAAAATATTTGATGTAATTTCCCGTGCATTAAAAAAAGGTGGAAAACATTTCATGGATGTGTGTAATGCAGAACACGCAGAACACTATTTTCCAAAAACCAGCTGGGAGATTGGCAAGAAAGCATTAGCTTTGGCTCAATTCGATTGGAATAAGGAAACCCATAGAATGTTATATGGCGGTTTTGATATACCATATGGTATACCTGCACAAAAGCCTCAAATTCCTGCAGGTGATCCTACTCGCCTGTATTCCGTGGACGAATTGTCAGCAATTTTTGAGCAGCGCAAAATGAAAATAGTACATACTTTTTCAGATTACAATGGTAGTGAAGCCTCTTATAAAAAGTTACAATTACTTGTATATTCTATTAAACTGTGAGTATTTCAACCACACCAATAAAATAAGCACACTGAGAATTGTAGTGTAATGACAATTCATTTTACATATTGTTGAACTTGATATCCAGCGGCCTATTGTATTAGAATCTAAAATAGAGGAATAAAAGTATGATGGTTTTCAAAAGCAATCTAACAAATCAGGAAGCGTACTATGAAATATATCATGCAAATTCAGAGCAAAATCCCGGATATATCGTAAAGAAAACTCTAGGTGATAGAGTCTGCGTTAAGAAATGCCAGCAAGATCTAACGGCACAATATTCTACGCAGGTATTCAAGTTTGGACTTATATTTCAAAAGATCACCTGATTTATACTGATTTCAGTAAGGTGATAAAAATAAACGAGCGTAATCCTGAAATCATTTGGTTAATATATAATAAAAGAAACTATGAGATATTAAGGCGGCTTTATAAAGGAAATATTTTAGATTTGGATTCTCTAAAGGGTTATACGCAATAGTACTGATTTATAATTACAGAAAATAGCAAAAGTTCAGTCTTGCTTAATATGAAACAATAACCAACTCAGAGAATTTTTCGAACTTTCCATTATGTTTATAATATTCTCTAAAAACACGATCTGATTATTTATATAAGGCGAGGAGGAACTGTTCATGGATTTCAGAAAAATTTTTAATGATAAAGTTGCGCCTAAAGATTTTGATAAATTTAGGTTTAGGTATTGTGATGAGCTTTTTGCTGATGTTATTGCTCATTCAAAGCTTAATGCAACAAAAACGGCGCTGGAAATCGGTCCAGGTACCGGACAAGCGACAGAGCCGATTTTGAAAACTAATTGTTCGTATTTAGCCATTGAACTTGGTGAAAATTTCGCAGATGATATGAAAAAGAAATTCAACCGATATAAAAATTTCAATATTGTCAACGCAGATTTTGAAACATATCCTTTCGAAAAAAATATGTTTGATTTAGTATATTCCGCCGCCACAATTCAATGGATACCGGAAGAAATTGCGTTTCCAAAGGTGTATCACATTTTGAAAAGTAACGGTACTCTTGCTATGTTCATGACGCATACCGACTATAGAACCTCAAATGAAGCTTTATACGAAAAAATACAAGATGTATACTCACAATTTTTCAAACCTGAAACCGCATATACTAAGAAATTCGATTACTATAATGCCGTAAATTATGGGTTCGTTGACTTTGAACGGCGTGAATACCACCAAGTTAAAGAATGCACTGCAGATGAATATGTTTCATTTATTAGTATTTATGCTGCCAATTTAACCATACCAGAACCATACAAATCAAAGTTCTTAAATGGAATCAGAAATGCCATTCTAAGTTTTGGCAATAAAATAACGCTGAATAACACAATAATTCTTTATCTTGCAAGGAAACCTTGACTTCCTGTTATGAGCAAAATGGGTAACCAGCTATCTTATCCGAACTTCGCAGTTTGTTCACTTAGTTCCAATTATGAATTAATTATGATACTTATCTGAACATCATGGCAAGAGGATTTGCATTGACGGCAGCTTGTAGTTGCCCATCGTCAACGTGAATTTCTGTTGTAGCTTATACTTCCATATCCTTTGTACATAAGTGTAGCGGCAGTATATCGCAATTTATGGGTGGACAAACCTTTAGGATTTATTCCCGCACCAACAATGTGCTTTTTCACGACATTTTGAATTGCGCGTGAGTGAGTCGGCTGCTATTGCGGGAGATAAACAGTGCATCAGTGCTGACTGCCATGAAGGCCCATTTTCGCTTCCTTGTTCCCGGAGAAGAGTGAAAAGTCTATAAAACAGGCTGCTTAAATATGAAGGAATGATAATAAAATGATAAAACAGGAAAATACCGCTATAACGCATGGTGGAAAATTTCATGCTGATGATGTGTTTTCAGCTGCACTATTAAAAATATTGAATCCACAGATAAATATTGTTCGTTCCTTCCAAATACCTGACGACTTTAATGGAATTGTGTTTGACATTGGAGGAGGGAAATATGACCATCATCAGGAGGGAGCAGAGGTACGTGAAAACGGTGTACCCTATGCAGCATTTGGTTTGTTATGGCGTGAATTTGGCGAAAGCCTCATAAGTAAATACCTCTCTGAGGAACAAGCAAAGAAAGAAGCGGTATATTTCGATGAAAAGTTTATACAACCTCTGGATGAAGACGATAACACCGGAAGTGGAAACCAGTTAGCGGATATTATCTCAATATTTAATCCAAACTGGGACTCTAACGAATCTTCGGATTGTTGTTTTTCAAAAGCTGTTGACTTTGCCACTATTGTTTTGAAAAAAGAAATTGATAGAATCATGAGTGTACAAAGGGCAAAAGAAATGGTTGAAGCCGCACTTGCCAATTCAAAAGACAGCATCGTAATCTTACCTAGATACGCACCATGGAAAATGGTGCTCATCCCATCGGATGCGGAATTTGTGGTGTATCCTTCTCAGAGGGGTGGGTACAATGCACAGGTAATTCCAGTAGATTTTAACACCAAAGAAGCAAAATGTGATTTTCCTAAGGAATGGGCAGGCAAACCAGAAAATGAATTGCAGCGAATTTCAAGAATTCCAACATTAACCTTTTGCCATAAGAGTCGCTTCCTTATATCCGCAGATAGCTTAGAGGATACTATAAAAGCCTGCAAACTTGCAAAAGCTTTATAATATAATATTTCTGTGTACATAATTAAACATTGCTATTTGAACTTCTTATTATATTTATGATATTCTTGCAGAGTACAATCCAATTATATAATAAAGGAACGTGAGGGAAATTTGATATCAAAATAGCATTGTGAGTGATCTATTTGAATGATTTATATACTGGAATATTATGTATGATGGATAAATTCCGTGATGACAGGTCTGCCTGCTGTATCCTATTTTGTGAACCAGGTCGTAAAGCGAAACGACAAATTTCCCGACCAACGTATCGGAGCCTTGAAATGAAACAGAAAATCGGGAGATTTCATCAAATCCGGTCTTTCTCTTTTCCCTTACAGAATTGAAGTGATTGGCTGACCGGTCTCCAACATGCCGAGCAGCTCTTCGCAGAGCATCAGGCAACGGGGATAATGGAAGGGCCCCTTCCACAAAGAGCCTTTCTGCATATGGGAAACCGTGCCGTCACGATGCAGATAGCCGTACCATTCGCCAAATTCCCTGTCTTGAAAATGTCCGAAAGCATAATTGTGGATCGTTTCGAACCATTTTTCATATTTTGAGTTGCCGGTAATGCCATAGGCCATCAGTGTTGCTATCAGGATTTCGGTATGAACCCACCACAGCTTCATGTCATACTCCAGCTGCTCGCAGGGCCGGCCCTCAACGTCCGTGAAATAGTAAACGCCGCCGTATTCCTTATCCCAGCCGCGCTCCAGGGACCAGTCCAGAATATTCAGGCATGTCTGAAACAGTTCCCTGTCATTTGAATAAAGCGCCTCGCACATCATAAACCAGGCGTTTTCTATGGAATGCCCCGGATTCACGGTGCGGCCGGCGGGGTTGTCAATGAAGGAACCGTCGGCTGAGACATCTTCCAGCACACAGTGCATGTCCGGCTTGTAACTGTATTTCAAGATGTCGCTGATAATCTCCCGCACAATTTTTGTATAGTACTCCGACTTTTCTGGGTCGCAGCGCCGCAGAATCTGAGCGCTGCTGACGAAAACCATCGGCACGGCGACTGCACGCTCGGCACGGGTTGAAGCATAGGTTTTCGGTGTGATCTTATAAGGATCGGACGAAGGATCCCGGTAAATCCGCAGCATCATCTCAAAGCATTTTTCCGCTTTTTCCAAAGCGTCCCGGTCGGCGGCGGCGACAGCATATTCGGCCATACCGATGACATAAAAACTCTCGGAATATATGTAGCGTCGTTTGCGGAGGGGCCGTCCATCCCGGGTTACGGTAAAGAACATGCGGCCGTCGGCATCCACGCAGTACCGCTCCAGGAAATTCTTTCCCAGCTTTGCCGCCCGAAGCCATTCGTCGCGCTTCCCGTACCGATTGCAGAGCGCCGAAAAGGTCCATAGGCCGCGCCCTTGGAACCAGCAGGATTTGTCGCTGTTATAGCAGTGTCCTTCCCTGTCCACGGACGTGAGGTAGCCTCCAAACTGTTCATCCAGAAGATCGCTTTTCATCCAAAATGGAATGCAGTTGTCCAGCAGCTGCGAACGATAGAATTCATGATATTTTGCAATTATTTTTTTTTCCATGTTCTTTCACCTTCGATATAAATTGCTGATTTTCACCGGCAGCCGTAAAACATTCGGCGTGGATCAGCCAAATTTCCGCAGAAGCCTGCCGTCGATTTCGCCGAGCGCCATGCCGTGTTTGCTGGAATATACGCAGGCTTCGCCCGCGACCTGCCCCATGTCGATTACGGTTGGGATAATGCGGACGCTCGCCTGCATCAAAAAGGTTGTGGAGATACAACGGCCCGCCGTAATAAGGTTTTCAATCCGGTCGTTGACAAAACTGCGGTAGGGGATTTCATAATAATCCCCGTCCCGGTAGGCATTCTGGTGGAAAAGGCCCTTTGTCGCGGAGTGTACATCAATATACCAGTCGCCGCGGGCAACCCCGTCGGGGAACCGGGCCTGCCGGCTATAATCCTCTTCCGTAAGGACATATTTCCCAACCAAACGGTAGGATTCCCGTACGCCGAGCATGCTGGCTTCCTGAATCAAGAAGGAATTTTCGAACCCCGGCATATAATCATGCAGAAAGCGAACCAGCCGGCGGATCATGCGGCGGCCTTCCGTAATTGCCCGCGAACGCGCCATGGCGCTGGTATTATTGGTCAGTGAGGCGATATGCGGGCAGTTGAAAGTCATGCAGCCGGGCTTCATTGGAATGCTGAAATTCTGGTAATAGCGCAGGTCTTCCTTGCGCAGGACACCGTCGTCCACGCCTTTCTGGAACAGGGGCTCAAGTACAAAATGGCGGCCTTTGACCATGGCCGACTCATAATAGCGTCCGTGTGTGAAAATGGAGTAGTCGTCGTGCAGCGACATCACATAGGCACGGTATTTTTCAATATTGATGCCGCCCACTTCAAAACGCAGCGAAGACATCTGATTATTGTGGTTCTCATCCCCGGAAACCGTGGGGACGCCAGCGGCACGGGTCAGCACCGCGTCGCCGCTCGCGTCCACATAATTTGCTGCCGTGAGTGCGCCCAGGCCCTCCACCGTGGTGACCACGAGGTAAAGAATACGGCGTCCGTCCGTCACACAGTCGCTGAGTGTAGCATCGTAAAGAATTTTCACGCCCGCATCCGTACACAGCTCCTCCAGCGATTCCGCCATGACTTCGGAATTGAACCAGAGCATTTTCGTGTTCAGTTCGTCGCGCACGACGCAGCCTTTTTCCTTCAGCTTCTTTTCGAGGTTGAAAAAGTTCTCCAGGTGGCCTGTGAACGATTTCATCATGGGCGCGACGAGCGCGTTGGTAGACGTACCGCCGAGCCGGATGCTTTTTTCCACAATCAGTGTGCGGCATCCGCCCTCCGCGGAACTGATAGCCGCCGATACACCGGCGCTGCCGCCCCCAACAACGATCGTATCATAGTTCCCCAGAAAGGGAATGCGGCGTCCCCGATAATCCAGAAAGCCTTTCTTTATGTCTGTCATACTTATTCCTCCTTGTTCTGCGGGCCCCGGGCCGCCGGACATTCCGCATAATATTCCGCTCTCAGCCGGTCGATCCGCTCAAGGACCCAACCAAAGCCCTGGCTCTTTTCGCTGGCAACCAGTGCAAAGTCCAGAATCTTGGGATGAATGGCAGAGCGGCAGAAATCCTTTGCGAAAATGAATGCGGCAATCTCACTTGTCCTGCGGACTTTCAGCGTCTGATTCCAAATACCCAGAAATTTCGAACGGACCGGTTCGCACAGTTCGTCGGTGTACCGGCCCTGTGAATACTCGAGAAAATGATAGAATTCATGCGCAAGAAATAATGCACTGGCTTCTTCCGCCGTTACGGGATACGGCGTTCCCTGCATGGCGGAACTGATCCGCTCGGCTGTCTTAAGAAAAATATCGATCTGCTTTGTCTTGTTGTCATAGTAGATCTGAGAGTGAAGCCCGGAAGCAACATCACCGGGGAAATATCTCACCGTCACACCGTCCGACCGCAGAATTCCGCTTAGATCGGCTCCCCTGTATTTGGCAGCAGCTTCCCTACCCGCCTTTATGCCGCACTCGATATAGTAAGAACGGCGCTCCCGCGGGATTCGACGGTAAACGAAATCTTCTTTCAGATCGCTGTACGCAAAAATTGCGTCGTCGATCGCCCCTACTTTTTCCACCGCTTCCGTCACTCCCTTCGTAAAAATCCGCAAATTCCGTGCCCTTGCGGCGCAGGGCATGGCTTTTCGATTCAGCCCTGCGCGGCCACGGCTATGACGGCTTCTTCGTCGTCGACAAATTCAAGTTCCTGCTCGGCAAGAGACATCATCTGCTCTTTGTCCGTCACACCGCTCAAATCGGCGTTTTTCTGGCGGAAATACAGAAAGATCCGCGGCAGCATGGAACCGCCGGCGTTGTAAACGGTAAGCTCTTCAATCAGTTCGCTCAGTCTTGCCGGCAAATTTTTCTTCTTTGTCATAACCACTTTCGCATTATTTTTCTGCAGACGGATCACGCCTTCAGAATCCACCATGCGGACAAGTTCTTTTTTCGTCTTGATCAATCCGAACAGCGCGCGTCCTGTCTTCACGGCGGTAAAGGCGTACCAGCCGCCCGTCTGAGCGGCCAGCGATACATCCTGCGGCTTCACTCCGGCCGATTCCGCCACAATCTTCGCCATTTCATCAGGGGTTTTTCGTCGCTCGGCCACGTTTTTCGTCCGCAGCTCCGTCGCCCCAGTCGCCACGGCACGAATAATGCTCTTCTGGGTATCGATCTCCACGGAAATTTCCACCGTATCCGGGTTGGCACCCGACTTGACAATCATTTCCGTAACATCATTGCGCAGCTTGCGGATATCTTCCGGCCCCGGATTCACAACGCTCCGTTCGAGCCGTTCCATCATCAGCGCCATTGCGACACCAATTGTGGAAATATAGGGCGCGTTTCTGGCGATCTTGTGGCGAATCCCCATTTTTTCACCCAGGTACGGTACAATGACCGAAGCGGAACCTCCGCCGCCCACAAGATAGATAATGCTGCGGTTGAGGCCGTAATCGTCGATCAACGCATTCACGACCGCAGAGACTTTGTCGGCGGCAATATCCATCGCCGCCCGTGCGGCCTCTTCCGCCGAAACACCCAGTTCGGCGGCCAGTGCTCCCCACGCAGCGCGCGCCGCCTGAACATTGCCGTGCGCATAGTCGTTTTCGGGTACATACCCGAGAAGATTGGCGGCTCCGGCCAGCGTAAGTGCATACCGCCTTCCGCCGTCACAGCTTACAGCCGCGTAAACCGCTTTGTCGCCTTCGCGCGGCGCAATCAATTCCAGATGCGGATTGGCAATCAGGGCAGGGTCCGTGAATACTTCGTATTCCAGATCGGCGATGTGCGCCGAACGGGGACCGACGTCGCTGACGGCACCGTTCCTGACGACGATCATGCTGCCGCCCGCCACGCCGAGCGTATGCACATCCAACGAAGTAAGGTATAACTTTCTTCCGCCGATTTCGGCGTTTTTGATCATGACTTTACCGTCTTTGATCGCGGAAATATCGATGGAAGTCCCTCCGGCCTCCAGAAAAATCCCGTCGGTGATCTTTTCATACATCAAAGCGCCAGCCACACCCGCGGCAAGGCCGGACAGCATGGTAAGAATGGGGCGTTTCCGTACTTCGTCGACACTCATCACACCGCCGTCGCACCGCATGATCATAAGCGGCTTGTCGATTTTGGCCTCATGTACGGCGTTCCCGGTCATGTCTGCGGTTTCCATCATCTTTGGAATCAGCGCCGCGTTGACCACGGCGGTGCGTGTCCGCGCCAGCAGGCCGTAAAGCTGCGATATTTCATAACCGCCGGTCGCAGGAACATTCTCTTCAAACGCTTTTTCAATTACATGCTTCTCATGATCCGGATCATCGACGGAATAGGCCTCGGACGCCACAATCACCTGGGCACCTTCACCGCGGAGCGAACGGACAGCTTTCAAAATCCCGTCGTCCGTCAGACGGGCGGAATCCAGAAATGTGTGAACGGTCCTCAGGTATTTTCCGGGAGCAAGCTCGATATCTCCCACTCGCGTTTCTTTCTTTGCGCGCTCGCCTTCCAGACCTGTACCCATCCCTATGATGCCGACTTTTGCCACATCGCCCTCCAGCAGCGCATTGGTTGCCTGTGTGGTGCCGTGCGCGATAAAGACAACATTGGAAGGATCGATCTTGCCTTCCTCCAGTATTTTATTAATGGCAAGGATGATGCCTTCGGCCACTCCTTTTTTCGCATGATGGGTTGTCGGCACCTTCGTTTTTGCGAGAATTTCATACGTGCTGCTGTCGATGGCAACCGCATCCGTAAAAGTTCCGCCTACATCAATACCAATCCGCACCTGAGATTTCATTCGGCTGACTTCCTTTCCTTTTCTGCGGGACACTACGCCGGTTCCCTGCAAAATTTACTGTATTTCCAGTTGCAGGGTTTCCCGCGTCAAACTGCGGAAAACCCTGCAACCAATCTGTAACCCGCTTTCCGCCCGACAAAAATCTAATCCTTAGTGTGGATGAAACAGACGGACTTTTATTCCTCAAAAACGGGACATTCTTAAAACGATTGATTTTGGCATCCGCTCAGAAGATGAAAATGGCCGAATAAACCAGACCAGCGAAACACATCAGCATCGTGAACGGAAGTGTGGATTTCAGGATGTCATTCACATCCACATGGGCAAAATCCGCACAGATGACGTTCTGCGTATTCGTCGGGTCAGAAGTACACTGAACAAACGTGTTGCAACGCAGCGCCATGCCGACCGAGAATGGATTCATACTGCCGGAAGCCAGCATGATCGTAGCAAGCCCGGAGCCGAGGCCGTACATGTTCAAAGGACCTCTGTACAGAGCGAGAGGCGACAGAATGGCGAACAACAGCACATAGCCGACTGCCGTTTGGGGGATGATGGTTTTCACAAGCGGCTGAATCAGGGCGGTGGTGGCGGTGGCCGTCACACCATTCAGCAGGATGCCGATGCCGATCATCAGCGCGACCACCATGGCCACTTCCTTAATGCCATCGACAAAACAACCGGTAATCACGGAAAGGGACTTCTTCGGCGTGGTGATCAGAACTGTGAAGATAATGGCGATGATCAGGCTGGTCAGCGCATCCATCCTAAAGAAGAAGACAAGGATCATGGGCAGGATGGGGGTAAATAACGCAACGGTGTTGACATGCTTCTTGTTTCCGGCACCCTCGTCTGCCGGCATTGCCCAGGAGCTTCTGACCGGGCGCTTTTTTACCTTGATCAGAATGTACACGGAGGTAAAGACCGCACCAATGACAGCAAGCACTACGCCCATGTATTTGACCTGTTCCATGGTCATGCCGAGCGTGTCAATATACATCTGATACTGAGAAACGTTAATCATCAGGCCGATGGTAAGGCCCATTAGAATAAGACTCGCGGAAACCACGGGAGCAACCCCGGCCGCCAAGAGCAGCGGAATTGCAATGGTACAGACCATAATGACAGGGCCCGCGCCGCTCATGCCGATAAAAATGACAACGGTGGCCGCAGTCAGCACGAATGCCATGGCAAGGGGTTTGTCTCCCGCAAGCTCCGCGGCTTTACGGATAATAGTCTCCGCAATCCCCTGCTTTTCAATTACTTTGGCGAAAACTGCACCAAACATCGTGATGACAATCGTGCTTGCAAGCTTGATGGAACCCTGGCCGATTACAAAACCGCAGATGGTCTGGCCGTCCTTTGCCGTAGTGGTCAGGAAAGGCACTCCTGAAATAGCCGCGACCAGAATACCGATCAGTGGCAGCGCCAGAACGGCCGACATCTTTTTGGTCATCATCAGTGCGATGCCGCCAAAAAAGACAATCAGGATGAATATGACTTGGACAACTGACATAGTACTTGCACCCCTCTTTCAATATTTCGGATTCTGGGTAAACCATACCCGTCCCGGAAAATGCAGCGGACACTATCGAATTTTGTCGAGCAATATGCCGGAACCTGCATGGGAAACTTTTTACCCAATTCTTCGGATTTGCTTATGCCATAACTACATTTTCCCGCTGTGACACGCGCTTTACAATCCCGTCGAAGTCCTCGGTGCAATCCCACAGCATCTGGGCGTAAAGCGCCACAGGGAACCAGCATTTCGATTCCAGCAAACCGTCCTCCACCAATGCGTTTACTTCAGCACCTCCTTCACAGAGCATCCGGATGATCTCCTGGCAGAGCCGTCCGTTCCGGAACCAGCCGCTTTGAACAAAATGCCAGATTTCCCTCGCTTTTTCCATGCGTTTCTCGATTTTCGCCTGGGACTCGCAGCCCATCACAAACGGGCCCTTCTGATGCTCGAAGATGCTCCAGTCCAGGCAGATCTGCCCTTTTAAAACCACTCCGCACGGGCATCCCGGCCGAAGATTCAGGATTTGCTCTGTAAAGGCTTTCGTACTTTCAAAATCCTGAATATTTTCCGGCAGATAATCATAGGGGAATGATCCGCAGTCTTCCCATACAATATCAATTTCCGGGCGTATACCCGCAAGTACCTGGACCCTGTTTTTCACGGAAGTGGCATGAAGACCGAACTGGATGGTCAATTCCGGATAATGCTCCAAAAGCCTGCCGCCGATGAAATTGACCCACCGCGTTACTGCATCGGCAATGGGGACTCCGTTCATCGTTTCTTCCTTTGTTTCGGTGAACGATTGGAAATAGATGCCGTCGCCGCCCGCCTGCGCATAATCGCGGCGGTACACTGCTAGAACTTTTTCGGCCCAGCGTTCCAATTCCTCTTCGCTGGTGACATTAATTTTCTCATCCCAGCCCCAAGAATATCCGAAAATCACGCGAATGCCATAACTGTGGAAGCACTCGACCGCTTCCCGCAGATTCAGCGGCGCATAGTCGTTCCATATCACGATCTGATTCAGTCGAAGCCTTGCCATGGTGGCTGCAAACCTCCGATAATCGTAAATGCAATGCCCCCAAGTCCATATCCCGCGCCGTGCAACTTGCGGCGCACCCGCGCTCCGATAGGATTTCATACGCCCCTGAAACAGTTTTTGAAAGAACGGAGAATACTGATCCGTCAGCTTCGCAGATGCGAGATAATCATCCACAAAATCCGTGGCGCCATAGTGGACACAAGCGGCATTGGATCCTGCTATCACGGCCACCTGCCTGCCACCGCAAAACGGACTGTCGGCGACTTTCACAAGATATCCGCCTTGTGGGATTTCCGATTCTCCGACAAGCCGCGCAATCAGCGGGTTGCTTTTGCGCGTCCCTACCAGAATCAGATTGTCGTCCTGCTTTTCGCCGCACTGATCCGCAGTCTGCGCTACGAGGATATAGGGAACCTCCTGCGAGACCCTTCCGTAAATCAGTTCAACCGCGCGTCGTTCCATTCCGGAATAGTTTCCGCATATGATCTTCCATCGATCCGTTCCGTAATCATATCGTTTCATAATACTCTCCCCCATCTGGGCCTACACAGCTTGCCCTAAAACCAGTTTTATGATATCATAAAAAAGAAGTCATCTCTATCATAATTTTATCTATTTTTAACACATGGTTGACATGAATTGTTTTCCACAGGAGGGAGCGCCAATGCTTAACAACAGCTTTCAAGTCCGATATCACACCCTTCCGATCGCGACCTTTGCCCTGGGATCGCCGCTTGTGAAACAGCCCACCTCCTTTATCCTTCTGCACAATCACAGAGAGTTCGAAGTAATTGTTGTCAAGTCCGGGAGCTGCGAGATTTTTATCAGCAACACCCGTTTTGAAATGAGTTCCGGCGATATTCTGCTGATCCCCCCCTATGCGCTGCACGACGGGAACATTCTTCCAGGAAAGGCTTTTGACCATTACTGCTTTTGCTTCGACCTTTCAATTTTGAACGACGGGAAGCTGAAAAGAAGCCTGGAAACGGGTTACGCGGACGTTAAACGGGTTATCACGCACGGATCCGATCTCAGCCGGGAACTGCTTCCCCTTGTAGAGCAGATTTACCAGCAAAGCAGCCAGTATGGCGCCGCCTGGGAAATGGTCGTCCGCGGAGCTTTGCAGATGTTGTTTGGAAGGCTGGAGCAAAGCGGCTTTTTGTTCACGGCTGCGAAAAAAAACGCCAACCAGGATTTCTGTATCAAGGTGCTTGATTTTTTGGGAAAACAATATGCGAACGAAATTACGTCCCGCACGGCCGCCGCTGCATTTTCTTACAGCCAGAGCTATTTCTGCCGCCTGTTCCGCGACAACTTCAATACCAGCTTTCAGCAGTATCTCTGCCAGTTCCGTCTTTGCAAGGCAAAGCTTCTGCTGTCGGAGGCCGATATGACGGTTTCCGAAGCAGCCCGCCAGGTCGGCTTCAGTAATCTGAGCTACTTTACACGTATGTTCAAATCCTGCTTTGGCTGCACACCGCTGCACTATAAGGTTTCTCATGTTCCGTCGAACCGGCTGAACGCTTACTACCGAGGTTCGCAGTTCTTGACGAACTACGCAGAGGCTGGCAATCCGACCGGCAAAACGCCTGTTTGAGGCGCATGAAAAAGTGTTTCTGCTGTCAAAAAAGCTCTTGAAAAATTCGGCCGCATTGATGTGCTAGTGAACAACACCTGCATCGGCTATTTCAGTTTCGCCGAGGAGAGTTTCGGAAAGAAACCGGAAGGATGTTCGAGATCAATTTCTGGAGGCTGATGGACGTTACCACAAAAGTCTTGCCCTATATGAAGGAAACAAAAAGCAGGGCATATCATTAATTTTTCATCTATCGGTGGACTGATGTCCTTCCCGGCACTCGGTTATATTAAGCGCTCTCGGGTCCTGCTGAACAAGCGATACAAATTTCTTACTCCGGAGCAAAAACAGCAGGTTGACCTTATGCTCTATGCCAGCAGCCGTTTGCTGACAGCCTATTCCCTGAAAGAACAGTTCTTCGAAGTCCTCAATTCCAAAGACAGCGATTCCGCCCGCATGGCTCTTTCCCGCTGGATTATGGCCGCACAAAACAGTGGTCTGGAGAAATTCATTAACTGCGGAAACACCTTGGTGCGCTGGTCAAAAGGCATTCTAAATTCGTTCGGCTGTCCTTATACGAACGGCTTTACCGAAGGGGTTAACAACAAGATTAAGGTTCTGAAACGCAATGCTTATGGTTACCGCAGCTTCCGACGCTTTCGCAATCGTATCCTGCACATGTCCGCCATTTTCACTTGATTGCAATTTTCGGGATGCAACGTTCCGCCCTTTGAATTTCCGGTTTTCCTTCCAAATTTTTTCGGTAGTTCTTCAGAACGTCATTCCAGTCGTCCATGTAGGGCTGATGGACGGTGATGTGATAATCCTTTCCCTATAAGTATCGAGAATCTTCCGAGTTCCGTTCAGGCCGGCGTTGATGGCATGGCCGAGCTCTTTCTTGTCGTTATTAAGCACCAAAACAATGCTGCTGATCTGCGCTGGTGTTCCCCCTTGAGGAACCGGTCTCAAGGGCATGCTGGGCGGCAGCGCCGCCCATGGAAATCATGTGGCTGTCAAGCCGGTTGCTGCCCGTGATTTTGCACAGGGTCTAGTAGCTCATGGCTTTAGTCGGGCTTTCAAACACACAGACAGTATGCATACCGGAATTGCCTTCAATAACGAACGGGTAGCTTTAATATTTCAAAGAAAAAGAAAAGCCGTTCTATCCGCATGAATGCTGGATAAAATGGCTTATATGAATGGTGCGGGTGACAGAACACCAGCGTATCCGAATTTATTTACTCTCAAAGGATTTTTGGGGATTTCATTCAAAATCAAATAAGGATGCACCGGTTATGCGGGATCAACGGATTCCTGCACATTCACCCTGCTATAGGCTGGATTCGACGGAGAGGTTCCTTCGCTTTTAGTTTCCAAAAATAGGTGCTTTACTTTTGCCACCGGTGGGTTATAATAAAGTAAAAGGGTACAATGTTCTATTTTGGAGATGACAGCATGCGTCCAAGCCAAAAAGATAAAATCTACGATTATCTGTGCAGGTTCTATCAGAAGAACGGATATCCACCTTCCATGGGAAAGATTGCAGCGGCCTTAGGGCTTTCGGCACGGTTGACATTCTGAAACGCAGGTTTGGAAATTACTGTATCCAGCGTGCTTCGCTGCTGAAAGACCCATCCCTCACGGGATTTAACCCCAAGGACGAAAATACCATTCATCCGGTTGGCTGTTTTAATGGAGGAACTGAAAATGGCCTGGAAAAAATATGTTGACGTGATTGTACGCTGCTTTCCGGATGGGCGGATCCGGCCGCTTGCCGTCTATTGGGCCTCGGGTGAGATGTATGAGATTGACCGGGTGCTGGACGTCCGGCCCGCTGCATCGCTCAAGGCGGGCGGGGCAGGAATCCGGTATACCTGCCGGATACGGAACCACCAGACCTACTTGTTTCAGGAAGAAAACAAATGGTTTGTGGAAGCAAAACAGCCATGCTAGGGAAAATAGGAAGGGGCAAACTCCCCGTTCTCTTTTTGCTGCTATCAACATTATGACATCATATTCTAAATGATCATCTGTTGCAAAACTCGTAAATCGGTTACTGGCACCGAGCACTTACCATCCTTACAAAGATAAAAAACCATCCCTTCGGTTGGAATCGGATAATGTCCGGTAAGTGGTGCTATATCCATTAATTCTTTTTGATTTGCTTTTGTCTTGACTATGCAAAATGGGAGTTGTCTGTGATGATGGTGTAAAAAAGAAATCAATTCCGAAGGTACTTGATTATCTGAAGTCACGCAAATAAGCTCTTGGGATGGATACAGTATTTTTGTTAATACATATAAGGCCGCACAACTTTCCAAAGGAAAATCAGAAATATTGCCAGAATAAAACGCAGTTTGCTTTTGCAGAGATTGCTGCCACATAGTATCACCCGTAAGGTTGAAAAGCCACAACAAAACAGCCAAAGCAATGGAATTTCCAGAAGGTACCGCCCCGTCGTATGTCTCTTTTGGACGACCGATTAATGATTCACTGTCTTTTGCATATAAATAGAAACCTCCCTCCTCTTTGTCAAAAAACAGGTCAACCATCTGTTTGGAACACATGACAGCTTCATTTAGATAGGATACTTGAAAAGTAGCCTGATAGAGTTTTAGCAATGCAAAAGCATAGAATGCATAGTCGTCCAGCTGAGCGGCAATTCCAGATTCACCTTTGCACCATCGGTGGTACAGGCGGCCTGTCTGATGATTTACAAGAATTTCTGAGATGAATTGCTGCGCATTCTGCGCCGCTTTTAGGTAATCAGGTTTCTGTAGTATTATAAAGGCATCTGCGAAAGCCGATATTGTAAGGCCATTCCAAGCCGTCAGAACTTTATCATCTATATGAAGCGTTGCGCGTTTTAAGCGATAATCATAAAGAATTTTACAATAAGTTTCTATTTGCTGATTCTTTTCTGTATAGTGTGGATTCGTAATTAAATTAGGAATATTTCCGCCCTCAAAATTTCCCGTTTCAGTGATGCCGAACCACTCGCAAAATTGATTTAATCCCTTTTTGCCCAACGACGTACAAATTTCACCAGGTGTAAGAATATAATATTTTCCTTCTTTGCCATCACTGTCTGCATCTTGTCCGCAATAAAAGCCGGACTTCTCATTTGTCAATTCACGAAGGATATACTTCAGCACATTTTCAGCAACGCGCCGATAAACAGGACTGTTGGTATTTTCATATGCCTTAAGATAGATCTGAGAAAGCAGCGCGTTATCATAAAGTGTTTTTTCAAAATGGGGAATCAACCATTTTTCATCTGTGGAATAGCGTGAGAAACCTCCCCCGATATGATCGTAAATTCCACCTCTATACATTTGGTTCAGTGTGTGTTTAACCATTTTCAGCGCAGATTCATCATGCTCAACAGAGGAATATCGCAGCAAAAACAGCAAATTGAACGGTGCTGGAAATTTTGGTGCTGCACCGAACCCTCCCCAAACGGGATCATAAATTTCTTGAAACCGGTGAAAAGCGCGTGTAAACACTTCCGTGTTAAGTTCAAGAACAGGATATTTTTTCGTTTCCGATTGCTGCAATTGCCAGACTGCATTTTCTCCTGTTTTGATCAATTTTCCTTTATTGGTTTTCCATAATTGAGATATGGAATTCAAGAGTTCCAGTAATCCCATGCGGCCATATTGTGAAGTTTTAGGCAAATAAGTTCCAATCCAGAATGGTTTTTGCTCCGGCGTCATTATAACAGTCAAAGGCCACCCGCCAGCACCATGGAAAGCCATATATACAGACATGTACACTGCGTCCACATCAGGGCGTTCCTCGCGGTCAACCTTAATACAGACATAGTCTCGGTTTAAGATTTCCGCCACCTGTAAAGATTCAAACGATTCATGTGCCATCACATGGCACCAATGACAGGTAGAATAGCCGATACTCAAAAAAATGGGCTTGTCTTCCTCTGTAGCCTTCTGAAACGCTACCTTTCCCCACGGGAACCAATTTACAGGGTTGTGGGCATGCTGCAATAAATAAGGAGATTTTTCATGAATCAATTGATTTGTATATTGTTGAATTGCCATTAATAATCACTCCCGATTATCATTATAAGTATTATCATTTCCCCTATTTGCAGTATAATGTTTGACCGAGTTCAAGGTGTACGTATTTAAACTGTAAATTAAACGATTTCATATTCTAAATCAGATCTGCCATACTAATACCAATTTGAAGAAGGTGTTGATATGGCAGTTTCGCATAAAACCGTAATATCGTTTGGGCTGGTGGCCATCCCAGTTGCCATGTATACAGCAACCCAGGATAACGATATCCATTTTAACCAGCTTCATAAAGAGGACAGCTCGCGTATCCGCTATAAAAAGACGTGCGCGCACTGCGGCAAAGAGTTAGGGCCGGAAGATATCGTCAAAGGATACGAGTACGATAGAGACCATTTTGTCGTTGTAACCAACGAGGAAATTGAAAAGATTAAGACGGAGAAGGAGAAATCCATACAGATCCTTCATTTTGCGCAGCTCAATCAGATTTCACCGGTTTACTTATGAAAAGACATATCAGGCTGTTCCGGAACCAGGCGGAGAAAAGGCGTTTGAACTGCTGAGGAAAGCTTTGATGGAAGAACAGAAAATAGCAATCGGAAAAACTGTTTTCGGTACCAAGGATACACTGATGGCCATTATTCCCCGGGAGGATGGGATGTTAATCTCAACTATGTTTTATGAGGACGATGTCAAGGCTCTCCCGAAGAACTACACCAGACCGGAGGTTGGAGAACAGGAATTAACGATGGCAAAGACTCTCATAGATTCTATGGATACTCCTTTTAATCCGTCTGATTACAAAGATGAATACCAGGTTAAGCTGAAAGAACTGATAGAAAAAAAATCAGCGGAAAAGAGATCGTCGCTTCAAAGCCGGAAGAACAATCGGGCAATGTCATTGACCTGATGGACGCCCTGAAGAAGAGTGTAGAAAACTGCGGAAGGGAAAATAATTTTCTTCCGCAGTTCGTTTATTATGCCAATAATGCAGGCACAAAATTACAAAATATTGACGGATTTAACATTTTTCTTGAATATTTGCTGCTCCGGGATTATAATTTGTTTAATGTTATTGGTATAGGATAATTTTATGGAATTTACAGGTAAGGGCTATGCCACGCTGTTTGGGCAAGTACGCGGTATAGCAAAAATGCGAAGTTTAAAGAACCATATATATTTAATTTTGTGAAAGCAAGGGTTATTCATAGACGAACAGATATATCAAAGTAAAATGTTGGAGTTTATAAAGCAATTAATCAAGCGAATGCTTTTCTGGAGTACATAGATATGAACATAGATAAGCTCACTACCACGAAATAGAACACTTTGGAATCTCAGAAGGAAATTCAGACTCTTCTTCAAATGTTTATTTGATTCTGGTGAGCAGAATCTATATGCTTCATGTAAGCCAAAATAATAATTACTAGCACGAATACAGTTTATTCCACAAAATAAGGAAAGAAGTGAATTCGTTGTGAGGCTAATTCGAGGTAACTACTCGGTGCAGTTATAAATCTGATAGCAGGTTGCATCGAGATATTGATATTTATGTTATCAGTTAACTGCATCCTATCAAAATTGTTGAATAATACATGCGATAAGGAGTAGTTATCATGAACAAAGACTTTTTGAAAAAGCAATGGTTGGAAGAAGAGAAGGTTGCCCATATCCACGGATGGGACTTTTCTCATATTAATGGAAGATATGAGGAAGAGAATGACTTGCCATGGAATTATGGCGATGTTGTAAAAAAGTACTTGAAGCCTGAATATCGCTTACTTGACCTTGACACCGGCGGCGGGGAATTCCTGTTGTCACTCAATCATCCGTTTTCTAATATGAGCGCAACGGAAGCATATCCTCCGAATGTTTTGCTGTGTCAAGAAACTCTGATTCCTCGTGGAATTGAATTTCATGAAGCCGATGCTTCTGGTATACTTCCTTTCGGAAGTGGAGTATTCGATATTGTCATCAACCGCCACGGTAATTTCAATGCTGTTGAATTATATCGGGTTTTAAAACCCAACGGCGTTTTTGTTACCGAACAGGTGGGCGCGGAAAATGACAGAGCTTTAGTCGATTTACTTCTTCCCAGTACTGAAATTCCATTCCCGAACCAGTATTTGAACAAAGCACTAGAGTCGTTCACCAAGGCGGGTTTTACGATTCTGCAATTGCAAGAGGCTTTTCGCCCCATTAAGTTCTATGATGTGGGCGCTTTGGTATGGTTTGCCCATATTATTGAGTGGGAATTTCCCGATTTCACAGTTGAGAAATGCTTAACTCAGTTATATCGCGCACAAGAGATATTAGAAGAAAAAGGGTGCATCGAAGGACAAATCCATCGATTCCTGCTTGTTGCAAAAAAGCGATAAAATTCTGTCGATAATTGTAAGTACGCTCAGCAGTTCGGAGAATGCTCTGAACTGCCCATTATTTTTACTGAACACCGTATATTTTATATGATCTGGCAAAGCAATAAAATGGAATTTGAAAGGTAAGATACCTCTATGGATTTTAACGAGAAATTGCAGGAGCTTCGTAAGCGAAAAGGTCTCACGCAGGAGGAGCTTGCGGAGGCGCTGTTCGTATCACGTACCGCTGTATCAAAATGGGAGTCTGGGCGCGGCTACCCAAGCATCGATTCTCTTAAGGTGATTGCGAGTTTCTTTTCTGTGTCTATTGACGAACTCTTGTCTGGCGAGGAGTTGGTCAGTATTGCGCAAAATGATCATGTTCAGGAAATGCTGCAAATGCGGGACCTGGTGTTTGGCCTGCTGGATTGCGCCATGGCGCTGTTTCTGTTTCTTCCGTTGTTTGGTCAGGTGGAGGGAGGGGCACTCCGCATTGTATCTCTTCTCTCCCTGACGTTGATACCCTTGGACATGAAAGTCACATACTTTACGCTTGTGTCACTCACCGTTCTATGCGGTCTTGCAACCCTTGCCCTGCAGGGAAGACAAGTGCGACTTTAGAATCAGATCAAAAGTGGTCTCTCTTTGCTTTTCAGCGTATCTGGCGTTCTGACTTTCATTCTAAGCCGCGAACCGTATGCCGCTTCGCTCACATTTCTGTTTCTGCTCATCAAGGGAATTTTGCTGATAAAACGCTGATGACACGAATCGTGTCGGCATTGTGACGGCGGGATTCTACCGTTTTTCTGCTCCTGGAGGTTATGGGGACCATTCCTTCGTCGGTAGCGGAGTCTGCCGCGACGCGCCGCTTTCCGAAAACGAGCAGCGGCTGGCGAAAGAAAATGCTGAGCTGCGCCGCGCCAACGAAATTCTCAAGGATGCGCTTGCCTTTTTCGCAAAAGACCGGAAGAAGTAAAGCCGGAACGGCTGCATGAATATGTCACGCTGCGCTGGCTGCAATATACGGAAGATTTACGAAGAAAATCCGGACAACCGGAATTACGGTGTGGGGCGGA
>ENA-UOOI01001614-UOOI01001614.1-fermentation-metagenome-genome-assembly--contig:-NODE-1614-length-22650-cov-4.958973_pt1 | contig 22650 bp, 20 predicted proteins | sample MGYA00245779_ERZ724027 | MGnify/ENA primary metagenome ERZ724027 (study PRJEB28704, sample SAMN03018318) | fermentation metagenome | biome: anthropogenic terrestrial biome; feature: soil; material...
CTGATTATAATGGCAATGGCGGCAATCGGACTTAACACTAACATTGTAAAGCTGGTAAAAACAGGTGCAAAACCCATATTCACAGGCTTTTGCTGCTGGATCGGCATAGCATTTGTAAGCCTCCTTATGCAGCACCTCCTGGGAATCTGGTAATATCTGCAATATCCACCAGTGTCAGCTTCTGTATATCTGTATTTTCTAGACTGGTGATCAGTGCCCGGGCCGTATCTATGGCCGTCAGCACATTCACTCCCGTCTCAATGGCATTTCTCCTGATAACAAACCCGTCCTTCGAATGTTCCGCTCCCTGGGCGGGTGTATCAATTACCAGATCTATCTCATGCCCCAAAATCAAGTCCAGAAGGTTGGGGGATTCCTGCTCTATCTTGCGGACCGGAATCGCTTTCACTCCGCCTGACTGCAGAGCTTTAGCCGTACTCCTTGTAGCAAAAATACGATAGCCTATTTTCCCAAATCTGCGTCCCAGTTCCACCGCCTCCGGCTTATCCTCGTCACGGACAGTCATAATCATGTTTTTGTATTTCGGCAGACGGATTCCGGCTCCCAGAAAAGCCTTGTACAAAGCTTCATCAAATGTTTTTGCAACCCCTAAGCATTCTCCCGTCGATTTCATTTCAGGCCCTAAGCTGATGTCTGCACCCCGAATTTTTTCAAAGGAAAACACAGGCATTTTGACTGCAACGTACTCTACTTCCTTCTGAAGTCCCGGCGTATATCCCAGTTCTCTGATTTTACTTCCGGTGATAACTTTTGTTGCCAGGGGCACAATAGGAATTCCTGTCACTTTGCTGATATAGGGCACAGTACGGCTGGAGCGGGGATTTACTTCAATCACATACACGTCATCCTCCCCACAAACAATGAACTGGATGTTAATCAGCCCTATGACATGGAGAGATTTTGCCAGTCTTCTCGTATACTCCGCAATCTTTTCCTTTGCCTCCTTTGTCAGGCTTTGGGCCGGGTAAACTGAAATACTGTCACCGGAATGAATTCCTGCACGCTCAATATGCTCCATAATTCCCGGGATGAGGATATCTTCACCGTCACACACGGCATCAACCTCAATTTCTTTTCCCTCCAGATATTTGTCTACCAGAATCGGGTGGTCCTGGGCTATCCTATTGATAATGCCGATAAATTCATCAATATCGTGATCACTGATGGCAATCTGCATTCCTTGTCCGCCTAAGACGTAGGAGGGACGCACCAACACAGGATATCCCAGCCTGTTCGCCACGCCTTTCGCTTCTTCTGCAGTAAATACAGTTCCTCCTGTGGGGCGCGGTATCTCACATTCTTCCAAAATCTCATCAAACAGCTCTCTGTCCTCTGCCTTGTCCACATTCTCCGCAGATGTACCCAGAATAGGCACGCCCATCTTCATCAGGCTTTCAGTCAGCTTAATGGCAGTCTGCCCGCCAAACTGTACCACAGCCCCGTCAGGCTTTTCCAAGTCCACGATACTCTCCACATCCTCTGATGTCAAAGGTTCAAAATAGAGCTTATCAGCAATATCAAAATCCGTGCTTACAGTTTCCGGGTTATTGTTTACAATGATTGTCTCATAGCCTTCCTTAGAAAATGCCCAGGTACAGTGTACGGAGCAGAAATCAAACTCAATTCCCTGCCCGATACGGATAGGACCGGAGCCAAGCACTAGAACCTTCTTGCGCCCATTTGTCTCTTTCACTTCATTTTCTCTACCGTATACAGAATAGTAATAGGGTGTTGCGGCGGCAAACTCTGCAGCACAGGTATCCACCATCTTGTAGGCTGCCACAATGTTGTTCTCATGGCGCATGTCATGGATTTCTCTTTCTGTCTTTCCTGTGAGTTTTGCGATTACATTGTCCGGGAATTCTAGTTTCTTTGCTTCCCGCAGTAGTTTGGGAGTAAGCTCTTTTGTCTTCAGGACCTGCTCCATTTCTACAATAATGGCAAGCTTGTCGATGAACCAGTTATCTATCTTTGTAATATCGTGTATCGTCTTATAACTTATACATCTCCGGACTGCCTCCGCAATCCGCCAGATACGCATATCATCCACAATCTCCAGCTCTTCCATCAATTCTTCTTCAGAAAGCCCGGTGAAATCATAGGACATAAGGCTGTCCACATGCTGCTCCAATGAACGGATTGCCTTCATCAGTGCCCCTTCAAAATTGTCGCAGATGCTCATCACCTCACCGGTGGCTTTCATCTGAGTTGTCAGCGTTCTCTTGGCGCTGATAAACTTGTCAAAGGGGAGCCTTGGAATCTTTACCACACAGTAATCCAGCATGGGCTCGAAGCTTGCATAGGTCTTACCCGTAATGGCATTTTTAATCTCATCCAAGGTGTAGCCCAGGGCAATCTTTGCCGCCACTTTTGCGATTGGATACCCAGTTGCTTTGGAGGCCAGCGCGGAAGAACGGCTGACACGGGGATTGACCTCAATCACGCAGTACTCAAAACTCTCCTGATTCAGAGCATACTGCACATTACAGCCCCCGGTGATCTTCAGTTCGCTAATGATATTCAGTGCAGAGGTACGCAGCATTTGGTATTCCTTATCACCTAGTGTCTGTGACGGAGCCACAACAATGCTGTCCCCGGTGTGGACACCCACAGGATCAATATTTTCCATGTTGCAGACGGTGATACAGTTACCCCTGCCGTCACGCATCACCTCATATTCGATTTCCTTCCAGCCGGCAATACAGCGCTCCACCAGAACCTGTCCCACACGGGAAAGCCGCAGGCCGTTCTCCAGAATTTCTATGAGCTGCTCCGGATTTGACGCAATACCCCCGCCGCTTCCTCCAAGAGTATATGCCGGGCGAAGTACAACAGGATATCCGATTTCAGCCGCAAATGCGAGCCCGTCCTCTACATTTTCCACCACAAGAGAGGGGGCAACGGGTTCACCGATTTTTTCCATAGTGGCCTTAAATTCCAGACGATCCTCCGCTTTCTTAATTGTCTCTGATGTGGTTCCTATAAGACGGATATTGTTATTCTCAAAAAAACCTTCCTCATCCAGTTCCATTGCCAGGTTCAATCCAGCCTGCCCTCCCAGAGTCGGGAGTACGCTGTCCGGTCTTTCCTTTTTTATCAGCTGTTCCACCACCTCCACGGTGAGAGGCTCAATATACACTTTATCTGCAATATCCTTGTCCGTCATAATTGTAGCCGGGTTAGAGTTGAGCAGCACTACCTCAATTCCCTCTTCCTTCAAGGAGCGGCAGGCCTGGGTACCCGCATAATCAAACTCTGCTGCCTGTCCGATGACAATCGGACCGGAACCAAGGACTAGAACCTTTCTAATACTGTTATCTTTTGGCATTATTCTGCTCCCTCCATCATATCCATAAATCTGTCAAACAGGTAACCTGAATCCTGGGGGCCGGGACATGCCTCCGGGTGAAATTGAACGGTGAATATATTTTTCCCTTTATACTCCAGACCTTCATTCGTCTTGTCATTTACATTTACAAATGCCGGAACAGCAATATTGGAATCCATGCTTTTATCATCCACCACATAGCCGTGATTCTGGGAAGATATGTACACTCTGCCAGTTTTTAAGTCCTTTACCGGATGGTTGCCGCCTCTGTGCCCGTACTTCAGTTTATAGGTGGACGCGCCTAAAGCCAAAGCCATCAGCTGATGCCCCAGACAAATTGCAAAAACAGGAATATTCGTTTGATATAGTTTTTTGATTTCTTCGATAATAGAAATGCAGTCTGCCGGGTCTCCCGGACCGTTTGAAAGCATGATACCATCGGGATGAGCTGAAATGATTTCTTCTGCAGTTGTGTGGGCGGGGTAAACAGTCACCTCACAGCCCCGTTTGTTTAAAGAATTGGCAATATTATTTTTGGCACCTAAATCCAGAAGTGCAACCTTTTTTCCGCTGCCCGGCAGTACATATTTCTCACTGCAGGTTGCCTTTGAAACCACATCCCCCACCTGGTAAGTTTTCAGTTTCGGGAGGATTTCTTCCAGATTATAGTTCTCATTGGCAGTAATCATCCCGTTCATTGTGCCCTTTTCCCGCAAAACCTGGGTGAGCGCCCGGGTGTCCACATCCGCAATTCCCGGAATATCCTGCTCTTTTAAGAACTCCTGAAGGGTCTTTTCACAGCGGAAATTACTGGGCATACGGGATAATTCCCGCACTATGTAGCCATCCGGCCAGGCCTTCTTCGATTCCATGTCCGGTGTAACCCCATAATTTCCAATCAGCGGATAGGTCATAACCACGGCCTGCCCCGCATAAGAAGGGTCAGTTAATACCTCCAAATATCCAGTCATAGAGGTGTTAAATACAATTTCACTTATCATGTCCTTATCTGAACCAATGTGCTTGCCCTCAAACACAGTTCCATCTTCCAGTATCAGAAACGCTTTCATATGTGCACCCATCCCTTCCTGTACCATACGGCACAGTATCCTTGCCTAAATTGTCAAAATTATACTACATATGGGCGCAGATTTCAACAAGTTTTTTATCTGCCTAATGCAAATGGTTACAGCCTTTCCATTTTCTCTAGTGTCAGATGATAAAATGCCTCATCTGTTCCAGTCTTTCTGAGTGTCTCCAGTATTACCCCGTCCTTCAACAGTATAATCTTCCCGCAATGACTTGCCATCTTTGGGTCATGGGTTACCATAATGACTGTCTTCCCATATTCCCTGTTAATTTGCATCAGCGCATCAATGACAATCTTTCCAGACTTGGTATCCAGATTTCCTGTCGGCTCATCTGCCAGTATCACATCGGGATTGTTGATAAGTGCACGGCAGATTGCCACTCTTTGTTTTTCTCCTCCCGACAGCTCATAAGGGTCTTTTTCAAGTAATGAATCAATCTGAAACTGCTCTGCCAGTTCTCTGGTTTTTTCAGACATTATCTCTGATTTTTCTTTATCCAATATCATCGGCAGCATAATATTTTCTTTCACAGAGAGACTGTCCATCAGATAGAAATCCTGAAACACAAATCCAATCTGCTTTCTTCTGAGGTCCGCAAGTTCATCCGGATGAAGTCCGTCTGTACCTTTTTCCATAAATTTCAAAGCGCCGTCCGTCTGCCTGTCAATCAGCCCTAATACCTTCAGCAGGGTTGTCTTCCCACAGCCTGATTTTCCCATCACCCCGAGAAACTCACCTTTCTCCACCTGGAAACTTAACCCTTTAAGCACCTTAATATCATCTTTACTGCCAGCCGCAGATTGTTTTGGATAATTTCTGATTAAATCCTTGACTTCCAGTACCTTCATTTTTCCCATTCTGCCTGCCTCCATATCCATTTTTTTATCTGGAAATACCAAAATATCCATATTCCCAGATAAATTAAATAAAAAATCATACCTGCGTGTATAAACATACTCACTTCTCCGCCATTATAGAGTCTTGCCTTCGCTGTGAGCGCTGCAAATATTGCTCCCCCACAGGTTCCAATCAGCAGAGGCAGTGCTGCAAAGGGTTTCATTTGCCCTGCCAGCGCCCGCTTTCTTTCTTTTTCCCTCATGCCAAGCTTTTTCAAGAAAATGTTCTGCCAGCCCATTTCCTTTATTTCAGACTCCAGCTTCACATAATATTGGAAAAATCCCATAACCGTCAGCAAAATCACAATAAACAAATATACCAGCTTTCTAAAGAATATCTCCGCTCCGGTATCCACCATCATCTGCTGTTTCCCGTAGAATTGACGGATAGAGTCGTCCCACACTCTGTCATACTCATATTTCTTTTCTAGATACTGCATGCTTTTAAACATCCCGGCATATTCTTTTTCCGGCACAGAAAAGCAAATCAGCTGAATCGGTCCTTCCGTCATATTAGAGGTGTGGCTTGTCGTATAAGTTTTCCATTCCACCCGGGAGGCGTTCTCTCTCTCATTCCACTGTTTTTCATTATAAGAAGTAATTTTACGATACTCCTTCTCAAAGAAAGCGTCACTAAAGACAATCAGATTGTCCTCCATCCCCTGATGAAATGTGCCGGTCAATGTATCCCGCTCCTCACTTTTTACCTTCCAGACCGGAAAAACATTATCTATATCCTGCGGATTATAAAAAGTAAGGGGCTGCCCAATTCTCAATCTCTTTTCAATCCTGGCCGTATCCCAGTCAATGGTATGAGCCTTCACCGACAGATCCTGCTGATACACTACATGCATCTTGGAGCCGGATAAATTCAGATCCTTTGGCACTTCTCCCACAGCCTCTTTCAGACTCCTGTAGGTTGATTCAGAAATAGCTATATGCTGCCCCTGAGGCCATTGGATTGGCCGTTCTGTTCCCCACGGCTCCAGTTTGTCGCTCCCGTACACAGAGGTCATACGAAACATAGGATACACTTCTTCCTTTGCGTTATGCTCCTTTGCTATGTCTGCGAGTTTTTCTGTATCCGCATCATAAGATGTACAGACAATATCGTAAGGGTACAGATCTGCTGTATTCTGCTTCATGAAAGCTCCTGTCATCTGCACAGAAAACACAGCCAGTATAAAAAAATGTATCACAGATAGATAGAACAGATTCCAAAGACTCTTCCAGTACCTGTAATAAAAGGGACGGCTGGAAATTAATTTGTTATAGTACCGGTTCTTTTCTTTTTCTAGTCTGTTTAGATAAAGTGTTGTACCTCCGGCTAAAAAAAATAGAATTCCTATTACACTGAAAATATGGATATACATACTTTCCGCCCAGCTCCTTGAAGAATACCACAATATTCCTATAGCAGCAAATACAATCCCGATACCAATCAGCAGCGAAGCATACTTCCTGCTGCGCTTTTCTCTTTGGGCCTCTGCATTCATATTCATAGAACGGGCAAGATTCAATATATTTTCCTGATTCAAGCCTAGTGCCAGAATCAAGGCGGTCAGATATCCTGCTATGCCAAGCCCGATTGTTTTGAAGCTGATTGATGAGCCAAGTACAATTTTCACCCCATTATGTGCAAGACTACTCTGCCAGATTCCCTTAATAAAGTAAGATATGCCCCATCCGAGTACCATTCCGACTGCGCCCGACAATAAAGCATTTATCCCGAATACTATGGCAAACATCAGATAAACTGTGCTGCTGCGCATCCCCAGGATTGTGAACAGGCGCATCGACTTTTTCTGTTCTCTGATATAACAGGAAATAATCATCGTCAACATCAGAATCAGAAGTATAAATACCAAGACTCCTGCCTGCCGGAAAACTTGAACAAGACCAGTTCCGAGCAGCATATCCTCCTTTCCATGAATCCCTGTAAACAGACTGTACATTGTCAGCATAATATAGACACATGCCGATGAAAGAATGCCTCCTGCCAATAAAACTCTCTTTCCGTTTTTTCCGTAAATGTCATTTTTCCGGACGATTCTAAAAAACTCTTCCGGGTACCTTCCCGGGAAGTAACGCACCTTTTTTTGTTCTTCCTTCTCTGCCCTCTCCCGCGCCTTCTGCTCCTCATAGGCCGCATTGATTTCGTCCCGCTCCTCCAACCAGCGGGCACCCATATAATCAACAACAGTCAATAGGATATTGATTAGCAGGTAGGGTTGAAACGAGAGATACATGGGCGAAACATATCCCAGCAATCCCACCATTGGCAGAAATGCGAAGACCTGTAGATTTTTCTTCTTCATAAGCCAGAGAGAGCGGATCAAATAAAGAGTACTAATAATAAAAGCTGGAATTAATAAATACAGACGTATGCTTTCTTCTCCGCTTTTGAACATAGAACCGCCTTCTTGGAGGTTAAAAATAATATCCCAGATAGAGTAACCCCCATCATATACTGTATACTTTTCAAAAAATATACTAAAAAAAATTAAAAATCCAACGGCAATCTTAAAACGCCGTGCCTTTTGTTCTGACTTCATTTTTCCCTCATTCCCGGCAACAGAACGCTCCTTTCCGATAGGAATTATCATCTTATTCACCTGCAAACTAACGACTATTTTAGGTTGACTTCTATAAGATAATTATACTTGAAATTTCTAATTTGTATAGTTAATTTTGTTGTTTTTAGCTTATACCTCTCGCTCTTACCTGATCTGCCTCAGTACCCCCAGCTCCATCTCACACACTGTATCACACAGTGATTCAATATCCACCGCATTATGGCTTACCAAAAGAATAGTTTTCCCCTTTTCTTTCAACTCCAGTATCAGTTCATAAATTTTCTTCACTCCGTTTTTGTCCAGTCCGTTGAACGGTTCATCCAGAATTAAGATTTCAGGATCCTCCATGATAGCCTGGGCAATTCCTAAACGCTCCCGCATCCCCAGCGAATATTTTCCCACTTTCTTCTTTGATTCCGGGTCAAGCCCCACCCGCCTTATAGCCGTGCGGATCTCTTCATTTCCTATTTCCCCCCGCATGGATGCCAGCAGCTTTAAGTTTTTGTACCCTGACAATTCCGGCAGAAACCCCGGGGTTTCGATAATCAGCCCCAGAGACCGGGGAAAATCAATCTCCTGTCCGACCTGCATGCCCTTCACATAGATTTCCCCCTCACTCGGTTGCATAAAACCACAAATGCATTTCAACAGTACCGTCTTTCCTGAACCATTCATCCCCACGATGCCGTGCACCTGTCCGGCTGCAAAATCATAGCAGATATCTTTCAGTACGGTTTCCTCCCCAAACTTCTTTGTCACGTGCTTTATCCGTATTATATCTTTCTTTTCCATCTCATCACTCCCTGTGCTGCATCTAATACAGTCCTATTTGGATCAATATAGCTTCCATCTATTGCATTTAAAAGGATTATTTCAGAAAAACGTTCTGTAGTGACAATGCCCTGCTTACCTTGTCATTCTTACCACATCGTAGGCATTTGCATCTATATAACTTCCATCCAAGGCGTTGATAAGGAACTCATCGGTTGGCTTCTCAGTCTCAAATACCTGTCCATTTTGACTTTCTACATATTTGCTGTTTGCAACAAATACCCATACAGGTACCAGCCAGGCATTTTCAAGCGTCTCCTGTGCCGGTATATAGGCATATCTAAAACGCACATCGGAAATGACAAATGGGACTTTTAAGCTGCTGCTTTTTACATCCTGGTCAGTAGTTGTTTTTACGATAGTATACTTCAAATGCTGAAATGCTCTTGTCTTTATTTCATCAAAGGATAAAAGTTTTGTATTTTCAGCAACTGTCTTTACTTTTTCTGACATGTTATACCAGTCCACCTGTTTAATTCCTGTCTCTGTTACCAGCACTTCAATACATTCCTGGCCAAAGGGAGGAGAATACGTCTGTTCCGGGGTATCATAGGTAATGCCGTTTGCCCAATAGGCCGGGATACCCTCTATACCTCTATAGTAGTACAACCTATACCCGGCCTCGCCCGTGCTCCAGTCAACTTCCCACATATCCTTGTTTTCGGGAGACCACACAGTTGGCTCAAAATCTTCTAAAACCATTTTAGGAGCATTTATTTGTCTGAACATTAATTTAGCTTTTTCCCCAGCTTCTTCTTTTGAGAACCTGGAAGACTTCTTTATATTCTCCACAACCGCTTTCACTGATTCTGCTTTTTTCATCCATTCCGAATCCTGCATTTTCATTTGGTCAGCGGCTTCTCGAATAGAATCCATGTAATCTCCGTTATAGTCATCAAATTCTGTTCCCTTTTGAAAGAAAAAATTACTGGTGCTTCCTGCTTTATCATTTTTTTGGACAGCCAATATCTTAGCACCCTGGTTCTCGCCATTTTCTATGATCCCGGCAAAACGATTTTTTTCTGTTCTAATTGTCCTGTCATCTTTTCCCCTTCTAATGTACTCTTCCTGCGACTGAACAACCTTAATAAACTTTGGACTTAAATATATTTTTTCACTTTCTGTCTCTTTCGCTTTGGCAATAAGATCATCTACTCTCTGCAAATAAAGCGTTTTTTCTTGAGCCTCTCCGGGCCTGAGAAATATCGGATTTCCATATTTACCTTCTTTGTTTTCAATCTTTCGCTTCAATTCCGTCAGGTCTGCTGTGGTCATTTCAGGCTCTTGGTATATCTTTTCACCCTCTGAAAAATAATCTGCCAATTGAACAAGCTCCTCATTGCTTATTTTCTTCTCCTTCATTTCCCACACAGGTGTATTTTTAATATGAGGAAGCTCTATTTTTACATCAGTTTCTATAGTAACCATATCCGTATTTTCGCCATATTTTTCTTTCCATTCCTCAGGTGCCCCAAGCTTCTGAAGCTTGACATTATCTGACCCTTTTTCAATAAATCTCTCTGCAAGCCCCTCCTTTTTATTTATTACTGCGTCATTCTCGGGTGTCTTTTGACACGCCGACAGTCCAAGACTTATGATCACCGCAGCACTGACCCCAAAATTGGTTTTCTGCATGTTTCGCCCCCTCTAATTACCGCTGTAGCCGCCATCCAGTGCATTTAATTTTTTCATTTTAGTTTGGTTCATACACCTGCCTGTATAAAAGAGAACTCGTATTTTCTCACTCTTTTACAAATCAGAAAATATAACAAACCTATAATCACAACAAAAAGCACTATGCTTATCGTAATGCTAGGTAAATAATCAGTGCCAAAATTATGCATATAGTATGTCGCCTGATTTAGCGGCGACAGCCATCCCGCGGCAACATTTGCTCTATATTCAAGAGCTCCGGATAAATGAAATATCTTTTTAAATATTCCTGGACTTAGAAATAGTCCATACATATTTACAACAATCACACTAACTACGCCCCAGTATTTATTACGGTATAAGTTAAACAAAAACATGATTGCCGATATAAAAAACGCATATAAGAGCATAAGAACAAAAATCATGAGCACGCAGGCATATGGCGAGCTCATTTCCAGTGCTTTCACCGATGTAGGCAGGGCTATTTTCCTTCCAACACCCGAATACCCCAATAATGCGCTGGTTTTGGACCATTTATTCCCTATATATGAAATATGAGCACTTAACACGCAGGTTATGACAAGGAGATATGAAATATATATAGTCGACGAAATAAAAACATATAACAATTGGCCCAGAACCCATTCAATCCGGCTTGAGCGGACAAGCTGATAAGGGGTTGCCGGCGTAACAAATGGAATATCACCTAACAACAGCATCAGTAGAAGTGACGACAACATGATAGAGCTTGAATCGCCAAACGTCCAGATAAACACTTCAAACAGCTGCGTATATGTTCCGTACTTGTCCGCAAAATCTATTGCCCTGTTTGACAACATCAGGCAAAGTATTGCAGCAAGAATAAAAGTTATAACAATACGCGGACTTCTTTCCCAATTTTTAAAATCAATACGTGTATATTTCCAAATTCTCCTTAAGCTAAACATCTCTAATTTTCTTCCTCATCATCCATTCAAGAATCCCTGCCAAAACAACACAGAATACAATCAAAAAAATCATACATATCCCCAGATTCATATGGTTCGAACTCATCCATTCTGCAGGATTGAAATAGTAATATGCGATATAATATCTTTTTTGAAAAGTGTCAAGTATATAATATAATAAAAAGGGTGTTATATAAGCCATATACTTGCTGTTCATAACAATGGACGCAACTGCACTGGTCAAAGCCCATAATACCCCTCCAAGACAGTCTTGTACTATCCAGCTGAAAATTTGAATTCCGCTCTCCATACCATTGCCGTCTCCAAAATAAACCGGCATATTTTTATTAAAACAGATTACCAGACCACAACCAATCATTAGCAGCCATGTGAGCAATACCGCTGAGAAAGAAGAGACAATTAATGCCGACATTTTTGCTTGTATATATTTGCTTCTGGAACTTCTCGGTAAGCTGAAAATAATAAATCGATAATTCAACTCATCATAAGAGGCCGTCCCATAAATAAGAGCACAGGCTATGGGGATTGACATTAAAAACATCTCATTGCTTTTGAAAACCGAATATAGTGTAAGCATTGATATATCCTGACCCCGAATTGAGTGTGCTTCGAGAAAAGCTAATGACTCGGTCAACGCAATATACCCAACTATCGTCATAATTAACACAGCTAAAATGAATTCCTTAGATTGAATTGATCTGCGCAGGTCACATTTTATAACATTCATCGCCGTCTCCTGTACATATCTTATGATTGCTCAATCACCTTTTAAGTACTCTATCAATTATTACAACTTTCATCATTCTATTGAGGTGCTATATATCCTCCATCATATGCATTTAATACCACATATTCTGTTCCCAGATTAACATTTGTATTATATATGATACTATAACTGTTTGTTTCCACCTTAAATACCCAGACCGGAACGAGCCATGCTGCCTTTGGATTCTTATATGCACTCATGTGTGAAACGCAGAAATTTACCTCTTTAACCTCAATAGAATCTTGATGGTCCTCCGGATTAAAACTATTGACATCATCTACGGACACCTTCACCGCCATAAGGTGTTCTTTAAGAGCTTCCTGAATCTGGTCGAAAGGGAGGAGTTTTGAATTTTCTGTAATGACTGCAGTTTTTTCTGTCATGTTACTCCATGTAAACATTCGAATGCCCTCGTCTGTAACAGTAATCTTCAATATTTCTGATTCAAAAGAGGGAGCGTATACCAGTTCTCCCAAATCCTTATATTTATTTACATTTTCCGGATATGTAAACACAGATACTCCCTCATATGGATATGCATATGTCAATGTATATCCAACCCCCTCTGGCTTTTGTCCGGAATCATAGGGATCCCATTCGCGATCCTTATCATAGTAGATTGCCTTTTCAATTTTTTTCAACTCAAAGTTGTCATTAATATTCAAATCCTGAAGCAATTTACTGCCAAGTTCTTTTGCTTTTTCTTCACTTATGCCGGGTGATTCTCCAAATAGTAACGCAGCATTCTCGAGATATACTCCATATTCTTCCATAAAAGAATCTTTGGAATCCCTTCTAAAAGACTCTTGCTGATCTATGTCCATTTCCAGATCTGATTGACTGTATATGGTTCCGACAACATAGCTAAATTGACCGCTTTTATCACTCTTTCTGTCTCAAAGTGCTCGTGCCATAAGTCAGGTGTATCAAAGTCTTTGTTCTCATTACTTTCTTTTAACATTTTTTCTTTCGGAAAACCCTCGGAACGATCTACAACGTTATCATTTTGGGGTGTTTCTACACATCCGGCCAACAGCACTCCACATAACACAACCGGCAAGAAGCTTTTAAGACCCCCTCCGAGTTTCATAATATTTACCTCACCTTTCTCTTCATTTAAATACATCTGACAGGACCACACAGCCAGAGTTCATCTTCAACTATGTTCATTATATAAGTCAATTAGCACCTTTACAATATAAGCTTTCTTAAGCTTCCTTAAAATTTCTTTAGATTTCTTTAGAATTTCTTCAGGTCAGCCTTGTGTCTCTCGATTTCACCTTACTGCTCATACGAATAATCAAAGCCGTCATAACAATTATGCAAAATACAATATTTACTGCCATACCTGATTTCAATCCAAACACATCATTCATGACTCCGATAAGCCACGGTCCGGCCATTCCCCCTAAACCTCCAAATGCAAAGAATATGCCAAGCATTGTTCCCGAATTTTTTGTGGGGATTTCTGAAACCACTGCTGTGGATGTCGGGAAAATAATTGAAAAACAAAAGCCTGTGAATGCCAGTACAATTGCTATAGATGAAGGTCCGAACACTCCCAGGGTAATACAGAAAATTGACATAACAGAAAAGATCAGCAGGCTTTTCAGATGACCCACTTTATCCACAAAAAGGCTGCCCAGAAGCCGTCCTATCATCATGCCTGCAAAATGTATGGAAAGATACATGGCGCCTGCTGCTGAAGATACACCCTTTGCTTTCTGCACAAACTCTACCATCCACGTGGCTATCCCAATTTCCGCAGCTACATATGCAAAGATCACTACATACATCAGCAGTACTTCTTTTCTTGTAATAATCTGAATAATCTCTTTAAAATTAGTTTTCTCCGATTGCTCCTTTACAATATCCGCTTTCGGATACCTCATAACCAGAAAATAAATTGTAATTGGCGCTATAACAAACAGGCTGTACCTATAGACCGCCCGCCATGAAACCCCTGAATTCAAAAGGTATCCGGTTACAATAGGGGTAATAATAGAACCGACACCATAAAAGGCATTTAGAAGATTCAGATAGCGCCCCTTGTTATTTGAGAGTGAACCTCCGATATTACATTGCTCCCGCTTAATTCCAGCGAACCCAGTCCCAGTCCGATCAAAAAGATAAATACAATGAATACAATCAAATTCGAAGATGAGGCATAACCTATTGCACCGAAAATAAGACATATCCCTGACATAATCAGCGTAAACTTTTTCCCGAATAAATCTGCCAACAGCCCGGCAACGAAGGTGGCAATGAAAAATCCGGTATATTCACTGAATATAATGCTGCCGCCTTCCGAATAACTATACCCTGTGTCCTGCAATATGAAGGGAATCGTCGTCCCTTTCATATTATCAATAAATCCAAATAAAAAATAACTCAGAAATCCACCAATAGTAATAACCCATACTTGACGCTTACTCATGTCTGTTGTTTTCCTCCCTTCGGTACTCTTTTCCGCTCTTCTACTGATAATTCCAGAAAATAATAATTTTATCCATCACGTCATCCTCTACATATGTATACTGCACTGTTTCCAGTCCATAATGCTCCAGCAGATTCTGGGCAGCATTCTGGACCAGACCGTTAAGGATACCATCATGAGACTGCTGATACAGTGTGTCGCTGGCAAATTTGCACGTGAAAGAGCTCTCCTTATTATAAATAGTCTGGTTCATATCCTCAAGAAGCTGTTCCGGTTGGAATTCTTCATAGTACATACCGTTTAATTTATAATAGTTTAGATCCATAGAACTGCAGAGCGGGTAACTAACATCTGTATCCATGGTGTGATTTTTCAAAATCTCTGCATCGCTGCAGCAGAGGTAATCGTAATTCGTGCTTTTGTCAGGTATGTTTTCTCCACTCTCCGCCTCAAGGAACACAGGATCTCCAAAGGTAACATCCATCTGATAGTACTGTCCGCCGCATTTCACGATATTCCACGCATGTGCCCCCTGCTCCGGAATGGTTCCGGTTACGTAGATGCATTCTATCCCCAGCTGCTGCAGAAGGTACTGGGCCGCACGGGAATAGCCGGCACACACAGAAGATTTTCCCACAAGGGCACTGTAAATATTCTGGTTATCCGGGGCCTCCAGATTGTAGTCTACCGTATTCACAAGATACTCGAAAATGTATTTTATCTTATCATATTCCGTCATATCGCCTGTAATCCCGGACAGACACTCACTGACTGCCGTATCTATCCGCGATTGTCTCTGCTCCTTTTCCTCCCCCGTATACAGATATACCGGCTGGATCTCCGAATAGTCTGCATAGCTTGTCATCTGCATTTCACCTCCGCACCAGAATAGTTCCGGTCTGTCGCAGAAAATAAAGCTGCTGACCTTTTTGAGTGCCTCCACATTGGAGGAATGTACATAGATGGAATCAGAAGATTCCAGTATTCCCTGATAAATCTCTGTATAAAGCTTCTGCTCCTCTTCTCCCAGCTGCTGATAATAATACCCGCCTGCCATGTCCACCTCGGGCACTTTGATTTTCTCAAAAGGTACACTTTCTTCATGCCCCGCCTGCAGCTTCACAGTCTCAACAGCCTCTTTCGCGGACGTAAAAATCTGGGGAAACTGTTTTAATACCACTGTTCCCATACCTGACAAAATGCAGACCGCAAGAAAAAAACCAAGGAAAGCCGGCCATTGTTTTCTTTTTCGTCTTTTTCTTCTATTTCTCATATTTCATCCTTTTCTTTCCTGCTATGTGTTATGATAGTATATAGGGAGGGTGATGCAAATGATGCATGTATTTTATTGTATAAAATGTAAAAGGTATCATTTTACCAATAACCAGTCACACGCATTTTGCTGTGGACAGCCAATGTACCTTGTAAATGTCGAATTTACAGAGTTTATTCGGATGAATAAAGAGGAGCGGGAAGATTTCCTGAAAATTTATTCTCTGTCTGAGTAATTATAAATAAAGAATCTCATTTCCTGCTACGCAAAAGAGGCTGCCACATCAGTTTTTCATGTGGCAGCCTCCCTCTGATGTCAGTTTTAAGCCAACTCTGCTATTCTGGATACAGCGACATATATCTCGGATATTTTGTACCATGTCCTGTAGTCTACGGTTCCAGACTGGGGCAGTCCGAAAACAGACTGGAATATCCTGACGGCATCTGCCGTTGATGGCCCGTACACTCCGTCGGCACTTATTCTGGGAATTGCAGGATATGCCCCGGCTATGGTGTTAAGCTGTTCCTGTATCTGCCTTACTTTATCTCCGCTGGAGCCGTTTTCCAGCAAATAGCCCGGCCAGGAGGACGGAACTCCCGATACTTCCGGCGCTATGTTGATATACATATCGTCCCCGTAGTAATAACGCAGGATTTCAATCGATGAATACCCCTCCTCGCCGAGGGCCATGGAACCCCACTGCGTAAGCCAGCCGGGACATGTTACCCGGCGTCCGTCACAGTACTGTGTAAGGATTGGCTGTCTGACATTGGGTCTGGAAAGATAATTTGCAAATACCTCATCCACAATCAGAGAAATTGTATCATAATAATTTCTACCAGACATCCATTTATGGTCGAATGCCGTGGAGGATGTAATGGTAAAATCGTACCCCTTGTTCCTATACCATTCAGTATAAACCCGGTTCAATGTAAAGGACATGATTGCCAGGACATTTGCACGGATAGCGTTTTCCGGCCAGGTGGCATATACTTCGCTGGAGGCCACATTCTTAATATAATCTCTGTATCTCACATAATAATTCTGTGCAGTAGTATCTGCCGGCGAACCATCATGTACAACAACATATTCCGGCACTACCACCCTGCTCAGCACAATTTCACCGGTTTCATTCACAGGCTTTATCTCATCCTCCGGGATTTTGGGTGGATATTCCTCGTACAAGGTATGCCCCGGTATCACAAATACCTCTTCATTTTCATCTGTCGGTCGCATTCTTACGTCCTGGAGTGCCGTCACATTTGCCAGAAGCTGTGCACCTGATATGCTTATGGGTTCAAAACCCGGAGCGTTGATATTCAATGTATATTCTGAATAGGGCTGCTCCTCCACACTGGGGTCAAGGCTGTACTCCACAGGCGGGGTGTTGAGCTCCAGTGTTTCCGTCTGTCCGGAAGAATCTGTGTTCACCTGTTCCAGTGTGCTGTCCGGCTCCCCTGTGTAAGATATGGCTACCGTTGCATCCGAAATGGGAAAAGATGTGCTTTCTGAAGTTACATTCACCTGCAGCCGTCCTTTGTCGACAGCATTTTCCTGCATCGCTTTTAAAGCATTCATTAATTTCCTCACAAATAAAATCATCTCTATTATATATATGCAGGAATTAAAAAATAGTGCAGGAAACTTGATTTCTTCGCTTCCGTCTTTTAAAACAGGCTGCGTATGTCATTAAACATAATCACTGCCATCAATATCAACAGCAGTGCAAAGCCTGCAAAATGCACCATACCTTCCTTTTCCGGCGGCACTCTCTTTCTTCGTATAGCTTCTATAAACAGAAATACCAGCCTGCCTCCGTCCAATGCCGGAAGGGGAAGAAGATTCATTACTCCCAGGTTGGCTGAGAGTAGGATCGCAATATTCATTAGATTCAATACCACAACAGACCAGCCTGCCGGGGCGGACTCTTTATACGTATCATCCACAAAGTTCACAATGCCTACGGGACCTGACATCTGCTTAACTCCCACCTGTCCTGTCACAAGAAGTCTTAATGAGTCAAATGTATAATCCACCCAGTACTTTACTGTATATGCACCATATTGAAGAGATTTTATGACACCCGCCTTTGTATTGGTGCCGCTGCTCCTGATTCCAATTCTTTTAAATGCATCGCCTTCCAGCTGTCTTTGCTCCAGAGTCACTTCATGCTCCTGTCCATCCCTCTCATAAGTGACTTCCACAGAACCGGCATCTGCATGCATCAGGTTATACAGGCTGACTTCCCGCCAGAGATGAATTTTCTTTCCGTTCAGCTCCGTGATCACATCACCCTTTTGCATTCCCTGCTCTGCAGCCGAGTAGCCCTTGTCTACCCCGTCTACCACCGGAGCATCATATCCAATCCACGCAACCATGATTACAGAAAGGACCAATGCCATAATAAAATTAAATATCGGACCTGCAACAATAACGGATATTCTCGCCCAGACAGACTTGGAGTTGAAGCTCCCCTCGGACTTGTCGTCCTGATCATCCTCCCCCATCATGCATGCCCCGCCAAAAGGCAGAAGCTTTAAAGAGAACTTTGTTCCCCCGATTTCTTTTCCTATAAGTGTAGGACCAAGTCCCAGTGAAAATTCATCCACACGGATGCCATTTGCTTTTGCCAGAGTGAAATGTCCCAACTCATGGAATATAATAATCACACTGAACAAGATAATCGCTAAAAATATGCCCATATATTACCACCTGTTTTTAATAAATTCATATGTCGCCTGTTCTGTGTTTAGTATTTCTTCCACAGAAGGGTTCTCAATATTCCTGTGTTCCTCCATACATGCCTGTATGATCTCGGGAATCTGCAGGTAACGGATTTCCCTGTCCAAAAACAGGGCAACCGCCTTTTCATTTGCTGCATTTAAGACTGTGGGAAGAGACCCGCCTCTTCTCCCCGCCTCATAGGCCAGCTTTAGCCCATAAAATGTCTCCATATCCGGTTTTTCAAAAGTAATCTGGGACAATGTCGCAAAATCCAGCCTTTTCCCCGGCAGATAACGCCTTTCAGGGTAATATAGAGCATACTGTATGGGCAGCTTCATATCCGGCGTCCCAAGCTCTGCAATAATTGCCCCGTCCTCGTATTCCACCATGGAGTGAATGATGCTCTGCGGCTGAACGACCACCTCCACCTTATCTACAGTTACATTAAAGAGCCACTTTGCCTCAATCACTTCCAGGCCTTTGTTGACCATTGTGGAAGAATCTATTGTAATTTTACGGCCCATTTCCCAGTTGGGGTGCTTCAGGGCATCCTCCACCTGGATATTTTCCATTTCGGCCTTTGTCTTTCCTCTGAAAGGACCTCCTGAAGCAGTCAGGAGAATCTTGTGAAGGGCTTTTTGCTGTCCGCCCTGAAGGGATTGAAAAATGGCACTGTGTTCACTGTCCACTGGAAGAATCGAACTCCCATACTCCCTGGCAAGTGGCATAATAATATGCCCTGCCGTCACCAATGTCTCCTTATTTGCCAGAGCGATGTCTTTCCTTGCCCTGATAGCCTCAATTGTAGGAAGGATTCCAATCATCCCCACAATCGCCGTCACAAGAATCTCTGATTCCGGCTCAGCTGCCACCTCCAGAAGCCCCTCCATACCCGACACAATCCTGACGTCCACATCTTTTACTTTAGTTCTCAACTCACCGGCTTTTTCTTCGGTCCATACAGCTGCCAGTTTCGGATGAAATTCCCGTATCTGTTTTTCCAAAAGGGCGATATTACTTCCTGCTGCCAGTGCACATACTTTAATATCCCCGTTTTCCCGTACAACTTCCAACGTCTGGGTTCCGATAGAACCGGTGGAGCCCAGTACTGCAATCTTCTTCATATGTGAAAACCTTTCTCCTGCATTTACAGCAGGATTGTCAAATAGTAAATCATCGGTGCAGTAAATATCACACTGTCAAATCTGTCAAGGACCCCGCCGTGGCCCGGTATCAGCTTCCCATAGTCTTTGATATTATGATTTCTTTTAATTGCAGAAGCTGCCAGATCTCCAATCTGTGAAACAACTCCTCCGATTCCGCAGATAATTGCAAATCTCCACACCTGTGCACCCGCACCTGCCCATGTATTAATAACCAGTGCATAGAGTGCGCCAAGCAAAGCTGCTCCTACGATACCTCCGAGGGCCCCTTCGACAGATTTCTTCGGACTTAATTTCGGTGCCATTTTGTGCTTTCCAAGGAGCATTCCCACGCAGTATGCGCAAGTATCACACCCCCAGGAGCATATGAATACAAGCCACACTGTAAATATTCCCCTCGGGAGTATGCGGATCTGATAGATATAAGACAGCATGACCGCCACATAGAACATGCCAAAAAATGCTGCCAGTATCTGTTCTGTCCTGTATTTTGGGAAGGAGAACACAAACACCCCCATCACGCAGATTAAGAATATCATGAACAGAAAAATGAACCAATCCGGATCTCTTGACAGTACGGATTTCAGATAAACCAAAATATAGTAGACCGTGGCCGCCGCATATCCGCAGATTCCGGGGGCTTTTGTCTTGATGTCAAACACCTTGTAGAATTCCGTCAAGCCTATGAGACTGATAATGAACATTGTGGCAAATAAAATATTCCCGCCGGAAATCACTGTGACCAGTGCAATGATTATTAATAGTATTCCACTAAGCAGCCGTGTTTTAAACATGCTGTTCCTCCTTTACTCCTCCGAAACGTCTGTCTCTGCTATTATACTGCTCAATAGCTTTTTCCAATTCCTTTTTTGTGAAATCCGGCCACAAAACATCTGTAAAGTAAAATTCTGTATATGCCAATTGCCAGAGCAGGTAGTTGGAGAGCCTCAACTCCCCGCTTGTGCGGATTAAAAGATCAGGGTCGGGAATTGCATGAGTGTCCAGATATCCTTCATACAGGACTTCATTGATATCTTCCGGAGAAACCTTGCCGTCCACACAGTCCCGTACAAGTTTTTTTATGGCTCTTATCATCTCATCACGGCTGCCATAATTGATTGCGATAGTAAAATTCAGTCCATTGTTATTTTTGCTTGCCTCTTCCAGTTCTGCGATCCTACTCTTAATGTCCTCATCAAGAGCAGCGATATCTCCAATCACACGAACCTTCATATCATTTTTCTCCGCAGTTTTCAGACTCGTCTTCATATAATTGCGGAGCAGTTTCATCAGCGCATCCACCTCATCCTGCGGACGGTTCCAGTTCTCCGTGGAAAATGCATACACAGTCAGATACTTTATCCCCATGCGCCACGCTTCTTCACAGATTTTTTCCACATTTTTACTTCCCTGGGCATGGCCGTAGTTTCTCGGCATCCCTTTGGACCTGGCCCAACGGCCATTTCCGTCCAATATGATCGCCACATGTTGTGGTACTTTCATCTGTATTTCCTCCCCATTAATAAAAGAGAGGCTGTGTAACACGAGCCCCTCTCATTCTCTGACCTACCCGTTAGACAGTAAGTACTTCTTCGGATTTCACTTCCACAGCTTTATCCACTTCAGCAATATATTTATCGGTAATCTTCTGGAGTGCCTCTTCCAGATCTTTGATGCCATCCTCAGATATCTCGCTGCCCTTTAATTTTTTCAGTGCTTCATTTCCGTCCCGGCGGATATTGCGGACTGCTATCTTTGCGGCTTCACCCTTTTTCTTTACATCTTTTACCAATTCTTTTCTTCGTTCCTCTGTCAGTTCCGGAAATATCAGCCTGATCGTACTGCCGTCATTGGTCGGGTTGATTCCGACATCAGACATTAGGATTGCCCTCTCAATCTCCTTGAGGAGGCTCTTCTCCCAGGGCTGTATCTGAATCATGCGGGCTTCGGGTACGGAAACATTGGCAACCTGCTGTAGCGGCGTAGATGCACCGTAATATTCTACAGTCAGCTTATCCAACACATGAGGATTGGCGCGGCCGGCTCTGATTGAAGCCAGTTCACTGTTCAGGTTGCTGATTGTCTTTGTCATCTTCTCATCATATACTTTTAATTTTTCATCCATGTGCATGTCCTCCCTATACAGTTACTTTTGTCCCGGTAAATGTCCCGCTCATAGTCTCAACAATACTGTTTCCTTCGTTCAGGCCAAACACAAGCATCGGCAGCCTATTCTCAAGACAGAGAATTGATGCTGTCAGATCCACCGCTGCTAATTTCTTGTCAATGACCTCCTGAATGGAAATCTCATCATACTTCTTTGCCTCCGGGTTCACCTTCGGGTCGCTATCATAAATCCCATCGATAGCTTTCGCAAGAAGCATGGCATCTGCCTCTATCTCAATTGCGCGCAGCACGGCCCCGGTATCTGTCGAAAAATACGGATGTCCCGTCCCCCCCGCAAAAAAGATCACCTTTCCTTCCTTCAGCGCAGCATTCGCCGCATCCTTAGAGAATAATGTGGTAAATGCACCACATGTAAAGGGTGTAAATATCTCTGTATTCATGCCTACATGACGGAAAATGTCAGATACATAAATGCAGTTCATAACCGTGGCAAGCATTCCGATCTGATCTGCCTTTACCCGGTCTATTGTCTCACTGGTGCGGCCTCTCCAGAAGTTGCCTCCCCCGGTCACCACAGAAACCTGGATTCCCTTATCCACGAGTTGTCTGACCTGCTTGGCCACACCGACACAGGTGGCCTCATCAAAGCCTGTCTTCTTATCCCCTGCAAGTGCCTCTCCACTCAGCTTTAACAATATTCTTTTCATAGATTCTAGCTCCTTCAAATTCTGTTGTATAATCTAATGATACCAGGGTCAAAAGGTCATGCGTTTCATGCTTGCATGAAAAAGCATGA
>ENA-UOOI01001615-UOOI01001615.1-fermentation-metagenome-genome-assembly--contig:-NODE-1615-length-22647-cov-9.037535_pt1 | contig 22647 bp, 22 predicted proteins | sample MGYA00245779_ERZ724027 | MGnify/ENA primary metagenome ERZ724027 (study PRJEB28704, sample SAMN03018318) | fermentation metagenome | biome: anthropogenic terrestrial biome; feature: soil; material...
GTCGCTCCGGCTGCGCCTGTGGGTCCTGCCGGGCCCGTTGGTCCTGTCGGTCCCGTCGCTCCGGTTGCGCCTGTGGGCCCGGTCGGCCCTGTCGGTCCTGCGGGTCCCGTCGGGCCCAGAATACTGACTCCCATCGGTCCCGTGGGTCCGGCCGGCCCCGTAGGTCCGGTCGGCCCGGTCGGTCCCGTCGGACCGCGGAGCCCCGGAAACCCCGGAAAGCCCTGCGGTCCGGGCGGCCCGGGCGGGCCCTGTTCCCCGGTGATGCCCTGGAATCCCATCGGTCCGCGCGGACCCGGAGGCCCGGGAGGGCCCGGAGGACAGAAGCGTTCCCGGGGCCAGGATTGGGAAGAGCCTGCGATTCCGGTCGGATTATTTGGGAAATCGTTCGAATTGGAGCCGCAATAGCGAGGCAAAGACATCACTCCTGCCGTAAGGATTGATCTTTCATTCCGCGTCTGGGCGGATCGGATCCGAATCTCTATATTCTATGCGGTTGATTCGTTTTTGCCAATTCCCAAAAGAATTTTGTTCGGATTTTTCACCCCGGGGCCGGGGTATGATAGGGATGGAAACGGAGGGATCGACCGGATGAAGACCGCGCTGATTACGGGCGCTTCGGGAGGGATCGGGCGGGCCGTCGCCCGCAGACTGGCCCGGGACGGGTACCGGGTCGTGCTCAACTACCGCACCGGGGAGGGGCGCGCGTTTGCCCTGCGGGACGAGCTGGAGCGCGCCTGCGGCGCGGGAACGGCCGCGGTCTGCCGCGCGGACGTTTCCGATGCCGCGCAGGTGGACGGGATGTTCCGGATGGCCGGCAGGGTGGACGTGCTGGTCAACAACGCGGGCGTCGCGCAGCAGAAGCTGTTCACGGACCTGACGGAGCGGGACTGGGACAGAATGTTCGCCGTGGACGTCAAGGGCGTGTTCCTCTGCTGCCGCCGCGCGCTGCCGGACATGATCCGGGAAAAAAGCGGCTGCATCGTCAACATCTCCTCCATGTGGGGGCAGGTCGGCGCTTCGTGCGAGGCGCACTACTCCGCCGCGAAGGCCGCCGTCATCGGCCTGACCAAGGCGCTCGCGAAGGAAGAGGGCCCTTCCGGCGTCCGGGTCAACTGCATCGCGCCCGGCGTGATCGACACCGCGATGAACGCCGGGTTCGGGGAGGAAACGATGGCGCGGCTCAGGGACGAAACCCCTCTGTGCCGGATCGGATCGCCGGAGGACGTCGCCGAAGCGTGCGCGTTCCTCGCGTCGGACGGAGCGGGCTTTGTCACCGGGCAGATCCTCGGGGTCAACGGCGGCATGGTGATCTGAAAAGCCGGCGGGCGGCTAGACCGTCGTCAGCAGAAGCTCGCAGTTCCCCTGCACGACGTACCGCCCCATCCCGGCCGGCACAAAGACGCTGTCGCCCTTTCCGAACGAAAGCAGCGGCCCGTCCGCGCCGAGGATCCGCGCGCCGCCGCCGAGGCACAGAAGGGAATGAAAGCTCTTTTCGTCCGCGCGGAACGCGCGCTCCGTGATCTCCAGGCGCTCCACGGTGAAGAATTCGCACGAGGCGAGCAGGACGGCGGCGCAGCCCTGCTCCCGGCGGATTTTGCCCTGCGGCCCGACGGGATGCCGCGGGCGTTCCCTGCGGGTGACGTCCAGCGCCTGCGGGATATGCAGCGCGCGCGGCTTTCCGTCCAGCCCGAGGCGGCCGTAGTCGTAGACGCGGTACGTCAGGTTCGAGCTCTGCTGGATCTCCGCGATCAGGATGCCCGCGCCGATCGCGTGCAGCGTGCCCGCCTCGATGAAAAACACGTCCCCGCGCTTGACCGGGACCTTGTTGAGGACCTCGGTCAGCGTGTTCCGCGCGATCCGCTCGCGGAATTCTTCGCGGGAGATCGGGTGGTCGAAGCCGTAATACAGGAACGCGCCCTCCTCGCAGTCGACGACGTACCACATTTCGGTTTTTCCGAAGCCGCCCTCGTGGGTTTTCGCATACGCGTCGTCCGGGTGCACCTGCACCGAAAGCGGTTTCTTCGCGTCGATGAGCTTGATGAGGACCGGAAAATCCGGGAACCGCGCGCAGTCCGTCCCGAGGACCCGCTTTCCGGCCTTTTTGAGGTATTCGGGCAGCGTGAGGCCCCTGGATTCCCCGCTCCCGACGACGGACGGTCCGTCCGGGTGGCAGGAGAGCATCCAGCTTTCCGCCACGCGCGGCGCGTCGCTTTTCTGGTGATATTGCGTCCTCAGCCTCGTGCCGCCCCAGAGGTAATCCTTGCAGGCGGCGGTCAGCAGAACCGGTTCCAGTTTGTCCATTTTTGCAGCACACTCCTTATCAAAACCGAAAACGGGCGGACCGGCCGGCGATCCCGCCGATCCGACGAATATTCCAATAGAGATTATACTCGCCTTTTCGGCCGAATTCAAGGAGCTTTGCCCGAATCGAAAAATACGACCGGCCCGCCGCTTCCCTTTCCGCCGGATCCGGTGTATAATGGGATCCGGCGGGCCGCCCGGTTCTGGGCGGATCCCGCCATGCCGATACAATCGGCAATTACAGGATGAAAATATACGAAGCGGAAAGCCCCCCGGCGCGGATCCGGCGAAGCGGCGCGCGGGGGACGGAACCATTTCAATCGAGAAAACGGAGGATCGGTATGCCTGACGTCATCATTCTGGGAAGCGGCCCCGCCGGGATCTCCGCCGCGCTGTACACGGCGCGCGCGGGCCTTTCCACGCTTGTTGTCAGCTCCGGCGCGGGCGCGCTGGCAAAAACGGACCGCATCGAAAACTATTACGGCTTTCCCGAGCCGGTTTCGGGCGGGGAGCTTGTGAAAAACGGAATCCGGCAGGCGCGCCGCGTCGGCGCGACGGTGGTCCGCGCGGAGGTCGTCGGCCTTTCGTTCGACGGCGGTTTCCGGGTCGAAACGCGGCGGGGGGTCCGCCGCGCGCCGTTCGCGGTCCTGGCGACGGGCGCTTCCCGCACGGCGCCCAGAATTCCCGGGCTGACGGAATACGAGGGCAGGGGCGTCAGCTACTGCGCCGTCTGCGACGCGTTTTTTTACAAAAAAAAGCCGGTCGCCGTGCTGGGCGCGGGAAGCTACGCGCTGCACGAGGCTTTGGAACTTCTGCCTGTGGCCTCCTCTGTGACCGTGCTGACGAACGGGGCGGAGCCCGAGACGGCGTTCCCGTCCGAGATCCGGATCGAAACGAAGAAAGTCGCCGCGCTGACCGGCGAAAAGGGCCTTTCGGGCGTCGTGTTGGAGGGCGGGGAAAAACTGGCGGCCGCGGGCGTTTTCGTCGCGGTCGGCGTCGCGGGCAGCGTGGATCTTGCGCGGAAGATCGGCGCGGCGACGAACGGCACGGCCGTGATCGTGGATGAAAAACGGCGCACGAACGTGCCGGGGCTGTACGCCGCCGGGGACTGCACCGGGGGCCTTCTGCAGATCTCCAAGGCCGTCTGCGACGGCGCGGTCGCCGGGACGGACGTGGTCCGGGCGTTCCGGGCCTGCAAAAAGAGCTGATTTTTCCGTTTTGTGACATTGTTACGGAATCCGTTTCCCTCCCGGCATAAAATAGCGCAGAATTGAAAACGGGAGGAAGAGGACCATGGAAACCATTACGATCACCGCCCAAAATTTCAGCGAAGTCGTCGGCTCCGAAGAGCCTGTGCTGATCGACTTCTGGGCGCCGTGGTGCGGACCGTGCCGCATGGCCGCGCCGATCGTCGAGGAGGTCGCGGCGGAGATCGGGCCTCAGGTGCGGGTCGGCAAGATCGACGTTGACCGGGAGCCGGAGCTCGCCGACCGGTTCGGGGTCCTGAGCATCCCCACGCTCCTGCTGCTGAAACAGGGAAAGGTCGCGGCGCGTTCCGTCGGGCTGCGGAGCAGGGACGACATTCTCGAAATGGTCCGGGACTGACGGAGCGCGGAAAAGCCGGCGGATTCGGGGCGGATACCGGAGCGCTTCCGGCCGGCCCCGCTTTTTTTCGCGCTTTCGGGACGGAAGGAACGGCCGGGCGGGAGCCGGCGGGAAAGGAAAAGCGGAAAACGGATGGATCTTTGTTTGATTGTGGAACCGCTCCTGAACTGGTACGCGGCGAACCGGCGGGAGCTCCCGTGGCGGGACGAGCCGACGCCCTACCGCGTCTGGATATCGGAGATCATGCTCCAGCAGACGCGGGTGGAGGCGGTCCTCCCCTATTTCGAGCGGTTCGTCCGGGAGCTGCCCGATGTGAGGGCGCTTGCCGAAGCGCCGGAGGACCGGCTTTTGAAGCTCTGGGAGGGGCTCGGCTATTACAGCCGCGCGCGGAACCTGCAAAAAGCGGCGCGCCTGGTTCTGTCGGAGTATGGCGGAGCCCTGCCCCGGAGACCGGAGGAACTCAAAAAGCTGCCCGGGATCGGGGATTACACGGCCGGGGCGATCGCGTCGATCGCGTTCGGGCGGCCGGAGCCCGCCGTGGACGGCAACGTGCTGCGGGTGCTTGCGCGGCTGACCGCGGATGTGCGGGACGTGCGGGACCCGGCGGCGAAAAAGCGGGCCGCGGCCGCGCTGCGGGCCGTTTACCCCGAAGACCGCGGCGGGGATTTCACCCAGGCGCTGATGGAGCTCGGGGCCACGGTGTGCCTGCCGAACGGCGCGCCGCTGTGCGGCGCGTGCCCGCTTTCCGGGCCGTGCGAGGGGCTGAAAACGGGGCGGGCCGCCTCGCTGCCCGTTTCCGCGCCGAAGCCCGCCCGCAAAACGGAGGAAAAGACGGTGTTCCTCCTGCTGTGCGGCGGCAGGGCCGCGCTGCAAAAGCGCCCGGAAAGCGGCCTGCTCGCCGGAATGTGGGAATTCCCGAACGCGCCGGGCGCGCTTTCCCCCGAAGAGGCCCGGCGGACGCTCGCGGGGATGGGCCTGCGCCCGCGGGGGCTCGAAAGCCTTCCGGCGGCAAAGCATGTGTTCACGCATCTCGAATGGAGGATGCGCGGCTATGCGGCGCGCGTCCCGGTCCGGTCGGACCGTTTCGTCTGGACGGACCGGCGGGAGCTGCGGGGGGAGTACGCGGTTCCCGCCGCCTATAAAACTTTTCTTCGCATCTTGCTATCGCGGGAGGAACTGTGCTAAAATAAAAAACAAAGCTCGGCGCCCGCGCCGCGAAAGGAAGGGAAATCGTTCCGCGGCGCGGGACGGTCCGTTTTTCTGCCGGCCGCCGGGCGGGCTTTTTTTATATCCGCTTTTCGGGGGAGGGACTCCGCCGGAACGCGGAGCGGCCCGGGACAAAGTCCAATCGCCGAAACGTTCAAAACAATAGGAGGAGGATCTACTGCCATGCCGTTCAAAACCAGAAAAATCGTCATCGTCGGCGCGGGCCATGTCGGCTCCCACTGCGGCTTCAGCCTGATCACCCAGGGGGTGTGCGACGAGCTCGTCTATATCGACGTCGACCGGGACAAGGCCGTGTCCCAGGCCATGGACCTTTCGGACGCCACCGCTTACCTGCCGCACCGCGTGGACGTGCGCGCGGGCGATTACGGCGAGCTTGCGGACGCGGACGTCCTCGTCATGGCGGCGGGGCCGCTGCCGAACATGAACCAGACCCGCATGGACACGCTCGGCGACACGATCTCCGTGATGAAGACCGTCGTCGGGCCCGTGCGGGAATCGGGCTTTTCCGGCGTGATCGTCAGCATTTCGAATCCGGCGGACGTTATCGCCCATTACCTGCAGGTCCACATCGGCCTGCCCGCGAAGCGCGTGATCTCCACCAGCACCACGCTCGATTCCGCCAGGCTGCGCCGGGTCCTGTCCGAGCGCACGGGGGTCGACCGGAAGTCGATCCACGCCTATGTGATGGGAGAGCACGGAGAATCCCAGATGGTCGCTTGGTCGAACGCGTCGATCGCGGGCATCCCGCTTTCCGAGCTGCGGAAAAAATATCCGGACTCCTACGGCAGGTTCGATTTGGACGAGCTTGCGGCCGCGGCGAAAAAGGGCGGCTGGACCGTCCTGTACGGCAAAAAATCCACGGAGTTCGGCATCGGCACGTCGCTCTGCGAGATCGTCAAGACCATCTTCCACGACGAAAAGAAGGTCCTCCCGGTCTCCTGCCTGCTCGAAGGCGAGTACGGCCAGCGGGACGTCTACGCGAGCGTTCCGGCGGTGCTCGGGGCGAACGGCGTGGAACGCGTCGTCGAAATCGCCCTGGAACCCGCGGAGCTCGCAAAATTTGCGGCTTCGTGCGACACGATGCGCAAGAATTTCGAGATCGCCCAGAACATGTGAGACGGGGGAAAATCGGAGCGGGGCCCGACGGGCCCCGCCCTTTTTTGCGGCCGCGCCGGGGGCTTGTAAAAAACCGCGCGGGCCGGTATAATGAAAGACGGAGGAAAAACGCGTCGGATTCGGACGACGGAGGGAGGAAAACCGGAATGGCCGCGGTGATTTCAATTTCCAACCAGAAGGGCGGGGTCGGCAAGACGACGACGACCTGCGCCGTGGCCGCGGGACTCAAAAAGAAGGGCTACCGCGTGCTGGCCGTCGACCTCGACCCGCAGGGAAACCTGGGCTTCAGCGTCGGCGCGGACACGGAGACGAGCGCCTCGATCTATGACGTGCTCAAGGGCGAGGTCAAGACGCAGTACGCCGTCCAGAAAACGGAGAGCATGGACCTGATCGTCTCCAGCATCCTTTTGAGCGGCATCGAGCTGGAGTTTACGGACACCGGCCGCGAATTCCTTCTGAGAAAGGCGCTGCGGCCGGTCCGCGCGCTTTACGACTATATTCTGCTGGACACGCCCCCCGCGCTCGGCATTCTGACCATCAACGCGTTCACGGCCTCCGACACCATCGTCGTGCCGATGGTGTCGGACATCTTCAGCATGCAGGGCATCGCGCAGCTCTGCGAAACGGTGGAGCGCGTCAGGCGGTACTGCAACCCGGAGCTGACCGTCGCGGGGATTCTGCTCACGCGCTTCGATCCGCGCACGCGCCTGAGCCGGGAGGTCCGGGGCACCGCGGAGCTGATCGCGAAGGACCTGCACGTCCGCGTGTTCGACAGCTTCATCCACAGCGGCGTCGCCGCCGGGGAAGCGCAGTCGGTGCAGGAAAACATCTTCGACTATGCTCCCCGGTCCCGAATCGCGCGGGATTACGGGAAATTTGTCGACGAGCTGCTCGCAAAGGGGGTTTGACTTCGATGGCCGGGAACAAAAAGGAAATCGACAAGGAACTCATGTACCGGAAGCTGATGCCTTCCGGCACCCGGACGTTCCGGCCCGCGGAGGAGGTCGCCGCGCCGCCGGGGGCGCGGGCGGCGGCGCCGGCCGCATCCGCCCCGGAACTGCGGAAGGTCAGCGTCCCCGCGCTCGACAGCCGGAGAACCGAAGTCGTCAACGTGATGGAGGCGGCCGTGCTCGGCAAGCTGGAGCAGATCCTGTCCCGGTTCCAGTGCTGCCGCTGCGACCGCTGCAGAAAGGATATCGTGGCGCTCGCGCTCAACAAGCTCCCGCCCCGGTACATGGTCCTGCCGCGGGGCAGCGCCCCGCCGGACATCGGCCCGCAGCTCAACGCGCAGGTCATCACGGCGATGATCCAGGCGGTGATCCGGGTCCGGGCGAAGCCGCGGCATTAAAGCAGGAAGGAAGTCCGGGGCCGCCGGCGGAACGGTTCTTTGCATAAGGACGGCATGTTTGCAAGAAAGTTACAAACATGCTGCTTTTTAATGCCTGCTTTTTGACCGTATGGACTAAATTGAAATGCTTTTGAATAATAGACTTGAAAATCCTGCAAATACATGGTATAGTATACGGTAATTGGAAATCAGGCGAACCGCCTGCAAGGAGGGATCTCCATGATCCGGATGGAGAAAGTCAATAAATATTTCGGGGATCAGCATGTGCTCAAGGATATCGACCTGTTCGTTCCCTCCGGCGAAAAGCTCGTCATCGTCGGTCCGAGCGGTTCGGGGAAAAGCACGCTGGTCCGCTGCATGAATTACCTGGAGGAGCCGACCAGCGGCACCGTGACCGTGGACGGGATGCGGCTGAACCGCAAAAACCGCGTTCAGTCGGCGCGCAACACGACCGCGATGGTCTTTCAGCACTTCAATCTTTACCCGCACCTGAACATCCTGCAGAATCTGACGCTCGCGCCGATCAAGCTGAAAAAATGGCCGAAGGAAAAGGCGGTCGAGGTGGCGCGGAAGTACCTTGCGCGCGTCGGCCTCTCCGACAAGGAGGAGGCTTATCCGGAACAGCTTTCCGGCGGGCAGAAGCAGCGCGCGGCAATCGCGCGGGCGCTGACGATGGAGCAGAAGATCATCCTGTTCGACGAGCCGACCAGCGCGCTCGACCCGGAGATGGTGCAGGAGGTCCTCGACGTGATGACCGGTCTTTCCCGCGAGGAGAACATCACGATGGTCGTCGTGACGCACGAGATGGGCTTTGCGCGCAAGGTCGCGGACCGCGTGATCTTCCTGGACGAGGGCACGATCCTGGAAAGCGGGACGCCGGAGCATTTCTTCGAGGCGCCGGAACACGAGCGGACGAAGAATTTTCTGAGCAAGATCCTGCACTGAATTCCGGAGCCCCGGGTTCCGAAGAATCGAAAAGGAGTTTTGACAATGAAGAAAAATGGATGCAGATGGATTTCCGCCCTGCTCGCGGGGTGCGCCGTTCTTTCGCTCGCCGGGTGTTCGTCCGGCGGCGCTTCCAGCGCGGCCGGATCCGCCGCCCCGGCCTCCGCGGCTTCGCGGGCGGGGTCCCAGGCGGGCGGCGCCGACGACGTGCAGAAGATCGTCGACCGGGGCGTGCTGAACGTCGGCGTGAAGGTGGACGTCCCGAAATTCGGATACAAGGACCCGTCCACGGGAAAGATCGACGGCTTTGAGATCGACATCGCCCGCGCCGTCGCGAAGGACATCCTCGGCGACGAGTCGAAGCTCAAGCTGGAGGGCGTCACGGCGAAGACCCGCGGCCCGCTGCTGGACACCGGCGAACTCGATATGGACATCTGCACGTTCACCATCACGGAGGAACGGAAGAAGAGCTACAATTTCTCAGAGCCGTATTACACGGACGGCGTCGCGCTGATGGTGAAAAAGAGCGCGGGCTACAAGAGCCTTGCGGACCTGAACGGCAAAACGATCGGCGTGGCGCAGAGCGCGACTTCGAAGGACGCCCTGGTGCAGGCCGCGAAGGAAAAGGGAATCACGCTGAACTATTCCGAATTTTCGACTTATCCGGAAATCAAGGCGGCGCTCTCCTCGGGGCGGGTCGACTGCTTCTCGGTCGACGGCGCGATCCTCGCCGGCTATCTGGACGATTCCGTCGAGATCCTGCCGGACCGCTACGCCCCGCAGAAGTACGGCGTTGCGACGAAACTTTCGAACAAAGGGCTCGCCGCGCGGATCGACAAGGTCCTCAAGTCGCTCAAAGACAGCGGGAAGATAGATGAGCTTTTGAAGAAATGGGGATTGAGTCAATGACGGCAGGTCCATTTTCCGCGGAGAAATGGATGGCGCTGTTTCAGGATTTTCAACCGTTTGGCCTGGGTTTTCTCAATACGATCCGGATGACGCTGTTGGCCGTCGCGCTCGCGCTGGCCCTCGGCGTCGTTTTCGGCGTGATGTCCACCGCGCAGAACGGCGTTCTGCGCGGTATCAGCCGTGTTTATGTGGAATTGATCCAGAATACGCCGCTCCTGATTCAGATTTTTTTTCTCTACAACGGGCTCCCCTATCTGGGGATCGTGCTTTCGGTTTTCCCGATCGGCGTGCTCGGCGTCGGGATTTACCACGGGGCCTACATCGCCGAGGTCGTCAAGACGGGGATCCTCTCGACCCCTTCCGGGCAGTTTGAGGCCGGGCGTTCCCAGGGCTTCACGCATGTGCAGATCATGCGGTACATCGTGATCCCGCAGGCCGTGCGCGTCATCCTGCCGCCGCTGACGAACCAGATCGTGAACCTGATCAAGAACACGTCGATCGTCGCGATGATCGCGGGCGGCGACCTGATGTACCAGGCGAATTCGTGGGCGAGCAGCACCCTGAATTACGGTCCGGCTTACGCTGTGACCGGGGTCCTGTACTTCATCCTGTGCTTTCCGCTCGCGCGGCTCGCGCAGCGCATGGAAAACCGGATCAAATCCTCGCGCGGCGGCCGGCCGGCGGACCGGAAGGCGGGTGAGGCCGCGTGACGGAGCTGTTTTCGCGGGATAACCTTTTGTTCCTGCTCGCGGGGCTGCGGCTGACGCTGGTCATTTCGCTCGTCAGCATTCTTCTGAGCCTCCTGTTCGGAACGGTCCTCGCCGTGCTCAAGAATTACCGCGTTCCGGTGCTCGGGCGCATTTCCGCCGTTTACATCGACATTTTCCGCAACACGCCGCTGCTGCTGTGGATTCTGGCGATCCGGTTCCTCGTGCCGATCCCGGCGCTTGCGAGCGGGATCCTGTCCATGACGCTGTTCACGACGGCCATGATGGCCGAGATCGTGCGCGGCGGACTCAATTCCGTCGATCCCGGGACGGTCGAGGCCGCCCAGTCCCAAGGCTTCACCGCGTTCCAGACCCTGATCTACATCGTCCTGCCGCAGACGTTCCGGAACATCGTTCCGGCGCTGCTCTCGCAGGTCATCACCCTGATCAAGGACTCCTCCTTCCTCTGGGCCGTCGCCATCGAGGAATTTTCAGGCAAGGCGTTCATCCTGATGGGAAAATACACGACGCCCGTCCAGATCTTCAGCCTGTTCGGCCTGGTGGCGCTGACTTATTTCGTCATCGATTTTGTGATTTCGCTGTTTGTGCGGAAGCGCGAAAACAAGCGCCCCGCCTGACACAGACCGAAACGCCGCGCGGAAGAAGCCGCGCGGCGTTGTAATCTGCACAGGAGGGGCTATAATAGGAAAGGCGGGTTTGGGACAGGTTACCCGGATTCGTCCCGCGGCCGGGCGGAGAACGCGGCCGCGGGACCGATTGCAAAGGGGGTTTTGCCATGTTGGATGAAATTGCGGGACAGGCCCGGAAAGCGGCGGAAGAGTTGCTGGAAGCGGCGCGTCTGAAGCCGGGCGACATTCTGGTCGTCGGCTGCTCGTCGAGCGAGATCTGCGGAAAAAAGATCGGAACCGGTTCGAGCGAGGAAACGGCGAACGCGGTGTTCGGCGCGATTTACCCCGTTCTGCGGGGAAGGGGGATCTACCTCGCCGCGCAGTGCTGCGAGCATCTGAACCGCGCGATCATTTTGGAGCGGGACGCGGCCGAGACATACCGCCTGCCCGTTGTCAACGCGGTGCCGCAGCCCAAGGCGGGCGGCTCGTTCGCGACGGCGGCCTACCGCGCGTTCGAGCATCCCGTCGCCGTCGAAACCGTGCGGGCGCACGCGGGTCTGGACATCGGGGACACGCTGATCGGCATGCACCTGCGGCCGGTGGCCGTTCCGGTGCGGCTGAGCCTGAAAAAGATCGGGGAGGCGAACCTCGTCTGCGCCCGGACAAGGCCGAAATACATCGGCGGCGAGCGCGCGCATTACGACGACCGCCTCCGCTGACGCGCGGCCGGCTTCGGCGTCCGTTCGGGCCGGAGCGGCGAAGCGGGCGGGGTTCCGCGGGAATGAAGCGGCCGCGCGGTTTTGCGGCGGCCCGGCGTCCCGGCGCAAGGGAAGAAAGCGCCGGGACGCTTCCTTTTTTATTCGGGTTCCCGTTCCCGGAATTTCCCCGGCGGCGGAATCTTGTTTCCTTCCCAAAAGCATGATATAATGATACAACCGACGGGTTTCCGGGGAAATTTCGGTTCGGAATCCGCATTGAAAAAATAAATCCGACCGGCTGGGGGAAAGGAGGTCCGGAACGCTTGAAGGATATTTTCCATTCGACGGGGTTCAAGGCCCTGATCATAGCCGTGTTCGCCCTGCTCGGGCTGACGCTGACGACGGCCGGCGCGGGGGGCGCGTCCGTTTCGGACGCCATCGGTTTTCTTTCCACGCCGATGGAACGGATCAGCACCCTGATCACCAACAACGCGGCCGCCACGGCGCAGGACGCCGCGCAGTCGAAGGAAGAGCTCGCCGCGGAAAACGCGCGCCTCAAAAAGCAGGTGGACGAGCTCAACCGCAAACTGATCCGTTACTACACCTATCAGCAGGAAAACGCGCAGCTGCGCAAGTTTTTGGAGCTCAAGAACGAAAATCAGGATTTCAAGCCGGTTTCCGCCGCGGTGATCGCGCGGGACCCCGCCAATCTTTTCTACCAGTTCACCATCGACCAGGGCTCGGACGCGGCGATCTCCGTCTATGATCCGGTCGTCACCGAAAGCGGCGTCGCGGGATGGGTTTCGTCCGTGAGCGCGAATTACGCCCGCGTGACGACCATCCTTTCCCCGGACACGAAGATCAGCGCGGCGGACAAGGTCAACCGCGAAGGCGGCGTCGTCAGCTGCGACATCAGGTTTGCGGACCAGGGGATCGTCAAGCTCGGCCTTCTTTCCGAAAAGACGGCCGTGAAGAAAGGGGACATCGTCGTCACGAACGGGCTCGGCGGCGTTTATCCGCGCGACCTTGCGGTCGGCACCGTGAGGGCCGTGAAGAACGACCCGTACGACGTTTCGCTCTATGCGGAGGTGACGCCGTTCGTCGACGTGAAAAACGTGCGCGACGTGATGGTGATCACGTCGTTCCAGGGCCAGGGGGAGACCCTGGACGACGGCGCCTCCGCTTCTTCCCCGCAGACGGCGGCCTCGGCCGCGTCCTCTTCGGGGGCGGGCGGGAAATGAACGGCGAAGGCAGGATGAAGGCGATCCGCTTTTTCGCCTACGGGATCGAACTGCTCGTGCTGTTCGTGGTGCAGGAGACGCCGGGTCTGGTCCCCGCGGTGTTCGGCGCGCGCCCGCTGCTGGTCCTGCCCGCCGCGATTTCCATCGCCGTGTTCGAGCGGGAGACCGCCTCGATGGCGTTCGGCATCGAGGGCGGCCTGCTGATCGACTTCGGGTTCGGCGGCGCGCTCGGGTTCCACGCGCTGCTGCTCGGGGCTGGCTGCTACCTGATTTCGCTGATCGCCGCGAACCTGCTCCAGACGAATTTTCTGACCTATCTGCTGCTCGCGTCCGCGGCCGAGGCTGCGGTGTACCTGCTGCAGTGGATCTTCTTTTTCGTGTTCAGCGGCTACGGCCACGCCGGCTACGCGCTTTCGGCCCATTATCTGCCGATGTTCTGCTACACGGCGGTCCTCGCGCCGATTTTCTACGCGTTCAACCGCACGCTTGCGCTTCAGATCCGCTCAAAGGAGGAATAAGGATGGATGAGGAAAAGACAACCGGCGGCCGCGGGCGTTTTCTGGCCGCGGCCGTTCTTGTTTTCGCGGGGATGTTCGTCTGTGCGCTCCGGCTGTTCGACTGGCAGGTCGTCAAAGGAGCTTCGTTCCGCGAAAAAGCCGACAAATCCAGCCTGTATACGGTGGAGATGGACACGGCGCGCGGCGAGATCCTCGATTCCAAGGGCAACGGCCTCGCGGTGAACCGCACCGGCTACGAGCTCGTGTTCGACAAGGCGTATTTAAAGGGGGAGACGGAGAACCGCACCATCCTGACGATGATCCGCCTGCTGGACAAACGCGGCGAAAAATGGGTGGACGAACTGCCGATCACGCTGGACGCGCAGGGCCGGTACGCATTTGTTTCCGGCAGGGACGAAGAGGTCGCGGCGCTGAAGTCGAAGGACTTCCTGGACGTGAACTCCTACGCGACGGCCGCCGAGTGCATGAAGCACCTCGTCGACAAATACGAGGTCTCCGGCTTTTCGCAAAAGGATACGCGGGACATTGTCTCCGTGCGCTACAACATGACGAAATCCGGATTTTCCGTCGCAAAACCCTATACGTTCGCCGCGGACGTGAGCAAGGAGACCGTCGCGATCGTCAGCGAAAATTCCACGCGCCTGCCGGGCGCGCAGGTGAAGCTGACCACCGTGCGCCAGTACCCGGACGGAACCCTGATGCCCCACATCCTGGGGACCCTCGGGTCCATCTCCGCGGAGGAATGGAAAACGCTCCAAAATGAAGGCTACGCCTACAACGAACGCATCGGGAAGAGCGGGATCGAGCAGGCGTTCGAGAACGAGCTGCGCGGCAAAAGCGGCGGAAAGAGGGTCGAGCTGACCGGGCAGGGCAACGTGGCCTCCGAAACCGTGACGAAGGCGCCCCAGCCCGGCCGTACGGTCCACCTCACGATCGACGGCAACCTGCAGAAGGTGCTGAACGCCTCGCTCGCCAAAAACGTGCAGGCCACGCGGGCGCACGGCATGCGTCTCGGCGGGGCGCACGGCGCGGACTGCACGGCCGGCGCGGCGGTGGTGCTGCGCGTCAGCGACTTCGCGGTGCTGGCGGCGTCCACCTACCCCACCTACGACGAAAACAAGTACCTGGACGACGCCGGCTATTACAACCAGCTCGTCAAGGACAAGACCCGGCCGCTGATCAACCGCGCGTTCAACGGCATCTTTACCCCGGGCTCCGTCGTCAAGCCGTATGTGGCGCTGACCGCGCTGCAGGAAAAATCGATCACGACCTCCACCCGGATCCTCGGAAACACGCGGTACATGCGCTTTGCCGACACGGGCCTGATCCTCAAAAGCCTCGGCAGCTACGGGATGATCACCGCGAACTACGCGATCCAGAAATCCAGCAACGCGTTTTTCTACGAGGTCGGCTACCGCACGGGCATCACCGCGCTGAACCTGTACGCGAAGCGGTTCGGCCTCGGGGTCAAGACCGGAATCGAGCTCAACGAGAGCGCCGGGGTCCTCGCCGGGCCCCAGGAGCGCCGGGCCTCCGGCGGTTCCTGGTGGGACGCCGACACCGTCGAGGCCGCCGTGGGCCAGAGCGACAACCAGTTCACGCCGCTCCAGCTCGCGACCTACACCGCGACGATCGCGAACAACGGCGTGCGCCTGAAGCCCCATCTGGTGGACAAGATCACGGATTATTCGCAGAAAAAAGTCCTTTCCAAGACCAAGCCCCAGACGGTCGAAAACATCGGCGTCGACCAGTCCTACATCGATTATGTCAAAAAGGCCATGCGCAGCGTGGCGACCGGGGGGACGGCGGCCTCGATGTTTTCGAACTACGGCGTCCCGATCGCCGCGAAGACCGGCACCGCCGTGCTGACCCCCCATTCCGACAACGTCACGTTCATCGCGTTCGCGCCTTACGACCACCCGCAGATCGCGCTGGCGGTCGTGCTGGAGCACGGCGCGACCAGCCTTTACTCCAATTCCGTCGCGAAGGATATCCTCGACGCGTATTTCTACGGCAAAACCGTCGACGAAAACGGGAATCTCGTCATGCCGTCCGCTTCCGGGCAGGCCGCTTCGGGCTCATCGCCGGAAAGCGCGCCCTCATCGGCGGGATGACGGAAAAATTGTGACAACGGACAATTAAAATTCTTTACTCCTGGAAATGATTGTGATACTATGATGACAATGAGGATGCGGATGAGTATGGATTCGGTTACGGTCATCACTTCCGGAAAGGGCGGCGTCGGCAAATCCACGGTCGCGGCGACCCTCGGCGCGGCGCTCGCGGCGCGCGGGCGGCGCGTTCTGCTCGTCGACTGCGACGCCGGCCTCGGCAGTCTGGACCTGATGCTCGGTGTCGCCCGGCGGCGCGTGTTCGACATCGCGGACGTCGTTTCCGGCGCCGCCGAGCCCGCGAAAGCCGTTTATCCCTGCGCGTTTTGCGAAAACCTGTTCCTGCTTTCCGCACCCCAGACGGAGGAGGACGTTGTCAGCCCGGAGATCATGCGGGAGCTGATCGCCGTTTTTGCCCGCTACTACGACCATGTGCTGATCGACAGCCCGGCCGGAATCGGGCGCGGCTTTCTCAGCGCGGCGGCCGCCGCGCGGCGGTCGCTGGTCGTCGCGACGCCGGACCCGGTGTGCCTGCAGGCCGCGGCGCGCACGCGCGCACGGCTTGGGGAAGCCGGGATCGGGCAGCAGAGGCTTGTCGTCAACCGGTTTTCGGCCGCGCGGTTCCGCGCGCAGGGCTGTTACCGGGATCTCGATTCGGTGATCGACGCGGCCGGGATCCGGCTGATCGCCGTGATCCCGGAGGACCCGGCCTTTGCGGCGGCCGCGCTGCGGGCGGAGGCCGCGCCGCAGGGGTCGCCCGGGGCGACGGCGGTCGCGCGCCTCGCCGCAAGGATGGAGGGCGAGCGGGTCCCGCTTGCCGCGGTCGACCGATTCTGACGGTTGGTTTGGAGGACGATAAAAAATGAACATTGCTTTAATTGCCCACGACGCGAAAAAGGAGCTGATGGTGCAGTTCTGCATCGCCTACTGCGGCGTGCTGAGCCGGCATTCGCTTTGCGCCACCGCGACGACGGGAAAGATGGTCGCCGAAGCGACCGGCCTGCAGATCCAGCGGTTCCTGTCAGGAAGCCAGGGAGGGGACCAGCAGATCGCGGCGCGCATCGCGTGCAACGAGGTGGATCTTCTGCTGTTTTTCCGCGACCCGTTGAGCCCGAAGCCCCACGAGCCGAACGACATGAACCTGCTGCGCCTGTGCGACATGCACAACATCCCGGTCGCGACGAACATCGCGACGGCGGAGGTGCTGATCCACGGCCTGGAGCGCGGGGACCTCGACTGGCGCGATATTTTGAATCCGAAAGATTGACGAAACGGCAAGGAACCGGCGGAGAACGGAAGGAGTACCCGGGGTTCCCGCACAGGGAGGGCGCGCCGCGACTGAGAGCGCGCCCGCGGACAAGGACCCCGGGGAAGACATCCGGGAGCCGGACCGTGGCCCCGGGCGCGACGGGGCGCTTTGAGGGGGGCGTTTGCGCCCCCGAAAAAGGGTGGCACCACGAGAGGCTTTTCCCTCGTCCCTTTGATTTTGGGACGGGGATTTTTTATTGACCCTTCAGAAAAAGGAGACGACTATGGAACTGATCAAAGCGCAAAAGGGAACGCAGGACCTGCTCCCGGAGGAGACCGCGCGCTGGCGCGCCGTCGAGGGCGTCCTGCGCCGGGAGGCGGAGCTGTACGGCTTCGGCGAGATCCGCACGCCGGTGTTCGAGGACACCCGCCTGTTCCAGCGCTCCGTCGGCGAGACGACCGACGTCGTGCAGAAGGAAATGTACACGTTCACCGACCGGGGAAACCGCTCGCTGACCCTGAAGCCGGAGGGGACGGCCGGGGCGGTGCGCGCGTACCTGGAGCACGGGCTGTCGAGCGGGCCGCTTCCGGCAAAACTGTACTACATCACGCCGTGCTACCGCTACGAAAACACGCAGAAGGGGCGCCAGAGGGAATTCCATCAGTTCGGGGTCGAGATGTTCGGCTCCGCGCTTCCGCAGGCGGACGCGGAGGTGATCGGCCTGGCCCGCGGCCTGTTTGAGCGCCTCGGCGTCAGGGGCCTGCGGCTCGAGATCAACTCGATCGGCTGCCCGGACTGCCGCGCCGAATACACGCGCGCGCTGACGGCGTATTTCCGCAAATTCGCGGACAGGCTCTGCGCCGACTGCCTTTCCCGGCTGGACCGCAACCCGATGCGCGTGCTCGACTGCAAGAACCCGGGCTGCGCCGCGGTGGCGGAGGGCGCGCCGAAGATGCTCGATTATCTGTGCGGGGACTGCCGGGCGCATTTTGAAAGCGTGCGCGCCTGTCTCGAAGCCGCCGGGATCGAATACGCCGTCAATCCGACGATCGTCCGCGGCCTCGATTACTATACCCGCACGGTGTTCGAGTTCGTTTCGACGGACCTCGGCGCGCAGAGCACGGTCTGTGGCGGCGGGCGGTACGACGGCCTCGTGGAGGAGATGGGCGGAAAGCCGACGCCCGCGCTCGGCTTCGCGCTCGGCCTTGAGCGCCTGATGCTGATCCTGCGGGCGCAGAACGCCGCGTTTCCGCAGCCGGAGCGCTGTGCGCTGTTCGTCGCCTCCGTCGGGGATGCGGCGCAGAAGGAGGCGTTCCGCCTCGTCCAGTCGCTGCGGCGGTCCCGCGTCCTCTGCGCGTGCGACCTTCTCGGCCGCAGCCTCAAGGCGCAGATGAGGTACGCCGACCGGATCGGCGCGAAATTCACGATGGTGCTCGGCGACGAGGAGATCCAAAAGCGCGGCGCAAAGCTCCGCGACATGGATACCGGCGAAACGCGGCCCGTCGCTCTGGACGAAAACCTGGCCGGGGCGTTTGTCTCGCCGGGCGGCGCGGGCCTTTAGAAAAGGGGGCTTTTCGATGGAAGAATCCATTCTGGACGGGTTCCGCCTGACGGCGGCGGAGCGCCGCCTCGGCGTTTACGGGATCAAGGCCGAGCGGAAAAACGGGGAATCCGTCGCGCATTTCTGGCGCTCGGACGACAAGGTCAACCTGTATTCGGCCTCGAAGACGTTCACGTCGCTCGCCGTCGGGATGTGCCTTGAAAACGGGCGGCTGAGCCTTTCCGACCGGATTCTGGACTTTTTCCCGCAGTACCGGGACGCCGCTTCGCCGGGCAGCGAGGCGATCACGCTGCGGGACCTGCTGCACATGGCTTCCGGCAAGAAGGCGATGTGGTTCGGGGAGCTGGACGCGCAGAAAAACGAAAGGGACTGGGCGGAGCTCTTTTTCCGCGTGCCGGTCACCGGGAAAACGGGAACCGAGTTTTTCTACTCCAACGCCTGCTGCTACATGCTCGGCAGGGCGGTCGAGGCGGCGGCCGGGCGGAACGTGCGCGATTTTCTGCTGCCGCGCCTGTTCGAGCCGCTCGGGATCGAAAATCCGCAGTGGCATGCCGACCCGCGGGGGCACACGCTCTGCGCGACGCAGCTCTACCTGACGCTGGAGGAATTCTCCCGCCTCGGCGCGCTGCTGCTGCACGGCGGGGAGTACGGCGGCAGACGCCTGATCGGCGGGGACTACCTCCGGAACATGGCGGCGGATACCGTCGCGAGCGGATGGCCGGGCTGCGGGGAGCCGGAGTGCCTCGCGGGCTACGGCTACCAGGTCTGGCGCTGCTCGGAGCCCGGGACGTTCCGCGCGGACGGACTGTACGGGCAGTTCTGCATCGTCCTGCCCCGGCTGGAGGCGGCGGTGACCGTCACCGCCCACGAGGAGCGCGACCCCTACGGGATCGTGCGGGCCGTGCTCCGGGACATCGCGCCGCGGCTGGAAACAATCGACTGATTTTATTCGGAAATGGGGAAATCTTTATGCCGGAATCTTACCAGGGGCTGAAACGGACCGATTACTGCGGGGACCTGCGGGCGAAGGACGCGGGCCGGGAGGTGACCGTCTGCGGCTGGGTGCAGCGGCAGCGCGACCTCGGAAAGCTGATCTTCATCGACCTGCGCGACCGCGCCGGGATCGTCCAGCTCGCGTTCGGGGAAAAAACGGACCGGGAGGTGTTTCGGAAGGCGTTTTCCGCCCGGGCGGAATATGTCCTCGCGGCGCGCGGCACGGTGCGCGAACGCTCCGCGAAAAACCCGGATCTTGCGACCGGAGACATTGAAATCGAGGTCGATGAGCTTCGCGTGCTCGCGGAAAGCGAAACGCCGCCGTTCGCGATCGAGGAAAATTCCGGCGTCAAGGAGGATCTGCGTCTCAAATACCGCTACCTCGACCTGCGCCGGCCGGACATGCAGAGAAGGATCGTCGGGCGGCACCGCATCGTCAAGGCCGCGCGCGACTATTTTGACGAAAACGGGTTCCTCGAGATCGAGACGCCCGATCTGATCAAATCGACGCCGGAGGGCGCGCGCGACTACCTTGTCCCCTCGCGCCTGTTCCCGGGCAGCTTTTTCGCGCTGCCCCAGTCCCCGCAGCTTTACAAGCAGCTCCTGATGCTCTCCGGCTTCGACCGGTACATGCAGGTCGCGCGCTGCTTCCGCGACGAGGATCTGCGCGCCGACCGCCAGCCGGAGTTCACGCAGATCGACTTCGAGATGTCGTTCGTCTCCCAGGAGGACGTGATGGCGGTCGCGGAGGGCTTTATCCGCACCGTTTACAAAAAAGTCCTGAACATCGACGTCCCGACGCCGCTGCCGCGCATGACGTGGCATGAGGCGATGACCCGCTTCGGCTCCGACAAACCGGACCTGCGCTTCTCGATGGAGCTGCGGGACGTGAGCGGCGCGCTGAAGAAGACGCCGTTCCGCGTGTTTTCGGGCGCGCTCGCGGCGGGCGGCAGCGTGCGGGGGATCAACCTGAAGGGAAAGGCGGATTCCTTGAGCCGCAAGGAGATCGACCGGCTCGGCGAGTGGATCAAACCTTACGGCGCGAAGGGCCTCGCGTGGACGCGGCTCGCTTCGTCGGGCGAAACCTCGTCCTATGAAAAATTCCTCGCGCCGGAAGAGGCGGGGGCGGTGCGGCGGGCGCTCGGCGCCGAAAAGGGCGACGTGCTGTTCCTCGTCGCGGACGCCGAAAACAAAACCGTGTTCGATTCGCTCGGCGCGCTGCGCCGGGAGCTTGCGTCCCGCTTCGGCCTGATCGACGGCTCGAAGCCGTGCCTGCTCTGGGTGACGGATTTTCCGCTGTTCGAATTCAGCAAGGAGGAAAACCGGTGGGTCGCGATGCACCACCCGTTCACGATGCCGCGCGAGGAGGACCTCGACAAGCTAGAATCCGATCCCGGCCATGTGCTTGCGATCGCCTACGACATGGTCCTCGACGGCAACGAGGTCGGCGGCGGCTCGATCCGCATCAACCGCCGGGGGATCCAGCGGCGCGTGTTCAAAGCGCTCGGCTTCACGCCGGAGCAGGCGCAGGAGCGGTTCGGCTTTTTGATCGACGCGTTCCGCTACGGGGCCCCGCCGCACGGCGGCATGGCGTTCGGGCTCGACCGCCTCGTGATGCTGATGCTCGGCTGCGACAGCATCCGCGACGTGATCGCGTTCCCGAAGGTCGCCTCCTCCGCGGAGCTGATGAGCGACGCGCCGACGCGGGTCGACGAAAAGCAGCTCGCGGAGCTCGGCATCGCCGTGCGGACGCGGGAATAGGGTCGTGCTCGGGCCGCACAGGGCTCCCGCGCGGACCGGGTGCGCACGCCCTTTCGCGCCGCCGGCGCGCAGGGCACAAAAAGGCGCCGGTACGGAATGGTTCCATACCAGCGCCCCGTGAAAAGCAGGATTCCGTCGTTCCGCCTCCGCATTCTTCCCTCTTTACGAAAAGAGGGGAAAGAGGTATAATCATCACTGCAAATGCGCGGTTTTTACCGCTGTATAGGGAGGTTGCCTCTCCGTATGCAGGGGGCGGGGTGTTGGCGCACCTTGCCCCTGCTTTGCACTTTTTATGTGCCCGCGGTTTTTATTATAATCCACCGTTTTTCAAAATTCACCATTTTTTTTTGCGGGCGGGGCGTCCCCGCGGACGTCTGCCCGCCGTTCAGAATGCGGGAAATCGGAAGTTTGAATTTGTGCAGAAGGAGGCGCAGAGAACATGAAGAAAATCAATTACAACAAGCGGATGCAGGAGATCGTCGCCGGCCTCGGCGGCCGCGTTCCGACCCTGCTGCTGCACGCCTGCTGCGCCCCCTGCCTGAGCAGCGTACTCGAGACGCTTGACCCGTTTTTTTCGGTCACGGTGTTCTACTACAACCCGAACATCATGCCGGAGGACGAATATAAAAAGCGGGTTTCGGAGGTCAAGCGCCTTCTTGCCGAAATGCCGCAGCGGCACCCGGTCAAATTCATCGAGGGCCGGTACAACGTGCGGCGCTTTCTCGAGCTGGCGCAGGGCAGGGAGCAGGAGCCGGAGGGCGGTTCCCGCTGTATGGACTGCTACCGCCTGCGCCTGGAGGAGACCGCCCGGTACGCGAAGGCCGGCGGATACGACTTTTTCACCACGACCCTGACGGTCAGCCCGTATAAAAACGCGCAGCGGCTCAACGAGATCGGCGGGGAGGTCGGCGAAAAACACGGCGTGGAATTTCTCCCGTCCGATTTTAAAAAGGGCGGCGGCTACCAGCGCTCGATCGAGCTTTCCCGCCGGTACGGCCTGTACCGGCAGGATTTCTGCGGATGCGTCTATTCGAAGGAAGCCTCCCGCCGGAAAACGGCCCGGCGCGCCCGGCAGACTTCCGGCCGGGACCCCGGCGGGCCGCCGCCCGGCGGGGAACCGCGCTGAAACGCCGGCCGGATCCGGCCGGGGGGCTGCTGCAAAACGAAAGTTTTGAGGCAGTTTCTTTTTCAAGTAAAAGAGGTGTCCATTGCGTTAATTCAAGCTGAAAGCAGGCGAGAAGGGGCGGAAAACGGTGCGACGAAGCAAAGCGGCGCTGTCTGAATGGAGCGGTTGACGCGAAGTGTAATCCCCCGTTCGGCTTCGATGTTCCGCTGGGAACCGCCGCTGAGCTGCAGCAGGTCCGTCCGGATCCTCAGCTCTTTCGGATTGCCATCTTTCGCTTTGCAGCAGGCCTCGCGGCACGGGCAGCCGGAACAGTCTTCGCACCGGTAGTATGCCGTCGTCTGCAAATATCCCTGCCGGTCGCGCAGTGTGCTTTCCCGGCGGAATACAAGTTTTCTTCCGGCCGCAAAAAGGTAACAGTTTTTCTGTTCGTCATACCGCATATTCTCACGACGGCCAATTTGTTGCATGAACTTTTTCATTTTTCGTGGCTCTGCACGGCCTTTTTTGACTCATTTGCTCGATTTAGAGGCGGGTTGCGGCGCGGGCGCAAAGAAAAAACGCGCCCACAAAGCTGTGTGTGCGAATTGTCCGCGGCGACTCGC
>ENA-UOOI01001619-UOOI01001619.1-fermentation-metagenome-genome-assembly--contig:-NODE-1619-length-22568-cov-3.635766_pt1 | contig 22568 bp, 18 predicted proteins | sample MGYA00245779_ERZ724027 | MGnify/ENA primary metagenome ERZ724027 (study PRJEB28704, sample SAMN03018318) | fermentation metagenome | biome: anthropogenic terrestrial biome; feature: soil; material...
ATGATTTTGAAGAAAGACTGTATGCCAGAGTCCTTTCCCTCCCTCAGGTTGTGCGGCGATGCGCGGAACTGGGATTTAAAGGGAAACATCTGATCTGTATGCAGGGACCGTTTTCCGTGGAAATGAATGCCGCCCTGATCCGCCAGTATCAGATCAGATATCTTATCACCAAGGATACGGGTACAGCGGGGGGATTTCCCGAGAAAGTACAGGCAGCACAGGAGACCGGAGTCACGCTTGTGGTCATCGGCCGGCCACTTTCGGAAACCGGAAAATCTCTTCTGGAATGTAAGCATGAGCTGTGTGAACGATTTCATCTGACTTCCAGTCCCCGGATCGCGCTGACAGGAATCGGGATGGGAAAGAAAGAAGGCATGACCTGTGAGGCCAGACAGTGGTGTGAAAAGGCGGATCTGTTAATCGGTGCGCCACGGATGGTTTCTGCCGTCGCCTGTGAAAGTCAGGCTGTTTATCAGGAATACCGTGCCAAAGAGATCGTCGAATACATTCGGGAGCATCCGGAATATGATCAGATTGCGATTCTGATGTCAGGTGATGTGGGTTTTTACAGCGGAACCAGAAAATTACTTGAGCTGCTCCCCGGGGACACCAAAGTCTTTCCGGGAGTGGCGTCCGTTGTGGACTTTTGCGCAAAAATCAAAGAATCCTGGGATGACGCTTTGATTTTAAGTGCACATGGGAAGAAGTGCAGCTTATTCATGGAGATTACGCAGCACGAAAAGGTGTTTGCAATCTTAGGAGAACGTGGACAGGTAAGCGGTCTTTGTGGAAAACTCCATGATTATGGCATGGACGATGTGGATATCTATGTCGGTGAGCGGCTGTCCTATCCGGACGAGAGGATTTTGAAGGGTCACCCGGTTGATTTTCTGGATCTTGTTACGGATCCGCTTGCGGTGATCCTGGTGAAAAATAAACACTTCACAGAATGTGTTACACACGGCCTTGCGGACGAGGATTTTATTCGCGGAAAGGTCCCGATGACGAAGGAAGAAGTGCGCGGGGCTGCGCTCTGTAAGCTGCACCTGAGACGTGACTCTGTTGTCTATGATGTCGGTGCGGGGAGCGGATCTGTCTCTGTGGAAATTTCTCGTGTGGCAGTCCGGGGCAGAGTATATGCCGTCGAGAAAAAAAACGAGGCAGTACGGCTGCTCAGAAAAAACCGCCGGAAGTTCTGTGCCGACAATATGGAGATCATCGAAGGCTGTGCGCCGGATGCTCTTGACGGACTGCCTGCGCCGACTCATGCATTTATCGGCGGCTCCTCGGGAAATCTGAGAGAAATCTGTGAGGTGCTTCTTACAAAAAACCCGGAAATCCGACTGGTTATGACAGCGATCACTCTGGAGACACTCGCTGAGGCACTGGGAGTGCTAAAAGATCTTCCGGTAAGCCATCAGGAAATTGTATCGATGACCGTTGCGAGATCCGGAGCCGTCGGCCGCTATCACATGATGAGAGGACAGAATCCGATTTACATTATCTCCTGTCAAGGTGATAGCCGGGGTTTGGATGTTGGAGACGGCAGCAGAGAGGGGAAAGTATGAGTATACCGAGAATTCTTATCGCGGCGCCGAAGAGCGGAAGCGGAAAAACACTGATTACATGCGGCATCTTAAACCTTTTGAAGCGCCGTGGTCTTATCGTATCCTCTTTTAAGTGCGGACCGGATTATATCGATCCCATGTTTCATCAGACGGTGATTGGGGTTCCGGGAAGAAATCTGGACCCTTTTTTTACGGATCCGGACACGACTTGTTATCTCTTTGAAAAACATTCAAAAGATTCACAGATCGCCGTGATGGAAGGCGTGATGGGATTTTATGACGGGATTGCCGGGACGAAAACCCGGGCAAGTGCCTACGATCTGGCCCAAATCACGAATACTCCGGTGATCCTTGTGGTGGATGCGAAAGGCGCAAGCGCTTCTCTTGCCGCACTGATCAAAGGATTCAGAGAATACAGGAAAGACAGCCATATCGAAGGAGTGATTCTAAACCGACTTTCTCCCATGATGTATTCCGGAATGCGGGAACTCATCGAGCGGGAGACAGGAGTCGCGGTCCTCGGTTATGTACCGGCTCTCAGAGATCTTGGACTTGAAAGCCGGCATCTGGGGCTGGTTCTTCCGGGTGAAGTGCGGGATCTGAAAGAAAAACTGGATGAGTTTTCGGATACGCTCGAAAAGACAATTGATATCGAGAGGATGCTGAATACCGCCGGGTGCGCGGGTGAGATCGTTTATGACAGTAATAAGCCTAGCACAGTCGCTTTGATTCATGAATCAAAAGGTCAGAACACGTCAAAAAGCCGGGAAAGACTGAGAATCGGACTTGCGGAGGATGAGGCTTTCTGCTTCTTCTACCGGGACAACCTGGAGCTTTTGGAAGATCTGGGGGTCGCACTTGTCCCTTTTTCTCCGATCCATGATAAAAAACTTCCGGAGAATCTGGACGGACTTCTGTTCTATGGAGGGTATCCGGAACTGTTTGCGAAAACCTTAAGTGAAAACACGTCGATGCTTAAAAGTGTGAGTGCAGCCATTCAGGACGGTCTTCCGACTGTGGCAGAGTGCGGCGGGTTCATGTATCTTCACCGCGAGATGGAAGATATGGAGAAAAACTTATGGCCGATGGCAGGTGTGATCGACGGAAAAGCCTTTTACACGGGACGTTTAAGCCGGTTTGGCTATGTCACATTAAATAATGGCACCGCTTTTGGAAAAAGGATGGGACCGCTTACGGCTCACGAGTTTCACTACTTTGATTCCACGAGCTGCGGTGACTCCTTTGAGGCAGACAAACCGGAAAGCAGCCGACACTGGAAGTGCGTTCACAGCACGGATACGCTGTTTGCCGGTTTTCCACATCTTTTTTACTATGGGAATCCGGAATTTGCAAAAGCTTTTACAGACCGGTGCCGCGAGAGGAGACGAATGTGAGAGACATGATTTTTCCGGCTGTTGTGCTGGGATTTCTGCTGGATCTGATCTTCGGGGATCCTCATTTCCTTTATCATCCGGTACGGCTGATCGGAAAACTGATCGACAAACTTGAAATTTTCCTGCGCGCTGTATTTCCGAAGAGCAGACAGGGAGAACGTATTGCCGGGGCTGTCCTGGCGGTTCTTGTAGTGGGAATCAGCACGGCGGTTCCGGGATTTATTCTATATTTTCTCTATACAAAGGTAAATATCCCGGCCGGTTTTGCACTGGAGACATTCTGGTGTTATCAGCTTCTGGCGACAAAATCCCTGAAGGTGGAGAGCATGAATGTCTGTGACAAGTTAAAGAATGGGACTCTTGCGGATGCGCGAAAGGCTGTCTCTATGATCGTGGGACGTGACACCAGTGTTCTGGATGAGGAAGGTGTGACAAAAGCTACTGTTGAAACCGTTGCGGAGAACACGGCAGACGGGGTCATTGCTCCTCTGCTCTTTATGATGATCGCAGGAGCGGCAGGAGGTTTTTTCTACAAATCTATCAATACCATGGATTCCATGGTTGCATATAAAAATGATAAATATCGCTATTTTGGTACGGCCGCGGCGCGTCTTGACGATGTGGTCAACTTCCTGCCAAGCCGGATCGGAGGACTTTTGATGATTGCGGCCAGTTTCCTGCTCGGAATGAATGGAAAACAGGCGAAGAAGATTTTTTTCCGGGATCGCAGAAACCATGCCAGCCCGAATTCCGCGCAGACAGAATCTGTGATGGCAGGGGCACTGGGCGTACAACTCGCCGGAAATGCGGTCTATTTTGGGAAAGTAGTGGAGAAGCCGACACTGGGAGACCCGCTTCGCCCGATTGATACAAAAGACATCGTAAGTGCCTGCCGTCTGCTGTATGTGACGGCCATTCTGGCATTGATGTTATCCGGGATCGTTCGTGTGGCTGTGGTATATTGCGTAAGTATGTAATTTTAAGAAAATGGAGAATTTGATGAAAGAACAAATACACGGCGGGGATGTATACCGGCATCCGGATGTGCTAGACTTTTCCGCCAATATGAATCCCCTGGGTACGCCGGAATCGGTGATTCGGGCTGCGCAGAACGCTGTCAGACATATCTGCAATTATCCGGATGTGCGGCAGCAGAAATTAAAGACCGCACTGGCGGACTATGAGAAAGTACCCTATGAGTCTCTGATCTGTGGGAATGGAGCTGCCGAGCTGATTTTTACGCTGGTACAGGCGGTACATCCGAAGCGCGCGGCTGTGCTCGCACCGACATTTGCGGAATATGAGTTTGCATTAGAAAGTATAGGCTGCCAAGTAAGGCATGTGAGCCTTTTAGAGAAAGATGACTTTGAACTGAAATCCGTACAGGATATCTGCGATGAGGTTACGGCGGGGGCAGATCTCATCTGTCTGTGTAATCCGAATAACCCGACCGGAAAGCTGATCAGCCGGGAAATGATTCTGGATATTTTAAATCACTGCAGAAAACATCACGCGAGAGTACTGCTGGATGAATGTTTTAATGATTTTATCGATGATCCCGATACCTATACACTGAAACAGGATTTTCGGGAGTATCCGAATCTTTTCATACTTAAGGCATTTACAAAAAGATATGCGATGGCAGGGCTCCGCCTTGGTTACGGAATCTGCGCAGATGCGGATCTTCTGGAGCACATGGAGCACTGCGTTCAGCCGTGGAACATATCTATTCCGGCACAGGAAGCAGGTGCGGCGGCACTGAAGGAAGAAAGCTATGTTCACGAGGCACGGATACTGATCCGCACGGAGCGTGACTGGCTGAAAGACGAAATGAAAGATCTGGGACTGAAAGTATACGATTCAAAGGCAAATTATATTTTTTTTAAAGGGCCAGAGGATTTGGACAGGAAGTGTCTGAACAACAAAGTAATGATTCGGGACTGCAGTAATTATGCAGGTCTTTCGAAAGGATATTACCGCATTGCGATAAAAAGACATGAGGAAAATAAACAGCTGATCAATGCGATGAGGAGGCAGAGGATATGGCGAAAGCGATCATGATTCAGGGCACAATGTCGAATGCGGGCAAAAGTCTGATTGCGGCAGGGCTGTGCAGAATATTTAAACAGGACGGGTACAAGGTGGCACCATTTAAATCTCAGAACATGGCCCTGAATTCTTTTATCACAAAAGAAGGCCTCGAGATGGGGCGGGCACAGGTGATGCAGGCGGAGGCAGCCGGGATTGAGCCTTCGGTCATGATGAACCCGATACTTCTAAAGCCCACGAATGACACCGGATCTCAGGTAATTGTAAATGGCGAGGTTCGCGGAAACATGAGTGCGAGAGATTATTTTCAATATAAGAAACAGCTTGTCCCTGATATCATGAACGCATATCAGAAACTGGCCGGGGAAAATGATATCATCGTGATTGAGGGTGCGGGAAGTCCGGCGGAGATTAACCTGAAGGAAGATGATATCGTGAATATGGGCATGGCCCGCCGTGCACATGCACCGGTTCTGCTGGTCGGCGATATCGACCGGGGCGGGGTGTTTGCCCAGCTGATCGGGACCGTCATGCTTTTGGAAGAGGACAAAAAGGAAATCGTCAAAGGCCTGATCATCAACAAGTTTCGCGGTGATAAGAGTATCCTGGATCCGGGCGTTAAGATGATTGAAGAACGTTCCGGGAAACCGGTTGTCGGAGTTGCCCCTTATCTCGATGTCTTCCTGGAGGATGAGGACAGTCTGACCGAGCGTTTCAACGGAAATCAGGAAGTGGGTCTGATCGATATCGCAGTGATCCGTGTTCCCAGAATCTCAAATTTCACAGACTTTAATCCCTTTGAGCGGATGCCCGGGGTTTCTCTTCGTTATGTGACGAATGTAAGTGAATTGAAGAATCCGGATATGATCATCCTCCCCGGAACCAAGAACACAATGGAAGACCTTATGTGGATGCGTCAGAATGGCCTTGAGGCTGCGGTAATGAAAAAAGCTGCATCCGGCACAGTAATCTTCGGAGTCTGCGGCGGCTATCAGATGCTGGGGCAGAGACTTTCAGATCCATACGGTGTGGAGTCAGAAGGCACGATAGCGGGGATGGGTCTCCTCCCCATAGAGACCGTATTCACGAAAGAAAAGACCAGAACCAGCGTTTCCGGTTCATTTTCCGGGATCGGAGGACTGCTTTCCAGTCTGGATGGTGTGAAACTGGAAGGCTATGAGATTCATATGGGTGAGACGACACTCATGAGCGGTGCCAGACCTCTCAATAGTATCCGGAATATGAATGAAGCGGATTCCGTTACAAAAGCGGACGGTGCCTGGATGAATCAGATCTATGGATCCTATGTCCACGGTATATTTGACCGGGAAGAAATCACAGACCGAATCGTACAGGCACTCGGAGAGAAGAAAGGAGTCGATACCGGAGAGATGACAGGTGTAGACTATCAGACCTTCAAGGAGAGCCAGTATGAGATCCTGGCCGCCGGACTTCGGGAAAATCTGGATATGAAACGGATTTACCAAATCATGAGGATTGCGTGAAGGAAGGATGAAGCAGATGGAAATAAAAGTAGATCTGGAAAATATAAGGCCCATGGATATCGAGAAGCGGAGCTTTGAAATTATAACAGAGGAACTTAAGGGCAGAAAGCTTCCCAAAGACCGGGAGCTGATTATCAAGAGATGCATCCACACGAGTGCTGATTTCGATTACGCGGATAACCTCTGCTTTTCGGATGACGCGGTAAAAAAAGCGATGGACGCCCTGAATAAGGGGGCGAATATTGTGACCGATACGCAGATGGCGAAGTCCGGTATTAACAAGCGGTCTCTGGGACGTCTCGGCGGGGAAGTATTCTGCTTTATGTCCGATGAAGATGTGGCATCGAAGGCAAAAGAAGCAGGAACGACCAGAGCCCATGTCAGCATGGATAAGGCTGCGGCATTGCTTGACGGACCTCTGATCTTTGCCATCGGAAATGCCCCCACGGCGCTCGTGCGTCTCTATGAACTGATCGAGGAGGGAAAGGTTCATCCGGATCTTGTTATCGGCGTTCCGGTTGGTTTTGTTAATGTTGTTCAGTCGAAAGAACTGATCATGAAAGCCAAAGTCCCCTATATTGTAGCAAGAGGCAGGAAAGGCGGCAGTAACATTGCGGCCTGTATTGTAAATGCACTCCTGTATAAGATCAATAATGACAGAGGATGAATTGCTCTGTGAGAGATCTGCTCATCTTCACATAAATCGCAGTATCCATACATAAATCTTATATTAATCATGATACGTGAGAAGGAAAGCCTATGAGATATAAGAAGGACAGGGCGAATGTCACCTTTGATGCCGCGAGCCTTTATACTTATGAGAAGATGAGACGAGACCTTTATTTGTTTCAGAATTGTTTTCCGCATATGACGCTTAGGAAAGCAGGAATGTCACGGGACAGACGGGATATATATGAAGTACTTCTGGGAAACCGGGATGCCGGAAACCATATCCTGATTCAGGCTTCTATACACGGCCGCGAGTATATCAATACACTTTTGATCATGAAACAGTTGAAATATTTTCTCGAACAGGAGGAGACGACGGATGACATCTGCTTTCATATCCTTCCTATGACAAATCCGGACGGAGTGACAATCAGCCAGAAAGGGCCGGGGGCGATTCGTGATTCCGGGTTAAGGTCCCGGCTTCAAAAATGCTTTCGGCAGGATTCTAAATCATTTAAAACAGGTGGCAGGCAGGGGAAAATTTCAGAACCGGATGATGAGAGGTATTGGAAAAGATGGAAGGCCAATGCAGAAGGCGTAGATCTGAACCGAAACTTTGACAGCGGATGGGCGGCATGCCGGGGAGCCGAACGCCCGTCTTGTGAGCAGTATAAAGGAACATCTCCGGCATCGGAACCGGAAGTACAGGCGATCTTAAAGGTGGCAGATGAGAATCCGCCGGTCTGCACGATCTCTTACCATTCTTCCGGGCCGGTCATTTACTGGGATTACGGAAGTACGGGTGACGTGTGGAGTGCCGGTAAAAGGCTTGCCGGCTTCGTTTCGACTGTGACCGGATATGAAAAAGAGTCCACTCTGCAAAGTGGACTCGATGCCGCGGGATGCAGTGATTATTTTGTACTTGAAAGAGGAATTCCCTCTGTCACTATAGAAAACGGCGAAGGAGATTCTCCGATCGCATATGAAGAATTTGATTCGATCTGGAAAGCAAACCAAAAGCTATGGCCGCTGCTTGCCGCCCGTATCAATGAACTTTTTCCCGCATAGCCTCTTTGACATGGCCGATCAGGAGATTCCGTATCTCTTTGTATTCTCCCAGCCCCTTTAAAACGCAGGTTACGGGATAGCCGTCCGCTTCGAACCGGCTTTTCCATGAATCGGGGTCATCGCCGGCCATATCGTTGCTGGCGTGATCACCTGCCACGATCATGAACGGAGCCAAAATTACCCGCTTCGGATGATATTCGCGGATCATGCCCCGCAGCGAGTCCATGCCCGGATAGGATTCCACGGTCCCCAGAAAGATATTGGGGTATCCCATGTCCTTAAAGGTATAATCCAGTGCTGCATAGATGGAATTGGCGAAGTGGGTGGTTCCGTGTCCCATCAGGACCAGTACCTCATCTTTACCCAGATCCGGGAATCCATCGACAATTGCTTTGATTAAATGCTCATTGTCTTTTAAACTTGTAAGCACAGGAGTGCCAAAGCGTATGGTGGAAAACTTCGATGAAAAGCTAAGTGCCTCTTTCGTCATAATTTCATTCTCAATTCCGTTGATCATATGAGTGGGCTGTACAATGACATCTGTGATACCGTCCTGTTTCATCTGATGAAAGGCCTCTTCCACCGTGTTGTAGTGAACCTTGTCTCTTTTTTGAATTTTGGCGAGTATCATCTTACTTGTCCATGCCCGGTATACCTGACAGTCCTGATATGCATCCGCGATATCATTCTCAATGGCATCAATTGTGACTTTCCGTGTGCTGTCATAGCTGGTTCCGAAGCTTACCACCAGAATCGCTTTTTTGGGGGGAGCGTCATTTTTTATGACATGAGATACGGCGGACTGACCCGATGTACCTGCAAATGGAATTTCCGCAATATACTGTTCCAGAGCATTCAGGTTGTGTGGAACCGGAAGTGTCGTCTTAAGGATTCCCTTCTGACAGAGACTGTCGAAGAGAAGCAGGGCCGCAGGGGCAGTCAGATTGGTCTCATCCAGGGCTCTTTTGTTGGAAAAAACTTCAACCGGTGTGCCATGCATCAGTACTTTTCCGTCTTTGAAAAGTACAATCTCATCGGCCCATTCGAAGGCATAGTTCACATCGTGGGTTGCCATCATCACGGTGATCCCTTTTTCTGTCATCCGGTCTACCGCGTGATTCACTAGTGCCGTATGCTTTGGATCCAGGGCGGAGGATGGTTCATCCAGGATGATAACTTCCGGATGCATCACCAGAATATCTGCGATGGAAACCTGTTTTTTCTGTCCGCCGGACAGTGCATGGGTTGGCCTGCTGCGGTATGGCGTGATCTCCATCTCATCGATGACCCCTTCTACTTCTTCCTTTGCCTTCTCTTCGCTGACACCCAGATTTAAGATGCCAAAAGAGATCTCCTGATACACGCTTGCGGAGAAAAGCTGGTTGTCGGGGTCCTGAAAGACAATTCCGACTTTCCCTCTTAAGTCCAGCAGTCCCTTTCTGGAATAATCCACCGGCTGCCCATCGAAATATAAGGTCCCCGAGGAAGGCTGATGGATTCCGTTGCAGCAGAGAAAAAATGTCGATTTACCGGAACCATTGGCGCCCATAAATGCTATTTTTTTCCCTCTTTTAATCTCTAGTGAGAGTCCGTTTAGGGAATGTGTCTTCTCATCGTCATAGGAAAAGTACAGGTTATCGGCCTTTATAATTACATCATTTTCACTCATTGTATTCTCCAGATCATTAGTATAGTCAACAGTAATTCATATAGAACCAGCAAAAGGATATCAGAGCTTCTGGCCGGATAATTTTCGGTTAGCACATGGATTGTTCCGTCGTAACAGCGCGCCTCCATGGAGTCATACAGGGCATCTGATTTCTTCATGGCCCTTATGAACAGTGCGGAACCCAGGGATCCAAAGGATTTACAGGATGTCTTGAAGTCCCGGTTTCCCAGACGGGAGTTCTGTGAAGTCGTAATTGCAGAGGCGACATCCGTCAGTACAAAGATAAAGCGGTAGATCAGCAGCATCAGTTCAATGACAAGTGCGGGGAGTTTCAGCCTGCGAAGCTGTGTTAGAATATCTGTCATTGGTGTGTTTAAGGACAGAAAATAGAGACAGGAAACACTGGCAAGAGCTGTGAGAATCAGAGAAATTCCCTGATGAAGCCCGGCGTAGCTTCCTGTGATAAAATGTTTTCCGATCGGGATGGCATAGGCATCCAGCGGTGTTTTACTGATATTTACAAGAACTGCGATTGTAGAGAGAAAAAGAAAGGCCAGGGGAATGCCCATAAGCCGGAGAAACCGGCGCATGAGAACTCCACCGCGGCAGACACACAGCCACGTATTCACTCCGATTACGATACAAGAGATCAATATAGAACGGCTGATGATACATAAAAGCAGTGTGATGACACTGTAGGCCAGTTTCGTCCCTGCGTTTACGTAGCGAAGTTTTGACTGATAACAAAGTTTATCAATAATCATAGTCTGCCCTTTCTTTTGTGATCACAGATCCTCGTTTTCTTTTCCGAGCTTTTTACGCTCTACAAGACGACCCATGCAGTAAGCAATGATGCCGACACCGATTCCCGTCTGAAGGCAGAATAAGAGACTTTCAACTTCTCCCGGGAGTTCACCGCCGATCATTTTTTCCAGTATCGGTTCCGCCCAGGGTTCGTAACTGCTGTCTACTTCTTCGACTACATCACTTCCGGCATCATCGGATCCGCCGAATTCCGCTCCTTTTAAGGCGAACAGCGGTACAAAAGCTATCAGCACAGCGACAATCAGAAGGATTACTACAACCTTTTTGCTATTTTTCTTTTTCATCGTGTTACGCCTCCTTCATAAATCCGATGGATTTCAGTTCTTTTTTCGCATAGGTTTCCAGACCGATGATGATCAGCACGGTGATGATTCCCTCAAGAATTGCGAGCGGAACCTGGGTAGGTGCGAAAACAGCTAAAAACTTTACTGCGGATGCTCCGACTCCGCCTGTTTCTGACGGGTGGGCCAGTGCCATCTCGAAGGCAGTAATACAGTATGTAAAGAGATCTCCCAGAGCGGCTGCGAGGAAGATAGAAACCATCTTGTTCACTTTCAGCTTCATGCACAGCTTATAGATTCCATAGGAAAGAAACGGTCCCGCGATTGCCATAGAGAATGTGTTGGCGCCGAGTGTCGTAAGTCCCCCGTGTGCCAGAAGAATTGCCTGGAACAGCAGAACGATAATTCCCAGGATACTGACTGCGGACGGTCCGAATAGAATTGCTCCAAGGCCGGTTCCGGTCATATGAGAGCAGCTTCCGGTTACAGACGGAATCTTCAGAGATGAAATCACGAAGATAAAAGCTCCGGCCATTGCCAGGATCGTCAGAGATCTGCGGTTGGCGGAAAGCGTGTTACGGATGGAGAAAAATCCCGCAACAAGAAAAGGGATGCAGATAATGCCCCATACAATACAGTAGACCGGAGGAAGATATCCCTCCATGATGTGCATGGCATTTGCAGCCGGTACGATGCCGAAGCTGATTGCCAGAGCGGCAGTAAATGCCACAAGTTTCTTTTGTTTCTTACTCATAATTACTCCTTTCATTTTCATGTATACCCTTTCTTCTTTTGCATGAAAAAAACGCCTCATCAGATTACGTTTTGATTTTGAAGGGCGTACAGACAGCCGGATATACGAGATAAGCTGTCTTACGCGATACCATCGCTCGTGGTAGCACGTAAATTTCATACGAAAGGCAGGTCTTCTGGCTTAAGTCATATCATCTGTCTCCTTCCCGGTTACCCAGTGGATTTTATGACAGGATATTTTGTGCCGATGAGCACAATCGACTATTACAGCGGCGTGACCGCGGGGGAATCTTACCCCACTTCCCTATTCTCCTGTGAAAATGAAAACACAGGCTCCTCTTCGCATTCAATTGTAACAAAATTATAATGCCTGCATGTACAAAAGTCAATCCATTCTACAGAATATATAAATCGTGGTTTAGAAATATGATGAAATGTGTTATGATAAGTGCTGTAAATACGATGGAGGATACAAAAATGAGTATACAAATGGTCGGCATTGATTATCATCGGGCTGATGTGGATATTCGATCTGTTTTTTCTTTTACTAAAAAAAGGGCCGGTGAGGCCATGAAATATCTGGCAGGAAAATCCCGGATCACGGGATGCGTAATTATATCCACTTGTAACCGCATGGAATTATGGGTCAATACAGAGGAAGGCAAGTCCGTTTCCCTCGCAGATGACTTGTGTGATTTAAAAGGGATACCAAAGGATGCGTATGAATGCTATTTTGAGGAGCGAAGCGGAAGAGAAGCGGTAAAACACCTGTTTCGCCTGGCCTGCGGTCTGGAGTCTATGATTCTGGCCGAAGATCAGATTGTGACACAGGTGAAAGATGCACTTTCTCTCGCAAGAGAAAATTACTGTACCGATAACGTGCTCGAGGTACTGTTTCGAAAAGCGGTGACTGCGGCCAAAAAGGTGAAAACCGATGTCACATTTACACATGGCGATGCGACAGCGGTAAGCCGTGCGGTAGATATGATGAAATCACAGGGGTATGATTTTAAGGACAAGCACTGCATGGTCATCGGAAATGGTGAGATGGGCAAGATCTCAGCTTCGACATTAAAAGCCGAAGGTGCACTCGTTACCGTCACGGTCCGTCAGTACAGAAGTGGAGTGGTAGAGATTCCTGTTGGCTGCAGAAGAATTAATTATGGTGACAGAATGGATCTTCTCCCCGAGTGTGACCTTGTGGTGAGTGCCACAGCGAGTCCCAATTATACGATCCGCAGGGAGTTATTTGATCAGGATGTGAAGATCGGTCATACAATCTATATGATCGATCTTGCGGTACCAAGAGATATCGAGCCGGGGGTGGGCGATCTTATGAACATCAGACTTTATGACATCGATGATTTCAAGATCACGGCACAGGATGCAAACCGGAAGGCAGTCACTCAGGCAGAGAAGATTCTGGATGAGGAGATCTGTGATTTCTACAACTGGTTCGACTGCAGAGATCTGATCCCCAGAATACAAAAGCTGCAGGAAGAGGCGGTCAATGACCTAAACTTAAGAATCAGCAAGAAGATGCATAAAACCTCCCTTGAAGGACCAGAGCAGAAGCAGCTGCTCAGCCAGATTGATCTTTCCGCGGGAAAAGTTGTGGGAAAGATGATGTTCGGCCTTCGGGATTATCTGGAGAATGATAACTTCCGGGAGTGCCTGGACGGGCTGGAGAAGCTTTATGAGTGACAACGGGCGCTTTCCATTATTTATCGATCTCGACGGCAGGAGAATTCTGGTGATCGGTGCCGGAATGATTGCTGCCCGGAGAATCCGGACACTACTCTTATTCACCGGCCGCATCGAGGCGGCTGCACGTGAACTCTCACCGGAAGTGCAGGTATTTGTGGATGAGGGAAAAGTAAAAATAGTCGGCAGCGAATTTAGCGAAGACCTTTTGGACGGTGTATTTATCGTTCTGGCCTGTACAGACGACAGAAGGCGTAACAGCCAGATCTGCCGGGCAGCGAAGAAAAGAGGGATTCTTTCCAATAACTGCAGTGATCAGACGGAATGCGATTTTTTCTTTCCATCTGTGGTTAAGCAGGAAGAACTGGTCATTGGCATCAATGCCGGCGGAACGGATCATAAGAAAGTAAAAGAGGTAAGAAAGAAGATAGAGAGGATCACAGGAAATAATGAAGCAGATTACAATCGGAACCAGAGAGAGCATGCTGGCACTGATACAAAGTGAGATAGTGAAGAAATACATAGAGGATCACAATCCGGAAGCCGAAGTGAGACTTTTAAAAATGAAAACAACCGGGGATAAGATCTTAGACCGCCGACTGGATCAGGTGGGCGGAAAAGGCCTGTTTGTAAAGGAACTGGACAAGGCACTGCTCGATAAGAGAAGCGACCTGTCCGTACACAGTCTGAAAGATCTTCCCATGGAGGTTCCCGGGAAACTTCCCGTTCTCGCTTACTCGAAGAGAGAGGATCCGAGAGATGCCCTGGTTCTTCCGAAAGGGGTGTCCGGACTGGATTTATCGAAACCGATCGGGACTTCAAGCAAGAGGAGGATTGTGCAGCTTTTGGCACTTTATCCGGATGCGGAATTCAAGAGTGTCAGAGGAAATATACAGACCAGACTGAAAAAACTGGATTCGGGAGCGTACAGTGGACTGGTACTTGCGGCTGCGGGTCTTAAAAGGCTGGGACTTTCCGGGCGAATCAGCCGTTACTATGACCCGGAGGAACTCATTCCCGCGGCAGGTCAGGGAATTCTGGCGGTGCAGGGTAGAGCCGGTGAGACTTATGACTATCTGAATGATTTTGGCGATGAAGAAGGCAGTGCCGCAGCAGAGAGTGAACGTGGTTTTGTGCGGGAACTCGATGGCGGATGTTCTTCTCCGATTGCGGCTTTTGCACGTGTAGAGGATGACCGGATACGCCTGACCGGTCTGTATTGTGATGAGGAGATGAAAAACGTAAGAAAAGGTGAAATCGAAGGGCCGGCGGGCGAAGCCCGCGAACTCGGTGTTCGGCTTGCGAAGAGACTAAGAGGGGGAAAATGTCATGAGTGAAGGTAAAGTATGGCTTGTGGGTGCAGGTCCCGGAGATGTCGGACTTCTCACCAGGAAAGCTGAAAAGGTGCTAAAGCGCGCAGATGTTGTCGTATATGACCGTCTGGTCGGAGACGGGATTCTTGCGATGATTCCGGAAGAGGCCAGGGCGATAGACGTGGGGAAAAACGCCGGTCACCACACGAAAAAGCAGGAGGAGATCAACCGGATTCTACTCATTGAGGCACAGAAGGGAAACAGGGTTGTAAGACTGAAGGGCGGTGATCCGTTTCTCTTTGGAAGAGGTGGCGAGGAGCTGGAACTTCTGGCTGAAAATGATATCCCCTATGAGATTGTGCCCGGAGTGCCCTCTCCGATTGCGGTTCCCGCATATAACGGAATTCCGGTGACACACAGAGATTACTGCTCCTCGGTGCATTTTATCACCGGTCATAAAAAGGCGGATGAAGAATACGATATTGACTTTGATGCCCTGGTGAGAACCAAAGGTACACTGGTGTTTCTGATGGGGCTGGGTGCACTCGATGACATCTGTAAGGGTCTTCTTGACGCAGATATGGATCCCGGGATGCCGGCTGCTGTCCTGCAGCAGGGCACCACTGCCGGCCAAAAGAGAGTTATGGCTACAGTGTCCACACTTCCGGACATCGCAAAGCGGGAAGAAATAGAGACGCCCGCTCTTATCGTGGTCGGAAAAGTCTGCGAACTGTCAGAAAAGTTTGAATGGTATGAGAAACTTCCGCTTTCCGGATATAAAGTGGTAATTACCCGTCCGCGGGGACTCAATTCGAAATCAGCCGAAAAGCTGAGACGCCGGGGAGCCGAGGTAATTGAGCTCCCGGCGATCCGGACGGAAGTGATCCCGGATAATAAGAGACTGTCAGAGTGCATCCAAAATCTGAAGAGTTATCAGTGGATTGCTTTTACCAGCACGACCGGAGTGCAGGTCTTCTTTGAAGCAATGGCAAGAGAACACTGCGACATCCGAAATCTGATAAGATGCCGGGTGGCAGCTGTAGGACGGGCAACACAGAGAGCGCTTGCACAGTGCGGGCTTTTCGCGGATCTGGTTCCGGATGTCTCCGATGGGGAGTCGCTCGGAGCAAAACTTGCCGGGGTCTGCGGACCATATGATAAGATCCTTCTCCCGAGAGCGGAAGGCGGAGGAAGTGAAATCATCGAGGAGATCAGGAAAAGAGCGGATCTCGTCGTGGATGATGTTTCAATCTACACCACAACATATATAAAGTCCAAGGATCTGGATGAGCGCATTCTCTTTGAGACGGGAAAGGTTGATTGTGCTGTCTTCACCAGTGCATCTACGGTGAAGGGATTTGTGGAGGCGGCGGAAGGCCTTGATTACAGCCTTGTGACAGCTGCCTGTATCGGAAAACAGACGAAGGCGGCTGCGGATGCATGTGGCATGAAGACCTATATGGCGAAGAAAGCAACTATGGACAGCCTTGTAGATCTGGTGATAGAATTGAAGAGAAGAAAACAGAAAGGAAGTCAATAAATTATGGATCAGATTATTAGACCACGGCGGCTGCGTGGAGGCAATACGATCCGCAAAATGGTAAGAGAAACAAGGATGGACAAATCCTCACTGATATACCCGATGTTTGTGATGGACGGCAGCAATATCGAGGAGGAGATTCCCTCAATGCCCGGCCAGTATCGTTACAGTGTCGACCGGATGTCCAGACAGCTCGAGCTTCTGGAACAGGCGGGGGTGAAAAGTGTGATGCTGTTTGGAATACCCGGCGAGAAGGATGAAGTCGGAAGTCAGGCATATGCCGAAGACGGAATTGTACAGAGGGCACTTCGTGAGGCGAAGAGCCATTTCCCGGATATGTACTTTATCACGGATGTATGTATGTGCGAGTATACATCACACGGTCACTGCGGTATTCTACATGGAAATGATGTCGATAATGACGAGACACTGAAATATCTGGGGCAGATTGCACTTTCTCATGTCGAGGCAGGTGCGGATATGGTGGCGCCGTCTGATATGATGGACGGACGTGTCCTCGCGATCCGCCATAAACTGGATGAAAATGGCCATAAAGATACACCGATTATGTCTTATGCGGTGAAATACGCGTCTGCATTTTACGGACCGTTCCGCGATGCGGCAGACTCTGCTCCGTCATTCGGAGACCGGAAAAGCTATCAGATGGATTTCCACAACAGCCGAGAGGGAATCAAAGAGGCATTGCTTGATGTAGGCGAAGGTGCCGATATCGTTATGGTAAAGCCGGCACTTTCCTATCTGGATATGATAAACAGGGTAAAAGAACAGGTAAACGTCCCTGTGGCCGCGTACAGTGTCAGCGGGGAATATGCGATGGTGAAAGCGGCGGCCAATAAAGGCTGGATCGATGAAGAGAGAATTATATGTGAGATGGCCGTCTCTGTCTATCGCGCGGGTGCACAGGTTTATCTCACCTATTATGCAAAAGAACTGGCCAAATATATGGATGACGGCATCATTGGATAAATCAAAAAGAAGAGGAGGCAGAGATGAAGACACACTCTGAACGTTTGTTTGAAGAAGCGGTAAAGTATATTCCCGGCGGGGTCAATTCTCCGGTTCGGGCGTACCAGGCTGTTGGAATGACACCCAGATTTATGCAGGGAGCCACGGGCCCCTATATCTTTGATGTCGACGGGAACAAGTATATCGACTATATCTGTTCCTGGGGTCCCATGATCCTGGGCCACGATGATCCGAGAGTGTTAAAAAGCGTTGTGGAAGCCTGCGAATATGGCTTAAGTCTCGGCACTGCCACTGAGATCGAAGTGAGTATCGCGAAGTTTATCTGTACGAGAATCCCGCATGTCGAGATGATCCGTATGGTGAATTCCGGGACTGAGGCCGTGATGAGCGCCATCCGTGTCGCGAGAGGATTTACCGGGAGAGACAAAGTGATCAAATTTGCCGGATGTTATCATGGTCACAGCGATTCGATGCTGGTCAGTGCCGGATCCGGAGCCATGACCTCAGGGGTTCCCGACAGCCTTGGTGTGACAAAAGGTGCCACTAGAGACACCCTTACGGCGCGCTATAACGACCTGGACAGTGTAAGAGAGCTGCTGGATGCGAATAAAGATCAGACAGCAGCCGTTATCGTGGAACCTGTCGCTGCAAATATGGGCGTGGTTCTTCCGGAATCGGGATTTCTGGAAGGCTTGAGAAAACTCTGCGATGAGACGGGGACCCTCTTGATCTTCGATGAAGTGATCACGGGATTTCGTCTGGCATTCGGAGGAGCGGCAGAATATTTTGGTGTGCGTCCCGATCTTGTCACTTATGGAAAGATCATTGGCGGCGGAATGCCGGTGGGCGCGTATGGCGGAAGACGGGACATTATGAGTCTTGTGTCTCCGTCAGGAGGGGTTTACCAGGCAGGTACCCTAAGCGGAAATCCGATTGCGATGGCGGCCGGAATGACACAGCTGCAGATCCTGTACAACAACAGGGATAAATATAAAGAACTGGACCGCCTTGGCGTGAAACTCTATGGCGGAATGGAAGAACTCTGCCATCAGTATGATCTTCCGGCGCATGTGAACTATATCGGTTCTCTGGGCAGCATATTCTTTACGCCGGAATCAGTAGTAGATTATGATTCCGCTAAGACATCGGATACCACAGAGTTTGCAGAATACTTTGCCTTTATGCTGGATCAGGGTGTTCATCTCGCGGCCTCACAGTTTGAGGCGATGTTTCTGTCCTGTATGCACACAGATGAACTGATAGACAAGACACTAAATGCTTTTGAAAGTTATATAAAGAAAAAATCATAGGGGTCAAAATACTTTTGCCCCCAGCATCATTATGATTAAATAATAAAGTACAAGGAGGAAGCAAATGAATGGCCGCTTTAACGATTAGTGCCGAAGAAGAAAAACGTCTGAAGGGAAAGGGGATTTTAAACAATAAAGGTACCGATAACTTTTCAGCTCGGATAATAACCATAAACGGAAAAATTACTGCAGAGCAGATGAGGGGAATCAGCGAAGCGGCAGAAAAATACGGGAATGGTATTGTGACATTTACAACAAGACTGTCAATCGAAGTCCAGGGGATTCCGTATGGCAGACTGGATGAATTTCAAAAGTATATCGGAAAATATAACCTGAAGATCGGTGGCACAGGTTCGAAGATAAGGCCGGTTACCAGCTGCAAGGGTACAGTATGCCATTATGGACTGATCGATGCATTTGCGATATCTGAGGAAATCCATCACAGATTTTACGAGGGCTATGCGGATGTAAAACTTCCGCACAAATTCAAGATTGCGGTTGGGGGATGCCCGAACAACTGCGTAAAGCCCAATCTGAATGATGTCGGAATCATCGGACAGATGGTGCCGGTCTATGAAAAAGACCTGTGCAGAGGATGTAAAAAATGTAAAGTCGCGGCGGTCTGCCCGGTAAATGCCCCGAAAATGGTAGACGGCAGGATGCAGATTGACGAGAATGTCTGTCTCCATTGTGGACATTGTATCGGAAACTGCCGCTTTGATGCGATCAAAACCGGAAATCAAGGCTACAAAATCTACATAGGCGGACGCTGGGGAAAGCAGATCTCTATCGGACGGGAGCTCGATCGGGTTTTCTTCAGCAAAGAGGAGGCATTAAACGCGATCGAAAAGGCAATCCTTTTTTATCGGGAAAATGGAAAAACCGGGGAGCGGTTTTCACAGACAATCGAGAGAATCGGATTCGACAACGTTCAAAAACAGATCATTTCGGATGAGCTTCTGGAAAGAAAAGAAGAGATACTCTCTGATGTTTCATAGCGCTGTTAAAATTTAATTAAGGGGACCGAGCAGATCTAAGCCGTCAGAGAGTGTGGAAGGATTTGTCCGGTCCTTTTTTCGATAGGAGGTATGTGATATCAAAAGAATTGTGAACAGTTTTTACACAAAATTTAAAAATCTGACGATATCCAGAAAGATTCTGGTATGGCTTTTGCTGCTGATCATACTTCCGATTCTCTTTATTGAACTCATTTCCTATCAGCTGAACGCAGTCACGATTAAAAAGCAGACCGGGGATCTGATCCGGGCGAATCTGGAACTTTCCGCCAGCAACGTGGAAAACTTTTTTTCGGAATATGACAGTCTGATACAGACAATTTATACGGACACCACCTATGCTGAGAATCTGGATCCGATCAATCTGTGGGACAGCAGCAGATACGACACGGCGGTACATACAATCAGTGAAAACCTGCAGAAAATCACCTATGTGAACAGGGATCTGCTGGGAATTGCCGTTGTCGGGAAAAACGGGGACATATGCTTTTATGACAGAGTGTCTGATTCAAGCTTTCGAAGCTTTTGCTTTAATCATCAGAAGATCGATGAAGATTCGCCGGTCGATCGTGCATGGAGACAGCAAGGGACCGTGTATTCCAAAACTTATCACAAGACGCATTCAGAGTATGGCAGCATGGACTATTTCTATATTGCTCATCAGCTCACAGATTTCAACAATTATCAGAAAGGTCCCGCGGGCGTCCTGCTTCTGTGTGTCGACGAAAATTCACTGAGACAGGTTTATCATTCTGAAGATATACCCTATGGTACGACATTTATTGTGAATAAAAAGGGGGATGTGATATCATTTCCCGATGACAAGAGACTGGACGACAATATATTTCAGAAAACAGGGATAAAACCAGATGAAAAGTCTATAAAGGAGGCTGCCGTCTGTTACATCGGAAAAATCCAGACACTGAACAGTGGCAGTCTCGAGGTTAATCTGAAGAGTATTGCAGATCGGCAGTTTTATATTGTAAATGTTCAGAACATGAAGTATGCACTGAAAAATGCGAATTTCATTGCAATAATCATCGTTTTAATCGGTGTACTTACAGTGATCCTGTGCATCCTGATCTCGATGTGTTTTTCCGAAGATACAGACCGGTCTGTAAAACAGATCTTACACGCTATGGACGCGGCGAACCGGGGAGACCGCAAGGTAAGAATTGAAACTGCAGGAAAAGATGAATTCTCCAGTATTGCGGGACACTTCAATGTCATGATGGACGAGATCGTGAATTCGGAAGCGCAGGAGAAAGAGGCACTGATCAGAGAAAAACATGCGGAGATCAAGTCACTTGAGGCACAGATCAATCCGCATTTTCTATACAACACTCTGGAATGCATCAACTGGACGGCGATTGAACAGGATGATTATACGATCAGCAGGATGCTCACAAGCCTGGCGGATATTATGCGTTACAGTATACATGAAAGCAACGAAATGGTCCGGATTGAAGATGAGCTGAAATATCTCAGAGAGTATATCTATCTCCAGCAGCAGCGGTTCGAGTATAGCTTTATCTGTACGGTCGAGGCAGACGAAGAGATCCTCTCATGCAGGATACATAAACTTCTGATTCAGCCTTTAGTGGAAAATGTCTTTGTCCATGCGTTTCCGGGTCCGACCGGCGAAGATGAGGTCAACATCGTGATCAGTCGGATGAAAGGAAATTATCTCAAGATCATTGTAAGGGACAATGGGAAAGGGATGGATCCTTCTCTGGCAGAGTTCTTTAATCACCTGGATTACCGGCGGGAGAAGATAGAATCCAGCATCGGTGTCAGAAATGTCATCACCAGGGTGAAACTTTATTATGGCGACAAAGGATTTTTTCATGTAAAGACAGATGGTTCCGGAACATGTATTGAACTTAGGATTCCGGAAGACAGTGCATAGGAGATGGGAAGGTGAGTACATGCGAATTGTAATCGTGGAAGATGAGCCAAAAACCCGGGAAGGTCTGGTAAGCCTGATCAGCCGTCAGACGGACTATGAGATTGCAGGGACTGCGGATAACGGTATTACGGGACTTGAAATAATCCGGGAAAATCATCCGGATCTCATCATTACGGATATCCGGATGCCCGATATGGATGGCCTTAACATGCTGGAAACACTAAAAGAAGACGGAGTGGAAACGCCGGTAGTACTGCTGACCGGCTATTCGGATTTTGAATACGCGAGGAGGGCGCTTTCCCTTCAGGTTGTGGAATACGTGCTGAAACCACTGAATGTAGACCGGTTTTTAAGTGTTATGCGTGTGATAGAGGACCGCATCCAAAAAAGAAAAATAGAGAAAGTAAGTGTTGACCAGATGATCTGGACTTATCTCCTGGGGGTCCAGAAAAACGATGATCAGATACTGAATTTATTGAAAGAGACACTTAAGATCAACGACAGAACACAGTCGTCAATTTTCCTGATACGGCCGAAGAGTCTCGCTCTGGAGACGATCCAGGAACTTACGCGGAGCACGCAGAAACAACTGGAAATCCTGTGTATGGAAAACTTCTGTATTTTCCAGATACCTCAGGAAAGCGGCTATTGCGTGATGATCGTGGATACCGGCAGAAACAGGCATTTGAAGACGATTTTTGAAAGGCGGATCACAAAGGAATTGTGTAAGGTGACTCCGTGTAGATGCAGTATGGTCACGATGGTGGGGATAGATGATTTCAGAACATCGGTTCAGACTCTGCAGAAACTGCTTCCGGTTGCCTTTTCCCTGAGTGCGGGCACGATTGTTGATTCCGGGATGGCAGATCAGATGACGTATCGTGCACTTGAATATCCGGACCCGCTGGAACAGCAGATGATACGGGATCTTCGAAGCGGAGACAGGGAGAAGATATCTAAGGACGGGGATAGATTCAGGAAAGACGTGATTGAAAGCGATGCGTGCCC
>ENA-UOOI01001620-UOOI01001620.1-fermentation-metagenome-genome-assembly--contig:-NODE-1620-length-22557-cov-18.511332_pt1 | contig 22557 bp, 17 predicted proteins | sample MGYA00245779_ERZ724027 | MGnify/ENA primary metagenome ERZ724027 (study PRJEB28704, sample SAMN03018318) | fermentation metagenome | biome: anthropogenic terrestrial biome; feature: soil...
AAAGATCGGAAAAAACCATTTACGCTAAAATAGGTATTTTATCGGGGGCTTACGGATTTCTCTTTCCAAAGGATTTTTCAATAAGCCAAATACCAGATTGACTTGTCTTTTCCGAATATATGGGCAGACAATCAATATTTCTTTTTTCGATTCTTCGAAATCTCTCTTCATAACAGACTGGAAAGTGTCGGAGTCGTAAATCATACTGATTCTATCGGGTTCCTCTTTGGATGGTAAGGCTTTATAGCCAATTTGAGAATAACCTGTTAGTCGTTTGTGATACATCCGTTCCAAAACCGGAATGTGAATATCGACATAATCATAAACAATGACATCTTGTTTCCCTGGATATTCCCGATGCAGACGACCTGCATATTGAGTTAATGTCCCTTTCCAAGCAACTGGAGAAGCTAGAAAAAGTGTATCTAAGCGAGGATAATCGAATCCTTCACCGATGTATTTTCCAGTCGCAACAATAATGAGTTTTTCTTTTGGCGGAATGTTTGCTAATGATTCTGTCATCAGTCTTTTCTTCTTTGCTGAATCCGCTCCGACAAGTGTAATGATATTCGCATCTGCTTGATTTCTCAACATACCAGTCAGTAACATTACATGCTCTTTGCGTTGTGTTAGGATAATTGGAGTTCGATTATCTTCTATGGCATCAAGGACATCTGACACAATTTGTTGATTACGAGTTTCATCTTCAGCAAGGGCAGTATATATTTGGGTAATATGCCAATCTGATTCGCCTTGTGTTAAAGGTTTTCGGAAAGAAGTAAAGCAGGGGATTACAAAATGTTCAAAATCTCTCTTATTGGCTTGTTCCTTTGCATTTACCCTATGACGTATTGCTCCGCATTGCATAAAAACAACCGGATGTTGTCCGTCTTGCCGATTTGGAGTTGCCGTCAGTCCATAAACATATTTCGAATTTACGCTACTGAGAACTTTTTCAAAAGTAAGCGAAGAGGCGTGATGACATTCATCAACAATCACCATACCGTAGTTTTTTACAATCTCATCCACTTCATCGTTATGTATCAGACTTTGCACTAAAGCAATATCTATAATACTTGATGAAGTATTCTTTCCTGAACCGATTTGTCCGATAATAGACCAAGTCTTCTTTCTGCCTCTTTTCTTTTCCGGTTCCAGTAAAATCTCATTGATTTCGAGAAATTGGTCTAACGATTTTTTCCATTGGTCTAATAACGTTTGCAAATGGACTAATATCAGCGTATTGCATTTACGTTCTGCTATAAGCGAAGCTCCGACAACTGTTTTTCCGAAAGCGGTTGGAACAGATAATATCCCATTTTCATGTTGAAGTAAAGTATCTGTTGCCAATTGTTGTTCTTCTCGAAGTGTTCCCTTGAAGTGAACATCAATCTGTTTTCCGTTATTTCGTTTATCTTCAAAGATATATTCCAAGTTTACTTCGTCAAGTAAATGAATAAGTGAAGATTTGCATCCTCTTGGAATACCAATATATTCGTCCGTTTCATCTAATGACCAGATAATTCTTGGAATGCCATAAGTGGACATTCGCATCTTTTGTGTTTTATAAAACTGAGGGTTTTGAAATGCGGACAGTCGTTTTATCCGATTAAGAGCTTTGTGGCTAATTTCTTCTTTAGGTATGTATAATCTATTTGCTTCTACGATAGTCAAAGTGTCTGGGAAATCTTTTGTGTTCAGAGGTTCAATTTTTTTGCTTTCCCAAGGTTTAATCTCCTCATTATCTTTTGTATTTGCAAGTTCTCCTAATCCATTTCCAATGCATAATTCGGACAGTAATTGATCAATTTTGGCCTGATTCATCTTACGAATTGAGCCCAGATAAGCCCATTGGTCGTGATAACTTTGGAAATTTTCATCAACGAATTCACTATTCCCATTTTTACGAGCTCCACCTTGTAATGGCAAAGCAATCAGATTTCCAAATCCACCCTTTGGCATAAAGTCTTGATTCGGAAACATGCGATCATAAGACGAGAATTGTATTTCGTGCCTAACAGACATCGCTTTTGTAAGAAGTGCATTGCCGAGTTTTCGTGCAGATGATGCAGAGATAGCTTCCTCGAAGAATAACCAAGCATGTGCACCATTCCCGGAACGGGAGCGTTCGATAGCAATCGGAATATTTAGATTATCACAAACTGAACGAAATGCAGCAACATCTTTCTCCCATTTCTCTTCGTCAAAATCAACTGCAAGAAAGAAACATGTTTCATCGGGAAGCAATGGATAAACACCGACTATTCCTGTTCCATGTTCATCTTTATTCCGCAAATGCTTATCAATGACCTCAGATATTACCGGTAATAAATCACGATGCTTACAATCTTTGCATTTCACACGAGTTCTGTCGCAAAGTCCTCTTGCCCACTCATTTTTACAAGCCGGGATATAATAAGAACTGTCATGTTTTTTACTGTAACACCTTTTCGCATATACATCCGTCCGACCACGAAACAAAGACATGAATAGTTCTATCTTTTCTTCTGGGGAACTGTATTTATTGATAGATGATGTTTCGAGTGATTCCTCTTCGGCAAAGTTTAAAACAGGAGTAGCTTCTTCTTTTTGAGAGGTTGCTTCTTCGGATAAACCTGTCATTTCACGCAAACGCTTGTTCTCAGCAAGTAATTCTTGATTTTGAATTTCCAGCTCGGCGATGCGTTTATGGAGGTTGGAGTTGGGCATGAGGAAGCAGTAACTCTATTGTGGTTTTTGAAAAAACGAGCTATTCCAGTATAGAGTCCTAAAACGCTCCTGTAGTACTTTTATTCGACCTATCAATTCATCATAAGTCAAACTGTCTTTATAAATAAATCCTTCTTGCATTTTTTTATAATCATCCTTCAGTATTTGTGTCAAAGTTTCCGGTGGGAGAAAAGAAATCGTGGATGGATGATGAGTTTTATAATTCAACCCGCTCCATGCTGTAAATTTACTTCTGTATTCCACAATTTCAGTGTATAAGTCAATGTTATTCATCGCTTCGATTGTAAATTCTTTATCCATCATTTTTTCAATGTCATAAAGATGCCTTGTTAAACGATCCATTTTTGTACCACCTCCGGGGCGGTTAAACTCTTCGTGAAGAAGGAAAATCTTTTCCAAGAAAGTTTTACCCGGTAAGACTGTTGGTACATCAAACTTTGGGTGAGCGAATGATTCATCGGAATAAGCATCTTCAACCATTGATCTCATCTTTACTATTTCAAATGGCTCTGTTAATGAACGGCAACTAACTTCCACTTTTACTCTTTCAGTGATGTATGGATTCTTTTCCGGTAGAATGGATTTATATTCGATGAAGAATTCTGTTGGATCTTTGTCTGATTCTTTGACAGGGGGATTATTGACATTGAAATGCCCCGTTAACCCTAAATTATTCAAGTATTTATCTGTTTCTGAAACAAGGATGTTATCAACAAATTTCTTAGCTCCCTTCCTTAAGTTTGTACGTTGCTTTTTTGTTAGTTCTTTCTTGAAACCTAATACTGCTGCGTCAATAGCAAGATCACAATCTTCTGAAAAGCGTTCGATTAATCCCCATCCCTTGCTAAGGCTTGTCCCGCCTTTGAATACAATACCTTTACTCGAAGGCGAACTAAAAATCGCTTTCAATGTCATGCTTACCCAAAAGTCTTTTTCGACAGCATTGTCATCAATTCCTTTTTCTTCTGCAATATTTGCAAGAATGGTTTGTCTTTCTTCTATGGATAGATTTACCCAATTCACTTTTGTATCTGTATTCATACGATATTCAGTTTTTTACGTATCCACTGTGGAGCAATAAGGAAATCTTGTCTGATAATATCTTGATTTGGCTCTTTTGCTAATATTTCTTTTATTTTCTGAAGTGTTTTATCATCTATATTATTTGCTCCAATTTCTCTCATCGCTGAAACGACCAATGAAAATAAATCACTTTGATATGCGAAATTTCTAGGAACACCATTCTTAAATACGATTTTACGATTACCTACCGTGATAGTTCTGGGAGTAGCGTTAGTTAGATAAAGTGCATTCATCGGAACTTGAGTGGATAATCCCAAAATGTTTAGTGCCGTTAATCCCGATGGAATAATACGTGCTTTGTCCTTTTCTGCAATAGCTTTAGCTATCGTATCAATAGACGGTTTGTGTACGCCATAACGATTTTTACTTGGGTATAAATAAATCCCTTGTGAAATGCGCATTAAAAACTGTTCTTTCTCCAATCGAGATAATACACGAGTTGCTAAGGCATCGTTATTTAGATCTGCAAAATCGCTGACCATGTAAAGCTTCCCTTCTCCATTTTGGATAATTCGATTCTTTATTTCTTTAGATAGAATTTGTGACATAATCTCAGCATATCAAATTTTGTCCGAAATTACCGCTTTTTTTCGGACAAAACAAAGAAAAGAGCAATTTTGTCCGAAATTATCGCTTTTTTTCGGACAAAAAATCTAATTCGGATTACACTCTCAAAGAAAATTAACTACCTTTGTTCCGTAGTTCATTGACAAAATTGCAGAAGGTTGAAAATCATCGAAAAAATCACGGGGACAATTCGTGGGCGTGGATTTTCAGGCTTTGCTAACATATTGGTCGGACGGTGATTGGCCTTGTGGTTCATATCCCGTCCATACCGCATAAAAGGGTGTAAATCAAATAGTTACGAGATTTGCACCCTTTTTTTACACTCAAAAAAATTACGTTTATTAGAATAATTTTGTTTTCTATCAGTATAGGATTATTGCGTATTTATGAGACATCTTCTATAAGGCATTTTTAAGCGTTTTTTTCCACTGTATAACTGTATATATTCACCATACAAATGAATTTCTCCTGCGCCTCTTTCTCCTGCAGCTTTTCCATCTCTTCAGCCAATTTCTTCATGGCACGCATAAAGCGCTCGAAATCGCGTGAGTCAATCTTCCGCATAACTGTAAATCTACTATCCGATAATTTTATGTTCCAATAATGCTTTTCTGATGTAGTTATCCCTTGAAGTGCGAATTCGCTTTCCGTGCGCTATGCGATACACTTCCCAGCCCGTTGTGCCATGCTTCTTGCCTATTTGTTGATACAACGGGCGATTCTTACTGATAAACAAATACCGTAGGTACGAGAATAACATTGTTTTATATGACTTTTATTTAATCTTGTTCCTTCGGGCTGACCAAACATCCCGAAGGTGGGTTTGCTTTTCGCGATGAAAATGGAGAGTTTGAATTTATTTGTCGTAGAAGAAAATCCATCCGCTTTTGCCGTTTCCTTCAAGCAATATGAAGTTTCCTTTGTCTCCCGATTGAACCACTTTTACCAAAGTAAGATCGGTCGATTCCGCTTCTTTTCCTTCTTGCGCCACAACCATTTTACCTCCCGACTTATCGCCTTGCGACAGCCCGCCTGCCCAAGTGAGGTAATATTGTTTTTTGTCGCTTGTAAGGTTTGTTACGGCTACACCGTTGTTTAGGATGGCAATGCCGTAGGCTCCCGATTTGTCGAACTCCACACTTTGTCCGTTCCACAATAGCTTGGACTCTGTGGGCACTTTGTAGGTTACGGTAACGTTTACGTTCACCGATTTGCCTTTGGAGTCGGTGATTGTAATGACGGCAGTTCCTTCGCCAACGGCTTTGATAACTACGGATTTCCCCGACAGGGTGGCGGTGGTCACTTTGTCGTTGGATGATTTCACCTCATATCCTCCGTTGCCGGATTCAATGGCTATGCTCGCCGTACCGTTTTTTTGCAGTTCTATGGGCTCGGTATTGCTTAATTTTAATTCTAATGCGGGTTCATCCTCCTTACACGATGCAAACCCTGCCATAATCAATAGTATAAATGCAATATGTGTTAACTTTTTCATTGTTGTTTGTTCTTTTATCTGTTAATAACCAATCTTATCGTTTGTTTGCCATCGGCAGTGGAAGCTGTTATTTTCACTTCACCCGTTACGTTGGTAAGGTCGGCGCCCTCTTTGCCGTTGATGGTGATGAGCGTGAACGCTTCCTTGCCCGGACCTACTACCGATACGCTGTTTCCGTTTACTGCCAGGGCGGGAGCCTGTAGCCAAGAATAGTCGCGTACGGTGAGGGTAACGGTTTTTTCGGCTGCCAGCCACTCAAAGTCGCCTTCCGCTTTAGCGGTTATCTTGATGGTGCCCGCTCCTTTGATGGTCACTACGTCGCCCTCGATGGTGGCTACCGCTTCTTTTCCTTTTTCCGGTTCGTAGGTAATTGCACGATTGGGCGCGCTGGATTTCGCGCTTAGGGTAATAGGCTCATCGCCTACAAAAGCGGTGAAATCGTTGAAGTTTTCAATTGTTTGAGCCTTGGCATCGCTACCGATGGCGACAATGGTTTTAAACTCACCCCACAGGCGGGCGTTGCGATACGCTTCCACCGATTCGGCAGGCACATACAACACACAGGCTCCGTCGCCTTCTTTTACGATGCCTTCAAAGACTTCTTGCGATTCTTTTTTTACTATTTCCTTTTTTCCGTTCACATACTCCTCGCGCCAATAGTAAAGTATATCGGGGTTGGGATTATGTACCACTAATTTCTTTAATTTATTCATGCCATACAAAACTCGATCAGCCATAAGGTTTACATTGGCAGGCAGCTCCAACGTTTCTATTTGATTAAGTCCCATCAAGGCTTGACTTTCGAGCGTGGTGAGTGTAGAAGGCAGCTGCAGGGATGTAAGGGTTTGGGGAAATGCGCGGTCGCTAATTTCCGTTATTCCTTCGGGCAAATCTATTTGTGTAATTTTAGTACTGTTAAAAGTGCCTTTTAGTTTGGTGACGCTTTTAGGAATATTTGTTACGGAAGTAAGATCAGCACACCATGCAAATGTATTAGCTAGGACTCCTTCTATCGGATCGGGACTGACATACACAGGAGGATAGTCCACAATTTTTACTCCGTCGGGGAAGCGAAACGAGGTGAGCTTGGAACTCGCAAAGGTTCCGTCACCGCCCAGTTCTTCCAATCCATTGGGTAAGATAATCTGAGTAAGTTCACTATTCCTGAAGTTCTCTGCTCCTAATTTTTTCAATCCCATATGAAAGGTGAGGGATGTTATGCCCGGCCATAGGAATCCACTAAAGGCTGCTGCTCCAATTTCGGTAACCGATTCGGGGATAGCGAACGATTTGAGCTCTCGAATTCCTTGAAAAGCAGATGGCCCAATAGTTTTTAACGAGGTAGTGGGCATCACTATTTCGGTCATTGCATTGTCGTAGTTACCTCGAGAGAATGCACGAGCACCAAACCCTACAATGTTGTTTCCCATAATGATCTTTTTTGCTTTCAGCTTGCTCGAGGCTTGAAACGTCTGTGGCGGAATCACTCCGGCAGGATGAACTACGTCATAGCTATCTGTATATTCCGTTATCTCCAACCCTGTAATGTCAATTGAGTTGTAAACAAGGGGATTGTATTGCGTTGGGCCTGCCGGAAAAAGGTGGTTCATTCCGTCAAAGTCACCTTTGTTTGCACTGCCTTTAAACACAAGGTCGTCTCCCGCTTGCAGGTTGTAGCCTGCAATCTTTTTTTCCGCCGCTTCGCGTTCAGGGGTTCCCATCATTATATTGGAGAAGTCGCCTGTTTTTACGATAATCTCTACCTTCTTTGCTAAGACAGGATTGCTCCATGCCGACAGCAATAGGCAGACGAGTATTGCTACTGTTATATTTTTTCTTTTCATTGTTTATATTATTTAATGGTCGGATTTTAGATACAAACCCTGCTCCCTATTGATAAGGGAGCAAGGGTTGAATAATTGTTTAGCATCTATTACTCATTAGAAAATAGACGTATCGTATACATAGTCTTATTTGGTATCGCACTTCTAGACAACCACGCTCCCGGTACTGCATTTATTGCGGTAAATACCATATGCTGGTCAGCTCCTTGATAATCACCTGTTTCAATTTTTGAAGTCGAACAATAATAACCATCAACGTGATATGAAGTAAGAGATGAACCTGCTGCAGGGAATTTTCTTACCACGTCATCCCCATTGTTTGTATTCCAAAACTCTTCGTTGGCTATATCGTCTATTGTACCTTTAAAATCAGGGCCCAAATAACGTTGAGTTACTATCATAATTTGGTTATAGATAGTTCCCGGATTTTGTGTTTCAGTGTTGTTGTTGGAAAGTTCATATCTCCATGCACTTAACTGCATGTTGCTCTCATCTTTAAATCGAAGTCCATAGGCTATTCCTTCTTTATACCAAGATTGTTCACTCAGTCTCACACTTCTATAATCTGCCTTATAGACTTTGGTTTCATTTCCCAACGTTATTTCTTCAGCATAATCGTTTGTAATATAACCGGGTTTAGCATTAAATCTTATCTTGCCAAAATCCGACACAATACTTCTCCATTCGGTTATTGAGGGAAGATGGTACTTTATTCCATTTACTGTGAAGTTCTGATCTGCTGAAAATTTAGCTCTGGCATCTTCTACTGAGAAACGGCCACTCATATCGTTTCCATGAGTGTTTACAAAACTTACTCCGTCGGGTGCGATATTATATTCAGCCACATACTCTAATGCCATCTTGGGGCGTTGAACCACCGGAGGTTCTTCTCCTAGGCTAACAGGTAGGGTATAGGTTTGTCCGTTGAAGGTGATGGTGATTGTTTTTCCGTCTTCCGATTCGGTAATCTTCAAGTCGGTAGCGGCATCTTTGCCCGGCTGTCCGGGTTCTCCGTCTTCTCCTTTGGCTTTCACGTTGTTTCCGTTGGCATCTTGCACGTACTTCCACGTGGTGCCGTTGTCGGTGCTCACTTGCCAGTATCCGTCTTTGTCCACGGTCATCAAGGGTGTGGCCCCGGGCTGTCCGTCGGCTCCCTGTGCCAATACTTTTTGTCCGCCGGCAAGCATAAACTCACCGTTGATTGTCCAATAGAGTTTGCCGTCGGCATCTTTCTTCACGCCCACAATTTGTTCCTTTCCGTCTTGTCCGTTTTTGAGCACGATCTTGCTGTTGTCGCTCATGGTCAGTTCATAGCCCGAACCGTCGGCAAGCGGTTTGTAGGATAACACCTTTAGTTTCTTGCCTTCCACATCAATCAGGGCTTTGTTTGCCTTGATATCTAAGTTGGCGGCGTCAATGAGCCCTTCCAGTTGTTTCACTTTTGCTTCGAGGTTGTCGAGGCGATCGTGTACTTCGTCTAAGTTGGTACAGGCAAACATTGCAGCTGCCAGTACGAGTAACATAAGTAGTCTTTTAGTTGCTTTCATCTTTTTAAATTATTTAGAGTTTATCTGTTTATTTGACATTACCTGCTTCTTCTCAACGTTGTCCTAAGTGAGGGTGTGAATTCGTAGTTCTGATAGAGGGGCAGTCCCACATACGGGTCGTAACCGTTGATGATGCCTCGAGTGACGGGATATTGAAACCCGTGTATCAACAGGGTGTGCATCGCGCCTTCAATAGCGGGTATTGCCGCGGTTAGCAACTCTACATAGGGGTTGTGTGCCGAGGCGATGGAGAACACCAAGCTGTTGAGTTCGGCTTCAATTCCTTCGGTGCTAAACGAGGTGTAGGCAGTGTATTCGCCAAAGGGCAACACGGCGGGAAAGCCCTCCACTTCTTCTTGGCGCCCATCGTCGTATACGCGGCTGATAAGTAATGGCCCCGCGTCGGGGCATAGATTGATGACGCGCAGCGAGGTTTTGCCTTTTTCAACGGGCATATCGCGGTCTTCATTGGTGGTAACAATTCTGAAAGCGTTGTTTTCCACATCGTCCGCCAGATACACGTTGGTATAACTGCCTTTCGCCAAATTCAGGAGGCTGTCCTTCATATATATGCGGCTATCGGGGCCGCGGTCACGCCAATTGTCGGCGCCGTTGGTGAAAATTACTTTTTGCTCGCCGGCCTCCAACGGGAGGTAAAACACATATTCTTGCGTGTTGTGTGTCCAGCCCACAATGTACCAACCACTACCTCCCGATACGGCGGTAGGAAATTCCTTTGTCTCGTAGCTATCCATAGCAGGAAACTTGTTAAACTTCTCTGTACTCACCGAGTCGTTCAGATATACCTGCTTATTGGCACGTTTCCGCATCACATCGGATGCTAAAAAGAAGTTGATATATGCCGTTTCGGGCTGAATGTTGTAATAGGGTTCTTCTTTCTCGCACCCTGTCCATAGCGCTGCCAATAGCAAGGCAACGATGATTTTATTCACTGTTCTTTTTATTTTCATATATATGATGTTTGATGTTTGACGTCCCGCTGTGGCGGGATTTTCGCTTCGCTACAATTTGATGTTTGATGTTCAAAGTTTACAGTGGACTGTTGATATTTTACTGTTTGCTGCCCACTGATTGGCACATTGGCACATTGGCACATTGTTACTTCTTCATTGTCTTCAGTATCACCGATCTTCTTTCGGCGGTGGTGTATGTCATGCCCTCTTCGTCGTAGTTCAGCCCGATATCGCCCATATAGTTGGGGCCTAACTCTGCACTACCTATGTCGACTCTTTTCAGGTCGTATGGTGCGGGAACTTTTACGGATTGCGCATACGGGTACGCGTATCGCGTGTTGAAGTCCATCAGCGTATAGGTATTTCCGTAGTATAACACCATGATTTTATTTCCGGGCATCGGCAGAAAGCCTGCCAAATCGGTATCCCTCATTCTTCCGTTTGGATCAATATAACCGGAGTTGTTTACCCCTGTTATAGAGTTGAACGGCCCTGCCGGATAGCGTTGCGGTAAATAGCGTGCCGAAGCTATTTCCAGTTCCGTTAGTTGAGCGCGGGTGTTGAGGTTAAATAAACGGATGGATGTTTTTAAAAAGTCGAAATTAGTATCACGTCGAGGAACCTCAATCCAATACATCAGGTGGTTTTCCGCATCAAAATACTGCCCTTGGGTGGAACGTTGAGCTATGCCCGGCATCGGCGCTTCTTCTTCCGTGTATGGAAGTTCGGGGCGCCAGGTGGGAATGCCGATACTCTCGTAAGAACGAGGAGTTACAAACAAATAAGAGAGTTGTGCCGCGACAGGGTCGGCCGCGTTTTCGAGCAAACAGGTGGCGTAGTTGGATAGACGCAGGTAGATGCTCCCCTTGCTGTCGGGATAGATGCCTCCGGTTTGGAATATTTTCACTTGCCCGATGCCGCCTTCAAACGGGGTGATGGTTGCCAACGTTCTGTCTTCTTTCTTTATTGGGTAGAGCGATCGGTTGAGGGTAGTAACCGTTCCCGTAGCGGCGCTGATGTGCAGCAATCGATAGATTTCGTTGCCCGCGTTGTCCGCACTGGCTTCGGTGGTTCGCGCCGACAGCCAAATGTTTTTCCCGCTGTTGTCCACTCCGCCCGAATAAACGGTGTGTATTTGCCACGCGCCGTGCTGGTCGCTTATGCCTTGTAAAGAGATAGCTGTTTTAGAGGCGCCGCTTTTGGCGATATGTTCCACCGATCGGGTTTCGTGGCGATAGATGTACACATCTCCTTTACCGTTTTGACAGTAGAGGATGACGTCGCCCTTGGCAAGGGTAGTAACCTCCTTCATGGAAAGCCCGCCTTTGAGGATGGCAGGGGGCACAATCTCTATGGCCGGCAGGTTCACCGCGTTTCCTCCCGAAGTAACCGTAACGGGCAGTTGTCCGCTGCCCATGGCTTCCGTAATGGGGAAGTCAATGGTATCGTAGTGCAGATACACGTTACCCGTGGGACGGGGATCTTCGTAGAGCTTGCCGGTTACTTTATACTCGGCGTTTGCATTCCCCACCGTTACGGTAAGGTTATTTTGGGGATTGAGCCGCCCGATGAGGGTCATCGTATCGCCCACGGCAAAAAGGCGTCGGTATTCCGACATTTGCACTTCGGGGATGTCGTAAATTGTGTTGTAGTAGTTCTCGGCGTCGTCGCACGAGGTTACGGTTAGTGCCAACAAGGCGAATGCCATGACTAAGCGTTGGATTTGTTTGTTTATCTGTTTCATCTATGTATTGTTATTCAGTAGTTATTTATTTGATGTTTGACGTTTGATGTCCCGCTGTGGCGGGATTTACGCTTCGCTTCAATTTGATGTTTAATGTTTAATGTTTAATGTTCAAAGTTGGCTTTTAGCCGTCAGCATTCAGCTATCAGTTTTTTGTCTCTTATTTCTATACTCTATACTCTATACTCTATGCTCTATGCTCTATGCTCTATGCTCTTAGCCTTAAAACGAATACGATACCGACAGGGAGAAATACCTTCCCGGGTTGAAGCGGGAAGAGATGTTGTCTCCTTCTTCACGCCACCTTTCTTTCAAGTCTTCCGAGGTATATTCTTCGGGTTTCATATCGCGGTAGGGCTCATACTTGTATGTAAAATTGAAATCTTCCGCCATCTCCACGGGCTTGTTAAGCAGGTTTTGCACCGACAGTTTGGCTTGCAACCCTTTGGCTATGCGTTGGGTGATGCTGAAATCGAGCATGTGGCGGGGCAATTCAATCAGGCTGCCTCGGTATAATCCTCCTTGAAATCCTAAAACTTCCGGAACATCGGCATAACCGATGGAAGCGGCATAGATGCGTTCGCCCACCATGTTGTAGATAAGGGATGCTTTGGTGCCGCTGCCCGGGTTGTCGTAATAGAGTCCCGCGTTTAGTAAAAAGGGAGCTTGTCCTTGCAGGCGTCGGTCGATGTTTACATAACTTCCTCCATATACGTGTACCGAGTCTTGCGTTACCCTGCTTTGGATGAACGATAGGTTGAGGCCTACCGACAATTGTTTGAAAGGAACCACGGGAATGAAATCCAAACTTTTAGTGGCTTCTATTTCTACCCCTTTAATGGTGGCTTTTTCCGCGTTGTTAAAGGAAATGCGGGTAGAAATATTCCCTCCCGCGTTGCGAAAGGATGTGTTGATGCGTTCAATGGGGTTAGTCATCGATTTGTGGAAAAACCCGATGCTCACGCTTTCGCCCTTTTGATTGTCGCGCGGGTAAAACTCCAAGCGTGCGTCCCAATTGTCGGAGAGCGAAGGACGAAGCGCGGGGTTACCCATGATGATCTGGTTTCCCTCGTAGTCCGTTTCCTCAAAAGGAGAGGTTTCCCTGAATTCGGGGCGGTTGACGGTTCGGCTGTAGCCTCCGCGAAGAATAAACAGGTCGTTAGGTTTCACATTGACGCTGAGCGAAGGAAACCAGTCCAACTTGCCGTATTCGGTGTAGATAGGTGTATTGATTCCCTTACCTACGTTAGTGAAGTTTCCGCTGCTCGTGGGAGGAATGGCTGCGCCGATGGCTTGTTTGTTGTATTCGGCGCGCACGCCCCCGTGCACCTCCAGCTTGCCGTCCCACGGCGTGAGGCTGAACGAGGCGTAGCCTGCGTTGTTTTGCTCCGTTCCCACGTAGGCGTCGCTCCCTTGGGTGCGGTCGTACACCTTTAGTCCCGTCCGGTCGTCGCGCAGGTATTTTTCCGACCACACTTCCGTAATGTTGTTTCGGTTGAACTGAATCAGGTCGGGGTTGATAAATCCCGCGTATCCGGGCCGGGTGTTGTAGTCGTCCGCCGTGCCGGTCAGGTCGCCTTCGTTCACCGTATACACACGGCGATAGAAGTGCCGGCGCTTGAACTGTTGAAAGGTTCCCACACCCAACGACACCCACGGGGCGGGTTTGAATTTGTAGTCGGCCGAGATGTTGTACAAATCGTCGGTATTGCGCATCCACGTGCGGGAGACAGAACCGAATAATACGCTCTTGAAGTCTAAGTCTCCTTGTCGAATAACGGCAGTATATTGCAGGTCTTTGTCGCCGTAAGCGGTGTTGTAAGGCGATACATAGCGCACCACGCGCTGGTCGGGAACGCTTTGCAGGGTATAGCTGTATCCGGCGCTCCATTTTAGTTGATGCCGCTGGTCGTTTCCGAAAGCGTGGTTGCCGCTTAGGTTGCCCGCATAGAGGAATCGTTGGCGATAAGACAGGATCACATCAAGGTTTCGTTTAAAAGGGTTCGCTCTTCCCTCTCTTTGTAACAGGCTCCATCGTCCGTGGTTGAAGGAAACGCGTTCGGTATTGGTGGAGGTGCCGGTTTGCAGCAAAAAGTTTTTGAACTGAAAGCGGTGGTTGTCCCCCAATCGCAGGGTGAAGTTTTGCAGCAGGTTGAGTTGCGAAGTTTGCTTGCCTTGCACGTCCCACGATATTTTATCGTCGGCGTCGCCACCTCCCGTATATTTCCCGATTCCCTGTTGGCGAAAAATATCGCTCACTTCTTCTTCGTGTTTGTAATTGAACGAAGTGAGTGAGGAGATGGAACGTTTGCCGATATTAAATACGTCGTAATAGTTTATCGTCATTTGGACGTTGGGCATGGCTTTGGATTGGCTGTGCCACAAATAAGGAGAGAAACCCCTTACATAGTCCGCTTGAGAAATCTTAGCCACGTCGGTGCTGCCATATCCGGGTACCACGGAAGGAAGCTTGCGCATTCCGTCGTCAAAACCCAACCAGTCCCATTTGCCGCCTTTGTGCCCAAGCATGTCCTTAAAGGTGCTGCCGGTACGAAAAGCTCCCTGCACATCTATGTCTAAGTGCTTTACGGCTTGGGCGTCTTTTGTAAATACTTTTACCACTCCGCCGGTGGCGTCGGCCTGATTATCGGGACCCGACGATTTGAGCACGATGATCTTGTCGATTACACGACTGGGGATAAGGTCGAGCGCGAAGGAGCGACTGTAAACCTCTGTAGCAGGGGCTACGTTATCGTTCAGATAGGTGAGGTTGTAGCGCTGGTTAAGTCCCCGCACCACCACAAACTTATCGTCCACGATGCTTACGCCCGACACGCGTTGCACGGCTTGTGCGGCATTACGGTCGGCGCTTCGGCTGATTTGCTCCGATGATATGCCGGATGCCACCACCGTGAGTTCCTTGATCTCCTGAGTTACTTGCGAAACGGTGGCATGCGGCACCGAACCCCGTTCGCGACGCACGCCGGTAACCACCACTTCGTCCAATAATTTATTATCCACCGCTAAAGTAATATCTTCGGTTAGGGTGCGGTTTGCCGTAATAGTAACCGTAATCTGTTTGGTTTCGTATCCCATGTAGGCAATCTCCATGGTGTATTTACCCGAAGGGATGTTTTCCAGCGAGTAGTACCCGTCGAGGTTGGTCATCGTGCCTTTATCGGTATCCAACAATCGAACCGTAGCTCCTATCAAAGGCTCATTCGTTCCGGTTTCTACAATACGTCCTTTGATATTGCCGGGAGCACCACGCTGTTGCGGGGAGGTTGTTTCTTTGTTAGTGATAATAAAACTTTTATTGCTCTCTTTTCTATATTTGAAAAGCGTGTTGGCTAAACTCTTGTTTAATGCATCTTCAATAGTGGCGTTTATTAGTTCCATTTCCGGAATTTCAATCTGACACTGTTCAGGACGAAATCCGATATTGATGTTAAAATCTTTCGATAGTTGCTGGAAGCGTGAGGCAAGTGTTTCTTTCGCATACTTTTTACTCATATTCTGAGCGAAAGAAGCTGCCGGAGACGCCCCGGAAAGCGTTAGCACGACTGTGGTCATGATGACCCAGGTAAATAAATGACTTCTCATATAATTCTAATGGGAATTTGTTGTTTAATTAATTATAAATGATAACCTTATTATCTGATTCTTTTCTATATTGTACATCATATAGTCCGGCAATCATGTCAAGCACTTCGGTAAGCGATGCATCTTGCCGGAACGATAATCCGAATCGGGTATTCGCTGCAATGCCGCTTTCAATGATTAAATCTATGCCGTAAAGTTGCCTTAGACGTAGTTTAAGTTCCGCCATGTTAGCGTCGCTTACTGCCAAGCGTCGTTCGTGCCAGGCAGCCTCGTTCAGCCAATTGCTGTTTTCTATATGATGTGTGTGAGAGATCGTGTTATAAATAATTCGTTTGTCGGCGGTTAGTGTACCAAGTGTTCCGCCCTTTTTATCGGATACTTCTACTTTGCCTTCACGAACGGAAACACCTGTTTCGCCTATTTCGGGGTATGATTTTATATTAAAGCTGGTTCCTCGAACAGTTGTTTGTAGTTGATCGCTATAAACAATGAAAGGCTTGTCGGGATTTTTCGCTACGTCGAAGAATGCTTCTCCTTCCATCCATATTTCGCGTTTTTTCTTGTTGAAACGTTTTTCCACATAACTGATGTGAGTATTGGCGTTAGCCAGTATTCGCGTGCCGTCGGCAAGTGTAATTTCTTTAATTTCCGCCTCTCCTGTTACGAGCAGCGGAATTGTTGAAACTTCTATCGAAAAAGGGTTGCTATACTGATTTGTTCTGTTTGTTGTAGAAAAATATGCGATGCTTAGTACTCCAATCAATAGTACAGCTGCAGCAGTTATCTTCAAGTATTGGCTTCTCATAGAAACTTTTCTTGTAGGTTGTATGTGAACTAAAACTGCTTTTTTAATACGTTTATGGCTCTCTAAAACTCTTTTGTCGCTAAGTTGGTTTTCTTCTTGTGTGGTCTGCATATTAATGGTACGCAAACTTTTTTCTACCCTGTCTGCATCTTCTTTGCTTAGATTTCCGCTGAAATACTTTTCCAGTATCATGCTTACCCAATTCAGCGACTGAAAAAATCTCTTGTTTTCTTCACTCTTTTGTTTTTCTTTTCCAAACTTCATACTTTACATTTTTTTTAAATTCAATAGAAGAACAGTTGAGTGTGCCCCTCTATATAGTAATCGTCGGTTTTCGAGGAAAAGCGGGTTACAAAACGATTAAGTTTTTGTTTCGTAAATATTACATTGCTTGTTTATCTCACAAAATCAACACTTTAAATCTGTTTTTTTTAATACGCAAAAAATGTTAAACTGGGAATTCGGAATGTTTTTGTCGATATATTACCATAAATTTGCAGCGTTTTGTTATATGAAACGACTCTTATGACCGATCGTGATTTACTCGAAAATATATCCCTTCGGAAGCAAGAAGCCTTCAACGAGCTGTATGAGAAGTACAACAAAATGCTTTTCAAGAAATGCTATGCTCGAGTAAAAGATGGAGCTAAGGCTGAAGAATTGATGCAGAATCTGTGGATTGATATTTGGGAGAACCCAAACCGTATTAAAGTCAATTCTGAAGGAAGTGCTGAAACCATGCTGTGCAACTATCTGTTCTTCAGATTTCTTGATATGTATAAAAGAGAAAGCACTGATGCCATAGCTTTAGTAAATAATGTTTCGTTAGAAATAGTAGAAAACGAACTCTCCTATTCTCATGTGTCAGAGGAGTTAGATATAAAAGAATTAGAGAGAATTATTGTTGAAATTCTCAATGAACTTCCCGGAAAACAGGCAGAAATATTCATGATGCTCCACCGCGACGGATATACGGTAAAAGAAACTGCCAAAAAGTTAAGCTTGCATGAGCGTACCGTTCGAGCTCACTCAAAAGAATCACTATCTATACTTAAAGAAGAGATTGAAAAAGAATTTTTCAATGCCAAAAAATTCAAAATTATTCGGGATGTTTCTTCTTCTGTTATTTATATTGTTTTTCTTGCGGAGAGAATGGGGTAGGATGAAAGAAAATACTCCGAGTTATCTATAATTTGTTTTTAATTGTTTGTAACGTGTCTACATATTGTTACATTTTTCAATTTTATTTAATTTCTCCATTAAAATTTCATTATCAGTCCATTTTGTAGCTAAATTTACGATTTAATTAACCCTAAAGAATTGGTTTGATAGTTCCACTTTTGAAAGAAATGCAGACAAGGTGGAGACAAAGATACCTTTTGGTTTTATTAAAGTTAAAAAAATGGATTTTCACAATTTGTACCTCCTGGCATAATACATTCTACTATATTACTGAATTATAGTGGTTTGATTTAAAATGCTCGCTTTCCGTCCATATCGTCAAATATTAAAGTTCTTATAATCAATATTTTAAAAATGATTATTGGGACTTTTTTGTGTAATATAAAGCTGATATGATAGTTTTAGAGCACTGAAAATTGACTTTTTTGTCGGAATAAGCCCTATTTTGATGAGTTTAGTTGCAAATGGATAAAAAGTTATGCCTTCAGTAACTTAGTTCGATTCATTCATTTTCAACATTAGCCTTAATGTAAATATAGATATTCCAATAATTGTTGTGGTATTTGTTTATTATTATAGTTATATCTATATTTGCAAAAAATAAGTTGAAATGAATAACGAATTATACGAAAAATCCGGAAATGAAATAATCCGGGACTTGGGGAAACGATATAGTGAATATCGAAAACGGCTGGGTTTTACCCAAAAAGATATAACCGAAAAATCCGGTTTAAGCGTATTTACCATAAGTTCTTTTGAGAACGGTTCTTCAACAGGAATCACAATGGCTTCATTCGTTAAATTGCTTCGTGCTATTGACAGTCTGGAAGAAATGGAAAAGCTTTTGCCCGAATTGCCGAGGAGCCCGCGTACATTATTCAAAAGGCAACATGGAAAATAATTTATGGAAACAAATGTGGTAAAAGTAAAGTTGTGGGGAGCGGATGTCGGGTATCTCTCCTGGGACAATAAGATAGGGTTAGCCGTCTTTGAATACGAGCCATTGTTCCTGAAACAAAGACTGGATATTGCACCCATCACGATGCCTATTGACGCACTCCGCAGCCAAAAACAAATGCCTTGGCTGGGCAATGAAGAAAAACTATATCAGGGACTCCCTCCGATGATTGCAGATTCGTTGCCCGACAAATGGGGCAATTCGCTTTTTAAAGCATGGTTGCGTGACAATAATATTCCCGCAAAAAGAATAACTCCTATTGATCATCTTTCGTTTATAGGCAGTCGTGCCATGGGAGCGTTGGAGTATGAACCGGCACAGAAATTGGGAGATAATTCGGTCTTTTCTGTCGATGTACAGAAACTCTATAATTTTGCCAGACATGTTTTAAACGAAAGAGAAACGGTTATTCTGAATAAGGAAAACTCCATTTTGTGGCAGGATCTGGTGAAAATCAGTTCCTCTCCCGGAGGAAAGCATCCGAAGGCGATTGTGGCGGTAAACGATGTTACGGGAGAAGTGATTTCCGGACAAGGATCAATTCCTGAAGGCTTTCGCCATTACATTCTCAAATACGACGACAATTCCGTTTATCCTTTTGCCAAATTAGAGTATGTATATTACAAAATGTCCGTAGATGCCGGAATCGTAATGATGCCGTCTGAATTAAGAACATACGGAGGGGTAACTCATTTCCTTACGCAGCGTTTTGATCGTAACGGAAACGATAAAATACATACCCAGACATTGGCCGCAATGTCTCCGCAGAGTGACAGTTACGAGGATATTTTTGCCGTAATCCGGCGGCTTAATTTACCCTACGAGGATAGCCGGCAGCAATATTTACGAATGGTATTTAATGTGCTGGCCCGTAATGTGGACGATCATTCAAAAAACGTTTCGTTTTGTATGGATCATGCCGGTGTATGGCGGTTATCACCTGCATACGATGTGACTTTCAGTGTGGATTTGGCTGCGCCTGCATATGTAAACAGGCAATCATTGACCGTTAATGGTAAAAACGAAAATATTACCCGTGAAGATTTGGAAACTGTTGCAAAAAATAATGATATTTTAGATTATAATGCATTGATTGATGGTGTAATTTTCAGCCTTTCAAAATTCGAACAATATGCCAAGGAGTTGGATATTGATAAATCGTTAATTGAACAAATTAATGCGGTGTGAGATGAAAAAGAAATATAACCCGTATAATTAGCAAAAAAACAATAGCCAAAAACAGAACCATATTTCTTTCTTTTCTAAAACGAAAAGTAACAAGACTTCAATTCCAAAGTGCCAATTTTTGTCTTTTTGTATTCCTGCTAACTGTACTTTTTCAAATTTGTCTTTTTCAAGTACTCCTTTTTTTTCCAATAACCCATCTTATTTGACATTGGGTATTCAGTTACGCCTTTATCTTTCATTCTTAGTTCAAAGGCTTTATTGACTAATTGAATAATTAATCTTTGACATTCAAAATTACTAATAAACGGACTATCATATTCTCCAGATAAGATTTGTGCAGTTGGTATCCTAATTGTTTGCTTGTTATCATAGGTTTCCGTTTTAGGTAAATGATACGAGAAATCATATTCCCAAGCAAAAGTACAGAGATACTTTTTATATCTAATGGCCGGAAATGTCAATTTCCTGACATCAAAATCTTTTGGCAAACGCCAATCATAGTTATGAAATCTAAGTTCGTCAAGGAAAGAAATAATGGGAAACCAATTTGAATCGTAGATTTCCTCCTTTTCAATGACGTGCCTATCCTGCAATAATATTTGCTGATAGAGTAAATTACTTTTATTGGGATCAGGATTTTTATTAGGAACATTTTGTTTTGCCAATGCATCAAGTAAATCGTGAAGCCCTTTTGCCCATGAGTTCGATATAATTTTAAAATAGCATAGTTGTAACATATCAATAGAAACGATACATTTTGATTTTGTAAAGTTGTTGAGATTCTTTATTTTTCGACCATGAAAGATAAAGGACGAAACATAAAAACACGCCAAAAATGGCTCCATATCTATGAAGAGCTGGGGTCAGCAACTAAAGCATCTATAAAGTGCGGTATCTCCCGATCTACACTTTACAGATGGATTGATAGGTCAAAATCGGGCGTAGATTCAAAACTGTCAGATAAGTCGAAACGTCCCAAAATCCTCACCAACCTTAAGGTCACAGACGAATTAGAAACTCTTATCCTTGATATTAGGAGAAGACACAACTGGGGAGCACAACGTATCTCAACGTTAATTTGTATCGTACCTATAGGTATAGGACAATAGAAATATTTAGTTAGCATGCAACAGCTGATTTCCATATTAAAACAGCCTCATCCTGCGAATGACGATTTACGCGTTTATTTTCGTACCATCGCGGCCATCGCCTTCATGGTGTTATTTACGTTGTTTGTAATGCGCCCGTTTGGTCTTTCAAACTTACCGTCGGAGAAAGATATTTTTCTCCGTTCATTGACTTATTCAGGAACCGGTTACATTGTAATGGTAGTCAACTCTTTGTGGCTTATATACTTTCCACAATTATTCAGACAGGAGAAATGGACCGTAGGGAAAGAAGTGATTTATGTTCTTTGTCAATGGTTTACAATTTCCACAGTCATCTGGCTGGTTAACTTATGGCTGCATAAGGACAATCCGGATATTGTTATATCTTCGCTTGCAAGGTCAATTCTACTGGCGGGCGCCAGCGGTATGCTGCCTTATTTTTTGGTGATGACCATACGATATTTCTACCTGTTGAAGCGGAATCTCCGGAATGCGGAAAGGCTCAACGAAACCATTCCGATGAATGAGGAACAACCCCCTTTTTGGGATGAAAAAAACAGCTTATTTTTAATAACCGACGACTCTAAAATACCTGCCATCTCTGCCGGCGAATTTCTTTTTTTAGAATCAAGAGGGAATTACCTCCACATTTTTTGTGAAAAATCCGGAATTATTAAAGAATACAAATTAAGAAATACTGTTAAGGAATTTCGTGAAACAAACGGTCATATTCCCACTCTTTTTCATTGCCATAGAGCTTACTTAGTAAATCTTATGCGGATAATTCACATAGAAGGAAATGCTGCAGGGTATTTACTCGAAATGCATCCCGAAATAAAAAAAATTCCTGTATCCCGCTCCAAGATAAGTGAATTTAAACAGGTCCTGAAATTTATAAAAATTAACCCGAAAAACACTTAAGTTTCCCCTTATTTTCCAAGACTTTTTTTCTGTTCTTGCCATTTATCCCATCGGCTTGCATTCTATCCCACATGCCATCTCACCGCTTGTTTTTTGGTCTTTGGTGTTGTTATATTTGTCCAAATCAATGTAGAATGGATCCAAATAAACAACCGAAAACAATAAAAAAATGAAAGCAAAAACTTGTGGTTTTATACTCTTCATGCTCCTGTTTTTTGTAGGGAGCGCCAGCGCTCAATTCTTGGAGCGGTTAGGAAAATCAGCCGAACGAGCGGCAAAACGAACTGTGGAAAGACGCGTGGAACGTGAGGCTAGTAAAAAAACCGACGAAGCGTTGGATAAAGTGTTTGAAAGTGGAAAATCTCAAAAACGACAAAAAGAGAAAGATGCCGGATCGCAACCGATGGATGAGCTTTCAGGATTTTCAGCTCAATCCAAATTCGATTTTATCCCGGGTGATAAGGTGATTTTTTTCGATGATTTTCATTTGGATGCAACGGGCGATTTTCCTGTAAAGTGGAACACCAATGGCGGCGGCGAGGTGGTAGAATTACGTAATATACCCGGAAAATGGTTGAGAGTACCCGATAACACGATCAGTTTTCCGGAAATAAATTCCAGACTCCCTCAAAATTTTACGGTAGAATTTGATTTGGTGTATCCCGCCTCGGGAGAACGACCACCGGTTACTTTTGGCTTTTCGGAAGTTGCCAATCCGGCGAAAAACTCCATCCAACACAAAAAGATATTCTATTTTCTTATACCACCTTCCGTAAATCAGCACATTGGCTATTCCACAAGTTTGTA
>ENA-UOOI01001621-UOOI01001621.1-fermentation-metagenome-genome-assembly--contig:-NODE-1621-length-22554-cov-44.412374_pt1 | contig 22554 bp, 21 predicted proteins | sample MGYA00245779_ERZ724027 | MGnify/ENA primary metagenome ERZ724027 (study PRJEB28704, sample SAMN03018318) | fermentation metagenome | biome: anthropogenic terrestrial biome; feature: soil...
TCTGTTTGTATCACTCTACTCACATTACTCTGTTTGTATTATTCTGTTTATTCTGTTTGCATTACTCTATTTTTTGCCCTGTTCGTAGCTGCTCAGCCGATAAGAGAAGACACAGCCAATCACGAGGAGCAGCACACACAGAAGATAAAGCCAGCTCCACCCAATGCCTGGAAAAATGGAAAAAACCGAACCAATGGTAAAGCCGAATATGGCATAATAGGTATATCCATATGCCTTCTGAAACAACAAATTGATGATTTTGGCAAATGCAAGGATGCTCAGCACCGCTCCGATTCCCGCCGGGATCAGGACAGAAAGATCCAGACTGGACAGCCCCTCCAGCAAAACCGAATATACCCCCAGATACATCAGAATAAAGGAGGTGCTGATACCGGGAAGCAAAGTTCCCAATCCGACAATGGCACCATAAAGGGCCGTATACAAAAGTCCGGTACGGGCATGGGAAACCGTCCGCACTGCAGAGCCCTCCAGATTGGAAAGCAGGAGCGTGACCACGAGCGTCAATATGCAAATGATCAGATATCGGTAGCGAAACCCCTGCTTATTGGATTGCTTTTTCAAAGACGGGAAAGTTCCGACCATAAGACCGATAAAAAGAAATTTAACCGGAATCTCAAAATTTTCAAACAAATAATGAATGACCCTGCTGAAGGCCAGCACTCCCAAAACGATTCCCAATGCCATGGGAGCGTATTTGAAAACCTTCTTTTTGAAATCTGTAAAGATATGAGCGAGTGCTTCGGTTATTTCTTCATAAACACCCAGCAAAATGGCAAGAGTCCCTCCGCTGACACCTGGTGCAATCGCACCGATCCCGATGACCAGCCCTTTTAAAAAATCAGTAACCAATCCCACACCCCTCACTGTCACGGGCAAAACATAAATCATATTCACCCTCTGTTATAGCAGGTTCCATCTTATAACAAAGACAGGGATCTGTAAAGGCCTGATTTCAGAAAACATCTGTCACTTCCCCTTCAAAACAGCTTCCTCCTATGAACTCCCGGAGTATGGAATTGTTGGGAACCTCGGTAGAATCCAGACTTACGAAATATTTCAGAAAGTTCTTCAGCCGATTCACTTCCATGTAAAAAGGATGCTCCCCTGGTACCCCTTCCAGCAGCGGCAGAAGATATGGCTTCAGCGCTGCCAGCTCATAGAGCAGTGCGGAATTGAACATGATGTCCGCCAATTCCTGAAAGGGAAATATGTTCTTCTCTTCTCCCCTTCTGACGGAAGACCACATTTCCAGGGTTTTCTCCACGGATGTGCCGCGAAAGCGATAGTCCCGTACCATTCTTCGGATCAGCCGTACATCTGTTGTCGGAATCCGGTTATGATTGTCCACATTCAGTTGGGTCAGGGCACTGACATAGATTTTGAATTTGTTTTCCCCCGGTATCATTTCTGTCAGTTTCTCATTCATGCCGTGAATTCCTTCCACAATAATGGGCTGATCTTCCGATAAACGAATCACGTTGCCAATATATTCCCGTTCTCCTGTCAGAAAATTATAATGGGGAAGCTCCACTTCCTGACCCTGAATCAGCCGTGTCATCTGTTCGTTGAACAATTCCAGGTCAATCACATCAATGGACTCCAGATCTTGTTTTCCATTTTCATCCACAGGAACCTGATTTCGATTCAGAAAGTAATTATCCATGGATATTGGCACGGGATGCAGGCCATTCACCATCAGCTGTATTTTCAGTCTCTGCGCAAATGTTGTCTTTCCGGAAGAGGAGGGACCGGCAATCAGAATCAGTCGGATCGCATCCTTCCGGCGGGCGATTTTCTCCGCCATTCCTGCAATCTGGTTTTCCTGATAGGCTTCCCCAATCCGGATCAGTTCCTGCCCCTTTCCTTCTTCAATGCAGTTGTTCAGTTCCGCTATATTTCGTATTCCCAGGGAATCAGACCACTTTTCGGCCTGCCGGAAGACCCTGAACAATTTGGGATTGTCCTGAAAACGCCGCAAACGGTTTGTCTCTTCCATGGAAGGATACTGCAGAATGACACCGGGAAGATAGAACTTCAGGCCAAACTGCTTCAGATACCCTGTGGAAGGCACCATATAACCATACAGGTAATCCGTCATCCAGCCGCACTGATACAAACTGATGGTATCCTCGGGACGGTATGCCAGGATTTTCGACTTATCCGAAAAACGCATTTTCCGGTAGATTGCCTCCGCCTCTTCCCTGGAGACCTCAGTTTTCTGAAAGGGTTCATTCCGTTTAATGATTTCTCTCATTTGCTGTTCGATCCGATGTACCTGCCTGGGTGTAAGGGTAATTCTGCCGTGTACTTCACAGTAGAGGCCGTTGCCAAAGGAATGTTCCACAGAAACCGTACAGTCCGGAAACACCTCCCTGCAGGCACGGATAAAGACAAACGTCAGGCTTCGGGTATAAATGCGCTCCCCATCCTTCATGGACAGGTCCACCGGCTCCACTTTGCAATCCATTTCCAGCGGATAGGTCAGTTCCCGGATACGGTTGTTCACCTTGGCTGCCACAATCAGAGGGGAACCGGGATCCAAGGGAATCGAAAACAGCTCCCGGAGAACCGTGCCCTTTTTTACAGGGGTGGTTTTCCCACCCCATTTCACCTGTATTGTCTGTTCCATCCAAATTCTCCTTTCGAAACAGCGCGGAGAACAGCGTCTGTTTATCGGTAATATATTATACCCTGTATGGGCCGATAAAAATTCTTGCACAGAAGCTCTGTGGAAATTTGTTTGCCGTTTTCATACTTCACCCGGTACGTATTCAGACGGTAGCCAGTCCGGGATTTTACATGCACTTTCTGTCCACCGGAAGCGGCAACATACTTGCCCTTTGTGTCCAATACTTTTTTGGGCTCCGGTGCCGGAATCGTCTCCAGCAGATCCGTAACCAGCTTGTAACTTCCCGAATTTGGGATCGGTTCTCCATAAAGATCAACATATACCAGATTTCCCTTCCGGTAAGTATGGAAAAAGATTGGGGTTTTCCGATTGTTCCGGAACTTTAAATCCGCCGATCCATAGGATACCGTTGCATCCATGCCGGGCGGCAGATAGGATACCGGGAAAGAATGATGATAACGTTCCACAATCTTCATCCCGGCCAATGCAGCAGAATTAAAAACAGTGGAAGAGGCCTGGCACACCCCGCCTCCAAAATCATCTTTCATGCTCTTGTCTGCCGTAATAACCGGTGCGGTTCGAAATCCCCTGGCCCCGGTTCTTGGTCCTACGGACTTATTGAAGGAAAACACTTCGCCGGGATTCACCTTCAGACCGTTCAGCTTGCCGAGCGACAGCTCGATATTATGAATGCGGTTTGCACTGCTGCTCTTCAGATCCGTGCCGAAAGACACGATACGCTGCGTGGCTTTTTGAAGATCCGCTTTCCGTACCGCAGGCTCCACAGGGACAGGATCCATGGTGACCGTACCAGGCTTGCCGGACTGCAGGATTCGCTCGGCAGACTGATAAAGGGCTTCCCCATCCACCGCTTGCCCTGATTTCTCAGAGGTAAAAGTAAACTGGTTCTCCTTTTCGGGAGTAAACTGCATGTCGGCATTTACCGGCGCAATGGTCAGCTCTTTGGCGATGGACAGCACCGCATCGTGAATCCGGGGGATATTCATGGTCAGTTCCGTTTCCTTATGGACCCCTTCCTTCCGGATTTTCTCCACTTGCCGATATCTTTCCTCCAGCTTTCCTTCCCTGCCCAGCTGATACAATTCATTCAGCATATCTTCCCAATTGACCCGGGCATCGATCTCCGTTTGCCCAAATGACCAGCTCCGGTCCCGATACGTCAGATCCACCTTTAAATTTGCAAGCCGCTCCGAGGCCTTTTGGGAGAACTGTTTCTTTGCTTCCGGCAGGGTAAGGCCTTTCAGCGCCGTATTGTCCAGATAGGTTCCCTCATAAAAAGTATCGTGTTCCACGGTTTCCTTCATATGTGCAATGCGCTTTTCCTCTGCCCATTTCTTACGATAGGACTGATAAACCGTCCCACCGGTAAACAAAATCACGGCAGCCAACAGAATCCACAGGACATGTTTCTTTTTCATGCGATTGCCTCCTAAATGATGATACAGATACTATGGTCAATATATCACATTCAGGAATAAATATGAAAGCAAAGGTATTAAAAAAGCCTTACAAAATTATTAATTCGTCAATAACAAAAGAAACCACCGGAAAACCGGCAGCTTCTTTTTCTGTTCCAGCCTAAAGGGGTTTCCCCCTTATCGGGATTGTGTCTTTTCTTCCTTTATCAATGCAGGATTCATGGAGAAAGTATCCTTTAGCGAAATATCCTTATATTTTTTAATTGCCTTGCCATCCACCGTAAACTGTACCTGCATGATATCGGACCTGTTCAGGGGATCGGTAAGGGAATTGACAATGGCGTATAAGTCGCGGATCGTCTCCTTATCACTGTCTCTGCCGGTTTCTTTGTCCAGACAGGAGGAAGGGATATTGACAATTGCCAGGCCTTTCTCAACCTTCACCTTAATATCCTCCTGCCTGACATCATCCGGAATCACCCTTACATTACCGGAATGAATGGGATCGCTGATCAATTCGGACAATATCTTTACGGCAATATCACTGCCGCTTTTGGAAACGGCCCGATACTCCGGTACCAAAAGCATATTGTCCGGATCTCCGTAATAAATCCGAACCCTTCTTCCGGTCCTGTTGGGAAAGTTCTTCTTGGTCAGCCCTTCCTTGAGGGATATGCCATACACCGGCTCATCAATATAGCTGCCAGCTTCATTTTCATAGTAGATCTTGACAAAACTGATATCAGGCAGGGAAGTCAGACTGTACACAAGCGAACTCAGCATGGCGATTTCCTGCGTTTGGCCGCCGGTAAACTGCGTCCGAAACTCTTTGGAAAAATACAGTGCAATCCCCTGCGCACCATCTTCCCGCTGTACAACCTTCGTTTCCTGCAAATTCGTACCTTTCGGCAAGGTGGGACAATATCCCTGATCCGTAGCCATCGGTCCCTTGATCAGTTCACTTACAATGGCTTCCGCATATTTTTTCCCGGCTACCATAATGGCCCGGGCTTCCGGCAGCAGATACATTCCACGGTCATCCTGGAAGAATAACTCCAGATTGGTTTTATGGATATCCTTTCCCCCGGCATTCTGTGCTTCGTATGCCTTCATTTCCGGAACACTGTTGGGATATTGGGTAAGAAGCCCAAGCAGCGCAACATCATTATCTCCGTTCTGTGTGGTGATTTCCTTGCCGTCCACGTACAATTTGACATATTTGAACATGCCAAGATCCAGCAGGGAATTTACCAATGCCGCTCTTGCGACAATCGGATCCGTGGACTCCAGAAACTCGGAAGACAAGTCTACAGACAGAATATCTTCTGTATCATCCACATTATTTATCTTCACATTCTGCGGGAGAACCGGACGCAATCGGCTGGTCCTGGGCCCACGGATCAATTCTCTGATCACGCTGCGGGGCAACTCGTTTTCGCTCCAGTCGGATATGGACCGGACCTCAGGAGAAAGTTGTTTGGCTTTTTCATCATAAAAGTAAAGACACAGCTTCTTCTGCTGTAGCTGTTGTGACTGCAGATACAGGCTTTTATCCTTTTCATTGTCTTTCGCATCTTCTATGCCGGATTCATCTCCCGATGGATCCTTTGCTGCTTTGGTCCTATTCATTTCCTTTTCGGAAATAACATTGAACTTTTCGATATCCCTGTCCCTGCGGCTTGACTGACTGGTGCAGGAGGACATCACCAGAAACAGCGCAAGAATCATGCAGAACAGAACCTTCAGATGCTTCATTTCCATCTTCCTCCTTTCAATCCTTTGCCTTTTTTTGGCTTGTTTGCCGGAGCCGGCTGATAAATGCCGGAAGCCGGATTTTCCAGATCCCTTCCATATCGTCTGCTGTCAGTACCTCGTTCACTTCCTTCGGGGACTCTCCGGTTTTATCGGTATATCTCACGTTCACCAGTGCTTTGTCCTCCAAATATTCCTGATCCAGCACCGGATCGTCTTCAAAAGCAATCATCCCGCCGGACAGGGTGGGAATCTCCTTTTTGAACTCATCCAGAGGAGGCAGATTGTCGCCATCCATGGTCTTGTCAGACAGGAACATATATATGATATCCCAATCCGGCTCTGCCGTTAAGGCATTCAGCACCAGACCTGCAGTCCTGGCAGGCGTCAGATTCCATCTTTTATCTCTTTCAATGGCGACCATCGGGGAATCCGGGTTTAACTCCGAACCGTTTTCAATCAGGAGCTCCGCTCCCATATCATGATAGGTCTGCTGGCGGTTGTTCACCATCAGCTGCACATGATTCACTCCGCTCAGATAAGTCAGGGAGTTCACGATGGAATAAATGGCCAGTCGTTTCAATCTTGCCTGAACCTTCGCAATATCCGCTTCGGATGTATCTTCCCTCCCCGGGACAGTGGACAAATCAATAGGCTTCAAAAAATCATCCGTCAGATTGACAAATACGGTGTCCGCCTTTCTGGTCACATCAATGACTTTCGTCCCCGGAGGCATCACCAGGAGCCTTTCAAACTTTTTGGGGCCCTTCAGCAATTCCTCCACCACCAGCTGTTCAAGGGATTGTTGATCCTGCAGAACCGTCCTTTCTTCCGGCACCAGATAATCAGCCACTTCATGTTTGAAATACAGAGTGATCTTTACTTCCTTTGCCTGTTCATAGGGATCAATCGGCATCGGGTTTGTCTTCGCACCCTGTCCTTTTACGGAATTTCCTTTTTCCCCTGTACCCTTTGTGTTTTGGGAAAACGGTAAATGGGAACAACCGGCTGTTACCAACAGGCAGGACACAACCAGTATCCAGGTAATCAGCTTTTTGATAAGCTTCACCCGCCTTTCCATTCTAACATTATAGCCAAATAGTTTTACAAAATAATTAAGCAAGCTTAACAAATTCGTGAACAGATATCAATCGGTCAGCTCCGGTACGTTGCCATAAGGCAGTTCCACATAAAAGGTCGTTCCTTTCCCCTCTTCGCTGCTGACCCGAATAAACCCCTGATGCATCATTACAATACGGTTGGCAATGGAAAGTCCAAGACCGGTGCCGCCGGTGGATCTGGACCTGGCCTTATCCACCCGGAAAAACCGGTCAAAAATGTGGGCCATATCCTCCTGGGGAATCCCAATCCCCGTATCACTGACCTTCATCACCGCATAATCCGGGGCCCGGTAAACTTCGACGGTAACCCGTCCGCCATCCGGCGTATACTTTATGCCGTTATCTATAATATTCGACAAAACCTGCTGTAGTTTTAGGCCATCTCCCATTACGGTAACCGTTTCCTCACTGAACAATTCCACACGGATTTGTTTTTGGTCCGCCAGCAGCTGCATACCCCTGATGGTCCTTTTTGCCAGGCTGGTCAGCTCCACCGGTTCCTTTCGGATCTCCGCCGCATTGACATCCTGGTCCAGATTGACCATGGAAAGCAAATCGGTGATGATGGCATTCAGCCGATCCACCTCAGAATTAATATCTGCCAAAAAATCCCTATAAATGGCAGGATCATCCACCTCCATACTCAGAAGCGATTCTGCCAGCACCTTCATGGCGCTCAGCGGAGTTTTCAGTTCATGGGAAGCATTGGAAACGAATTCATTACGGGCATGATCCAGATGTTCCAGCTTCTCGCTCATGACGTTAAACGCTTCTCCCATCTGTCGGAACTCCCCGCTGCCGGTAATGTTCACCTTTTGATTCAGATATCCCTTGCTCATTCGGGTAATACTGGCAGTCATTTCCTTGATGGGATGGGTAATCAATCCGGAAAGAACAAAACTGATCAAAATGATGGAACTCGTAATGGCAGTCGTAAAAAGAGTAATGATTTTTCGGATATCCGCCAGAACCGTTTCCACACTGTCCAGGGACGTGGACAGAAATACCATACCGATTACTCCGTCCGTATAATGGGTAATCGGAGCATACGCATACAGAACTCTTTTCCGTTCAGGCGGATTGCCTGCCTTGATGGTAACATCCCTGGCACGAACAGAGTTTCCCTTCAATACACTGACAACATCCGGATAATCCTGGGTCAGGTCCCGCCGCAGCAGACTGGTGCTTTGATAGGAATCCTGCTCTACAATGCCATTGCGGTTCAGGATAAGAATCCGGGTGGACTCCCCCTCCATCTGAACCACTTCATAACCAAACTCCTGTATCCGATAAAAAATATTGGGATCCTTGTTGTAATAATCATCCGCAATGAGCTGTGCCAGCTGTATGGAATATTTCTGATAATCAATTTTCCTGTCCCTGATCAGGTATTTTTCTAAATTCTGCATAATAACCAGATTAATCATGAAAAAGCCAATCCCGATCACCAGCAAATAAGTAAGGGAAATTTTCCAGCGAAGGCTGGAAAAGAAATGCTTATTTATCCGCAAAATAGTATCCAACTCCCCATTTTGTAAATATGAAATCGGGTTGGCTTGGATTCTTTTCTATTTTCTCCCGAAGCCGCCGGATATGGACATCCACCGTACGCAAATCTCCCAGATAATCATATTTCCATACAATTTCCAGAAGACTTTCCCGACTGTATACCTTACCGGGATGACTGGCAAAAAGCTGAAGCAAATCAAACTCCTTTGCCGTCAGGTTGACATCCTTATCCCCAATGGTAACACTCCGGCTGGAAAGATTGATGGTCATATCCTTGAAGCGTATGACCTGCTCATTGTTTGCACCGTTCAACCGACGAAAAACGGCCTTGATCCTGGCCTTCAGTTCCAGAATATTGAAAGGCTTGGTAATATAGTCGTCTGCGCCATAATCCAGGCCCAGGATTTTGTCCATGTCCTCTCCCTTTGCGGTCAGCATAATAACCGGTACCCGGGATTGCTCCCGGATCTTCTCCAGTACCTCCAGACCGTTCAGCCTGGGAAGCATCACATCCAATATAATCAGGTCATAGGGATTGCTGTTGAACTTCTCCACCGCTTCCTCTCCGTCGGCAGCGGAATCAATCTCATATCCATCCTGTTTCAGGCTGAATGACAGTCCCTTTATAATGGCCGGTTCATCATCCACAATTAATATTCTTTTCCCCATGCGGCATCCTTATCCTTTCAAATCTGCTCTGAATCGATTTTATCATATTAAACAGGCAAAATCAATTTTCTGTTTTCCGTCGGCATTCCGGATGATACGACCCAGCCCGCAGAATGATTGTCATGATTGTCATGGCTGTCATGATTGTCGTGTGTCATGGCTGTCGTGATTGTCATGATTTGAATGGTTCCGCCCGACGTCTACGCATCAATCTGTTCCCTGAGCCCTTCAAATGTTTTCTCACCAATACCGGAAACATTCATGAGCTCTTCTATGGACTGAAAATCACCATTCTTTTCCCGGTATTGAATGATCTTCTGTGCCTTGGACGGTCCGATCCCGTTCAAGGTTTCCAGCTGTGCCTGATCGGCTTCGTTAATGTTGACTTTTGCATCGCCATCCATTCCGGAAGAAGCACTTAAATCCACATTGCCGGACTGCTCTTCTCCTACGGCAGGGACATGATACATTCCTTCATCCTTCAGCTTTCTGGCCATATTAATGTGGTCCAGGTCGGCATCCGGCAGGGTGCCTCCTGCCAGTTTAATGGCATCTTCCACCCGTGCCCCCTCGGACAGTGTAAGCACGCCGGGAGACTTTACCTGTCCGGTAAGGTAAACCTTTATGGGCTTTTCATTCTTTTCGGATTTTTCCGGCTCATCCTCCTCCAAAGTCACAGCCTGCTCCTGCCTGTCGGTATCCGTCTTTTCCCATCCGGACGGCCCCGCTGACGGGGAAACACTCCGGCGCCCAACCTCCAGGCAGATCAGGACCCCTGAGAGAGCAAAAAAAGCGACGCACAGCACAAGCAGCAATTTCTGTTGAATCCTGTCAAAACGGAACATAGCCTCACCTTCGTAATATTTGATTGATTTCAATCGTATATTGGTATATTCGATTAAAATATAGAAATTCCTCCAAAATTTTTGATTCTTATTTCCTTGCAGCAATAGGAAAAAAACATCTGAAAAGCGGGTATAAGAGAACTATTTGGAGTTTTCATTCTAAACTTACCCGACCTTTTGCCGATTTGATAAAAAGGCAATGGCTATGCGATTTCCAAGATGAATTTCCCTTTTCCTATACCAATATGATATAATAAATATTATTTGACCTGCCATTGCAGAATGGGAAATAAGTATAGAAGAAACCGAAGAAATCAAGATGGAAAATGAGGCATTGGAAAATGAGACATAAGAGATCTGAAAGGAAGAAAATTCTTTCCTGTATACTTATCCTGACAGCCATCGTGTTTTGCTGCCTGACCGCTTACGCTTCCGCAGAGGATGCCCCTCCCGACGGGACCCCCGCTGTGGAGGAGGTTCCCCAGGAAAGCATGGCACAGGGCGAAGTCGTGATCGAACAGCGAACCGGAAAGATCCTGAAGGGAAGGCAGGAGCACATGCGGCTTTATCCTGCCAGCACGACGAAAATCCTGACTGCATGGATCGCTTCCGAATACGGACACCTGGACGAAATGGTGACGGTAGGGGATGAAATCAACCTGGTTGCCTGGGATGGGACGAAAGCCGGACTGGTGGAGAATGAAAAGCTTACGATGCGGGATCTGATCCTGGGTATGCTGATTAATTCCGGAAATGATGCAGCCAATACCATTGCCGTACATATCGCACGTTCCGTTTCCGGCAAGCCCCTGGAAGCACAGGAAGCCCTGAATTATTTCAGCAACTTGATGAACCAAAAGGCACGGGAGGCAGGCGCCAGAGATTCCCACTTTATCAATCCCCATGGATATCATGATCCAAACCACTATACCACAGCTTATGATCTGGCAATGATTGGAAGAGCTGCCATGAAAAATGATTTTTTCCGGAAGGCAATATCGGTGACTTCCATGGATACCACAAATGGAGCTACAGGAGAACCCCGTTTCTGGAGAAGCAGGAATAAGCTTCTGAACAAGAAAAGCTCACAGTTCTACGAATACGCCACCGGAGGGAAAACAGGCTATACAAGCAAATCCGGCCAATGTCTGGTTTCCTTTGCTGCAAAGGATGGCATGGATCTGATCGCTGTCATGCTGAATGCAGCCGCCGGACAGCGATGGAGCGAGGCGAGGGAGCTGTTTGAATATGGGTTTGCCAACTATCAGTATCAACAGATCCTGAAAAACGGAACGGTCATAAAGTCCTTCCCGGTGGAGAACCATGCCTCCGGCGATGAAGGCAGTCTGGCAGTTGAGATTTCCTCCGGGGATTGGGGCGATGCATTTCTCAAGCAGGATATCCCGGAAATCCGAAAGGAAATTCAATGGGATGAAAGTCAGTTTGTCAAGCCGAAGGGGGACGGCAACACGTCGCCCCGATTGAAAGCCCCCATTCAAAAAGGGCAGGCCATTGGGCAACTGACGGTCAGCCTGCGGGGAAAGGTGCTTACCAGGGTCCCTCTCACCGCAGTGCGGGATGTGAAAAAAAGAACGGCTCTGGATGCCCTGACACCGGACACCAGCAAAAAAAGCTTTCCCTGGACCATTGCAGTCGCTTCTGTTGCATTGGCGGTTGTCCTGCTCAAAATCATCGTCCACTGGATCAACCACCGAAGGCGCCGGCGAAACTACTATCTGTATCACAAACTGTATCACAAATTTTGAAAGCCGGAATTTCCGTTTTCCTTATCATTCCCTTTTCCGTCCCCGGACGATTCACGGGATGCCGGTCTGCTTGCAGCATCCGCCCAAAGTCTCTCAATATTGTAGAATTTTCTTTCCTCGCTGTGAAAGATGTGAACAATAATATCGCCATAATCCAGTACAATCCACCGATCACTTTTATCCAGATGAATCGGATAAATACCTCTTTCTGACATCTTCTCCTGCAGTTCATCGTAAAGCGCATGAACCTGGACCTCAGACCGGCCGGAGCAAATCAGAAAATAATCCGCCAGTACGGACTGCCCGCTGATATCCAGAACCAAAATATCTTCTGCCTTTTTGCTATCCAGGAGCTCCGCCATTTCCCGGACCAGGTTGTTTGGATTGTTCAAAAATAAATCCTCTCCTTTTTTGATGAAATCAATTATTCTTAAGCGATGTCCCGGCATTGGATTTGTCTGATCCGTCCATTGCCAGCAGCAGATCATTGCGCGCATCCACTGTCATGGGATGCAGCAGCTTCCCTCTGTCCAGAACATTTCGTATGGAAAGTTCAAAGGCGAGCAGCAGCGCCCTGTTGATATCGTGGAAGGCAAAGGCCCGAATGTCCTCCACTCCGGGGTATTGTCGGCTCTCTTCCATATAATCCGCCAGACATATGATCTTTTCGAAGAGTGTCATTCCCTTTTTCCCCGTCGTATGGCAGGCAATGGCATCCAGGATCTCCTGATCCCGGATCCGGAAAAGATCTTCCGCCAGAAATGCTCCCAATGGAGCATGAAGCAGGGATGGATTGGCCTGCTCAATGCTGTCCGGCTCCCATCCGTGTTTTTGGCACAGGCGCACCGATTGATCCCGGGACAGGCATTTGGCACAGTCATGCAGCATTCCTGCCAGCTCCGCCTTCTCCCCGTCCACACCATATCTTTTTGCCAGTTCTGACGCACAGCGGCTGACTCCGATGGAATGCTTCAGTCTGCTTTCATCCATCAATGTGCTGAGCTGCCCGATGATCTTCTCACGATCCTTCATGATACCACTCTCCTTTGTACAAATGGTGTTCTTCAATATAGTTTTCCACTGTTTTGGGTACCAGATATCGGACGGTTTGATTTCTCTCCATCCTGTGTCGGATGTATTTCGAAGAGATATCCAGACCGGGACCTTCTGCAAAGCAAATATTCGCATGATAGACCCTGGTAAGGCGCTCTGTCTCCTCCAACAGCTCTTCTTCCCCGTATCCCGGCCTGTGGTAAGCGATAAAACTGCAAAGACGAGCCACGGAAGGAAAGTCCTTCCATGTTTTCAGCTCCAGAAGGGTGTCCCCTCCTATAATAAAATACAAAAGATCCTCCGGATATCTTTCCTTCAGCTCTCTCAGACTGTCAATGGTATAAGTGGTACCTTCCCGTGCCACCTCCCTGTCATCCACCTGAAAGGACGGATTGTCCCGGAGGGCCGCCCTCAGCATATTGATCCGATTCCTGCCGGATGCCAGATGGCTTGCCTTTTTGTGAGGCGGATCCCCGGTCGGCAGGAAAAGAACCCGGTCCAATTTATAGGCATCCCTTGCCGCCTCCGCAATAAAAAGATGACCGATATGCACGGGATCAAAGGTTCCGCCCATAATACCTGTTTTACGACTGCGGGACATCATGTGCCTCCTTCTGTAAAGTACCTGTGTTAAACCTGATTTTCTGATATTTCCCCTGTTGTTCCACCTTTTATTCTAGCCGCTGACTATCTTAAAATGCATCCATGATCCATGATTAAAAACCTCTTTCCCGGTCAATGATCTTAACGGAGGTGTTGTTATGAGCTCTATGCCCTTATCTCTCAAGGAACGGATCTTAGAATGGAAAATCCGGAGAAAACGCACTCGCTATTACCAACAGGGAAAAAGCATCCCCTTGCCCATCTGGATTCTGAATTTCCTGCTTGCCGAGTTTTTCCTGTTCACAGCAGGTTATCTGTGGTTCCTCTACAGAACACGAATCCCGATGCTTTCCCTGGCTCTGGCTCTGACCATCAATGCCCTGATTACCGTCGCCTTTGCGCTGCGGAAGCAAAAATCCTTCCAAAAGCAAAAAGCCGACAGCAGACGACAAGTGGCAAAAAAATACCTGACGGAAAATATCAGGCAACTCGACCGGACGCAGTTTCAATGGCAAATCGCACGAATGCTGCTGAAATGCAGGGGGATCGGGAGCCTGAAAGACCGGGGGGATCATCTGGAAGCCACTTTCCATGGAAAGAAAACGGCAATCGGCTGTTACCATGCCAATTTGGGGGAAGAGGTGCCTCCACAGGAGCTGAACACTTTTTTGAGTCGGGCAAAGGCGGAAGAAGCAGTAGAAGCTGTATTTATTTCCTCAGGGACCTATTCGGAATCCTGCAGGACAATATCCGAAAAAAAGAGCAGGATTCCGGTACACCTGCTGGATTTGGACAGTCTCCTGCAAATCATGGAGAATTGCGGCATGTTCCCGGAAGAAAGCATCATCGACAATCGGATTGATGAGGAAATCAATCATCAGAAGCGAAAGCCGGATGTGCTCCGGAAAGAACTCCGGACTCCCAAACGTATTCGTACCAATCTGGGCTATTCCTTTCTGTTCCTCCTGCTGTCCCGATGGTTGAAATTTCAGCCCGTTCAGTCCGCTTACTATACCGTGGTTTCCGCTGTTTTTTTCTTATTTGCACTGGGCTCCTGGATTTGGAACAAAAAAACAGGTTCCGAGCCCACAAAGGAGCAGAAGTTTATGAAGGATCTGGCAGCCGGGGAAAAGTCCTAGTCCAGGAAGTCGAAGGAAAAATCCTTCATCCGGACTGTGTCCCCGTTCTGAATGCCATGCTGCCGCAAAGCATCCATGATTCCCTGTTTGCGGAGCATCCTCTGAAAATACTGAAGGGATTCATAATCCTGCAGGTTGACCCTTCCAAGCAGCCGGTCCACCGCCGGCCCGGACACCACATATTCTCCGTTCACCAGGTCAATTTTATAGGGCTCTTCCGTGTTATCCGGAGGACGGAGAGCGTCTTCTTCCACCGCCAGAGGCTCCGGCCCGGGAAGCTCGTCCAGCTGTCGGACAATCTCATCCAGCAAAGGGCCGAAGCCCTTGTTCTGCGCCGCAGAAACCGCGAACACCGGATAATGCATGGATGCAGGATCCTCCCGGATGCGTTTCGCATTCTCCTGAGCCCCGGGGAGGTCTGTTTTGTTCACCACTATGATCTGTGGCTTTTCTGCCAGCTTTTCACTGTAATCCAAAAGCTCCCGGTTGATCGTATGAAAATCCTCCCGCGGGTCCCTGCCATCCATACCGGATCCATCGATCACATGAACCAGTATCCTGCATCTCTCAATGTGCCGCAAAAACTCATAGCCCAATCCAACCCCCTCATGTGCTCCTTCAATAATACCGGGAATATCCGCCATAACAAAGGAACGATCTCCCCGTACCCCGACGACACCCAGATTGGGGGAAAGAGTCGTAAAGGGATAATCTGCAATTTTCGGACGGGCAGAAGTCAGTATGGAAAGAATCGTGGATTTTCCCACGTTGGGAAAGCCTACCAGTCCGACATCCGCAATGGACTTCAGCTCCAGTACCAAAGTACGCTCCTGACCAGCACCGCCTTCCAGTGCAAATTTCGGCGCCTGCCTGGTGGAAGTGGCAAAATGAGCATTGCCTTTCCCGCCCTTTCCTCCCCTGGCCAGGGTTCTCCGCATGCCGGGAATGGTCAGATCCGCCAGTACCGATCCGGTCTGTTCCTCCCGGATCACAGTCCCGGGAGGTACTTCAATCACAAGAGGCTCCCCGCTTTTACCGGTCTGGTTCCGTCCGCGTCCGTTCTCTCCGTGCTGCGCCCGAAATTGTTTTTTATAGCGAAAATCCATGAGGGTTCGCAGTCCCGGGTTCACCACAAAGACAATATCGCCGCCACTGCCTCCGTCCCCGCCGTCGGGACCTCCATTGGGTATATATTTTTCTCTCCGGAAAGAAACGGAACCGTTCCCGCCGTTTCCGGCCTTTATGACAACCCGTGCCCTATCTGCAAACATTCCATCACCTGCAAGTAAATGATAAAAAGCCCACTGTTATACAATGGGCTCGGTGTCTTTCATCAGTTGTTATACTTCAGCCACAGCATCATTGGAACCGGGATAAACACTGACCTTCTTCCGATCCTTGCCAAGCCGTTCAAATCGGACCACGCCATCCACTTTCGCAAAAAGGGTGTCGTCGCTTCCGATCCCTACATTGGTACCGGGATGAATTTTCGTTCCCCTTTGCCTGACCAGGATATTTCCGGCCAGCACAAACTGTCCGTCTCCCCTCTTGGGGCCAAGACGCTTTGACTCACTGTCCCGCCCGTTCCGGGAGCTTCCCACTCCTTTTTTATGTGCAAACAACTGCAAATCCATCTTGAACATTTAGTCCACCTCTCTTTCCTCTATGGAGAGTAAATCCGGATATCCGGATTTTATACTTTTCAATCCGGCAAGCATGGTACGAAGCACCGTACCTGCCATTGCCTGTTCCTTTTCCGACATTTTATCCGGCAGAATACAATGAAGAAGTCCGTCCTTCTGAACTGTCTCCGGGCGGATCCCCACCACATCTGTCAGACCAATCACCGCCGTCTGCGTCACTGCAGAAACTGCAGCGCATACAATATCCCTGCCCGCTTCCTCAAATTCTGCATGCCCTTTTACAGCGAACTCCCCGATCAAGCCATCCTGTCCATATTGGACAAAAACACGAATCATTGCCTTAAGCCAGCCTTATCCGTTTATTTTGGTGATCTGAACCCGGGTAAAAGGCTGCCGATGGCCCTGTTTCCTGCGATAATGCTTTTTGGGCTTGTACTTGAACACCGTGACCTTTTTGCCTTTGCCCTGACCAAGTACATTTGCCTCTACGTCTGCACCGCCCAGGACCGGGGTCCCTACTTTCAGGCCATCGTCCCTGCTGAGAGCAAGAACCTCATCAAACTTTACAGCGGATCCCTCCGGAACATCCAGCTTTTCAACAGTCAGGATATCTCCTTCCTGAACCCGGTATTGTTTTCCGCCTGTTTTAATAACAGCATACATCTGTCATGCACCTCCTCGAACCAGTCTCGCCGGATACCGGTATTCCCGTAAAACGGTAAATTTTCAAAACCTTATCCGAGCGGCTCATACAGATTTCATATTATCACTAATTCCTGCAAATTGTCAAATCTTTTTGCGGGTCATCTCCACCAGACCCAGCCCGGTAAACCCGACCACGTTTGTTTTCGCCCGGTCCCTCTTCAGAGCAGTCTTCAGGGTCTCCAGTACCTGCATGCGATTTTCGCCAACTTCCATATCTATGAAATCAATTACGATGATGCCGCCGATATCCCTCAGCCGGATCTGCCGGGCGATTTCCTCCGCAGCTTCCAGGTTCGTATGAAACACGGTATCCTCCAGGTTCACCCTGCCCACATACTTGTCGGTATTGACATCAATCACAGTCAGTGCCTCGGTTGGATCCATCACAAGGGAACCTCCGCTTTTCAGCCGGATCTTCCTTTGAACCGCCCTTTCGATCTGCTTCTCGATTTCAAAGGTTGCAAACAGGCTCCGCTTCGGCTCAAAATACTGCACCCGTTCCCGCAGGAAAGGCGACAGAAAGTCAGTCCATTCCAATACTTTCCCGTATTCCTCCCAACCGTTTACGATCAGCTGATCCACATCGCCGGTGAACAAATCCCGCACCGTCCGATAAAGAATGCTTTCCTCCCTGTGCAGCGGTCTCGGCACTTTCCCCTTTCGTTCTCCCTTTTCTATTTTAGCCCAAAGATTTGTCAGAAAATTCAACTCCGTGGCAAAGTCCTCCGCATTTTTTTCAAATGCCGCCGTACGGACAATCAGTCCCATGGATTCCGGTTTCATGGCTTGCGCAATGCTTTTCAACCTTTGTCTTTCGGTTTCGTCCTCAATCCGTCTGGAAATACCGACAGTGTTCACGGCAGGCATTAAAACCAGATATTTGCCCGGCAGCGTGATTTGGGTGGTGATTCTGGCCCCTTTTGTGCCGACAGGCTCCTTTGCTACCTGCACGGTCAGCTCCTGACCTGTCTTCAAAAGTTCCTGAATGGGCGGGCAGGGCTCTTTGTCGGTATGGATATCCCCTGTATAAAGAAATGCGTTTTTTCCCTCGCCGATATCAACGAAAGCTGCCTGCATACCCGGAAGTACATTCTTTACCTTGCCCCGATAGATATTCCCGGCGATTCTTCGATGTTCAGCACTTTCCACATATATTTCCGCCAAATCATCCTTTTCCAGAAGCGCCACCCGTATTTGTTCCCGACGGACATCGATCAGGATTTTCCTGCTCACCCAATGCCCCCTTCCTGTTTTCCCAGGGCCAATGGGGTAACCCACTTTCCGTCCTTTCGGAGATACAGTCCTGTCCGGCAGAAGGACAGAGCCCTGTCTTTTCCCTCCAATAGTGCATCGACCACCAAATCCGGCTTCAGATTTCCGCTGCTGCCGGCAGGAAGGGACAAAAAGAGCTCCCTGTTATGCTCCCCGCATGCCCGGATATCCCGGACCGCTTCCTTTAAATTTATGGAGGACACCTTCTTCTTGCTTTTCTTTTCCACCCAGATCTCCGGCTTGCTCCAAAATACATCCACTGCCGGCTTCCAGTCCCACTCCGGATCCTCCGGAACAATGCGGTAATCCGCCCGCTCCACCAGGCTCATCAGGGAAGGAACCTTTTCGTCCACAGCAACTGCCTGCTTTACGGTGATTCCCTTTGGCAGGGCCCTGTTCAGCCTTTTCTCCAATTCCGGAATGTCCATCCCTTCCAGCAGGTGAATATCCATATACTCCCCTTCACTGGTCATGCCAACGGGCAAGGCGGAGGCAAAGGCCATAACCGGATGGGGATGATATCCCCGGGACCAGGCTATGGGAAGCTCCGCCCGGCGAATGGTACGCTGCATGGAACGCATCAAATCCAGATGGGAAATGTATTTGACCCGTTCTTCCTTTGTGTATTCTACCACAAAACGCATCAGCAGATTCCCTCCCATGTTCCTCTTATGCCACAGCCGGCACAGCTAACCCGGCAGTCCGGCGTTCGCTCCCCCCGCCCGGCTTTTTCTTTTTCCTTCCACAGAAATGCCTTGCTGACCCCAACGTCAATGTGATCCCAGGGCAGAACTTCATCCCGTTCCCTTTTCCGATACGCATAGAATCCGGGATCCAGATGATTCTGACGAAAGGCATCCATCCAGCCTTCCATATGGAATTGATCGGCCCAGCTGTCGAAGCGGGCACCATTTTTCCAGGCAGACAGCAGAACGGCGCCAAGCCGCCTGTCCCCCCTTGCAAAAACGGCTTCCAGAAAGCTGAGTTCCGGATCATGCCAGTTATATTCCACATGCTTCATACGAAGCGCCTTTCGCAAAAAACCCTGCTTTTCCCGCAGCTCCTCCATGGTATTCTGCGGTTCCCACTGAAAGGGAGTAAAGGGTTTTGGCACAAAGGACGATGTACTGACGGTGATCCGAAGCCCTTTCTGACGCTTTTCCCGCTCCAGCCCGTAGTAGCAGTCCGTTACCAGCCGCGCCAGTCCCGCAATGCCCTGGAGATCTTCTTCCGTCTCCGTGGGCAGTCCAATCATGAAGTACAGCTTCACTGTATTCCACCCGGAGACAAAGGCATCGGTTACACTGCGTACCAGGTCGTCCTCCGTAACCCCCTTGTTGATGACATCTCTCAACCTTTGGGTTCCTGCCTCCGGGGCAAAGGTCAGCCCGGTTTTCCGGACCTTCTGTATTTCCTCAATAAAGTCCCTGGAAAAGCTGTCCAGTCTCAGGGAAGGCAGGGACAGGGAAATCCGCTTGTCCCGAAAACGCTCCATGAGCTGTTTTACCAGATCCTCCAGCCGGGAATAGTCGCTGGTGCTCAGGGAAGACAAGGAAATTTCTTCATATCCGGTGTTTTTTACCAGCTTATCCGCCAGTTCGAGGAGCTTGTCCATGCTCCGCTCCCGGACAGGGCGGTATATCATACCCGCCTGACAAAAGCGGCAGCCTCTGGAACAGCCCCGAAAAAGCTCCAGCACAATACGGTCATGGACGATATCCATGAACGGTACAATCATGCGGTCCGGATAATAAGTCGAATCCAGATCCCGGACAATCCTTTTGGCAATACGATCCGGTGCGGCAGCGGTATTCGGATTCACCGATTCCACCTGCCCATCGTCCCGATACGTCACATCGTAAAACTGAGGAACATAGACTCCCGGTATTGCGGCAGCCTGCCTGAGGAAAGATTCCCGATCCCCGTCTTTTTTCTTCCATTCCCCGTAAAGATCCAGCAGCTCACCGATTTGTTGTTCCCCTTCCCCCATGGCTACCAGATCCAGAAAGTCTGCCAATGGCTCCGCATTGTATGCGCAGGGACCGCCGGCTATCACAAACGGGTCCTGCTGCGTTCTGTCCTTCGCCAAAAGAGGAATACCGGCCAAATCCAGCATATTTAAAAGATTGGTATAGCACATTTCGTACTGCAGGGTAAATCCCACGAAATCGAACTTTGAGACCGGATCCCGCGTTTCCAGCGTGAAAAGGGGAATCCGGTTTTCCCGCATCTTTTCCTCCATATCCACCCAGGGCGCAAATACCCTTTCACAATAGGTATCTTCCCTTTCATTCATCAGATGATACAATATCTTCATACCCAGATGAGACATCCCGACTTCATAGACATCCGGGAAAGCAAATGCAAAGCGTATGGAAACATCCTCCGGATCCTTTTCCACCATATTATATTCGTTTCCCATATAACGAACGGGTCTGGATACCTGACCAAGTACCCTGTCCAACAACTTCCTGTCCAACAAAACAGCCTCCTTCGGCTCAATCCTTTATGTATCTCACTTGTTCTTTTCAATAAAGCAAAAAGAGTTCCTCTTTTCCATCCTTTATCCTTTTCGAAGCAGTCTTCCCACCGGTGCATTTGCTCCATGATCCAACAAGCCGTTCACGATCTGGCCTTCGCTCAAAGACCCCAATTCCTTCAGCTGCACATCCAAAACCTGAATATAATGGTATCGGTGAGGGACGAATTTTTTTACAACATCCTGCAGAGACAGATTGGATAAAACAGCAACATTCCGTATGGGCATGCTGCCTTCCTTTAACAGGGATTCCTTTTTATACGTGATATCCTTCAGCATGGCGTAGGTTGCATTCCGTTTCTCCCTGCCAGCAGAGTATATCAGGATCCCGGCAAGAACGAACAGGGAGTAATTGAAAACATGATAGTAGAAGCCATACAACCCGGCCGTCGCCAGAATCAATGCCAGCAACAGTCCCATGTTCGAAGCAATCTGAGTCGCCCGTTTCAGCCCCATTTGCCTGGCCAGAACAGCACGCAGGATCCTTCCTCCGTCCAGAGGAAGAGCTGGCAGCAAATTGAACCCGGCCAGCAGAAGATTGTAATTTACAAATTCCGGACTCCGGGCAGAGGATGAGATCCACCCCATCTGAATTCCTCCGAAATACAGGAGAATCAAAAGGATATTGGACAGGGGACCTGCTGCAGCAACCAGAATTTCATGACGGGGATTCAGCTCAAACATGCTCTGGATCTTGATGGCTCCGCCAAAGGGAAGAAGTTCAATTTCATCCACTTTCATCTTCAGCATCCTGGCTGTCAGAATATGGGACATTTCATGGATGAAAAAAACGAAAAAAACAGCGGTAAAATTACCGCCGTGGCCCGTTATCAGAAGAACAACCACCAGGAGCAGAAGATAATTGCTGACGTAAATATCGATATCGAATATTCTGCCTATCCGCATGCCGGCTATACACCTTTCTGCTCCGAAGTCTGATTGGCATGCCGGATATAGTTCAGCGGATCCACTGCTTTATCCTTCATCCATATCTCGAAATGAAGCATTGGCTCTGCCCCTTTTGATGATGCTCCGATGGTGCCCAGCTTCTCTCCCCCGACTACGCTTTGCCCGGCTTTCACATTGATTTTCCCACACCTTCCATAAAAGGAAAAGGTCTGATCCCCATGGTCCACCCATACGGAAGAGCCATAGAGTTCATGCTTCTCCACAGCCGCTACCACGCCGGCTGCCGTTGCATAGAAAGGAGCATGATCGGCAGCTGTGATATCAATTCCCTTGTTCTCGAACACCCCGTCCGAGGAGTTCAGGGAAACCTGTTCCTTAAATACCTGGGTAACCTCCCCCTGAATTGGAACACGAAACTTCAGGTCTTTTCCATCCTGGGCCTTGCTGTCTTTTGCCCCGCTCCCGGAATCTTTCGTATCCTGCTGAAAGGCAGACCGTACCTTTCCCGGAATCGACTTCCCGACGAATTTCAGTTTCCCCAGTGCCTTATCCAGGTCAAACTCATGGGTAATCGCCATTTTTACTTTGTCCACAGCAGTCTGCGCAAAGGGCAGCCGGATGCTGTTCAGCAAAAAAATGACGAGAGCAATCAAAGCGGCCGCTGCAATCCTTCTCATCAGGGAAGAAATCCATCCGCCTTCCTTCCGGTTGTTCATTGAAAAAGTGGAAGACGCGGAAAGAGCCGGATGGGCTCGAGGGCGGACGACGCCCCTCCCCTCGCCGCTTCTCCTTCTGGATTCCCGTAAATCTTCCAGGCAATAGGGGCTTTCCTGGTTCACATCGCTCAGACAGGCGATTGTACGGCGGGCAGGAACTCCGCTGTCCGTTGTACGGCGGACAGAAACTCTGCTGTCCAGTGTACGGCGGGCAGGAACTCCGC
>ENA-UOOI01001623-UOOI01001623.1-fermentation-metagenome-genome-assembly--contig:-NODE-1623-length-22545-cov-9.890707_pt1 | contig 22545 bp, 19 predicted proteins | sample MGYA00245779_ERZ724027 | MGnify/ENA primary metagenome ERZ724027 (study PRJEB28704, sample SAMN03018318) | fermentation metagenome | biome: anthropogenic terrestrial biome; feature: soil; material...
AAACACCCTGCACTTTTTCCCTCTTAAATAATTTCCAAATATAATCGAAAGATTGACTATCACTGTATTATGGTTTGGAACAGGTCTTGGGGTCATATAAATTATTTCACCGTTTAATACTTCATAATCCCTATTATCATTATTAAAAGCTAAATCACTCATATATCCAACTCCTTGTTCTTTTTAATGTTATTATAATTCATAAGCTGTAAATTATCAATAAAAATAACATGAACAATCTTATAGTTTTAATATACGGCAAAACGGTTCTTCGGTGCTTTCAGTCTTATAATGGAACATATTTATACAATCAGGTATAAAAAATATAATTGTAAAATGGGAAAAAAGATAGTAAAATAATTATATTGATGAGTAAATTACATGTTAAATCAAAAAAACATCTCAAGTATTAATTAAGGAGAATATATGCCCAAAATTAAAACAAAAGAAATACAGGAGCTTAATGCGTATTTTTTGCCGGAAGGATTTGTAATTGATGAATTCTCGGAGCAGCAGCCGGATTGGCTGAAGACATGGAAAACATCTTTTGATAATGATAAATATGCAGCTTTATTCCATCTTGGTTTTTCAAATAAAGAGGTGTGGTTTTCTCCTTCTATTGAATACCTGTGGTATATAGCCGAACTTCTTATAAAAAAAATAAGCCGACAGCCTGATATTGAATTAAGCAGGGAAGACGTGCAGGTAGAACTTACAGAAGAAGAAATAAGCCGGTTAATAGATGAGGTTCCCTTTGCTGTTGGAATGGAATATATTGACGCTGACTGGCTTTTAGAATTATGGAAATCTTTATTGAACGTTTTTAAATCGGAAATTAAAAAATATGATGGTACAGCAGCAAGATATTTTGCTGATTACAGTTCTAATATAAATGTTGCAGGCAGAATATTTTTTCACCTGGTTGAAAATAAAGATGAGCAATATCCTTTTGCATTTATGGCTACCTATTCTACAAAGGCAGTCAAAAGCAAACGAGCTATACATACTCCGTTAAAAAATGCTCTGTCTGAATTTAAGGGGGATGAAAAGAAGTTGATTTCTCTTATTTCAACAGTTATAAAAGCTGCTGACAAAAGTACGTTTGTTTCAGGGCTTCTTGAAAGCGGTGAATTATTTTCTCCTATAAGGCTGACAGCAGAGGAAGCATACACGGTATTAAAGGAAATACCTGTTTATGAAGAAGCCGGAATTATGTGCCGGGTTCCGGACTGGTGGCGTAAAAAGAGTAACTCCATAGGTATGTCGGTGAAGGTTGGTGAAAAAGAACCTGCTAATGTAGGTCTGTCTGCAATTATGGAATTTTCTCCTTCTATCACTTTAGGCGGGGAGCAGGTAACTGAGCAGGAATTAAGAGAGTTCTTGAAGATGTCTGAAGGGCTGATTCAATATAAGGGTAAATGGATTGAAATTAACAAAAAAAGACTGGAGGAAGTGCTTGACGCTTTTGAAAAAATTAAGGATCTTCCTGAAGATGAAGATTTTACGCTAAGCGATGCTATGAGGCTGGAATTAAATGCAGTTGAATTACTGGGCTTGAAGGATGATGAGATTGAAATATCTGTATCAAATGGTCAGTGGCTAAAAGGACTCAGACAAACAATGCTTCATCCTGAAAAGTGCGGTAAAGCGGATATAGCACCAACCTTTTACGCAAAGTTAAGAGAGTATCAGGAAGACGGATACCACTGGCTTAATCAGATGTCTCAGTTTGGTTTCGGCGCCTGTCTCGCAGATGATATGGGATTAGGCAAGACTGTTCAGATGATTGCTTTTTTAGAGTATCACCGTGTAAATGAAGGGGGACAGGCATTGCTTATTCTTCCTGCTTCGCTGATAGGTAACTGGCAGAAAGAAATTGAAAAGTTTGCACCGGAAATGCCATACCAGGTGCTTCATAAAAGCAGTTTAAAAGGTACGGAAACAATTCAGTTAAGAGAAGGTGGGTTTTTATACATCACAACCTATGGCATGGCTGTAAGGCTGGAGGAATTAAAAGATAGGCAGTGGGATTACCTGATTCTGGATGAGGCCCAGGCTATAAAGAATCCCGGAACAAAACAGACAAAAGCTATAAAGTCAATTCCTTCAAAGATGCGGATTGCCATGACGGGAACTCCTATTGAAAACCGGCTGAGTGACCTTTGGTCTTTGTATGATTTTCTGAATCAGGGGTTGCTGGGAAATGCCAAAGAGTTTACTAATTTTACAAAAGAGCTTAATGACAATTACGCAGGCTATGCTAAGCTCCGCAGGATGATTCAGCCCTTCATGCTGAGAAGACTTAAAACCGATAAAAGTATTATTTCTGATTTACCGGACAAAATAGAAATCAATGAATATACAGACCTTACAAAAAAACAAATTGTCCTTTATAAGCAGTTGATTAATCAAATTCAGGAAAAACTTGAAGAAGCTGAAGGAATTGAACGCAAGGGACTTGTTTTATCAAGCATAATGAAATTTAAACAAATTTGCAATCACCCTGATCAATACCTGGGCAGAGAAGAGTTCAAGGCTGATCAAAGCGGAAAATTTGAAAAGCTGAAGGAAATATGTGAAACCATATATGAAAAAAGAGAAAAAGTTATAATCTTTACTCAGTTTAAAGAAATGACAGAGCCTATATCTGAATTTTTAAGTGGAGTGTTCCACAGGGAAGGCTTTGTGCTGCATGGAGGTACACCTGTGAAAAAACGTAATGAAATAGTTAAAGAATTTAACAGCGAAAAGTATATTCCGTACATGGTTCTGTCTCTTAAAGCCGGCGGAGTAGGGCTTAATCTGACCGCTGCCAATCACGTTATCCATTTTGACAGATGGTGGAACCCGGCTGTAGAAAATCAGGCAACAGATCGTGCTTTCCGAATTGGACAGAGCAAGAATGTAATGGTTCATAAATTTGTAACAAGCGGTACAATCGAAGAAAAAATTGATGCAATTATTGAAGAAAAACAAAAATTATCAGGAGATATCTTAACATCTGCAGGAGAACAGTGGATAACAGAATATAATAACGATGAGCTGATGAAAATATTTGCATTAGGCGGTGATATTAAATGAGTTATGGAGGATTTGACAAATATGTATCGGCAGCAGAAAAAAGGGAAAAAGCAAATAAATCCCTGATAAAACTTAGAAAGAAAAATCCGGATATTGAACCCATAATAATTGAGGGAAGAACACTTGCCAAAAGCTGGTGGGGTAAAGCGTGGAATTTAAATTTGGAGAGCTACGCAGACTATGAAAACAGAATAGGTAGGGGCAAAAGCTATGTTCGAACTAACATGGTGTTAGATTTAAAAATAACTAAGGGTATTGTGACAGCAAAGGTTCAGGGCAGCAGAGCAAAGCCGTATGATGTTGAAATTTTAATTGATCCACTATCGGATGAAAAATGGAAACAGGTCATTTCTTTGTGCAATAACAGGATTGACTCCCTGGAGCAACTGCTTGAAGGAAAATTTCCTGAAGAATTAGAGGTATTGTTCAAGGATAAAAAATATGGATTATTCCCTTCACCAAAAGAAATACGTTTTGACTGCAGCTGCCCTGACTGGGCAAGTATGTGCAAGCATGTGGCTGCTGCTTTGTACGGTATAGGAGCAAGATTTGACACCAATCCAATGCTTTTCTTTGAACTTCGAAGCATTGACAGTAAAGAGCTAATAAAGAAATCAGTGGAACAGAAGCTTGACAGCATGCTAAAAAATGCAGGAAAGAAAAGTAAAAGAGAAATCGCCGAAAAAGATGTACAGGATATATTTGGACTGTAATGTAATAAGATCCAATTATAGTTGGTTACTAAAGGAATTTTATGTCTTTACCAAACGTAGTTTGTCTCAAATTAAAGATTTAATTTTACAGACACTGGAACAGGAAGGAAATCTTTCATCATACGAACTTGCAGTTACTATGGGATATACCAAGGTTACGGCTACTGTATTAAAAGCAATTAAAGAGTTAATGAATGAACAAAAGGTTGCTTATCTCGAACCAAATAAAGTACGCACAAGAAATCAAAAAATATGTTTAATTTAAATTCATGATTAGTTTCTATTACTGAGGAAATAGTGAAGAATTGACAAAATTCGCATTCTAAATTCTCCGGTAGATGTTTTAAATATTAATATAAATGATCTAAACTGTTTGATTTTAATTGATAGAGAAGAAAGAGAAAGGGCGAAAACTAAATCATGTCGCAAAATATCTATTTTGCGACATAATAAGAAAAAGCAAGAGGGGGGACCTAATAAGTATAAATTTATATGGCTATTTAAAAAATTCGGGGCTATAAAATGCGTTTTAACGAAAGATATTTCATTAATCGACTATTTATATGGCTATTAAAACATTTCTTCTAAAAACATAAAAATTTAACTGTCATAAGAAATCTTTAAATTTTTATTATTTCAGCCCTTTCAAGCGCGTTATAATGTGTGTAACCGGCAATATGAAGAGGCGTATCACCCAATTCGGAATCTACATGCATGTCACCGAGACATGGATAGCTATGCCAGTATTTTGCAACTGTTTTTTTGGCTTCCTCTCCAAGGCTTTTGTTTACCAGATGCTTGGCTATATTATATCCGTTGCCGCATGGCGCAGATATAATAACTTGTGCTTTTTTTATTTTATTTTTGTTATCCACATACAGCCTAAATTTTGGAACACCCATTTTAAAAGTATCTATAAATTCGTTTATAAGGGGAAACTTTCCATAAGCTAACGTACAAAATGGTTTTGGGAATGCATACTGTAAATTATATTTTTCACATTCTTCCACCATTTTTTCTCTTGTCCATTGGGACATCCATGCTCCACTTTCGCAAGGAGCTATCAATGCTTTTCCGCCGCTGTTATACAATAGCTTCGGAATCTCAACAATTATGTCTTCATGTATTCCCAGCAAAACAGCCAAATCATGTTCTTTGAATTTCCTTGGAAGATATTTTAACGACTCATCTTCAAATTTCATGTATAAATCAGGAAGCTTTATTATTTCGCTTATACTGTCACTAAAATTCAATTTATATTTACCTCTACACCATATACAGTCTTTACCACATACTGTACAAACTTTTTTATTATTTTTTATATTGGGTATAAATTTAGAGTTGGCAAATCTGCTGTCGGTTTTCATATAAAATTCATTTTCGGGTAATCTATTACTTTTTTCGGAACAAATAATAAGTATTTTCATAACTACTTTCCTGCCTCCTTTAGAATATAAGTTGTTGCCATCCTTATTATTTTTTATTTTATACTACATTACAATAATTTTCAGTAACATTTATTACAAACACTAGAAAAAAATATAAAGCTTGTCTTGCCTTTTGTTCTGTTTTTATATATAATTTAGTTATAAAGATTTTGCGACATTTTATTTTTATTACTAAGGAGAAATTATGTACATTAATTATAGCGGCATATGCCCCTCTCCCATGAGCGACTTTTTAGAATATATGCTATCTGTAAAAGGTAAATCGGAAAAAACAGTAAGCGAATATTTTCTTGACCTGAGGATTTTTTACAGATTCCTTGTATTAAGATTCAAACTTAGTTCTAAAACTGAGGTGTTTGATAATATTGATATTTTTCTTGTTTCAATAGAAGTTTTAAAAAAAATTAAAATTATGGACCTCCACGCTTTCATAGCTTTTGTTGACAGGGAAAGAAATAATTCAAACAGGACTAAGGCACGAAAAATTGCATGCCTGCGCTCTTTTTTCAAATATCTTTATTCTATAGTAAAAATAATTCCTGAAAATCCTGCATTGGATTTGGAAACTCCAAAGAAAAACAGCCGGCTTCCTGTTGCCTTGACTCTAGACGAATCAAAGAGCGTTCTTTCATCCATAAGCGGCCCTAATGAAAAGAGAGATTTTGCAATTATAACTTTATTTTTAAACTGCGGGTTGCGTTTATCTGAACTTATAAGTATCAATATAGATAAAATCAAGGGTGATACATTAACTGTTGTAGGCAAAGGAAACAAGGAACGGACTATATATTTAAATGATGCATGCGTAGAGGCCGTTGAAGAATATCTTCAAGTTCGTCCTAAACCAAAACCAGGACATGAAAATGCTCTTTTTATAAGCAATCGAAAAACGAGATTCACACAAAGAGGGGTACAGCATATGGTGGATAAATATTTAAATAAAGCGGGTTTGTCAGGCAAGCACTACTCTCCTCACAAACTGCGGCATACTGCTGCAACTTTAATGTATCAATACGGCCATGTTGATATTCGAACATTGCAAGAAATATTGGGACACGAAAGTGTATCAACTACACAAATATATACTCACATTAATAAAGACCAGCTTCGTGATGCAGTTAAACACAATCCTTTAAATAAATAAATTTTAAATTAAATTCTTATTACTATATAAACTTATGACATAATAATTTTGCTATTATATTCACTATGAATTTGGAGCTTGATTTCAAACAAATGTTTGATTATTTTTCGGGATTATGTTAGAATATTAGGCGGAAAGAGGTGAACTCTATGAATTATGAAGGTTTAAGTGACAAGCAGATCAGCATATTAAAATACATAAAATATGAATTAAATTTAAAAGGATATCCTCCATCCATTCGTGAAATCTGTAAAGCTGTGGGTTTAAGTTCTACTTCTTCGGTGCATTCTCACTTAAACACGTTAGAGAAAAAAGGCTATATAAAAAGAGAAAACAATAAGCGAAGAGCTATTGAATTAATTGACGTTGATGACATATGCTGCAATATGCCTAAAAAGGAAATAGTAAATGTTCCCGTTGTAGGAACTGTAGCAGCAGGACAGCCCATTCTTGCAGTTGAAAATATTGATGACACTCTACCTATTTCCATAGATTTCGTAGGAAACAAGGAATCATACGTTTTAAAGGTAAAAGGTGAAAGCATGATTGAAGCCGGAATATTGAATGGTGATTATGTCATAGTGAATTCACAGAACACCGCCGAAAATGGAGACATAGTGGTTGCACTGATAGACGATGAAGCGACAGTCAAAACCTTTTACAGAGAAAAAGATCATATCAGGCTTCAGCCGCAAAACAGTTTAATGGACCCTATTTTAATAAAAGAGCCATATATTTTAGGTGTTGTCAAGACTGTTGTAAGAAAGTACTAAATAGTAATTTTATACTAAAGAAATATCACCGGCTTATTACGGCGATATTTCTTTTTTCATTTTTTATTAAACTTTTATTTTTTTCTTTATCCCCTCAAACTCAGATAATTTTTCAAGTGAAAGCATTGCTCCCAATTTTGCATGATCGTAAAACAGCCCTCCTTGTATATATGCAATATATGGAAGCCTCATTGGAGCGTCTGCACTTAATTCTACGGATGAGCCGGATACAAATGCACCTGATGCCATTATGACTTGGTCACTGTATCCCGGCATATTCCACGGTATCGGTGATACATGAGCATCAACCGGAGATGCGGACTGGATGGCTTCACATATTTTTACAACCATGTCCATGTTGTTGAATTTTATTGCCTGAATTATGTCACTTCTGTCTTCGTCCAAAGTAGGAGTTATTTCAAATCCCAGTGAACTGAATATTCCTCCGAAAAGCAAAGCTCCTTTCAATGCTTCGGAAACTACATGGGGAGCAAAAAATAATCCTTGCAGCGTATTCCTTGATGTGCCATAGGTAAGTCCGATTTCTCTTCCTACTCCGGGAGCAGTAAGACGGTTTGCAATCCTGTCTATAATTACCCTTCTGCCGGCAATATAGCCTCCTGATAAGGCAATTCCGCCACCGGGGTTTTTTATTAACGAACCTACAGTTACATCAGCTCCTATGTCTGAAGGTTCAATTTCTTCTATGAATTCACCATAACAATTGTCAACCATTATACAAATATTAGGATAAATCTCTCTGATTTTTTCGATAGAATGTTTTATCTTGCCTAAGGTCAATGCAGGTCTGAAACTATACCCTGTTGAACGCTGAATCATTAACAGCTTTGTTTTCATTGTAACTGCTTTTACAGCACTTTCCCAGTCAATATCATTATTATAAAGCGGAATCTCCTTATAAGTAATTCCCGTTTCTTTTAAATTGCAGGGCTCATTGCCTTTTTGCCCCAACACTGTAAGCATTGTATCATATGGTTTCCCTGATATGGAAATCACCTCATCTCCGGAGGTTAAAATCCCGGACAAAGTTAAATACAGTGCATGTGTTCCTGAAGCTATGGAAGGCCTGACCAGTGCATCTTCTGTATGAAATACAGATGCAAATATTTTTTCTGTTTTTTCTCTTCCCGGGTCATCATAACCATAGCCTGTGTTCCAGTAAAAATTTGTATAATCAAGTTTGTTTTCCTGCATTGCGGAAATAACCTTATACTGGTTGTATTCTCTTATTTCTTCTATTTTTTCAAAATAATTTTCCTTAATAGATTTTTCAACTTTCGTTACATATTCAAAAACAGGCTTGCTTATTTTAAACCGTTTACATAATATATTTTCTGTTAACATCCTAACCCTCTGTCACATCATTGCTAAATATCCTTACAGGCCTGGAAGGCAGTATGGACGTTATTGCATGTTTGTAAATCAATTGCTGCCCTTTTTCCGTTTCAACAAAAATTACGTAATTATCAAATCCTGCCACTGTACCTGCTACCTTATGTCCGTTATTTAAAAAAATTATAATAGTAATTTTTTCCTTTCTTACTTTATTTAAAAAAGAATCTTGCAGATTGATACTGTTCATTTCTTCTCCTCCTTATATTTTTGTTTTCAAATAATCATATATGCTGTCAATGGTAGAATTGATTAGATTTGTATCTTCGATACAAAACCATTTTACGTTTTTATCTTTCTTAAACCATGTGTATTGCCGTTTTGCAAACCTTCTTGTGTTTCGTTTCAGCACTTTCACGGAGTCTTCAATGCTCATCCTGCCTTCAAGGTAATCAATTATTTCCTTATAGCCTATTGCCTTCATCGAAATTAAATTCCTGTCATACCCTTTATCAAGCAAATCTTTGACTTCATCTACCAATCCTTCTGAAATCATTTCATTGACCCTTTTATTTATTCGTTCGTAAAGTGTTTTCCTATCCATGAATAATCCTATGAGTATACATTCATACTTGCTTCCAGGTTTTCTTATGTTCGAATTGATCTCTGAAAATTTTTTGCCTGTAATATCATAGACTTCCAATGCACGTATAACTCTTCTTATATTATTTCTGTGAATTTTTTCGGCAGACTCTGGATCAATTTGCTGCAGCTTTTCATAAAGTGCATCTTCACCGTAAGTTTTGCAGTAATTAGCATAATAAGATCTTATTTTTTTGTCAGATTTAACTTTTCCAAAATCCAGGTCATATATAAGGGAATTTACATATAAGCCGCTCCCTCCTACAATAATTGGAACTTTATTATTTAGAAGAATGCTGTCGATAATTTTTTCTGCATCTGATTTATAGTCGGAAACTGAATAATTTTCATTAGGATTTACAATGTCAATCATGTAGTGCGTTATCCCTTGCATTTCGAAATCAGATATTTTGGCTGTTCCGATATTCATGCCTTTGTAAACCTGCATCGAATCAGCCGAAACTATTTCAGAATCAAGCATTTTAGCAAGTTCAACAGATACGTGAGTCTTTCCAACAGCGGTAGGCCCTATAATAACAATTATTTTATTGATCATATTCTGAAGTCCTTTAATAATTTTTGTTTAATTTCAATTTTGTACTCTTTCAAACATTTTTTCGATTTCATATTTTGTCATTTTAATTATAACCGGTCTCCCATGAGGACATGTGTATGGATTTTCAGTTTTATTAAGATCTTTTAACAAAGCTTTTACTTCCTGTGGATGAAGTTTATCACCTGCCTTAACTGATTTTACGCAGGCATTCTTAATTATTTTGGAAAGCTCTAAGTTCAAATTGTTTTTGTCGTTATTTTTTATAGAATCAAGTATAGTAAAAAAAACATCCTTTATATTTGAATTTCTGAATAACACAGGTATATTATTTATAAGTATAGCATTTATACCAAAATTTTCAACGGAAAAGCCCAAATTATCAAATATTTCCAGATTTTCCATAGCAATATGGTAGTCTTTGAAAGACAAATCAATTACTTCAGGCACTAAAAGCTCCTGCCTTATTATATCCTTGTTGTTAAACTGATTCAAGAATCTTTCGTAGTTGATTCTTTCATGAGCCGCATGCTGGTCTACCATGTACATTTCGGTTTTCGCCTGATTTTCACATATAATGTATGTATCCATTAAGATCCCTATGACCGATAATTCCGGTATCTTTCGCTCATAATCTTTGATTTCGATAAATGACTGCTGTTCAGCCTCCTGTTGTACAGATTCACTTTCTTCTTTTGCAGTATTTTTAATTGCTTCATCAAATATATTTTTTGTGTCTTCTGTGTCTTCTGTGTCTTCATTTAGATTAATTTCTGTAAGTCTGATATTGGTGAAATCATCTTGCTTGGCATCCTGAAAAATATCTTCTTCTTGTCCATTTCCGTATTTGTCAAATTTCTCATATATTGATAAAGATGAATTACTGTCTTCTACTTTGTTTGAAGAATAATCGCCTGTATGTGTTAAAGTTTCTTTTTTTACTTCCTTTATTATATTATTGGAATGCAGTGCTGAAAAAATTGCTCTTTTTATTTCATTCAGCGTAAACTCCTCATTTTGAAATCGAATTTCTGTTTTAGCAGGATGAACGTTAACGTCTATCAAGGAAGGGTCTGTTTCTATTTTTAAAAAACATGCAGGGTGTTTGTTTTTTGGCAAAAGTGTATTATATGCGGCATCAATAAAATATCCTATCCGTTTATGCTTAATATATCTTCCATTTACAAAAATAATCTGCTGTTTTCTGTTTCCTCTGTAATAGTTTAAATTAGTTGTAAAACCTGTGATTTTTATATTGCTACCTGTATAATAGACTTTTATGAGTGAATTATACAAGTCCTTTTCAAACAAGCTTGAAATAGTGTTTAAAAAATTATCAGTTTTTGGAGTTCTGAATACAACCTTGCCGTTGTTAATATATTTAAACGAAATATTTTCTTTGCTGAGAGCCAATGAAAGTACTGCTTCACTTATATTGCCGCTTTCAGCATTGTCGCTTTTTAAGAATTTCTTTCTTGCAGGAACATTATAAAAAAGCTTTGTGATGATAATGGTTGTCCCAACAGGACAGCCTATGTCTTCCTTTGATATAACTCTGCTTCCGTCAATGATTATTTTTGTTCCTGAAGAATCAGATGAGGTTCTTGTAATCATTTCCACATGAGCAACAGATGCAATACTTGCCAGAGCCTCTCCTCTGAATCCAAGTGTATGTAGTGAATTCAAATCGTCGGAAGACAGAATTTTACTTGTTTGGTGCCTTTTAAAAGCATTTTCTGTTTCATTTCTTTCGATACCGCTGCCGTTGTCCGTAATACGAATAAAACTTTTACCTCCATTCCTGATTTCAGCAATGATTTCATCAGCCCCGGCATCTATGGAATTTTCAACTAGTTCCTTCACGATCGATTTAGGATTTTCTATAACTTCACCTGCAGCTATTTTATTAATAGTTTCATTATCCAATAAATGTATTTCAGCCATATTATACCTTCTTGCTTTAAATGTGTTTAGCTTTTTCTACCAATTCGTTCAGAAGCGTAAATGCCTTGACAGGAGTTATATTATTGATGTCAATGTTTTTAATATTATCGGCCAATTTTTTATATTCTTTGTTCTGGATTTTTTCCATGGGATCCTCTTGAAACATGGATACTTGAAAATTGTCGTCTATCATATTTTTCTTCTTTTTAGCAAAGGGGTTATTTATATCGCTGTTGTCAAGTTGCTTTAATATTTCCTTTGCCCTCACAACAACCTCCTCAGGCAATCCGGCAAGATTTGCCACTTGTATGCCGTAGCTCCTGTCTACACTTCCTCTTGCTATCTTTCTTAAAAATATTATTTTATCATCATTATCTTTAATTAAAATACGGTAGTTTTTCACGCTTTTCAATTTGCTTTCTAGCTCCGAAAGTTCATGGTAGTGGGTTGCAAAAAGGGTCTTTGCTTTTATTTTTTTAGCAATGTATTCAACCACACTCCAAGCGATACTCAATCCATCATAAGTGCTGGTGCCCCTTCCTATTTCATCAAGAATCAATAAGCTGTTTTCAGTAGCATTGTTTAATATATTTGAAACTTCGCTCATTTCAACCATAAACGTGCTCTGTCCACGGGACAAATCATCAGATGCGCCCACACGAGTGAAAATTTTGTCCAGTATACATATATTGGCACTTTTAGCAGGAACAAAACTTCCTACGTGAGCCATAAGCGCTATTAATGCAACTTGCCTCATATATGTTGATTTACCAGCCATATTAGGTCCTGTAATGATTGACATGCGATGCTCTTTGTTATCGATATACGTATCGTTAGGCACAAAGATTTCATTTCTCATTATTTTTTCAATTACAGGATGCCTTCCGTCCTCAATTTTAATATAACCCTTGTTATTCATTTCGGGCTTTATATAGTTATTTTTTACAGCAGCTACTGCCAGTGAATTCAATGCATCTATGACTGCGATGTTATGGGCGGTATTCTGTATTCTTGCAACTTGTCCTTTGATATGCTGCCTGACCTGGAGGAACAATTCATATTCAAGCTTCATCATCTGATCGTCAGCATTTAATATTTTGGCTTCCATTTCCTTTAATTCAGAAGTCACATATCTTTCGCAGTTGGTAAGTGTTTGTTTCCTTATGTAATAATCGGGAACAAGTCCTAAATATGACTTTGTTACTTCAAGATAATATCCGAATACCTTTGTGTACCCTATTTTTAAATTTTTAATGCCGGTTGTTTTCCTCTCCTTTATTTGAAGTTCCGAAATCCAATTTTTGCCGTTTACTGTTATTTCCTTTATTTTATCAATTTCATCGTTAAAGCCTTCCTTAATGATTCCTCCTTCTGTGACAGAAACAGGAGGTTCATCTACTATTGATTTGTCAATTAAATCATGAATGTCCTCCAAGGTGTCAAAGCTTTCGTAAATATCGGATAACATTTTTGAACTAAGCTGTGAAATTTCTATTTTTAAATCCGGAAGGCTGGACAAGGATTGTTTCAAGGAATTTAAATCTCTTCCGTTGCAGTTTCCATATACAATTCTACTAAGGAGACGTTCAATATCATAAACATTTTTTAAATATTCTCTTATATTATTAGAAATCATTAAATTATTATAAAGCTCTTCCACAGCATCAAGCCTGTTGTTGATTAAGTCTATATTTTTAAGAGGTTCTTCAATCCATTTTTTAAGCTGTCGTCCGCCCATTGCAGTATTTGTGCAGTCCAATACACCGTAAAGTGTCCCTTGTCCTTTTTTACCACGCACTGTCTCTGTAAGCTCAAGGTTTTTTCTTGTGCCAGAGTCTAAATACAGATAATCTCCGGTATTGTAAAAATGTAGTTTTTTTAGATGTTCCGGTGATGTTTTCTGAGTTTCATAAAGGTAATTTATAAGCATCCCAAGTGATATTACCGCATAGTTGTTGTCGGAAATCCCGAAGGAATCCAATGATATCACATTGAAATGCTTTAATATTATAGATTTATATTCATTGAAACTTAGAATTTCAGTACAATTCATTTTTTCATCTATAGAATCATCACCTGTAAGTTTATTTGTAATTATTTCTGAAGGGTTAATTTTAGATATTTCTTCTTTTAACAAATCATATTTTTTGCTGTTGTCTATACCGAAATCACTTAATTGAATATTTTCCGTAACGTACAAATCACCAGTTGAAATATCAGCGTAGCACATTCCGAAACCATTGTCCAAATACGTGCAGCACAGATAATTGTTGCTTTTTTCGTCGAGCATGTCTTGGTCAATTATTGTGCCGGGAGTTATTACTCTTATAACATCACGTTTTACAATACCTTTTGCTTTTGATGGATCTTCCAGCTGTTCGCAGATTGCAACCTTGTATCCGCTTTCTATAAGTTTGGGTATATAACTGTTAACTGCATGGTATGGAACCCCGCACATAGGTGCCCGTTCTTTCTGGCCGCAATCACGGCCAGTAAGGGCAATTTCCAAAATCTTGGAAGCGGTTATGGCATCATCAAAAAACATTTCATAAAAATCACCCAGCCTGTACATAAGTATGCAGTCCCGGTACTGATTTTTAATGCCCATATACTGTTCCATCATAGGCGTATATTTCGCCATTGCAAAACCACCTCCTTTAATTATAAAGCAATTATTCCTAATTGTTCATCATTGCCAAAAATTAATTACATCCTGTACAGCTAATGCTATACTATTTCCCCTTCCATATGGAAGGTCTTTACACCGGTTATTCGTACATTAACAATCTTGCCTATCAACTCTCGTTCCCCTTTAAAATGAACAAGCCTGAAGTGTGATGTTCTTCCTGTCAGATAATTTTTACTGCTTTTACTTACTGACTCTACCAATACAGGATAAACTTTGTTTATACACATGTTGTTCTTTTTTAACATTATAGGGTACAAAACATCAAGCAGTCTGTCAAACCTGTTGTGCTTTATTTCATCAGGCACCTGATCTTCCATTTCAGCAGCTTTTGTGCCTTCTCTTACAGAATAAAGAAATGTAAACGCAGAATCATACTGCGCCTTTTTAACAACATCTATTGTTTCCTGAAAATCCTCCTCCGTCTCTCCAGGAAATCCAACGATTATATCTGTAGTAATTGAAATATCAGGAATTTCTTTCCTTAATTTCTCTACAAGGTTTAAATAGTGTTCCTTAGTATATCTCCTGTTCATTCTTCTTAATATATCGTTGCTTCCCGATTGTATGGGAAGATGAACATGATTGCATACTTTGTCACATTCCTTGATAGCTTTAATAAGTTCATCCGTAAGGTCTTTAGGATGAGAAGTCATAAAACGGATTCTTTCAATGCCGTCTATTTTATCCAATTCATATAAAAGTTCCGCAAATGTAGGCATATTTTCAATTCCGTTTCCATAAGAATTGACGTTTTGGCCCAAGAGTGTAACTTCTTTGCAGCCATCTTCAGCCAGCATCTTTACTTCATTTATTATCTCCTGCGGATTCCTGCTTTTTTCCCTTCCTCTTACATATGGAACTACACAGTACGTGCAGAAGTTATTGCATCCGTAGGTTATGTTAACAAGAGCCTTATATTTAAATTTCCTTATTTTAGGCATATTTTCATAGATTAATTCTGTATTATCAACAATATCAATACTTTTTTTCTTATTGACACATACTCTGTAAATTAAATCAGGAAACTCCTGTATTGTGTTTGTACCAAATATTATATCAACAAAGGAGAACTTTTCTAAAAGTTTTTCTCTAATTTCTTTTTTTTGCATCATACAGCCGCATACTGCAACCAGCATATCCGGCTTGTTCCTTTTTAAGCCCTTGACCTGGCCAAGCTTTCCAAATACTTTAAGTTCTGCGTTTTCTCTTATAAGACATGTGTTGAACACTACCAAATCAGCATTTTTTTCATCATCAGTTTCTTCGTAACCAACTGATGTAAGAATTCCGCATATCTTTTCCGAATCATGTTCATTCATCTGACAGCCATACGTTAAGACATGATATGTTTTTCTTCTTCCATTCATAATAAAATACTGCTCATTGAAGTTTCTCAGTTCAATTGCCATATTACTTGCAAGCCCTATATTTCCAATATCAAAGGTTTTCGTATAATTTTCTTTCATGTTTCTCCATCTTTCTGTTTTATCTTGAATATTATATCATTTAACAATAATTTGTTCAATATAAAAATATGGACAATAGACAAGAGCAAAAGACAAACTGCCCTAAATAATACAACAATATTTAATCAATTAAGTAAATGGCATAAGAAGAAAGTCACTGCTTTTTTCTTATGCCATTTATGTTTTCTTTAGCTTCTTTTGGTATCACATGCAGCTGATGATGAGCATCCTTCACAGCCGCAGCCACAACTGAGGTCGCCTGATTTTTTCTTTTTGATTTTATAAATAACAACTGATATTACAGCAGCTGCTATTACAGCTGTGACAATAAAATCTGTCATTATAAGCTCCTTTCTACTAATCTGTATTTTTCAATAAAACAGCTTCAACATCCTTATAGTCCAATGGATAAAGTTCTAACAACGCTTTATTAATTGCATTTTTCCATAATTCACCTGGAACCTTGCAATAACTTTTATCTTTTAAAACAATTGTGCATTCATAATTAAGGCAGTCTGTATAGTCATGAGAAACTTTATATAAATTTTTTCTGTCAATAACACCTACATCTTCCAAACACCTGAGTGTCCTGTATACAGTTGCAATTCCTACAGAAGGATCTTCCTTGATCGTTTCACAATAGATTTCTTTGCAGGAAGTATACTGATTTTTCAATATAATTTCAATAATTAATTTCCTTTTCTTAGTGATTCTGTAACCATTTTGTCTCAATTCATCAAGAATAGTTTCTTTATTTTTATTTTTTTTCTCAACACATATGCATTTTTCCCATGAACTATCCATAAAATTATCACCACCTGCATAATTTAAATTAAGCTATAAAACTGCCGACCTGGTATATTACAAATGCAACAATGTAAGCTGTAAGCATTTGTATTGCCACTGCTCCACCGGTTCTCCTGAAAGTTTTCAGCTCTCTTCTCATTGCACCTACTGCCGCAAAACATGGCATGCACAGAAGATTAAATACCATATACGAATATGCTGCAATATCTGTCTTAATATCCTGCTTCATAGTATGAAGAGCATTTTCGTCAGCTCCTTCAAACAACACAACCTCTGAATAAATGTCAAAAGCTTCATCAGGATCATATTCACCATTTTCAAAACCAAACTCCTCTAATTCCACAGAATCATATTTTGAAAAATATCCTTCAAGATATTCAGGGGTAACATCATCATCATAAAGCTGTGCAAATGTAACAACAACCATTTCTTTTGCAATCCATCCGGTTACAACTCCCACAGCAGGTTTCCATTCACCAAATCCCAAAGGTTTAAATACCGGCGCAATTGCATTTCCAAAAGACGCAAGAAAACTTTCATCCATTTCCGCCAAATTGCTTCCGTCTTCATTTTCAGCAGCATTAACTCCATTGAAAGAATCAACATTGAAGTTGCTTAAAGACCAAATAAGTATTGTTGATAAAAATATTATTGTCCCGGCTTTAACTGCAAAGCCCTTAACTTTTTCCCATCCGTGAAAAATGACACTTCTAAAAGTAGGGACTCTGTACCTAGGCAGTTCCATTACAAAATTCGATGTCCCTGACTTATAAACAAATTTGTTAAGTAGCAGCGCCACTACAATGGCTACAATAATCCCAAGCATGTAAAGAGAAAATGTTATGAGAGTCTTATTTCCCGTTGCAAAAAACGTTGAAACAAACATTGCAAATATAGGTATCTTGGCTCCGCAAGGCATAAAGGTAGTAACAATTGTAGTTATTGTTCGGTCCTTTTCAGTGTCAAGAGTCCTGGTTGCCATAATGCCGGGAACACCACATCCAAATCCCATCAGTAAGGGAATAAAAGACTTGCCGGAAAGACCAAACTTTCTGAATATTCTATCCATTACAAAAGCTATCCTAGCCATGTATCCGCAGTCTTCAAGAATTGAGATCAGCATATACAGTATCAATATGAGAGGGAGAAATCCTATAACAGCCCCAATGCCTTCAAATATTCCATCTACTACCAGGGAGTAAACCACAGGAGAAGCTCCTGAGATCAATTCACCTACTGTATCGGTCAGAGCCCCCCAAGCAGTTTCGACCACATCTGCCAACCATACTCCCGGACTGGGAAGACCATCTATAAACAGAAAATTTTCACTAAAAGTACATGCAAACAATATATACATAACAACTGCAAATATGGGTAAAGCTAAAATACGATTGGTAAGTATCTTATCTAACTTGTCGGATCTTGTTTCCACATGACCGGTTTTTGATTTAATTACAGTTTTCTTAACCAAACCTGAAATAAATTTATACCTTAAGTCCGCTATTTTTGCCTCAGTATCCCCATCTGCATATTGTTCGGTTTCCGTGATAATTTTTTCGACAGCAATCTTTTGATTTTCAGTCAAAGTATCTATTACCAGCTGGTCATTTTCAACTATTTTAATTGCCTTCCAAAGGTTTTGTGAATCTGAGTATTCTGATATCTCCGCTGATGAGTAGCCACTTTCAGAATGTTCATATTCAAGTATGTCGGCAATAGCATCAATAGCCGAATTAATGTTTTCGTCAAATACCTGCAGGAACTTTGGCGTTTTATAGCTTTCAGCAGCAAAAACAGCAGCATCCATTAATTCGTCAACGCCTCTTGCGTTTCTTGCCACAATGGGCACAACCGGGATTCCTAAAAGTTCGGATAACTTTTTACAGTCAATTTTGTTTCCCGATTTTTCCACTTCGTCCATCATGTTCATAGCAATAACTGCCGGCATTCCTGTTTCTATGATCTGAAGAGCCAAGTATAAATTTCTTTCAATATTGGTTCCGTCTACAATGTCAATTACCACATCAGGCCTGTCATTGACAATGTAATTTCTTGCAATAACTTCCTCTTCAGAATAAGGTGACAAAGAATAAGTACCGGGAAGGTCCATAATATAAATGTTCTTATTCTTTTTATAAATTCCTTCTTTTTTATCCACGGTAACACCTGGCCAGTTTCCAACATGTTGCTTTGCGCCGGTAAGCTCATTAAAAAGTGTTGTCTTTCCGCTGTTTGGATTTCCAGCCAGGGCTATTGTATAATTCATATGATTCCTCCTTGTTAGTTAAAGCTAACCTAATTATTAAATTTATGGCTTTAACTGCTCGGCAAATAACATGCCGATAAAAATTCAATTCATAATTCCAATAAAATCTGTTTTTGATTACCTTACATTTTTACTACATTTTCACTGTAATATTTTCTGCCTCGGTTTTTCTAAGACTTAATTCATATCCTCTTATGTTTACTTCAATTGGGTCACCTAAAGGGGCTACTTTAATTACCTTAATTTTTATTCCGGGAGTAACACCCATATCCATAATTCTTTTTTTCAATGGACCTTTCTGTCCGATGGAAGTTACAATACCCTCCTGTCCCGGATTCAATTCTCTTAAAGTCATAAAATCCTCCATTTTATTTTACAATTATCATTTGGGCTAAGCCTTTGTTAACAGCTATTTTAACACCCTTTACCAACAAAATTAGTCCATCTTGATTTTCGCCTAAAACATGGACTGTTTGGCCCTTTATAAAACCTAAATCTTTTAGTCTGCGTTTCATTTCTTCTTTACCTTTAAAATCACAAATTTCCCTAATCTCTCCAGGTGCTACCATTGCTAATGACATATGCCTTGACTCCTTGTTTGTATTGAGAATGACTATCAATAATCTCTATCGTTAGTATAAGCTAACTTGATTCTTATGTCAATAGGCTAAATGATAATTAATATCATTTAAATAATTTTATTTAAAAATAAATACCCCAAACTTTTAGGGTATTTATTTTTAATTTTATCAAGTTAACTTCTCAAGTTTCATCTTGTCTGAGAATACCTTTTCGGGATAAAGTATGGGCATTTGTTAATTTTATCTTCATAAATATCGGCATCTATTCCAAAAATATTTTTTAGCATTGGCCTTCTAATTATTTTATCAGGTGTTTCATAATCGCATATTTCTCCATGACTCATTACCATAATTTCATCTGAATACCTTGATGCCTGATTTAAATCATGCAGCACCATGACTACTGTTATTCCCAAGTTTTTATTCAGTTCCTTAATCAGTTCAAGGACTTCAAGTTGAAATGATATATCAAGGAATGTTGTAGGCTCATCAAGGAGTAAAACCTTCGGCTTTTGAGCCAATGACATGGCAATCCAGGCTCTCTGGCGCTCACCTCCTGACAGGGTGAAAACAAGTCTTTTTTTCAGTTCTATGAGGCCTGTTTTTTTCAATGCCCAATCTACAATTTCATTATCTTCTCTCAACAACCTCTTTCCAAAACTCAGATGAGGGTATCTGCCGTAAGATACAAGTTCTTCAACAGAAATATCAGATGGAACATTTTTTACCTGTGGCAGTACTGCTAAATTTTTAGCAATTTCCTTAGTGTTGATTCTGTTGATATTTTGATCATCTAAAAAGATATTTCCCTTTGAAGGTTTTATACACCTGCTTATTGCTTTTATAAAGGTGGATTTACCGGAGCCGTTAGGACCTATTACAGTTACAATTTTACCTGAATTTATTTGGAGCGTAATATTTTTCAGAGCTTCTTTATTCCCATATTTAACATTTAAGTTTTCAACTGAAATTTCCATACTAATACTCTCCCTTTCTTCTTAGCAGGTACAGGAAAAATGGTGCTCCCAAAGCAGCCATTATGATTCCCACAGGTATTTCCACGGGTGCAAACATAACACGTGCCAGGGTATCACAAAGGAGTACAGTGGCAGATCCTGTAAATATCGTGGCTGACAGTAAGTATCTGTAATCCGAACCTATAAATAACCTTGTAATGTGAGGAACTATCAGTCCCACAAATCCCAGAAGGCCTGCAACACTCACTGCTGCTCCTGCAAGAAGAGATGAAATAATAATAAATAAAAAACGTGTCCTTTCCACATTTAAACCCAATCCTGTGGCTACCTCATCCCCAAGCATTAAAATATTCAGCCTGTTGGGCACAATCATTACTAAAATAATACCTAACAGTGCATATGGCCATATCATAGTTACATGCTTCCAGTTGACAGCAGAAAGACCTCCAACCATAAATCCGATTACTCCTGACACTTTATCCGGATAGAATGTCATTATGATGTTATTTCCGGCCCCTAAAAGAGATGAAACCGCTACTCCGGCCAAAATCAATCTAGTGGGTGCCGCACCTTCTTTCCATGCCAGAAAGTATATAAATAAGGTTGCCATAAGCGCTCCTGCGAAAGAGCCCAAAGGCGCCAAATAATAGTGACTAGGAAAAAGTATTAAAACAATAAGTGTCATAAGTCCGGCACCGGAAGATACTCCTATAATATTAGGACCTGCCAAAGGATTTCTCATTATACCCTGCAATATGGCTCCGGAAAGAGCCAGGCAAGTACCTACAAGTGATGCCACTATTGTTCTGGGTAATCGCACGTTCCATATTATTTGATAGTTTTCGTTAAATTTCTCTGTAAATAATATATCAATTATTTCTTTAAAGGATATCTTAACCGCTCCATTAGCCAAACTTATTAAAAAACTTAATACCGAGAAGCATATAAATGCGGTCAAAATCAGTCCTTTATTTATTTGTTTATTCTTAGCTTCCAACGTCATAATTATCTCCCGACGGTGAAAATTCGCTACATACAAATTTTCACTGTTATTGATGTTATTGGATACAAATTATTTAAATACTTCAGGGTACAATATTTTTGCAAGTCCCTCATAGGCTTCTGGGTATCTTTGGTTGGGCTTGTACAAGTATAAATCTTTTGGAAGAATTATATATCTGTCTTCTTTTACAGCCGTTAAGCTTGCCCAGGCCGGATTATCTTCAAAATCGCTTTTGAGCTGTTCTTCAATTTTCTCTATATCACTGCCCATTGTCTGTACAAAAATGAAATCGGGATCTTCCTGTATTATTTTTTCCATACTGAATGTTTTTGTATCCGATGTGCTGTCTGCTGCATCAGAAATATTTACGGTATTTAAATCTTTAAGCATTTCTCCAACCATTGTGTCTGAATTTCTTACTGTAAGATTTTTTGCTGTTGCAAATAATATTACTATTTTGTAGTTTTTGTCCATAGGAGCTTTTGCTACTATTCCATCTACTTTTTTTTGAACCTGACTTACATGGCTTTCATATAAATCTTCTCTCTCTGTAATTGCAGTAAAGATCCTCATTGTTTTATAGTAATCTTCAAGTAGGTTATTTTCTAATGAAATAACTTGAATATCACTTTGTTCTAAGGCCGGAATCATTTCCCTTTGAGCACTGTAACTGCCTGCAATAATTACCAGGTCCGGTTTTAAAGATAATATTTTTTCCAGGCTTGGTGATCCAATCTTCCCTACTGTTTCTGCCGACATGGCATTTTCAACAACCTTATCTTCTGATTCATCAACTCTGCCTATGACGGTTCCGCCTGCTTGATCCCAAATTTCAAGTAGAGAATTTTGCAGTACAATAACTCTTTTAGGGTTTTTTGAAATTGTTACCTCTTCACCTCTGGAATCTGTAAACACTACATCTTTTTCATTTATAGTTATTCCGTATTCAGATGGTTGATTTTCGGCCTCTGAATTTTCTTCACCACTCTTTGCTGTTTTGTCATTATTATTGCCGGCGCACCCTGTTAACAATAGAAATACCGCCACACACGTACATAATAAAGTAACTAATTTTATTTTTTTCATACTTCCTCCTATAATTACA
>ENA-UOOI01001625-UOOI01001625.1-fermentation-metagenome-genome-assembly--contig:-NODE-1625-length-22531-cov-15.596636_pt1 | contig 22531 bp, 19 predicted proteins | sample MGYA00245779_ERZ724027 | MGnify/ENA primary metagenome ERZ724027 (study PRJEB28704, sample SAMN03018318) | fermentation metagenome | biome: anthropogenic terrestrial biome; feature: soil...
CCGGGGCGGAAGCTGCGCCGGCGTGAGTTTTCTCCCGATCGCAATTCCAGTTGCGGCGGAGAAGCAAAAAAATCTTCCGCAGCTTTACTGGAAATAACTGTGGAAAGACGAAACGTGCTTCTCCCCCGCCAAAGACGGGGGAGAACAAAAAGTCTTCCGCAGCTTCACGGGAAACAACCGTATGAAAGGAAGGCGATTCCGATGAAACAGCATCGGGCAAAGGGAAAGTTTCTGCTGCCGCTCGCGGCCGCGCTCCTGATCTCCGTCGGCGCGGCGGGGCCGGCCACGGCCTTCGCTTCCGCCGAAAGCGCGGAGTCCAGCGTCACGCTGCCCGCCGTGTCGCTGGCGGAACACTCCAGCTATGTGACGGACGAATACGCGGGCGTGCTCCATCTGGAGGTTTCCGACAGCTCCGCCGTGCGCGCGTCCGCCGACGGGGAAAACCGCGTGGTGGTCACCGCGGTGGGAACCGGAAGCGCAACCGTCACCTACTGGTACAAGCAATCCGCCGCCGCGGGCTGGACCGCCGCCACGCTGCCCGTGACGGTCGCCGGGAGGTCCGATTCCGCCGCCGCGCTCCGCGCCGCGGACGCCGGCGTCGTCTTTCCCTCGGGAGAGGTTTCCCTCGCGCAGGGCGGCACCTTCACCGCGGCGGGGATCCGGGTGAACGGCGTCCCTGCGGACGCCTCTTCCCTGCTGTGGGTCTCTTCCTCCGACGCGGTCGCGGAAGTGGAAAAATCCACCGGAAAGATCACCGGAAAATCGGCCGGCACGGCCGCGGTCTATGCGATCGACCCCGCCACAAGGACCTGCGGATTTGTCTCCGTCACGGTATCCTGACTGACCGCCTGCTCCCCTCTTTTTGCGCCCGGGTGCTCCCCGCATCCGGGCGCTTTTCCGCGTTTCTCCGCCGTTCCGCCGATCAGGCAGAATATCCGCACTCTGAACTGAAAATCAAAAACATCGACAAATTTCTTAGCTTCTTTTTACATATATTAATTTTTGTATAGAATAATGATCAGGAAAAGAATGCTATATTTATAGGGAATTGATTTATAAAGGAGTTGATTGCATGCCAACCGGAACCACGTTTTTCCTGATCGTCTCCATTATCATCGCCCTCATCTCCTTCGCGTTCGCCGAATGGCTCGCCAGCTGGGTCAAGAAACAGCCGGCCTCCAGCGAGCGCATCGAGCGCATCGGCGGGCTGATCCGCGGCGGGGCCTACACCTTTCTGCGGAAAGAATATGAGATCCTGGCGAAATTTGCCGGGATCGTGGCGATCCTGATCCTGCTCTTCCTGCCCGGACCGATCTGGCAGGGACACTGGCTCTCCAATCTCGGGATGGCGGTCGCGTATCTGTGCGGCACCGCTTTCTCGGCGATCGCGGGCTTCCTGGGCATCCGCATCTCCACCGTCGCCAACGTCAAGACGGTGGAGGCAGCGCGCAAGGGGATCAAGCCGTCGTTCATGGCCGGCTTCCGCGGCGGAGCGGTGATGGGCATGGCGGTCGTCGGCGGAACGCTGCTGGGCGTCGCGCTCGTCTGGCTGATCACGGGTGACGCCAACACGCTGCTCGGGTTCAGCTTCGGCGCGAGCTCGCTGGCGCTGTTTGCAAAAGCGGGCGGCGGCATCTTCACGAAGACGGCCGACATCAGCGCGGACCTCGTGGGCAAGGTGGAGCTGGGCATCCCCGAGGACGACCCGAGGAACCCGGCCGTGATCGCGGATAACGTGGGCGACAACGTCGGCGACGTCGCCGGCATGGGCGCGGACCTGTTCGACTCCAACGTGGCCTCCATGGCGGCCGCGCTGGTGCTGGGCGCTTCGCTCGACAAAGCCGCCGGCGGCGGAAAATTCGTCAGCATGGTGTTCTGCTACGCCGCGGCCGGGCTGCTCGCCTCGGTGATCGGCGTGGCGACGGCGCGCATGGGCAGGCGCGGCAACCCCACCCGCGCGCTGAACAGCAGCACCTACGTGACCACCCTCGTTTTTATCGTACTTACGGCCCTGGCGAACCTGGCGTTCGGCTTTGAATGGCGCGTGTGGGGCGCCAGCGTGGTCGGCCTGCTGGTCGGCGTCGTGATCGGCTTCGCCAGCGACTATTTCACGGACGACACCAAGAAGCCGGTCCACAACGTGGCGAAGGCTTCGGAGACCGGGCCGGCATTCACCATCCTCTCCGGCGTCTCCTACGGCTTCCTCAGCGCGCTCCCCTCGATGGTCGGCATCGCGATCTCCGCCCTTGCGGCCTATAAGCTCTGCTACCCGATCGGCGGGCTGGACACGGCCATGTACGGCATCGCCATGTCGGCGGTCGGGATGCTGTCGATCGTGGGCATGATCGTCTCCAACGACGCCTACGGCCCGATCGTGGACAACGCGCGCGGTCTTGCGGAAATGGGCAACCTCGGGGACGACGTCCTCGACACCACCGATGCGCTTGACAGCGCAGGCAACACGGTCAAGGCCGTGACCAAGGGCTTCGCCATCGGCTCCGCGGGCCTGACGGTCATTTCCCTGCTCGGCGCGTTCATCAGCCAGGTCAACACCTCCGCGGCGTCCCTCGGGATTTCCGAGAAGATCACCGGCTTCGACGTGATGAACCCCGTCGTGTTCTTCGGTCTGCTGATCGGCGCCGCGATCCCGGCCATTTTCTCCGCAATGCTGATGCTCGGCGTCGGCCGGAACGCGGAACGGATGGTCTCCGAAATCCACCGTCAGTTCCGCGAGATCGTCGGGCTGAAGGAAGGAAAAGAGAACGTCTCGCCCGAATACGACAAATGCATCACGATCGCGACCACCGGCGCGCTGCGTGAGCTGATCCCGGCCGGCCTCATGACCATCCTGGCCACCATCCTGGTCGGCTTCATCGGCGGCGTGCAGGCCATCGGCGGCTTCCTGTGCGGCAACATCGTGACCGGGCTGCTGCTGGCCCTGTTCATGAGCAACGCCGGCGGCCTGTGGGACAACTCGAAGAAATACGTGGAATCCGGGCACAACGGCGGCAAGGGCTCCGACGCGCACAAAGCCGCCGTCGTGGGCGATACGGTCGGCGATCCGTTCAAGGACACGGCCGGCCCCTCCATCAATACGCAGATCACCGTCGTTTCCCTGATCTCTTCCCTGATGGCCACCATCTTCCTGACCTGCGCGATCTTCCGCTGATTCCTTCGGCGGTTTCTCGACCCCGCTGAAAAGGGCGGGCGAAGCGTACGCCCAGGCCGGTATGAAAACCGGTCCGGGCGTATTTTTTGCCCGAGAAAGCTTAAATTTCCCTGAAAAGCGCCGGCTTGAAAAGGCGGGAAACTTCAAAACGTTTCCCGCCGTTTTCTTATCCATCGTTTTACTCCTTTCTGATATGCCAAATATTGGGTATCACGTATAAGCCCATTATATAGGCATAATGGACTTGTGTAAAGGGGGAAAACGATGATTTCTTATGCTCCGCTTTGGAAAACGATGAAGTCGAAAGACGTTACGACTTATACGCTGCGCTACAAAGGATTTATCGGAGGCGGGACGATACAGCGATTGAAGAAAAACGATACCGTCTCGACCAACACGCTCGATTTGCTTTGCAAGATTCTGGACTGCAAACTGTCCGACGTGGCCGAATACGTCCCCGACTGAATGGCGCGCAAAAAGCCTCCGGGCGGAAAAGCGCCCGGAGGTTCGGTTTGAAGTTCTGTTCCCTATAGACATTTGATGCATAGCTTATAAAATTTCTATCTGAAAAGCGGGACTCCGGCACTCGGTAAACCCGTGAAAGGGAACGGCTTATTTTTGTGAAGAGGAAGCCTGTGAGCTTGGGCGGGCGACGTCCTGCGAAGGATTTTTATAAATCGTGATCTCCACCCTGCGGTTCTTCGCGCGGCCCTCTTCGGTCGAATTGTCCGCGACCGGGGCGTAGTGGGCGTACCCCTGGATCGAAAGCTTCCGGCCGTCCAGACCGTAATCCAGCATGCTGTTCAGCACGGTGACCGCGCGCTGAGTGGAAAGGATCCACGAGATCTGGTCGCTGCGCGTGGAGTTCACCACCACGTCCGCCGTGTGGCCGCTGATCGTGATATGGTCCACCCGGTCGTAGACCTGGGCGATGGCGAGCTCGATCTGCTGGAGGATCGGCTTGCTGGTGGGGAGCATGTCCGCGGTGTTCGGCTGGAACATCACGACGTCCTTCAGATGGATCTGAACATATTCCCCGGATTTCGTGAGGCCGATCTGCTCTTCGAGATGGTTTTTGGAAATATAATCGTTCAGCGAGTTATAAACCTGGTCGAGAGCGTCGATATTGACGATCTTCTGGCCCGCCTTCAGCACCACACCCCCGCCGGCGCCGGCGGCCGCCGTTCCGGTCCCGCCGCCCCCGCCGGAAGCGGCGCTCTCGGAAGAAGAGGCGTTGTTCAGGGCGGTGTGGAACCCCTGCACCAGCTGCTCATACTTTTTCTCGTTGGACGAGGCCATGGAGTACAGCACGATGAACAGCGCCAGCAGCAGCGTGATCATATCGGAATAGGTCAGGAACCATCTTCCGCCGCCCGTGCTTCCGCTTTCCGAAGCCGAACCGGCTTTTGATTTGATTTTCATGAAGCGTTCCCTCCGGTCAGTTCTCAATTCCCGCTTTGTATTTGTCTTCGCATCCCGGGAAAGCATGGTAGTACAGCGAAAGCTTGTTCTCGATATTCCGCGAGCTTTCTCCGCTCGTCAGCATGCACATGCCGTCGATGATCATCTCGCGGAAGATCGTCTGGCGCTTCAGGCAGCCTTTCAGGTGGTTCGCGGCAGGCAGATACAGCAGATTCGCGAAGACGACGCCGTAGAGGGTGGCGATGAACGCGAGCGCGATGGACTGCGTGAGGTGCTCGGCGTCCGTGATGTTGGCGAGCACCTGCACCAGGCCCATCACCGTGCCGATGATGCCCAGGGTCGGGGAAAAGCCGCCCGCCCCTTCGAACACGTCGATCTCCATCTGCCGGCTGAGCGTGTAGGAGCGGATATCGGCCTCCATCGTTTCCTGCATGCTGTCCACGTTCTTCGTATCCGTCGCGAGAATCATCCCCTCCTTCAGCAGAAGGTAATTGCTGTCCGCCAGATCGGAATCCGAAAGAAGGGTCTGCAGCTTCAGCAGACCCTCCGAGCGGCACAGATCCGCCATCGAGCAGATTTTACGGATCAGCTTTTCCGGATCCGGCTGGCTTTTTTTCGAGTAGCTCGCCAGCAGCGAGCGGAATGCCCTCGCCGTGTCCGGCAGGCCGTAGGAAATGACCACCGCGCCCATTGTTCCGCCGAAAACGATGATGAACGGGCTGAGCAGGACCAGCGAGGCCACCTGCCCGCCGTCCAGCATATACCCGCCGATCAAAGCGCCAAACGCAAGCAGCAGCCCCAACAAGGTTGAAATGTCCATTCTGAATTTCCTTTCATAACTTTGATGTGAGAAAGCGATGCTGTGTGCCGATTGTCCAGCAGGAAAGATGTCAGAATTTAGAAAATTTTGTCTCTTAAATTGTACCACAAATTAGCGATCTGTCAATCGAGCGGAGTATTTTTTTCTGCAATAAATGTAGTGCAGGGCACGGCGGTTTTCCGCTTGGGGCCTTCGATGCCGGATGGAGAATCGATAAGTAACCGTTTGAAAACACGCGCTTCCCGCGGGTTGGAAGCCCGCGTTTCCGCCGCAAGTCTGATATGGATTTTCGATGCATGACTACGAAGGACCTTCCCCAGCGAAAAGCGCCTCCCCTCCGCCGTTTCCATCGGCGGAGGGGAGGCGCGGTATTATCGGGAAACAGAATCAGGCGGTCGGAAGATCCTCGTATTGCTTTCGCAGCCAGCCGGCCAGCTCGCCGGCCCCCTGCGCCGGGGCGCCCTTCTTCAGGCTGACCTCGAACACCGGCGCCTGCGAGAGGACCCGCAGACCTTTGAGGAAGTTCTGCCGGTCGAATCCGACGGCCTGCGCGAGATCGCATTTCGTCAGCGCCACGGCGTCGACGTAGCTGAACATCGGCACATATTTGAACGGCTTGTCGTCGCCCTCCGGCACGCTGGCGGCGAGCAGGCGCACCGACTCACCCAGGTCGAACTCGGCCGGGCAGATCAGGTTGCCGACGTTTTCGATAAAGACGACCGCGTCCCTCAGGTCGATCCTGTCCGCCCCCTGGCGGATCACATTCGCGTCGAGATGGCACTCGCCACCGGTGTTGATCTGCGAGGAGCGGATACCCTCGCCCTCCAGATGGTCGGCGTCGATCGACGACGCGATATCGCCCTCGATCACGCCCACGCGGATGCCGTTCAGCTCCTTCGCGACGGCCGAAATCAGCGTGGTTTTCCCGGAGCCGGGACCCCCCATCAGATTGACGGCCAGGATATGCCGCCGCCTGAAATACTCCCGGTTCTCCGCGGCGAGCTGATCGTTCGCCTGCAGCAGTTCCTTCATCAGGATGACTTCCATCCGATTCACCTTTTCCTTTCAGCAGCCTTCGTACGACCGGATATAAAACTCGCGCCCGGTGCCTTTGACCAGGACCGCGTCTCCCCCGCAGACCGGGCAGCGGAAGCTCTTTTCGTGCGGAAATTCTTTTCCGCATTCCCGGCAGCGGAGCAAGGCGGGTCGGTGCTCAAACGTCAGCTTCGCGCCGGCGCACACCCCGTCTTTCGCGGCGATGTCGAAATACATCTGCACGCATTCGTCCAGATAGGAGGAAAGCTCGCCGATCACCAGGTCGATGCGGGTGATCCGCCGGAAGCCCCTTTTCTCCGCCTCTTCCCCCATCACGCGCAGAAGATCGAGGACAACGGGAAGCTCGTGCATCGCGCGTCAGTCTTTCCGGGCCGCGGGGACCGGCTTTTTGACGACCGGCTCCAGATAAATCTTGTGGTCCACCAGCTCCATCCGCTTGATCCGGGCGGAGACCGTCTTGCGCTCCCCGTAGATATTTTCAAGATAGAGGGTCCCGTCGTCGCCCGGGACGACCTTATCCACGGCATCCAGAAGAAGCTCCGGCTGCCCGCCGCCGTTCCACCAGTACACGTTCGCCTCGCACATCACGATTCTCCTTTCATCATTTCGCCGATCAGGCCGACGAGGTACTCCACATAATGCGGCAGGGGCTCGCCCTTCACGCCCACGATTCGGATGCGGCACCGGTTCAGAGGAATCAGCAGCTTCTCGGCGGGGCTGTCCGCGACGGCGGCCGCCATGCGCGGCGTCAGCTCGCCCAACATCGAATCCGCCGCGAGGATCGCCACGCTCCCCGCGATCACGTCGGCCCGCGGCGCGTTGAAGACGACGGCGTTCTCGCCCGTGGCCCCCTCGTTCGCCCCGGCCTTCAGCATGGCCGCCGTCGCCAGAGCGTTCGTGCCCAGCGCGACGATCTCGAGGTCGTTGCCGAGCCTTTCGCGCAGCTGCAGGATGATGGTCTTCCCGATTCCGCCGCCCTGCCCGTCGATCACGGCAATCCGCACGTTCCCACCGCCTGTCGTTTTTTTTACAAGCAAACCGAGGATACCGTCGCCGCAGGGGCGATTCCAACGGCAAAAATCCCGCCGTTTTCCAAAAAAGCCCCCCAAAAGGGCAAAGCGCACCCTTCCTGGGCTGCAAAATTTCTTTCCGCAAAAGCACGGCGGCCGGACCGGTTTTTCGATCGGCCGCGGAGCCTTCCTGACTCCTTTTTAATTGTTATTATTTTATCATGATTTTTGAAGGCCGTCAATCCTACAGCATTTCCAGTTAATTATGTAAGTGGGTTTGTGTTTCCCACCGCTGAAGGCGGTGGGAAACACATCATCTTTCGCAAATTGAAATGGAATTGCTGTAATAAAATCGCGGATCCGGGAAAAAGCAATTCTTCCGGCGCGGAAACTCCCACCTTATGCAATATGAGGCACGGTTGGACGCAACTTCCGAAAAGGGCCGGTTTCTGCCAGCGAATGCCAGAAAAAAAGAGAACTGACAACATAAACGCCCGCCGCCGTGGCAGAGTAATAGTGCGGTGCATGGGAGGTGAAATTTTGAAAAAATTCATGAAATTCCTAACCGCATCCGTCGCTGCCGCGGGATTGCTGTTCGCAGCGGTACTGGGCACGGCTGATTATTTTACCCCGGACTCCTACACCGTGGAGGAAGGCGGCAGCCTGAGCTGGTTTTCTGGCGCGCTCTCCATCGTGCGGCAGGGCGGCGCAGAGATCTCCGCCAGCGCCGGCGCTCCGCAATACCCCAGAAGTTACGACGCGCAGCTGATGCTTTATGACAAGGTCCCCCTCAAGACGGTTCAGATCAATGTGGTGGACCAGACCTGCGTGGTGCTGTGCGGCATGCCGTTCGGCATCCGGATGTTTACGGACGGCGTCGTCGTCGTGGGGCTTGCGGATATCAAAACCGGCACCGGCAGCGTCAACCCGGCTCTGGAGGCCGGGCTGAAGGTCGGCGACGTGATCACCGCAATCGACGGGAAATCCGTCGACAAAAACACCGACGTCCAGCAGGCGGTGGAACACTGCAGCGGGGCGGCGATGAAGTTCACCGTCAGGAGGGACGGGACCAGTTTTACCGTCCCCGTCCATCCGGCCCGGTCGGAAGCCGACGGCCTGTATAAAGCGGGCCTCTGGGTACGCGACAGCACCGCAGGTATCGGCACACTCACCTATTATGATCCCACCACAAACTGTTTTGCCGGCCTCGGGCACGGCATCTGCGACTCCGACACCGGCCAGCTCATGCCTCTGCTGAGCGGCGACATCGTCCCCGTGACCATCAACGGCATCACCAAAGGCCGCAAAGGGGCGCCCGGCGAACTGCGCGGATATTTTTCCGACGAGACGGCCATCGGCACCCTTTCCGCAAACGTCCCCTCGGGCATTTTCGGCGAGCTTGCCCGGCCCGCGCAGGGACCGGTCCTCAAAGCGGCCATGAAGCAAGAAATCAAACCCGGCGCCGTGAAAATTCTGACCACCCTTCACGGCGGCAAACCGCAGTACTATGACGCCGAGATCGAAAAGATCGACTACCGCGACAGCGTCCAAAGCAAAAACATGGTCCTGCGCATCACCGATGAGGACCTTCTGGCCCAAACCGGCGGCATCGTGCAGGGCATGAGCGGCAGCCCCATCGTCCAGAACGGCAAGCTGGTCGGCGCCGTCACCCATGTGTTCGTGAACGACCCCACGTGCGGATACGGCATTTTCGCAGAAAACATGCTGGAAGAATCCCGCGCGCTGGGCGCTTCTGCAAAGCGAAAAGCTTCCTGAATTTCCATCCGCCAGTATTTTCCCCTAAAATCAAAAAAATATCTTCCCAATCTATTGCCAAATTTTCCAATATATGGTATGATATCGATATAATAAATCAATTAGGGGGATACAAAGATGGAAAAACGCATTAAACTGCTGATTGCAAACGACAGTGCGGAGTTTCGCAACGAGTACGGTCGAGTTTTTGAAAATTCCGGGCTGGAAGTTTCGTATGTGGCAAAAGACGGCGTTTCGCTGCTCGATGCGCTCGGCTCCTCTCAGCCGGATGTCGTGCTGGCCAACCTGTTCATGCCCCGGCTGGACGGCATCGGCGTGATGAAGGCGTTTCGGGCGAAGATGCCGGGCTTCCGCCCGCTGTTCATCATTGTTTCCAATTTTACAAGCCCCACGCTGGAGCGCGAGGTCATGATGTCCGGCGCCGCTTATTTTGCGGTGGCTCCGTTCAACGCGGCGGATCTGGCCGACCGGATTCTGCAGCTGTGCTCGATGAACGGGATGAAAGTCCCGGCGCCCGCGCAGCCGCTGCCGGAGCCGGAGCCTTCGCTGGAGATCCAGGTGACGGAGATTCTGCACCAGATCGGCGTTCCCGCCCACATCAAAGGCTACCATTATCTGCGCGATTCCATCATTATGGCCATCGAGACCCCTGACATTATCAACGCGGTGACCAAGCAGCTGTATCCCAATGTCGCAAAAAAATACAACACGACCGCTTCGCGCGTGGAGCGCGCCATCCGCCATGCGATCGAGGTCGCATGGGACCGCGGGGACGTGGATATCCTCAATTCCTATTTCGGCTACACGATCCACAATACCCGAGGGAAACCGACCAATTCCGAATTTATCGCGATGATCAGCGACCGGCTCAGGCTCCACATGAAAACCGCGTAAACTATTTTGTTCCTGCCGATGAATTTCCAAGGATAGCCCCCATAAACTTCTTTGCTTGATTGGCTGTGCATTTTATTTGCCAATAAGGCAAAGGAGTGTTTTTATATGCCAATCGATTGTGAAATCGACGGCTTTGGCGCCCGCTGAAAATCGGAGCTTTGCATGCTAAAGCTTTACATCGGGTTCCATCCTCACGGCCGGAAATTCATTTCTGCGCTCATCGGCAGTCATCATTTCCCATAAGCAAAAAAAATCACTGCTCTTTCGGAAAAGCAGCTTCCGGAACAGCGATTCTTTCGTATAGATTGAAACCGGATACCCAAGGGACGATTCTCCGCCGGATTCTCCCTTCGTCACACGGATCCAAAAGGAAGAAACGGCGGTAAAATCCCGTGCCCCCTTATCGCCGCAATAGGCCCGCAGGACCGGCCGCCCGCCGTTCACAGTCCCCCGTCCCCATTGCTTTCCCGGCGTTTACAGCAATTCCATTTCAATTTGCGAATGATGATATGTTTTCCCTCCGCCGAAGGCGGGGGGAAAACACAAACCCACTTGCATAATCAACTGGAAATGCTGTAAGGCCTTTTCCGCGGCCTTATTTTGTAAGCCGGATCATGTTCCAGCTGTGCTTGCCGAGAACCGCCGTGAGCGTCCCGTTTTCCAGCTTCGACACGCCGTTTTTCCGGGGTGCGACCCGATCCGGGTCGGATTCCGTATCGACCGCCTTCCCATCGTCGTTCGTCAGGACGACATGCTCCGCGATGCGGTAGCCTTCCAACTGGCGGAGGTCACAGGTCAGCTCCATATCCTCCCGCAGGTCTTTATTTACGGCAAACAGCGTGACGGCATCCTTTTTTTCATCCCAGACCGCGGCGGAATCGAGGAAAGGCACTTTTCCGCACCGTTTTGATTCATAGACGGGGCCGTCCGCGACCGTCTCCAGCACCTTGCCGCGCCCGTAGCGAGAAGTATAGTAGAACGGATAGTAAATGGTCTGTTTCCACGCGCCGGTATCGGAGGTCATGATGGGCGCAATCACATTGACTAATTGTGCCAGACAGGCGACCTTGACGCGGTCGCAGTGGCGCAGGAGCGTGATCAGGATGCTCCCGACCAGCAGAGCGTCCTCAAAGTTGTAAACATCCTCAAGGAGGTGTGGTGCCTTGGTCCATTTTTTCAGCTTCCCGTCAGCCTCATTGGAATGGTACCACACGTTCCATTCGTCGAAGGAAATGTTGATCCGCTTTTTTGAATGCCTTTTGCTCTGGACAGAATCGCAGATCGATACGACGGAATTGATAAAACGGTCTATGACGTTGTTGGAGGCGAGGAATTCCGCCGTGTCCCCCTCGCGGTTCCCGAAATACTGGTGGAGGGACAGGTAATCGATCTGGTCGTACGCTTCGTCCAGGACGGTTTCTTCCCAGCTCCCGAAGGTCGGCATACCGTATGAGGAACTTCCGCAGGCGACGCATTCGACGGACGGATCCAGCATCTTCATGAGGCGCCCGGTTTCCGCCACGGTGCGCCCGTATTCCGCCGCCGTTTTATGGCCCATTTGCCAGGGGCCGTCCATTTCGTTCCCGAGGCACCAGAGTTTGATGTGATGAGGCTCCCGATAGCCGTTGGAGATTCTGAGGTCGCTGTAATAAGTCCCGGATGGAAAATTGCAGTACTCCAAAAGGTTCTTCGCGTCCTCGGGGCCCCTCGTGCCCAGGTTGACGGCCATCATCACTTCGGACCCGACGGACTTTGCCCATTCTGCAAACTCGTCGGTCCCTACGGAGTTGTCTTCCAAGGAGCTCCAGGCAAGGTCCGCCCGCACAGGGCGGGAAGCCTTCGGCCCCACGCCGTCCTCCCAGCGGTAGCCGGAGACGAAGTTTCCGCCGGGGTACCGGATCACGGGGACGCGGAGATTCCGGACAAGCTCCGCCGTATCCTTCCGGAACCCGTTTTCATCCGCAAAGGGGCTTCCCGGCTGGTAAATTCCTCCGTACACGGCTCGCCCTCCGTGCTCGATAAAAGAACCGAAAATGCGTTTGTCGACTTCTCCGACCTTAAAATATTTGTCAAGATGCAGCACTGCTTTTTTCATGACAAAAATCCTCCCCGCTTCATAGTCATAATACCGTTATCATAGCATAGTTTCTATCGGAAAAGCAGTCATCTTTTTCCGATATTCTTGACATTTTTTCCGGAAGTCAAAGGTTCAAAAAGGAGGGGGGCGATCCGCGCCTCTCCCGGTCACCGGCCTCTGGGAAAATATTTGCAGGGGGCGCATCCGAACCGCCTTTTGAACTGCCTGGTGAAATGGCTTGCGTTAAAGAAGCCGCACAACTCCGCCACCCGCTGGATCTGCAGCGCCTCGTTTGTCAGGAGATTTTTCGCCCGCTCCATGCGCGCGTTCAGGAGATCCGCTTTCGGCGGAATTCCGAAAAAATGTTCGTAATAAAAATAGAACTGGCTTTTTCCCATATGAACCAGCCGGCACATCGAAGCGGTGTCCCACGCTTTTTCGCACTGGGTCAGCAGCGTGAGCCTTGCGATCTGGAATTGCCGGTAAAGGTCCGCTTCCGCGCCCTCCAGGGCACAGCCGCTGGAAAGGTGGCGGGAAATCAGCACGAACATCTGCCGGAGCAGCGCGTCCATCATGAGATCCGCGTGCGCCTTCCTGGTAAGGCATTCCTCCCGGAGTTTCCCGAAAATCGGCTCGAACATGCCCGGACGCGCCGGATAAAATACCCGGTTGAGCGGGATATCCATGCTTTCCAGCTTCTTCCGGTCGGCTTCGTCGGCCTGGAAATGGACGTAGCTGTTTTCAAACTCCTTCACCGCGCTGTAGTCCTGGCCGCATTCCGGGGTGTACAGCAGGCAAGCGTCCGGTTCCGCGACGCTGAGCTTCCCGTTCAAACGGACCTTCATCGGCTTCAAAAAGTGGAGGAACAAGTACGACCCGCCCCCATGCGGACGGTAAATTCTGTCATAATCCGGGTTGCGGCGGTCGTAATCGCAGTATAAAATCCGAAGCATGGCCTTTTCAGTTCCTTTTATCATTTTCCCTCGCGGCGGGAAGCGAAATCCTTTTATAATGCCCAGTGTACCGCCGGCGGACAAAATGTCAAGAATGCCGGAGAAATTTTTCGCTTTCCTCCGCACCCCTCTCCCGCAGTCTTCAGAGTGTTAAGGCATGCGGGACGTCTGAAAGCACATTTATTCCGCGTCAAAAAAGAGTAGTTTCCAAAAAAGCTGAAAACGGAACGACTTCAGGCGCCGGCTGAATGCCGGCGCCTTGCTTTCCCGTGCCTTTCAGTGGGTCCCGCCTCAAACTTTTCAACAAAAATGTTTCTGAAAGTCACTTCTCAGCACTGAGAAGGGGCTGTCACAAAACTTTCGTTTTGCAACAGCCCCTTCTCGTTTTTTTCTACTTAAAGATCAGGTTCAGCAGGAGCAGAAGCGTCACACCCGGTATCCCGGCCACGCCGGAGACGCCGATCGACAAAGGGCTGAGGGGCAGCGACACGCCCGTGAAGCCCCCGGTCAGGTCCACGACCGCCAGCGCGCAGAAACCGACCAAGATCCCGCCGACCGCGTGGCGGACGGGCCGTTTGGATTTCATGGCGACCTGGATCAAAACCAGCAGCAGAAAAACGCCGACGAGGCACAGCGCAACGGTCCATTCCTGCAAGGCGGCATTCCACCATTCCTTAAATTTGAAAAGCGGCGCAGTTCAGGTCGTACTTCTTCGCAAGGCCAAGAAGGTAGCGGTAGCGGGCCCTCAGCTCCTCCCGCTGGTAGATGCAGGCGTCGATGAGGTCGCTGTCGCACTCCTGCTCGAACCAGCGTTCGTTGTAGGCGAGCCGGCGGGATACGTCCCTGATTTCTGAAAGCAGTTCCTGTTTCTCAACCTCCGTCTTTTCGACTTTGCAGTCATTTCGCAAGAAAAGCCTCAGCACAGACTCCATACTAACAATTCCGCCTTCCGGTGTATATTTATGTTAGTAGGATGGTCATATATTCCAGGAAATATACGGAACCGGCCAAATTATCCCTCGGCGCCGCCCTCGTAGCAGAAATCGATCCGCCCGCTCGCCACGTCCGCCGAGACGGCGCGGACGCGCAGCGTATTTCCGATGGTCAGCCTGTTTCCGGTCTTGGAATCCACCTGCGAGAGGACGCCGTCAAACTGGTAATCGGCGCCAGGGAAAGTCTCCATCGGGACGAAACCTTCCACGGTGTTTTCCAGCTCCACAAACACGCCGTGCTGGGTCACGCCGCTGATCACGCCCTCGTAGGATTCGCCGATATGGTGGGTCATATACTCCGCCATATAGCAGTCTTCCGCGCTGCGCTCGGCACTCATGGCGCGCACCTCCGCGTCGGACGACATCTTCGCCGCCTCGACCGCGAAGGGAGCATACCGCTCGGCCAGCTTTGACACGTCCTTCACCCCGACGGCCGCGGAGAGGATGCGGTGGATGGCCGTATCCGGATAGCGCCGGATCGGCGAAGTGAAGTGGCAGTAATCCGCCAGCGCAAGGCCGAAGTGGCCCACGGGATTCACATCGTAGCGGGCCTTCGCCATGGTGCGCAGCAGCTGGTGGGAGATGACCTTCTGCGCGGGGGTTCCGGTCGCCTGGCTGAGGATGTCGGCAAAATCGGCCGGCTGGACCCCCTCCCTGCCCTTGAGCGGCTTGGAATCGAGGCCCACCGCGTCGACCAGCTGGATCAGCGTCTTCACGCGGTCGGGGTTCGGCTGCTCGTGGATGCGGTAGACGAACGGCAGGCCGGCGCTCTTGGCCAGCTTTGCCGCCGCCTGGTTGGCGGTGATCATCAGGTACTCGATCATCTGCTCGGCCTCGCCGCTCCTGTGCGGATGCACGTCGATGCAGACGCCGTCTTCGTCGAGCGTGAACTCCGGCTCGGTGCTCTCCAGCTCGACGACGCCGGCTTTCCGGAACTGCGTCTTCAGGATCCCGGCGAGCTCCCTCGCAGCGTCGAGCGACGAGAGGACCGGCGCGTATTTTTCCCTGAGGGCGGCGTCGGCCGTGCCGTCGAACAGGCTGTTGACCTCGGAATAGACCCCGCGCACCTTGGAGCGGATCACGGTCTTGCGAAACTGGTACGAGAGGATGTTTCCCTCCCGGTCGAGATCCACCAGGGCAGAGAACGTCAGTTTGTCCTGTCCCGCGTTCAGCGAGCAGGCGCCGTTGGAAAGCGCCTCCGGCAGCATCGGCACCACGCGGTCCGCAAAATAGACGGAGGTGCCGCGGCTGCGCGCCTCAAGGTCCAGCGGCCCTCCCTCGCGGATATAATGGGAGACGTCCGCAATATGCACGCCGAGGCGGTACCCGTTCTCCGTCCGGCTGACGGAGACCGCGTCGTCCAGGTCCTTCGCGCCCGCGCCGTCGATTGTGCAGATGGGAAGGTCACGCAGGTCCAGCCGGCCCTGCAGGTCGGCGTCCGTGACCGGGCGGGACGCGGCGGCCTCCGCCTCTTCCAGAGCTTCCGGCGAAAAACCGGGACGGATCCCGTTCTGGTCCAGGATAGCGTCGGCGCAGATCTTCGCGCTGCCGGCCCGGCCGTAAATCTTGACGATCTCCGCCTCCAGCTCCGAGGAATGGGGCCTGCGGCGGATCTTGGCCTGGACCTTGTCGCCCTCTTTGGCCTGCAGCTCACCCTTTTTCGCCACGGGGATCGCGAAGCGGACGGCGATGTCCGCATCCAGCAGCAGAACGCCATTTTCCGTCTTCAGCGTGCCCGTGGTCAGCCGGTTCGACTTTTCGGTGACGAGGTCGACCTCCGCGCTTTTTCCCCGCGGGCTCTCCTGGACATGGCCCAGCTGCACCCGGTCGCCGATAAACGCGTTCCTGAGCTTGTCGGCGTGGATGAACAGGTCATCGCCCCCGTCCTCCGGGCGGGCAAAGGCAAACCCGCGCGAATAGGAAATGATGGTGGCTTCCAGCGAACCGTTTTTCTGCGGCAGATGGACGCGCTTCTTTTTGCTGACGGTGACTTTTCCGTCCTGCTCCAGCCGGTCGAGCGACTGGAAAAACGCTTTCTTCTCCGAGCGCCGGACCTTCAGCTCTTTGAGCAGGTCCCGGATATGCAGGCTCTGCGGCGAGCCCTCAAGGCATTTTAGGATCTCTCCCTGAAACTCTTTCAATGGCTTCCTCCAAAATTCGATGTATTTTGTTCGATACAAGAAGCGCCCCGCTTTTCAGCGGGGCGCGAAAAGTGCGTTTCTACTTCAAAAAGAAGAACATATAAGCGTTGATGAGGATGACGAGCACGAAAAAGCCCACCGCTATGAATTTCGTCCACCGGGCCAGGAAAGCGTCGACGGACCGCGCCTGGTTTTTCGCCAGGAACGTATCCGCCCCGCCCGTGACAACCCCCACGTTCTGCTCGTGCCCTTCCTGAAGCAGCACGATGATCGTCATGGCGACGGAAAAGATCATTAAAATAATTCCGAAAATGATTTCACCCGCTGACACAGAAACCCCTCCAAATAAGCGGCACAAAATAAGGCTGTTGTAAGCATACCACAGAATTCTGTTTTTTGCAAGGCTTTTCTGAAATCCCGGGACGCACTGACCGAATATCCGCGCAAAACGCGGAAAAGATAAAGGACGGATAGAAAAGCGTACGCGTTTGCCGCTTATCCTGTCCCGCCGGGGAAAAGCCGATGGCTTTTCCCCGGCGTTTTGCGGTTTTACGGCTGCTTCAGCGTGAGCTGATCGCCCTCCGTCTCCTCCGGCGAGGGAAGCGCGCCCGAAGCGGGGATCTTTCTGCGGTACCGCTCCGGCTTTTTTAACATCCCCTCTTCATACGGCACCGCACCCGTCAGGCGCGCGTTCCGGCGCAGCGTCATCACGGCCACGCCCTGGGCGCTGCGCGTCGCCTTCGCCGGGATCGCGCCGGTGTGGACCAGCAGCATCCGCCCCGCGGAGGATGTGAGCAGGTACTCGCAGTCCCGGGAGAGCTGGCCGGCGGCGACGAGCGGGGATTTGCCCCCGTAGGCCCCAACCAGCCTGCGGCGGTTCGTCTTCGTGCGGTAAGCCGCAAGGTCCACCTTGGCGGCCTTGCCGTTTTCAAAAAAGAACAGCAGATAGCCTTGATAATCGGTCGTGACTGCCATGAAGACGGCGTTCTCCCCCTCCTCCATGCCGAGCCTGGCCGGGAGATACTCCCCCAGCACGCTGGCCTTTGCGTCGGGGAAATCGGCCGCCCTCGCCTTGTACACCGTGCAGCGGTCCGTGAAGAACAGCAGCTCGGCGGAGTTGACGCTCTCCTCCTGACGGACGACGGCGTCGCCCTCCTTGAGCTTCTGCTCGCCGCTCATGCGCAGCGACTGGGGCGTGATCTTCTTGAAATAACCGTCCCGGGTGAAAAACAGGTTGACGGGATAATCTGGGATTTCCTCCTCGGGCGGCTCCTTCCGCTCGTCCTCGTAGAGCAGCGCCGAGCGGCGCGGCTTGCCGTAGGTGCGGGCGACCTCGTCCAGCTCGGAAAGGATGATCCCGCGGATCTCCGCGTCGCTGCCGAGAACCTTCTCGAGGCCGCCGATCGCCCGCTCGATCTGCCCGGTCTCCTGCGTGCGCCGGAGGATATACTCGCGGTTCAGGTGGCGCAGCTTGATCTCCGCGACATATTCGGCCTGCGCGCGGTCGATGCCGAAGCCGATCATCAGGTTGGGGACGACCTCGGCCTCCTCCTCGGTGCGGCGGATCACGGCGACGGCCTTGTCGATATCCAGCAGAATCGCCCGCAGCCCCTGCAGCAGGTGGAGCTTTTCCCGCAGGTTTTTGAGGTCGAAGGCGGTGCGGCGGCGCACGCAGCCCATGCGGAACGAGGTCCATTCGCGCAGCAGTTCCCGCACGCCCATCACGCGGGGCGCGCCGCCGACCAGCACGTTGAAGTTGCAGGCGAAGCTGTCCTCGAGCGGCGTCATGCGGAACAGGCGCTGCATCAGGCGTTCGGGGTCGGCCCCGCGCTTGAGGTCGATGGTGATCTTGAGCCCGGCGAGGCCCGTTTCGTCGCGGACGTCGGAGATTTCTCGGATCTTTCCCTGACGGACCAGTTCGACGATCTTCTCGACGATGGCTTCGATGGTCGTGGTCGGCGGGATCTGGGTGACGTCGATGCAGTTGGCTGCGCGGTCGTAGGAATAGCGCGCGCGCACCCGCACGGAACCGCGGCCGGTGCGGCAGATTTTCTCGAATTCCGCCCGGTTGTAGAGGATCTGCCCGCCGCCCGGGAAATCCGGGGCGGGCAGCGTGGAAAGGATGTCGTGCTCCGGGTCCCGGATGCAGGCCGCGGCGGTCCGGCAGACCTCCGCCAGGTTGAACGGGCAGATGGAGCTCGCCATGCCCACGGCGATGCCGGTGTTCGCGTTGACCAGGACGGCCGGGAAAGTGGTCGGGAACAGCGTCGGCTCTTGGGTGGTGCTGTCGTAATTGTCGACGAAATCGACGGTGTCCTTGCCGATGTCGCGGAACAGTTCCCGGCAGATCGGGTCCAGGCGGGCCTCGGTGTAGCGCGAGGCGGCGCAGGCCATGTCCCGCGAATAGAATTTTCCGAAGTTGCCCTTGGAATCCACGTACGGGTGCAGCAGCGCCTCGTACCCGCGGCTCAGGCGGACCATGGTGTCGTAGATGGCCGCCTCGCCGTGCGGGTTGAGCTTCATGGTCTGGCCCACGATGTTGGAGCTTTTGGTGCGCGCCCCGCCCAGCAGGCCCATTTGGTACATGGTGTAAAGCAGTTTGCGGTGCGAGGGCTTGAAGCCGTCAATCTCGGGGATGGCGCGCGAAAGGATCACGCTCACGGCGTAGGGCATATAGTTGGTCTCGAGCGTGTCGGTGATCGGCTGCTCCACGACGGCGCCCGCGCCCTTGATCACGCCGTGCGCCTGCGGCGCGCGGGCGGGCCGTCCTCCGGATTTCTTTCTCATTCTTTTCAGTCCCTAAACTTGATGATGCGGCGCGGAGCCGCTCAGCTCAGATCGGCCAGCTCCATGTAATTCCGGCCGTTCTCCGCGATGAATTCCTTGCGGCCGGCGAGGTTATCGCCCAACAGCAGGTCGAACACGCGGGCCGTCCGCTCCGCCTGGGCGGGCATTACGCGCACAAGCCGGCGCGAGGCCGGGTTCATGGTGGTCAGGTTCATCATGTCCGGTTCGTTTTCCCCCAGCCCCTTCGACCGCTGGATGGTGTACTTCCGGTCCTTCAGGCGGCCGAGGAACTCGTCCTTCTCTTTTTCCGTATAAGCGAAATAGGTGTCGTCGCCCGACCGGATCTCAAACAGCGGGGATTCCGCGATGAAGACTCTGCCGGCCTCGATCAGCGCCGGGGTCAGGCGGTAGAGCATGGTCAGCAGCAGCGTGCGGATCTGGTATCCGTCGACGTCGGCGTCGGTGCAGAGGATGATCTTGCTCCAGCGCAGCGACTTCATGTCGAAGGAGGAAAGATCGCGGTTGGCCTTCGACTTCACCTGCACGCCGCAGCCGAGCACCCGGATGAGGTCGGTGATGATGTCGTTCTTGAAGATGCGGTCGTAATCCGCCTTGAGGCAGTTGAGGATCTTCCCGCGGATGGGCATGATGGCCTGGAAATTCGGGTCGCGCGCCTGCTTGCACGCCCCGAGGGCGGAATCGCCCTCCACGATGAAGATCTCGCGCTCGGCGGGGTCGCGGCTGCGGCAGTCGACGAACTTGGCGACCCGGCTCGCGAGGTCCATCGCGCCGGTCAGCTTTTTCTTGAGGCTCAGCCGGGTCCGTTCGGCGTCCTCGCGGCTGCGCTTGTTGACCAGCACCTGCGCCGCGATCTTCTCCGCGTCCAGCGGGTTCTCGATGAAATAGACCTCGAGCTGGTGGCGCAGGAACTCGGTGATCGCCTCCTGGATGCCCCGGTTTGTGATGGCCTTTTTCGTCTGGTTCTCATACGACGTCCGGTTGGAAAAGGAGGAGAGGATCAGGATCAGGCAGTCCTGCACGTCGTTGAACGTGATGCGGCTTTCGTTCTTGTTGTATTTGTTCGCCTGCTTGAGGTAGGAGTCGATCTGCGACACAAAGGCGCTGCGCGCCGCCTTTTCGGGCGCGCCGCCGTGCTCCAGCCAGCTGGAGTTGTGGTAATACTCGACGGCCGGGTTCCGGTTGGAAAAGGCCACCGCCGCGCTGATCTTGACGTTGTACTCGGGCTTGTCCGCCCGGTCGCGGGCCTTGCGCTCCGCCTGCCAGAACTGCACGGGGGTCAGCGCGTCGTCGCCCGCGATCTCCCTCGCGTGGTCGGCGATGCCCTCGCGGTACAGGAATTCCGACGTCTCGAAGCCCGTCTCGGTCTGGTTGCGGAACCGGAACGTCAGCCCCGGGTTCACGATCGCCTGCCGCCGGAGGGTGTCGGCGTAATATTCCGCCGGCACGTCGATCTCCGTAAAAACCTGCAGATCGGGCTTCCAGCGGATTTTCGTTCCCGTATCCCGGCCGGAGTACGGCTCCTTTTTCAGGCCGCCGACGTTCGCGCCGTGCTCGAAGCGGAGCGTGTAGCGCATCCCGTCGCGGCGGACGTCGACGTCCATATATTCCGAAGCGTACTGCGTGGAGCACAGGCCCAGGCCGTTGAGGCCGAGGGAATATTCATAGCTTTCGTCGGCGGCGTTGTTGTATTTGCCGCCGGCGTACAGCTCGCAGAACACCAGCTCCCAGTTGTACCGCTGCTCCTTATGGTTGAACTCGACCGGGATGCCGCGGCCGTGGTCCTCCACCTCCACCGAATGATCCGCGTAGCGCGTCACGGCGATCTGCCGGCCGAAGCCCTCGCGCGCCTCGTCGATGGAATTCGAGATGATCTCGAAGATGGAATGCTCGCACCCCTCGAGGCCGTCGGAGCCGAAGATCACCGCCGGGCGCCGGCGGACGCGGTCCGCGCCCTTCAGGGCGGAGATGCTTTCGTTCCCGTATTCTCGTTTCAAAGCCAAGGCCGTCCTTCCAAGAAAGATGTAAGCCGGAAAATGCGCGCAACAAAAAGGGAATGTCCACGCATTCCCTTTTTCAGGACTGGGCCGGCTGCGGATTTCCCGCCGGCGGCAAAGGCGTCTGCAGCTTGGCTTCCCCGCGCATCAGCTCCTCGAACTCGTCGCCGTTCATCTTCTCGTTTTCGTACAGGCGCGCCGCGATCAGATGCAGCTTATCCATATGCGCCTTGAGGATGGCTTCCGTGCGTTTGTACGCCTCGGTGATCAGGCGCTTGACCTCGCGGTCGATCGCGTAGGACGTCTCTTCCGAATAATCGCGGATATGTCCCATGTCGCGCCCGAGGAACGGCTCGCTTTCGTCCCGGCCATAGGTGATGGGGCCGAGCTCGTCGGACATCCCGTATTTCGTGACCATGCTGTGCGCGACCTTCGTCGCCTTTTCAATGTCGTTGGAGGCGCCGGTCGAGATATCGTCGAGCGTGAGCGCCTCGGAGACGCGGCCGCCCAGCATCACGACCAGGCTCTCCGCCATCTCCTTGCGGGTCCGGTAGGAGCGGTCCTCCACGGGGATCTGCATCGTGTAGCCGCCCGCCATGCCGCGCGGGATAATCGAGATCTGGTGCACGGGGTCCTGCGTGGGGCAGTAATAGGTGGCGACGGCGTGCCCGGCCTCGTGATAGGCCGTCAGCTTCTTCTCCTTCTCCGTCATCACGTGGCTCTTCTTCTCCGTGCCCACGACGACCTTGATGGTCGCCTCCTCAATCTCTTCCATGGTGATGGCCCTGCGGTGCCTGCGGGCCGCAAGCAGGGCGGACTCGTTCAGAAGGTTCTCGAGGTCGGCGCCGGTGAAGCCCGCCGTCGACTTCGCGATGGTCTGCAGGTCCACGTTCGGCGCGAGAGGTTTGTTTCGCGCATGGACCTTGAGGATCGCCTCGCGCCCGCGGACGTCCGGATACCCAACCATCACCTGCCGGTCGAAACGGCCGGGGCGCATCAGCGCGGGGTCGAGGATATCCGGCCGGTTGGTGGCGGCGATCATGATCACGCCCTCGTTCGCGCCGAAGCCGTCCATCTCCACCAGCAGCTGGTTCAGCGTCTGCTCGCGCTCGTCGTGCCCGCCGCCCAGACCGGCGCCGCGCTGGCGGCCGACGGCGTCGATCTCGTCAATAAAGATGATGCAGGGCGAATTCTTCTTCGCCTGCTCGAACAGGTCGCGCACGCGCGAAGCGCCCACGCCGACGAACATCTCGACAAAATCGGAGCCCGAGATCGAGAAGAACGGCACGCCGGCTTCGCCCGCGACGGCCCGGGCCAGCAGCGTCTTGCCGGTGCCCGGAGGGCCGACGAGCAGCACGCCCTTCGGGATGCGCGCGCCCAGCTCGTTGTACCGGCGCGGGTTTTTCAGGAACTCCACAA
>ENA-UOOI01001626-UOOI01001626.1-fermentation-metagenome-genome-assembly--contig:-NODE-1626-length-22511-cov-103.976755_pt1 | contig 22511 bp, 21 predicted proteins | sample MGYA00245779_ERZ724027 | MGnify/ENA primary metagenome ERZ724027 (study PRJEB28704, sample SAMN03018318) | fermentation metagenome | biome: anthropogenic terrestrial biome; feature: soil...
TCCGTAGTGGGCTTTCACCACCAAGTTATTGCCCATGCTGGGCACACTAAAAATAGTAGAGCGGTTTTGCCCCGCCCTACTACTATTTTCTTATTCCTAATTCCTGAATGAGAGTACGATATCTGTTGATATCAACCTTCATTAGATAATCAAGCAATCCTCTTCTTTGTCCAACCATCATAAGAAGTCCTCTTCTTGAATGGTGATCCTTCTTATTGACCTTTAAATGCTCTGTTAAATGATTAATTCTTTCTGTTAAAAGTGCAATTTGAACTTCAGGAGAACCTGTATCCCCTTCATGTCTTTGATATTTTTGAATAATTTCCTGCTTTTTTTCTTTATCCATTTTATTTTCCTCCTATTATTTAAAATGCCTAATACTGGGTTAACGCTGGAGAGTCGATTAACTAAGCATAGGTTAACAATATTAATTATATCAAATAATTTTTTTTTTGCAAATGAAAAGCTGCAATTCGTAATTTAGATTTAATTCACAGCGGAGATAAGAAAAATATATTCCATTCACTTTTCCGTTTGCAAAGATGTTCTAAGGATTAAAATGCCAGACAAGCTAAGTGATTTCGTTAAACTCGCTATCGCTCAAACACAACGAAATACACTAAGCTTCTCTGTCATTTTAATCCTAAGAACATCTAAATGCTCACTCTATGTTCATTCCATATATTTTTCTTATCCCCGCTGTAATTTGTTCGTTAATGATTTTAAATTATGAATAAAGTGAATTGAAATTATTTTAAATTCATTACTGAATTTATATCCCTGTTTACTTGTTTTTTTAATTCATCAATGCATGGGAACTTTTTTTCATCCCTTATAAAATATTCGAATTCTATTTTAACGTTTTTGTTGTATAAATTTCCCTGGAAATTAAATACATATGTTTCTGCTACTCTATAGTCTTTTTCTACCGTAGGATTATGGCCAATATTTGTAATTGATTTATATTTATTCTCATCTATATAAGTATACGTAGCATACACACCATTTTTTAATGCTAAATTTTCAGAAATTCGGATATTAGCAGTTGGAAAGCCAAGTTTATTCCCAAGCCTATTTCCTTCAATTACCTCACCTTTTATAAAATACTTATATCCTAATAGCTCATTAGCCTCTTTCATCTTACCTTTAGAGATCTTATCCCTTATAATACTGCTTGAAATATTATGACCTTTATAAACTACCCTATCAATCACTATTAAATCATACCCATATTTATTTTTATATTTCTCAAGTGTCTTTGTATTCCCCATTCCCATATAGCCAAAAGTATAATTATATCCGCAAAAGAGAGCAACGGCGTTTAAATTATGCATAATAAATTTTATGAAATCTTCATATCCTACCTTTGAAAATTTCTCATTAAATTCTATAAAAATTAAATAATCTACACCAAGTTCACTAATTGTTTGACATTTTACGTCATTTTCCATCAATACTTTAATTTCTAATGATGTGTTTATAACTGATATGGGAATCTTATCAAAAGTTAAAACAGCACTTTTAATTCCATTTTTTTTTGCATATTTTACAGTTTCATTAATTATTTTTTTGTGTCCCCAGTGGAGTCCATCAAAAGTTCCAAGTGCTACAGCAAGCTTGTCATCCACCTGTATATTTTCAAAATTGTCCTTAATAATTTTCATTTTAACACCTTTATATCAATAATTTTTTCACATATAAATTGCCCTGTTTAACATACCCTATACCTGCAAAAGTATTTTCATTTATATATATTTTAAATTCTTCATTTTCGTTTTTAACATCATAATCAATAGGAATTGAATTGCCATTTAAAATACTTTTAGTATATCTTTTATTAACATATATACTATTTAAATTTATAGCATCATCAATTTTTATTAGTGCACTGCTTATATCCATATTTGAAAGCTCCTCTAAAGTATAAGAATTATTAATATGAAAATTACCCGTTTTTGTCCTCAATAAAAAGTTCATATATGCTCCACAGCCTAATTTTTGTCCTATATCATTGCATAAGCTCCTAATGTAAGTGCCCTTTGAGCACTTAACTTCCATTAAAACAGATTGTGAGTTAATTTGTTTAATATCAATATTGTAAATCTCTATTTTTCTTTCTTTTAAATCAACTTCTATTCCCTTTCTAGCAAGGTTATAAGCTCTTTCACCGTTTATTTTTATTGCTGAATAAGCAGGTGGTTTTTGATATATTACTCCTGTGAAATCATCTATAACTTCTTTAAGCTTATGATAATCAATAGAAACTTCTTTATCTTGAGGTAGTGCAAACTTACCATACCTGTCAAAAGTATCTGAAACATTTCCAAATTTCATTTCACATATATATGTTTTTTCGCCATTCATTAAATAATCAACTATCTTTGTGGCTTTACCAATACAAACTGGAAGCACACCAACAGCCATGGGATCCAATGTGCCAGTGTGTCCAACTTTTTTTTCTTTTGTAATTTTTCTTATATAATGAACTACATCAAAAGATGTCATTTGCGGCGGTTTTAATATGTTAATTACTCCATCCATTATTTTATACCATCAAGCTGTTTTTTTACCTCTGCCAAAAGCTTATCTCTGACTTCATCTTTACTTCCCACAATAGTACACCCTGCTGCTCTTATATGCCCACCACCGCCAAAGGCTACTGCAATATCCTTTACATCAACAATTTGCTTTGACCTTAAGCTTATCCTAAATGTACCTTTCTCTTTTTCTTTAATAAAGATTGCAGTATCAACAGTGTCAATATCCCTGACGATGTTTATAAAACTTTCTGCATCCTCATATTGTGATCCGCTTTTATACAGCATATCCTCAGTCAGATATATAACAGATACTTTATTATCATAGTATAATTCCAATGTTGACATAACCATAGAAAGAAGTTTTACCTCTGGGACTGTTTTTCTATCAAATACCCTGTTTGCTATTTCAGTAAAATTAATACCACTATTAATTAAATCACCTGCTATATTAAATGTTGTTGAAGTAGTATTAGAATATCTAAATCCCCCAGTATCCGTGATTATTGAAGTATAAAGACATTCAGATATAACTTTTGAAACGTCATATCCATTTATTTTTATCAGTTGATAGATTATTTCTCCAACACTTGCAGCATTTGGATCAACATAGTTAATATCTCCAAACATCGTATTAGTAATATGATGATCAATGTTAACTATTATATTACCATTCTTAATTATTTCAATTGAATCCCCAATTCTATCCTCACTGCCTGAGTCAAGAACAAAAATACAATCATATTTTTTATCCTTAGAGATATCATCCGCTTTTTTTATCATATTATATCCTGCTAAGAAGTTATACTTATCAGGTAAAATATCATCAATGACAACGTCTACATTTTTACCAATTTGAGTAAGGCAATGGTATAATCCTAAAACTGAGCCAATAGCATCACCATCAGGTGAAACATGAGTAGTAACAGCAAAACATTTTCCACTGCTCATAAGCTTTCCAATATCCGTTAATATCATTTTTCCTTCTTCATCTCACTTATTATTTTTGATATCTCAATTCCTTTTTCAATGGAATTGTCTATTACAAAATTTATCTCAGGGGTATAATAAGTTTTTATTTTACTTCCAACTTCTTTTCTTATATATCCGGCTGCACTTTTTAATCCCTCAATGCATTTTTCCTTCTCTTCATCATTACCAAGAACACTTATATAAACTTTTGCGTATCTTAAATCCTTAGTTACTTCAACCTTAGTAACAGAGGTTATAGTTGGAATTCTTGGATCTTTTAAATCATTTTGAATAATACCGCTTATAATCCTTTTAATTTCCTCATTTAATCTAACAGTTCTTGCAACTCCCATTGCCTTCACCTCTTTTTAATCTCTTTTGATTTCTTTCATTGTGTACGTTTCAAATACGTCGCCTATCTTAATATCATTATACCTTTCAATAGTAAGGCCGCACTCATATCCTGCTTGAACTTCTTTAACATCATCTTTAAATCTCTTTAAAGATCCTATTTTACCTTCAAAGACAACTATTCCATCTCTTACTATTCTTATATCATTATTCCTGTTAACTTTTCCTTCATCAACATAGCATCCAGCAATTGTACCAACGCTTGAAACTTTAAATGTATTTCTAACAGTAAGTTTTGATGTTATAACTTCTTCAAACTTTGGATCAAGCATTCCCTTCATAGCTGATGTAATATCATCAATTGCATCATATATTATTCTATATGTTCTTATATCAACCTTTTCTTTTTCGGATAGCTGTTTAGCTGCAGAGCTAGGTCTTACATTAAAGCCAATAATTATTGCATTTGAAGCAGAAGCAAGCTGTACATCAGTTTCAGTAATAGCTCCAACTCCGCCATGAATTACATTTACCCTTACTTCTTCATTTGTTATTTTCTCAAGGGCTTGCTTTACAGCTTCCACAGAGCCTTGAACATCTGCTTTTACTATAATATTTAAGTCCTTTACTTTGCCTTCCTTTATTTGGCTAAACAAATCATCCAATGATACCCTTTGAGTACTTGTAAAATACTCCTGTCTTTCTTTTTGCTTTCTTATATCAGAGATCTGTCTTGCTGATTTTTCATCAGCAACAGCATGTAATACATCTCCTGCATTAGGCACTTCACTTAAACCTACAACTTCAACTGGAATTGAAGGAGAAGCAGATTTAACCTTTTTACCCTTGTCATCAATCATTACTCTGACCTTCCCATAAGCTGCCCCTGCTACAATAATATCCCCTACGTGCAAAGTTCCCTTTTGAACAAGAACAGTTGCTATAGGCCCTCTTCCTTTATCAAGCTTAGCCTCAATAATAGTACCCTTTGCCATTCTATTTGGATTAGCCTTTAGCTCTTCCATTTCAGCTACTAATAATATCATCTCAAGAAGGTTATCAATTCCCTTTCCTGTTTTTGCAGAAACAGGAACACATATAGTATCTCCGCCCCAATCTTCAGCTAAAAGGCCCTGCTCTGAAAGTTCCTGTTTAACTCTATCTACATTAGCAGTAGGTTTATCCATTTTATTAATTGCAATAATAATTGGTACTTTTGCTGCCTTAGAATGGTTTATTGCTTCAATAGTTTGAGGCATAACTCCATCATCTGCTGCCACAACTATAACTGAAATATCAGTAACTTGAGCTCCCCTTGCTCTCATTGCAGTAAAAGCTTCATGTCCTGGTGTATCAAGGAAAACAATTTTTTTGCCTTTTATATCTACAGTATAAGCACCTATATGCTGAGTTATCCCTCCTGCTTCAGTTTCTGTAACCCTTTCATGTCTTATTTTATCCAAAAGCGATGTCTTACCATGGTCAACGTGTCCCATAACAGTTACAACCGGAGGTCTTGGAACAAGTGTATCTTCACTGTCTTCAGTATCATTTATAAGAACTTCTTCTTTTTCTTTAACCTCTTCTTTTTCCAATACTATATTATATTGATTTGCAACTTTTTCTGCATCCTCAAAGCTTATCTCGTTATTAATATTAGCCATAATACCAATTTTTATGAGCTTTTTAATTACCTCAGGTACTGGTTTTTTTATTTTTTCAGCAAACTCTCCTACCCTTATTGATTCAGGTATTTCTACTTTAGAAATACTTGAATCAGGAGTTTCTTTCACATCAGAAATTCCTAACTGTTCAGAAACTTCTTCTTCATTTTTCTTTAACCTTTTTTTCTTTCTTATTTCAAGTTTATCTTCTTCATATACATCCGTATTAATAGTATCATCGTTATTTTTTACTATCTTGCTATTTTTATCCATCACATCACCCGTATTTATTTTTTCATCAGTTATATTTTTTTTATCCAAGTCTTGAATATATTCTGTAACTATTTTAGCATCGTCACTATCTATTACACTCATATGATTTTTTACAGTTATACTAAATTCATTATTTAATAGTTCTATAAGTTCTTTACTTTGCATATTTAACTGCTTTGCCAACTCATATACCCTTATTTTTGACATTAAATCACCCCCATATTAAATTTTAGTTGCCATCAAGTGATTCTTAAACTCAGGTGGAGTCTGTCTATAAAAAATACCTCCATCCATCTAAGCCTTAGAAGAACTTATCCAGGATCATAGCATCCGTTGTTCCCCACCTAAGGGAGATGGGGCATCATGGATGGTAGCCATCGAATAAGGTAAGATATGATTATTATTCTGATATTTCTTTTTTCAAACTTTCATATACCTCTTCTGGTATATTGCTCTCAAAAGTTTTTTCAAATCTTTTGGATTTAAAGGCAGCCTCGAGGCAATCTGTACTTTTACAGATATATGCACCTCTTCCCTGCGCTTTACCAGTTAAATCTAACTTAATTTCTCCATCCTTATTTTTTACAATCCTAACCAATTCCTTTTTAGGTTTCATCTGCTGGCAGCCAACACACATCCTTTGAGGAATCTTTTTAGGTCTCATTTTATTCCACTCCCTTTTCACCAGATTTTGCATCCTGGGATTCGCTTTTAATATCTATTTCCTCTTCATCAGATTTTGCATCCTGAGATTCACCTTTAACGTCTATTTCCTCTTCATCAGATTTTGCATCCTGGGATTCACCTTTAACGTCTACTTCTCCTTCATCAGATTTTGCATCCTGAGATTCACTTTCAACGTCTACTTCCTCTTCATCAGATTTTGCATCCTGAGATTCGCTTTTAATGTCTATTCTCCATCCTGTAAGTTTAGCTGCAAGTCTAACGTTTTGCCCTTCCCTGCCAATTGCTAGTGATAATTGATAATCAGGCACTACAACCTTTGCACTCTTTTCTTCTTCAAGTATATCAACTTTTAATACTTTTGCCGGACTTAATGCATTAGCAATAAAAACAGAAGGGTCCTTATTCCATTTAACAATGTCTATTTTCTCCCCATTTAATTCATTTACTACATTTTGAACTCTGCTTCCTTTGGGCCCTACACAAGCACCTGTTGCATCGACATTTTCATCTCTTGAGTTCACTGCTATTTTTGTTCTAAACCCTGCTTCTCTTGCAATGTTTTTTATTTCTACAACACCATTATAAATCTCGGGAACTTCCATCTCAAATAATCTTTTGACTAATCCCGGATGGCTTCTTGATATTACAATTTGCGGTCCTTTTGTAGTTTTCTTTACTTCTACAATATAAAATTTTAATCTATCTCCATGATTATAATGTTCACCTTTAATTTGCTCATTTGACATCAGAAGTGTTTCTATTCTTCCTAAATCAACCAGCACATTTTGCTTTTCCCTTTTCTGTACAATACCTGTTACTATATCATTTTCTTTTTCCAAAAATTCCTGATATATAATATCCCTTTCAGCCTCTCTTATTTCCTGAAATACCCTTTGTCTTGCATTTTGAGCTGCTACCCTTCCAAAGTTTTTTGGTGTAACTTCAATATCTACAATGTCTCCAATACTATAGGCCGGGTTTATTTTTTTAGCATCTTCTATGCTAATTTGAAGCAAAGTATCTTCAACATCCTCCGATACAGTCTTTTGAGCATAAACATGACAATCACCGGTAGTTCTGTCAATTGTGACCTTTACATTTTGTGATGTACCATAATTCTTTTTATATGCTGAAATAAGTGCATTTTCAAGTGCAACAAATATAACTTCCTTATCAATTCCTTTTTCTTTTGTTATTTCCTGTAAAGCTTCAACTAATTCAGTTGAATTCATTTTTATTTAACCTCCTTAAAATCCTTTAAACTGATTTTTTTTATAATTTCCTTATTTAAGTTCCATTTTTTGCCTTTTGATTCTATAATAATTCCATCATCATTATATTCTAATAGTTTCCCTTCCATATACTTCTTGCCATTATAGTCTCCAATAAAATCAATTCTAATTTCATCATTAACTTTAATATCTGAATTTGAAGATTCTGCAGAGAGAAATTCGCCAGGAGAGCACACCTCAAGATAATAACCAAATGGGATAGGATCAGCATTATCGATTAACTCATCTATAGCTTTGCTGACAGTTTCACAATCGTTTAAATCAATTCCATTATCACTATTTATGTATATTCTTAAATACCATTTATTTTCTTCCTTAATTAGCAGCACCTTTAACAATTGGTAATTTAGTTCTTCAATTTTCCCTTTTACTATGTTACTTACATTTTGCTGTATTTTTAATATTTCTTGTGCTGAAATCTGTTTTTTCTTCAATTTCTTACCGGCCTCCCTTCGTACTATTATCTGTATTAAATATGCAACTTATGCTTTACAATAATTAAAGAGTGGGATGGCCCACTCTTTTGCAAACTTACTGTATCTTTACTTCGATTTATTATATCATTTATTATTTTACTTTGCAAGCTAAAACAAGCTGAGCTGATTAGTTTCAGGAAAGCCCTTTAGGCATCCATGGTTATCTAGCACTTGAATAACAGTCTTTGATATTTTAGCTCTCTCTCTTAAATCTTCCTTTGATAAAAACTCTCCATTTTCCCTTGCACTTACAATAGACTTTGCTGCTGTATCTCCAACTCCTTGAAGTGCATTAAGAGGTGGCAGGATTTCTTCATCTTTAATAAGGAATTTTACCGAATCAGATTTATATAAATCAACTGGTAAAACGTTTATGCCTCTGCAGTACATCTCATTTGCAATTTCAAGTATTGTTAATAGGTCATTATCCTTTTTAGACGCATTATTGCCCATATTTTGTATTTCCTTTATTTTTGCTCTTACAGCATTTTTCCCTTTGCATATTAAATCAGCATCAAAATCATCTGCTCTAACTGTAAAGTAAGTAGCATAATAAGCCTTAGGATAATATACTTTAAAATATGCTATCCTAACTGCCATCATAACATAGGCCACAGCATGACCTTTAGGAAACATATATTTTATTTTCTTACAGGACTCAATATACCAATCTGGGACATTGTTTCCCTTCATTTCTTGAATATCCTCATCCCTTAATCCTTTTCCTTTTCTTACTCTCTCCATTATTGTAAAAGCATGCTTTGGTATTACACCCTTTTTTATTAAATAAAGCATTATATCATCACGAGTTGAAATAACTTCATCTAATGTAGCATAACCCTTCTTTATTAAATCTTGGGCATTATTTACCCATACATTTGTTCCGTGAGAAAGTCCGGAAATTCTGCAGAGTTCTGCAAAAGTTTTAGGCTGTGTATCAACAAGCATCTGCCTTACAAATTTTGTGCCAAATTCAGGCAGTCCAAGAGTTCCAACCTCACAGCCAATATCTTCGGGTGTTACGCCAAGAGACTCTGTCGAAGTAAAAAGTTTTAAAACTTTTTCATCACTTAAAGGTATTGTAGTTGGCTCTATACCAGTTAAATCTTGAAGCATTCTTAATACTGTAGGATCATCATGACCTAATATATCAAGTTTTAAAAGTCTTCCGCTAATAGAGTGGTAATCAAAGTGAGTTGTTATTATATCACTGTTAACATCATCAGCTGGCCTTTGTATAGGTGTAAACTGATATATTTCATTATCTCTTGGAACAACCATAACCCCACCTGGATGCTGTCCTGTAGTTCTTTTAATTCCAGTACATCCAATAACCAGCCTTTCAATTTCAGCTGATGATGCTGTTATATGTCTTTCATCTAAATAATTTTTAACATATCCATAAGCAGTTTTTTCAGCAATGGTTCCAATAGTTCCAGCTCTAAAAACATGGCCTTTTCCAAATATCTCTTCAGTATATTTATGTGCTATTGGCTGATAATCTCCTGAAAAGTTAAGATCTATATCTGGCTCTTTATCCCCTTCAAACCCAAGAAAGACTTCAAAAGGTATATCATGCCCATCCTTCTTATAAGGTGTCTTGCAAATAGGGCATAACTTATCTGGTAAATCAGCTCCACATCCAGCAGAGCCATCTAAAATGAATTCTGAGTTTTTACAATTAGGACAAACATAATGAGGGGGCAGTGGATTTACCTCTGTAATTTTACACATAGTTGCAACAAAAGATGATCCAACGGAACCTCTTGAACCTACTATGTACCCGTCACTATTTGATTTTGCTACAAGCTTGTAAGCAATTAAATAAAGAACTGCATAGCCATGATTTATAATAGAGTTAAGCTCCTTTGTAAGTCTTTTTTCAACTATTTCAGGCAAAACTTCTCCATATATATCATGAGCCCTCTTTATAGCCATATTTTTTATTTCATCTTCAGCTCCATCTATTTTAGGCGGAAAAGTTTCATTAGGAATAGGGAGAATGTTTTCAATCATATCCGATATGGCATTTGTGTTTTTAATTACTACCTCATAAGCTTTATCCTTTCCTAAATAATTAAATTCATCTAACATCTCATCTGTAGTTTTAAAATAAAGCGGAGCTTGATTATCTGCATCGCTAAATCCTTGGCCTGCCATCAATATCCTTCTGAAATATTCATCCTTTGGATCAAGAAAATGAACATCACCTGTAGCAACAACTGGTTTATTATACCTTTCGCCTAAATTAACAATCTTCCTATTTATATTTAATAGTTCCTCTTCATTATCAAAAGTCCCATTATTTATAAGGAACATATTATTCCCTCTGGGCTGAATCTCAAGATAATCATAAAATTTAATTGTTTCTTTTAATTCATCCTCATCTGCATTATTTTCTATACTTCTGTAAACCTCACCTGCTTCACAGGCGGAACCCACAATAATTCCCTCTCTATATTGCTGAATTAAACTCTTAGGCATTCGCGGCCTCTTATGAAAATAATCCATATGAGAAATTGAAATTAATTTATATAAGTTAATTAAACCCTCATGATTTTTAACCAATAAAATAATATGATAGGTTGGAGCTTTCTTTATATCTACATTGCCTCTATAGAGCTTATTTGCATCGCTTAGGGTATTTACTCCCTTTTCCTTTAGAAGACTTATAAGTCTTAAAAATATTTCAGCTGTTGCCTCTGCATCATCCACTGCTCTGTGGTGATTTTCCAGTTTTATATTGAAATAATCTGTTAAATTATTTAATTTATATTTTTTAAGATTCGGAATCAGCCATCTTGAAAGGCTTAATGTATCAACAATACAGTTTGAAAATACAGCACCCTTTCTTCTTAAACTTTCCCTAATAAATCCAGTATCAAATTTTGCATTGTGTGCAACTACTGCTGCATTGCCAACAAACTCCATAAAGCTATCTAAAACAATTTCAATGCTATCAGCATCTTTTACCATTTCATCAGTAATGCTGGTAAGCTGAGTAATTTCTCTTGGAATGGAATTTTTGGGCTTTACGAACTTGGAAAACCTATCAATAATAGTAGAATTTTTAATTTTTACAGCTCCAATTTCAATTATTTCATTTTTAACACTACTTAACCCTGTAGTTTCTATATCAAAAACAACATACTCATCATTTAAATCCCTTTTCCCTGGCCTTATTATAAGTGGTTCTCCATCATTTACAAGATAAGCTTCCACACCATAAATAACCTTTACTCCAGTCTCTTTAGCTGCATTCATTGCCTCCGGAAAAGCCTGAACTACTCCATGATCAGTAATTGCAATAGCACTATGTCCCCATTCTTTTGCCCTTTTAATTAATGAAGTAGCTGAAGAAACTCCATCCATAGTACTCATTTGAGTATGCAGATGCAGTTCAACTCTCTTTTCTTCTGACTTATCAACTTTTTTTATTGGTATCTCTTCCTTGATACCATTGACCATAATTATATTTTCCCTATCATATTTATCATATTGAACATTACCCTGAACCTTTAAATAAGCTCCTACTTTTACTTTCGCCTTTATATTTTCAAGCTTTTCAGGTTTTAAAAACATTTTGGCTGCTATTGAATTTGTATAATCCGTAATAAAGAATTTGTAGATAAACTTTCCATTCTTTGTTTCCCTTATATCTACTTTAAAAACTTCGCCGCAAATAGTTACATTATCGCATTCCTCATTTATTATTGAAGAGATTTTTACTGCTTCATTACCTACTTTTTTACCATAGATATATGGGGAATCATTTTCTGCAACATTTTCAGCCTTAGCTTCAGTTGTTTTTTTGTAAGTGTTTATCTTATTTGAATCGTTGCATTCCGTTAAGCAGCTGTTAATAATATTTTTATCCTCATTTTGTTTTTTTAGATTATAGCTATCAAAGTCCACAGCTTTTTCAACAAGTTTAACTTCAATATCAATGCTAAATTTATCCTTTATGTACTGAGATATATAGCTTTCAACCTTTTTATCCTTTAACATGACTAAAGAAAATTCGTTTTCAACATATATTATTAATGAGTTTTCTATAACTTTATAATTTGAATTTTGAAGAATGCATGCTATCATGGGACTGCTGCAAAAAATATCATTTATAATTTTTTTGTATATGCTTTCATCTTCCAAGTCCTTTAAGCTTGAAATTTGAATCTCATTTTTGTTTTTTTCAAAATTTAAATTTAGCTGACCTGAAATTTTAAACTTTAAGCATAAATTCTTTTTTATAACTTCCTTAACATTATCCTCAATTTTAGAGTTAGAGGAAAGTACAATGTTCCATATGTTTTTTGATTTGTTAACACTTATTTTTTTTAAAACTATGTCATTTAGTGATTTTTTTACTTCAGGTTCACTATCACTATCAATGATCTCTGCTAAGGATTTCGGCATAATTTCTTCCCCCTAAGTTCTATACTATAGCTTGGCTATTTCTTCCATAAGCGCATCTAATAATTTTTCTTCCGGCACTTTTCTTATTATTTCCCCTTTTTTAAATATAACTCCTTCTCCACTGCCTCCTGCAATACCTAAATCTGCTTCCCTTGCTTCTCCAGGGCCGTTTACAGCACAGCCCATAATAGCAACTTTTATTGGCTTATTAATGCTGCTGAATCTTTTTTCTGCTTCCCTTACAATACTTATAAGATCTATGTTAGTTCTTCCACAGGTAGGACATGATATGATTTCAATACCTTCTTTTCTTATGCCGCAGTCTTTTAGTATTTCCTTTGCCACTTTTATTTCATCTATAGGGCTTCCTGTAAGTGATACCCTGATGGTATCCCCTATGCCATCACATAAAAGTGAACCAATACCTATAGCTGATTTAACAGTACCTGAGAATGCTGTTCCAGCTTCAGTAACCCCAAGATGCAGCGGATACTCAGTTTCTTTTGCTAATATTCTATAGCTTTCAATGTTTTTAATAACATTTGATGATTTTACTGATATTACAATATTAAAAAAATTATACTTTTCAAGTAATCTTACATTTCGCAGTGCAGATTCAACAAGGGCTTCAGGCGTTGGTGAGCCGTATTTTTTAAGTAAATCCTTTTCCAAAGAGCCAGAGTTAACTCCAACCCTTATAGGTATATTATAATAGGATGCACAATTAGCAACTTCTTTTATTCTCAATTCACTTCCTATGTTACCTGGATTTATTCTTAGTCCATCAACACCATTTTCCATAGATTTTAAAGCTAATTTATAATCAAAATGTATATCTGCAATAAGAGGAATATTTATATTTGATTTTATTCCTTTAATTGCCTCAGCTGCTTGTAAATCTGGAACTGCTACCCTTATAATTTCACATCCCGCATTTTCTAGCTCAGTTATCTGGTTTACAGTTGCTAATACATCTCTTGTATCTGTATTAGTCATTGATTGAATTAAAATAGGGGAATCCCCCCCTATATACCTATCTTTTATTTTTATCTTTTTACAATTTCTTCTCATAATATCACCTCTAAAATGAGCCAAGCTTCAATATGTCCTTATAAGTTATAAAGACTGCTAAAGCCATTAGAATTGAAAATCCAATTAAATTAACAATTCCAAGTTTGTCTTCATTAGGCTTCTTTCCTGTAATCCCTTCGATAAGAAGTATAACAACCCATCCTCCATCTAATGCTGGAAATGGTACTAAATTTATTACCCCCAAGTTAATACTTAAAAAGGCCGCGAACATTATTAAATTCCATATTCCAAGTTTAGCAGCTTCTCCAGACATCTTAATTATTGCAACAGGTCCTCCTACATCATTTGAAGATATTTTACCTTGGAATAGAAAGCCAAAGAACTTAAATATTTCTTTTACTATTTGATTCGTTTTCCTAAAAGCATCAGCTATCGACTCTGCGAAACTGCCCTTAACATATTTGGATTCAATACCAATCATATATTTGTTCGCAGTTTTATCGAATTCTGGCTTTAAAGTTACATCTAACTTTTGTCCATTTCTATCCACCGTTAATTTAAAATCCTTATCCTTGTTTTGATCAACAAAAGAAATAAACTCTTCCCAAGATTCTATACTATTATTATTTACTGCAGTAATCCTGTCATCTGCCTTAAGACCAGCCTTTTCAGCTGGCATATTTGGTACAACTTTATTTACAATTGGTTTGTATACACCAACATTAAAATTAAAAATAGTAAGTAATACTATTGCCACTACAAAGTTCATAAATGCACCTGCAATAATAACCACAAGCCTTCTCCATGGGCTTTGGTTGCAAAATGCTCTGGGATCTTGAGATTCTTCCTCCTCCCCAAGCATTTTTACATATCCGCCTATAGGAAAAATCCTTAAAGAATAATCTGTCTCTTTTCCCTTAATTCCAAATAATTTTGGCCCCATTCCAACGGAAAATTCACTAACTTTAACTCCGCAGGCCTTTGCAGTAAAAAAATGACCCATTTCATGGCTTATAATTAATAATCCAAAAACAAAAATCGCTGCTAAAAATGTAACCATTTAATATAATCACCATCCTACCTTATAATATCATCTACATACTTTTTATATTCTTTATCAACTTGAAATATTCTTTCAAGTGAAGCATTATATTCAACATTATGCGAATTCATTGCTTCTTTTATCAATTCAGGAATATCTAAAAATTTGATTTTATTTTGAAGGAACAGCTTTACTGCTTCTTCATTTGCAGCATTTAACACCGTAGTCATTGTTCCTCCTATTTTTCCTGCTTTATATCCAAGGTCTAAACATTCAAATGTATCCCTATCTGGTTTTTCAAAAGTCATATTATTATAATTCATAAAATCAAAATACTCTATACATGATTTTTTTCTTTCTGGATATGTTAAGGCATACTGAATGGGAATCCTCATATCAGTTACACCTATTTGGGCTTTAATTGAACCATCTACATATTCTACCATAGAATGAATCAGACTTTGGGGATGAATAACCACATCTATTTTATCATAAGGTATTTTAAACAAAAAATATGCTTCTATTACTTCTAATCCCTTGTTCATAAGTGTAGCAGAATCTACTGATATTTTCTTCCCCATGTGCCATTTTGGATGTTTTACTGCCATTTCAGGTGTTACGTTTAAAAGTTCACTTTTTTTCTTTCCTCTAAATGGTCCACCTGAAGCTGTTATAATTAAACGCCTTACCTCTTCTTTTTTTTCACCGTTTAAACATTGAAATATTGCACTATGCTCGCTGTCTACAGGAATTAATGATGCTTTTGAATTTTTTAATTCCTTTTCAACAATATCTCCGCCAGCCACAAGGGTTTCTTTATTTGCAAGTGCAATAATCTTATCTGCTCTTATTGCCTCAATAGTAGGTCTAAGCCCTGCAATTCCAACAATGGCATTTAATACAATGTCAGTTTCAGGAAGTGAAGCTGCATATAAAAGCCCTTCTATTCCTTTAAGTACATGGATATCATATATTGCTAATTTATTTTTAACATAATCATATTTATTTTCGTCCACTATGACAACATATTTGGGATTTGTTTTTACAGCTTGATTTATCAAACCATCAGCATTTGAGTTGGCTGATAGTGCAGTTATTTTAAAATCATTTTTTAAATTACCTACCACATCTATTGCTTGTGTTCCAATAGAGCCAGTAGATCCTAATATACTAATTCTTTTCATTACTACCTTCCTCTGTAATCTTTAATTTTCTTTAATATACTCACTTATTCTTAGATTTTCATAATTAATATTTAGCAAATTATGTTTGTCAATGAATTTTATAATTCTCAAGTGATTGGAAGTTCACACCTAATGATTATAACATTATATAATTCTTTAAATAATATTACCACAATTGGGCCAAAAATTATCCCCCAAGCTCCATAAATTTTAATGCCAGCATATATTGATATTAATGTTATTAATGGGTTAATTTTCAAACTGCTTCCAACAAACTTAACTTCCATAATTTTTCTTGATGCCTGCAGCAGCAAATAAAGACATATCAAACCTACAGACAAAAAAATTCTTTCTGAAGCAAGTTCAAAAATAATCATAGGAATAAAAACCATTGCTGTTCCCACAACGGGCAATATATCAAGTATACCACAAATAAGTCCTATAGTTAAAGGTCTGCTAAATCCCAGTATATACAGCCCCAATATGGTTTGAACTGTCGAAGCAGCTGTAAGTTTTATTTCTAAATTAAGCATATCAGAAAATTTTTTTGATACATTAATAAAAACTTTATAAAAAGTATTTGATGTGTATTTTTTAATAAATAATTCTATGTTGTCTAAATCAATGCTTATTAATATTGTGGAAATAATCATTATAAAAATATATAAAACTTTATTGGAAGCAGATAGTATTTGCTTTAATATTTTATCCTTGTATGAATCCATTATGTTTTTAATTGACATAATTTTGTTTATGTAGTCCAAATCCTTATCCTTTAAAATTGGGATCTTTTCCTTTAATAAGTCAGCAATATTGGGCAGCTCCGATAAAAAATTTACTATTTGCTCATATATATACTTTGAAAGATAAAAAACTAAAAATGATGATACTAAAATAAATATGGTTATTACTATAATGGAACTTGTTTTCCTTTTAAAGCCTGCATCTATTAAGTGCTTTACAGAAGGTTCAATGACAAGGGCTAAAATAATTGCAGCTACAAAAGGCCATAAAAAAATAAGGCAAATCTTAAGCAGTATTAAAATAACTATCATTATTATTATCAGCTTAAGGTTTGCCTTACTCTCCTCATTCATAAAATCATCCAACAAAAAGTATTATATAATAATATACTATAGGAGCAGTAAAAAGTATGCTATCAAATCTATCTAAAATTCCTCCATGCCCTGGCATAATATTGCCATAGTCTTTAATTCCTGAATACCTTTTAATAAGTGAAGCTGATAGGTCTCCAATTTGAGCAATAATTCCACCAGCAAAGCCAAGAAGTATTATACTTATAAATGATATTCCTTTTGATATATTAATATAATTCCATAAAATAACACCGATAATGCTGCCAATCGTTCCTCCAATAGAGCCTGCTATAGTCTTTTTAGGACTAATATCAGGGCACAGCTTTTTCTTTCCAAAAAATCTTCCTGAATAATAGGCACATGTATCACAAAACCATGCAATAATGAATACCAACCATATATAGTCTTTTCCCATATCAATATCTCTAATCAAAATCAAAAATGTAAAGAATTGTACTATATAAAGGTATCCTGTTATAGTAATTGCTGAAGATATAACATCATATTTTCTATTAAAGATAGGTGTTGCCATACTAAGCAATAGGATTAAAAATATTAATGGTAATTGATAATTATATTTATTTGAAAAAATAATAGCTAAATTTAATGTATATCCTAATAGCAGTATGCCTAAAATTGCCTTTTGCCCTGTACAGTTATATGAATTTCTATATTCAAATATTGCAATTAAAGTTATAACAGAAACAAATACTTTAAATGGAGTCCCCCCTAGTATGGTAAATACAACAACTATTGGAATCATAACGGCAGCTGATATAACCCTTTTAATCTTATTATCCATAGATTGCCTCCTCCGCTAATTCATTATAATTGACACACTTTAAATTTAAAAATTTTCTTAATTTTAACTGGACAATTTCATAGTTCATTTCTGCTATATCTTTAAAAATAGGCTGCACATATGAATTGTCAAAGATATAGATGCAAAAATATTAATTGGCATTGCCAAACCTTCTATCTCTATTTTGATAATCATAAATGGCCTTATAAAGATCTTCCGGCTTAAAGTCAGGCCAATAAATATTTGAAAAATATAATTCACTATAAGCCATCTGCCAAAGTAAAAAGTTACTTATTCTTAGCTCTCCGCTGGGCCTTATTATTAAATCCGGATCAGGCATACCTTTAGTATATAAATGATTTTCTATAGTTTTTTCATCAATATCATCAATAGATATATTACCACTTTTTACTTCAGAAGAGATCTCCTTAACAGCTTTTATTATTTCATCTCTACTGCCATAATTTAAAGCAAGGTTTAAAGTTAACCCTGTATTATTTTTAGTTTTTTCCTTTGACTCATGCAAAATTTTCTGACATGGTAACGGCAGCTTTGAAATATCACCAATAGAATTAACAATAACATTGTTTTTATGCAGCTCATTAAGCTCGCTTCCTAAATACTCAACCAACAGTGACATAAGGGCATTAATCTCTTCGGCAGGTCTTTTCCAATTCTCTGTAGAAAAAGCATATAAAGTCAAATATTTTATTCCGATATCAGATGCTTTTCTTACAATAACTTTAAGCGTTTCAACACCAGCCCTATGTCCCATAGTTCTTGGAAGATTTCTTTCTTTAGCCCATCTGCCGTTTCCATCCATTATTATTCCTATATGTTTTGGGAGTTTATCTTTATCAATTTTTTCTAAAATACTTTGCTCATTTTTGTTAACCTTTTTTTTAAAAAACATATAAGTCCTCCCTTACCAACAAAATCCTTATTAAATGATATCAAAAAATAAATATGTTATCAAGTGATTCTTAAAAGAACCAATCCAGGGGCGTAGCAGCTGTTATTTCCCGCGTTAAGCAGGGGATTACGGATGGTAGTCATCGGATAAGGTGATTCTTAGACTCAGATGGAGCCTCCTTATAAGTAATACCCTATCCAACTGAGCCTTAGAAGAACCGATCCAGGGGCGTAGCAGCTGTTATTTCCCGCGCCAAGCGGGGAATTACAGCTGCTAAGCCATCGGATAAAAAAAACCCCCTCGTTTTGAGGGGCCTAAAAATTAGCAACATATATAATAGTTATTCCTTCTTGGATTTTAACATTTACAATCCTAATCTCATTGACGTCTTTTTTATCAATTTTACTTGAAATTTCAATTATTTTATAATTAATCATGTTCGATTTTAATAGAGGTAATGCATCCTCAATTTTATAGCCTAACAATTCATTTACATCCATTTATACTGACATTATTTCCTTTTCTTTAGTTTCAACAATTTTATCTATTTCTTTAATATAATTATCAGTTAGTTTTTGAACTTCTTCTTCTACCTTCTTAACTTCATCTTCAGAGACATTTTCTTCTTTTTTCATCGCTTTAGTTTTATCATTAGCTTCTCTTCTTATTGCCCTTATTGCTACTTTAGCCTCTTCACCATTTTTCTTTATTACCTTTACTAAATTCTTTCTTGTTTCTTCAGTGAGTTCAGGAACTGACATTCTTATTACCTGGCCATCATTTGTAGGAGTTAATCCTAAATCTGATTTTAGTATTGCCTTTTCAATATTTTTCAATACTCCCTTATCCCAAGGCTGAATTACAAAAAGTCTTGGCTCTGGTGTAGTTATTGATGCCATCTTTCCTATAGGTGTCATTGTGCCATAATAATCTACCGAAATCTTATCTAACATAGCAGGATTTGCGCGCCCTGCCTTTAAACCTTGAAGTTCTTTTTTTAAAACGTCAATTGACTTTTTCATTTTTTCTTCTGATAATTTTTTAATATCGGCACTCACAAAATTACCTCCCTCTATTAATAATCATAATATATTAAAAGTTTCCTACTATAGTCCCAATTGGTTCACCGCATAAAGCTCTTTTAATATTTCCACGCTCTTCAAGCGAGAAAACAATAATTGGTATATTATTATCCTTACATAGCGAGGTTGCTGTTGAATCCATAACCTTTAAATCCTTTTCTAATACCTCATGATATGTTAATTTGTCAAATTTTTTAGCATTTGGATTAATATGCGGATCGGAATCATAAACCCCATCTACTTTTTTAGCAAGAAGAATTATTTCTGCTTCTATTTCAGCAGCTCTCAGTGCTGCAGCAGTATCTGTTGAAAAATATGGGTTTCCCGAACCGGCACCAAAAATAACAACTCTGCCCTTTTCAAGATGTCTAACAGCTTTTCTTCTTATAAAAGGTTCTGCTATTTCTCTCATCTCAATGGCGGTCTGAACTCTTGTTACAACGTCAATCCCTTCCAGTGCCCCTTGAAGAGCAAGTGCATTAATACATGTTGCAAGCATTCCCATATAGTCTGAAGTGGTTCTATCAACCTGATTACCATCTCTGCCTCTCCATATGTTTCCACCACCAACAACTGCGCCAATTTCAACTCCAAGATTAACTGCTTCTTTTATTTCTTCGGCAACCCTGCCTACAACATCAAAATCAATTCCATAACCTTTCTCACCAGCAAGAGCTTCTCCACTTAATTTTAGCATAATTCTTTTATATTTAGGAGTTTCCATTTTACAACCTCCATACAATAATATTAATATTCGACATTAATTAATTATTTCCTTCTCAAAAAAAGAGAACACAGGTGTGTTCCCTTAATATTTTATTTCATTTGGCTTCTAACTTCTGCAGCAAAATCTTCCTTTTTCTTTTCTATTCCTTCACCCTTTTCAAACCTTGAAAATCTTGCTACTTTTAATTCCCCATTAGCTTCTTTTGATTTTTCTGCCATAAACTTCTTAACTGATTTGTCCTGATCTTTTATCCATGGCTGTTCAATTAAACAAACTTCTTTATAATACTTGTTTATTTTTCCTTCAACAATTTTATCAATTATTTTTTCAGGTTTTCCTTCATTTAATGCCTGCTGTCTATAAATTTCTTTTTCTTTATTTAAAGTCTCCTCATCTACTTCATTAGAATTAATGAAAAGTGGATTAGTTGCTGCAACCTGAAGTGCAATTTCTTTTGCTGCTTCTTGTGCAGCATCATTATTGGCACCTTCTAATTGAACTAAAACTGCAATCCTTCCGCCGCCATGAATATAGTCACAAAGGATGCCATTTTCAGTAGTAAACTTCTTAAACCTTCTGAAGCTCATATTTTCTCCAAGCTTTGCAATTAAAGCTGTTACAGCACCTTTAACAGTTATGCTGTTATCAGCTATATATTTTTCATTTAATAAGTCATCAATGTTATCAGCATTAGTCATTGCAGCCTGTTTTGCAATATTCTTTGTTAAGGCTACAAAGTCTTTATTTGTTGCAACAAAATCTGTTTCACAGTTAACTTCTACGATAGAACCAGTTTTTCCATCCTCTGATATGTAGGTCTCGACAAGACCCTCTGCTGCAATCCTTCCGGCTTTTTTAGCAGCAGCTGCAAGCCCCTTTTCTCTTAGTATTTCAATAGCCTTATCAAGTTTTCCATCAGCTTCAGTTAAAGCTTTTTTGCAAGCCATCATTCCTGCTCCGGTTCTTTCTCTTAATTCTGCAACCATCTTAGCAGTTATTACCATAAGATCGCCTCCTAAAATCTATTTAATCAAATAACAAGCCCATATATTGTTAAAGGTAAGGAAACAAACCTTACCTTTAACAGTATAATTATTCGGCTAATTGTTCTCCCTGTCTTCCTTCAATAACTGCATCAGCTATCTTGGAAGTTATAAGCTTTACAGCTCTAATAGCATCATCATTTCCTGGAATTACATAATCAATTTCATCCGGGTCACAGTTTGTATCAACTATGCCTACTACTGGTATTCCTAATATCTTAGCTTCAGCAACGGCATTCTTTTCCTTTCTTGGATCAACAACAAAAAGTATGTCAGGAACTCTTGTCATATTTTTAATTCCGCCGAGGTTTCTTTCAAGTTTTTCCATCTCATGCTTTAACTTGATAACTTCCTTCTTTGGGAGAAGATCAAAAGTACCATCCTCTTGCGCTTTTTCAAGTTCTTCAAGCCTATCAATTCTTGTTCTTATTGTCTTGAAATTTGTAAGCATTCCGCCTAACCATCTTTCATTTACATAGTGCATAGATGATCTTGTTGCTTCTTCCTTTACTGACTCCTGTGCCTGCTTTTTTGTTCCTACAAACAAAATTTCTTTTCCTTCTGCAGAAGCATTTTTTACAAAATCATATGCTTCCTCCATTTTCTTTACAGTCTTTTGAAGATCAATGATATATATACCATTTCTTTCTGTAAAGATGTACTGAGCCATTTTAGGATTCCATCTTCTTGTTTGGTGTCCAAAATGAACTCCTGCCTCTAATAATTGTTTCATTGATATAATTGCCATAAAGCACCTCCTGGTTTTTTCCTCCGCTACATTCATTTTTTCAAAAGACCCTATATCTAGGGCACCCTTTTAAAAATTATATAGCGTGTGTATTTTTTATTACGTTATGTAGTATACCATAGAAATTTTTTCTAGGCAATATCATTCTTATATTTTTTTACAATTATTATTTT
>ENA-UOOI01001627-UOOI01001627.1-fermentation-metagenome-genome-assembly--contig:-NODE-1627-length-22511-cov-3.968071_pt1 | contig 22511 bp, 22 predicted proteins | sample MGYA00245779_ERZ724027 | MGnify/ENA primary metagenome ERZ724027 (study PRJEB28704, sample SAMN03018318) | fermentation metagenome | biome: anthropogenic terrestrial biome; feature: soil; material...
TAAGGAGTTTATATTGACTGATAGCATAATATTTGATTTGGACGGAACACTCTGGGATTCCACTGATTCAGTGGCAGGCGCATGGAACTGCGTCATAGCGGAAGAAACCGATCTGAAGACCCGTGTGACTGCAGATGGCTTAAAAAAACTTTTCGGTAAGATGATGGATGATATCGCGGCAGAAATATTCACAGGAGAGTCAAAAAGCAGACAGAATGAACTCATGGATTTATGCTGCCAGGAAGAGCAGCGGGTACTTCTTCGTCATCCGGGCTCTCTCTACGATGATCTCGAAGATACGTTAAAGGTTCTTTCAAAAAAATATCGTCTCTTTATTGTCAGCAATTGTCCTGCCGGCTATATCGAGACTTTTCTTAAAGTTACCGGCTTCTCTGATTACTTCACAGGACATCTCTGCCCCGGGGATACCGGAAATGCCAAGGCATCCAATATCCGGGCAATTGTAGATTATTATAATCTCTCAGCTCCGGTCTATGTCGGCGATACTGCCGGAGACGAGAACTCTTCAAGGGAAGCAGGCGTACCTTTTATCTATGCATCCTACGGTTTTGGAACGGTAAAAGACCCGGACGGCACAATCAAATCCCCAAAAGATCTGATTGGCCTTCTGGAACATAAAGATTAATTTATATATGATATTATTTTCATCCAAACTACCTGTTGGTTCATCTGCCAGAATTATTTTTGAATCTTTTAAGATTATTTTAGCTAGTGCTACCCTTTGTTGTTCACCCCCCACTTAAGGTATATATCTTATGCTTTTCATATCTATTTAAGCCTACTTGAGACAAAGCTTTCTCTATTGCTATTTTTTTTGCTTTTTCGAATACCTTTTAAAGTGTACTGCAATATTCAGATTTTCTTCAACAGTTTCTGAGTCAATCAATCCATAATTCTGAAAAAGATATGAAATTTCATTCCTTCGAAGCGATTCAGTCCGCTTCGAGATAAACTTTGGCTTCTTTATATTTCCTATTTTTACTGTTCCGCTATCAGGACGCTCCAACATTCCAATAATGTTAAGAAGAGTTGTTTTTCCTTTTCCACTAGCTCCCATTATAGAAACATAATCGCCCTTTTCAATCTTCAAATTCATATTCGAAAATAATTTCTTTTCTCCTGAGCCCATGCAGCGCTCCGATTAATTTGAGCAGCTGTCCAAATACGTTTCTGTTCATTTGATAGTTTATACACTTGCATTGCTTTCACCTCAATATAATTTTTATTTAAAGTATTTTACCTTGGTCTATTTGAATTGTTTGGTATACGAATTGTAATGCCATCTGTCTATGTGATACAATAATAACTGATTTCCCCATATTCGCTAATTGATTAATATATTTATATACCAATTCCTCATTCTCGACATCTAAGGCACTGGTTGCTTCATCTAAAATAACAATATCCGAATTTTTAAGAATTACTCTTGCAAACGCAATTTTCTGCCTTTCACCACCAGAAAAATTATTTCCTATATCATCAATTACTGTTTGATATCCTTCTTCCTTCTTTTTCAGAGCATCATCCAGGCCTACATATTTTGCTATATCTACTACATCATTAATCGATATATTTTTATTGTCACACTTGATATTGTTTTCTACTGTTTCATGGAAAAAGTAAACGGATTGCGCTACATATGATATATTCTCACGGATTGAACTTAAATCTATATCTTTATAATCTAAATTACCGATCTTTATACTACCTTGCTTTGGTTGATAAAATCCTAATAACAATTTGAGAATCGTCGATTTTCCACTTCCTGATGCACCTTGAATTACAGTAATCTTTCCCTTAGGTATTACAAAATTAACATCATTTAGTGTAATATCTTCACTATCCTTATACTGAAAGCTTACATGTTCAAACTTAATGTCTCCCATTGGTATTTCTTTTTTTGTATCAGAAAGTTGTTCTTCTTCCTCTGGAATATTTAAAAGCTCAAATGTTCTATTGAAACTTACCATTTGCCAGTTGATTGACTTGAAAAAATTTTTCATATTATCAATCATATAAGATATACCATCTTGTAAGATTAAGAAGGACATCACAGATCCCAAATCAATGCTATGATTTAAGTAAAATACGATACCTATGCCCAATACTACAATAAGGTTTAATGCCTCAAATACAGAATTTATTAGTTCCAGCAATATATTAATTCTATTTACATTGTTACTTTGGTTTACAATATCTTCGTTCATATAGCTGTATTTCTTTTTAATATAATGACTCAAGGACATCATTTTAAAGAAGTTTAATGATTTAATGATTTCTAAGAAAAGTTGGGTTTGTTTACTAGTTAACTCCTGAATGATGCTTGTTCCCTTCTCAATTTTAGTAGCTACTTTCGCAATGATCATAGTCTCAGAAACACCTAATAGAATAACAATAATCGCAAGCTGCCAGCTGTAACTAAACATGATAATAATAGAACCTAAGCCATAAAAAATTGCTAATAAAAATCTTAAGGCAGTATCAGTATAAATCCGGTACAAACATTCTGCATCATTCCGTAATCTAGATAAAATATCTCCGGAATGATGTGTTTCATAAAATTCCATCTTATAACTCATCATTTTTTTAATATAAAGGGTACGAAGATTGTTCATAAAAATACGAGCGCTTTTCCCTTTATAGTAACTTCCCAATGGATTTAATACGATTACTATAATTAATATAATAGCCGCCAAAACATATGCTTTCTGCATGTAGGAATTATCATGAAATTCCACAGAATTCACAATATATTTTTGCATGATACTAAGTAATAATTGAATACAAGGGAATGCCAATCCTTCAACAAATAACCCAATCATAAAAATTGTCTTTGGAAATGGAATCGTTTTTATTGGTTCAAATATGGTTTGAATATATTTTTTCATAGACTATTTACCCCAATCATCTCATTATATTTTTGATAAAATTTCCCCTTCTTTAGTAATAATTCATTCATCGACCCACTTTCAATTACTTTTCCATTCTGCATATAATAAATGGTATCACACTCGCTTAAGTTATTTACATTATGCGAAACTATGAGTGAGGCGGCATTCTTTACTCGTATAAACTTCATAATCTCGTTCATGATTTTCTTCTCAAGTTCTGGTTCTAAAGAAGCCGTTGGTTCATCAAATATGTATAAATCTGAATTTTTCAGGAATGTTCTTGCCATTGATATACGTTGCTTCTGTCCTCCCGAAAGATTCGCTCCGTCTTCTTGCAAAACAGTATTATATCCAGCCTCTAATCCTTTTATAAAATCTTCTAATCCTGCCATTCTTGCTGCATTATATATTTCTTCCTCTGTTGCCTTCATATTTCCATATCGTATGTTTTCATAAATGGTATCTGGTAAGATAACAATCTCTTGACACATATAGGAAATATGTTGACGTAATTTATCCAGTTTCCAAGCATTGATATTATGGCCAAACATAGAAATTGATCCACTATCTGCTTCATATAACCCACATAATAGCTGTATTAATGTAGACTTACCAATTCCATTGCTACCCATAACACCAACACATTTTCCTTTTTCGAACTTCATGCATAAATCATTTAACACTTTATGAGTATCATCATAAGAAAATCCAACATGATTGATATTGATTAAAGAATTCATCGAATCCTTAAAATCAGTTCCATCTTCTCTTTCGCTCTCAAATTCAAGTAATTTATTAATACGTTTCATTGCGTAGTATGAATTACGGACTTTACTAATTGAACCAAACAAAGAAATTGTTGGTAAACAAATTGTAGGAATTAACTGGCTATAAGCAAAAAGAACTGAGACTTTAATCTCACCTTGGGATACTAAATATCCACCAAATATGAAGGAAATAATGGTTGGTATATAAGTGACTGATAGTATTAAAGCTAAAGTAATCGCATCATTTTTATAAAAATCATTTTCCTTTTTAAGTAGCTTCGCTAATAATTCTTTCACTATTGCCAATCGACTTTGTTGCATATTATAGGCCTTAATTGTTTCATAACCATCAATTATATCAACCGCTACTTCTGTAAATCTGCTTTGAGATTCTTGCACATCACTATAAAGCTTTCCTGATCTTTGTGATGTCATATTAATGAGTATTGCAAGTAACGGTAACGTTATGAATGTAAAAATGGTCAATTTCCAATTGTAGTAAAAGAGATATACTAAACCACCAACGGCTAACAATGGCTGTAAAAGTAACCCTCCATAAATTTCTTCAACAAATCCCAAGGCATTCGTTGTATCTGATTCGATTCTTGTATACAAATCACCTTTTGTTTCTTGGGAAAAATTACTTGCTTTTGCATCGACTAAGCGATCCATACATTTATTTTTCAAATCTCGATTCATATTTAAGATCACATCTCTTGAATAATAATTAAATAAATAATTTTGTGTAATCCTTAATATTGTAATAGCAATAAATAAGCTTAATGTTGTCAGTAAAACTTTGATATTATGGTCTAATACGGCATCAATACTTCTTTGAACAAAATTTACTTGATACAAATTCAAAACTACTGCAGCTATCATAAGCAATAGCAAAAGAAAGAATCTAAATTTGTACTTTATTAAATATTGCTTTGACCATTTTGCACAATACCTTATACTTCCTTTCTTCTCCAAACTAAACGTCCCCCTTACGAAATGTCATCGGCATGATATTTACGATCTAATTCTTTCTTTAGTCGGCGATATTTTTCTGATACTTCTATAAACATTGTGCTATCTCCTCCATTATCTGGGTGATACTGCTTCATAAGTTTTCTCAGTTTCTTCATAGCATCATCATCACAAACTGCTTTGAATATATTATCTTTATCTTTTTGTTCAATGTTTGCATAATAGTAATCAAAGATTTGACATAAGAATTCATCAATTACTGCTTTCAACTCTTCTTTGGTCATTCTTATTAATTGATTCATGGAGTATTTTGCCTCAACCTTTTCTCCTTCTCCTAAATAAAAAAATGTATTCCAAAGTAAATCATAATGATCTAAGCTTTTTTCCATTTCTGAATTTTGAACACACTCAGTTTGAATTTTCTTCTCTAACTTCTTTAATTCTCTGATCTTACGTTTTATTTTCATATACTTCTCATGATCATACAATAAACAAATCTCCCCCAATGCAAAATTATCACCATATCATTATAATATGATACCAGGGTCAAAAGGTCCTGCGTTTCATGCCTGCATGAAAAAGCATGACCTTGGGACCCGTAAAACATGAGAATGCAACCCGATTAGGGTGTAATTCGAATGTTTTAGGATTGTGAGAGCTCGAAGAGCGTAACAATCCGTGTATCATATGGGGTCAAATTTCTTTTGACCCCAACACCATAATATTTTAAAATCAAATGTTTTTAAATTTTATTATACTCGTAATATGTGGAACTTCAAGTTTTTTTTGGGATATTTAGATTTTTGTTATATATTGCTAAGATATTGCATAGAATAACAGCAATTTTCACAGATAACATATCATTTATGCGGGTCCTCGGCAATCGGGTTTTCGACATTTGTAAGCCGGGTTTTAAACACTTAAAATTTTATTCGTATGATGGAAAAAATAACATGAAAACACCGCTTTGTGATCAGGGATCAGACATGATTAAATACACAAAGAAGATATTTTCTAATCAAATTTCAATGTCTGCTGTTCATATTCCGTACTGCTCTCAAGCTGTACGGGCACCTGCTTCAGAATCTGTTCCGCAGCCGAAACATCATAAATCCAGTCTCCCAGCTGCTTCTTCTCAAGGATCAGAGGCATACGGTCATGTACCTTCGCAACGGAATTGTTTGGCGCAGTGGTCAGTATCACAAAATGATTCCGGTCATCGAACAACTGATAAAACCCGGCCAGGAATATGGTGTCTCCATCCGGACGCGTATAAGTAAACTTTTCTTTCTCAGAATTCCATTCATAAAAAGAAGAGGCAGGCAGAAAACAACGTCTGCTCCGGATACTGTCTCGGAACATGGCTCTCTTCTGAACTGTCTCCACTCTGGCATTGATGATAAGGCCTCCGCTTTCTTTGCTTTTAAATCCCCAGGAAAAGAGTTTCACATCAAATGTTTTGTCCTCAGAATTATTTCCTGCAAAAAACGCCAGAGCATCTTCTGCAGGGTGAATATCCCCCTGAGGAACCCTGCCGATACCTGAGCCTGAATTCTGAATCATCTTCTCTATCTTTCGTGCAGTCCTATCGCTGACATAATATCTTCCACACATATATCTGAGTCCTTTCCTTATAGGTCTTCAAGTATTATGGTGAAGGGTCCGTCATTTACCAGGGAAACTTTCATATCAGCGCCGAACTCTCCGGTCTGAACAACGGGTACTTTTTTCTTTGCTTCCTGAATCATATATTCATATAATTCATCCGCCATATCGGGCTTACCGGCTTCAATAAAACTTGGGCGGTTTCCCTTTCGGCAGTTGGCATATAGAGTAAACTGTGAGATCAGGAGCAATTCTCCTTTCACATCTGCCAGTGACAGGTTTGTCTTTCCCTGTTCGTCCTCAAATATCCGAAGTGCCAGCATCTTTTTTAAATATTTATCTGCCGTCTCCCTCGTATCATCCTGACCGACTCCTACCAGAACAATAAGTCCCTGATGAATCTGCCCAATTACTCTGTCGTCAACTTTGACGGAAGCCTCCGTCACCCTTTGTATTACAAGTTTCATATCCTGATCTATGCCTTTCTATCAAGTGTGTCTATACCAAAATACTTTTCCCCAAGCTCTTTGTCTTTGTTCATCTGGATTCTCAGCTCCTCCACGGAATCAAATTTTGCTTCAGGCCGCTGGTAATGGAAAAGCTGAACACAGGCTTCCTTTCCATAGAGATCCAGATCACAGTGAAACAGATAGGTTTCCACTCCAACGAATTTCTCCTGAACTGTTGGTTTTATACCTATGTTGCTGACACCATAGAACTTTTGTCCGTCAATCCAGGTAACAGAAGTATAAACACCTCTCGGGGGAAGTAGTTTACCGGACTCCGGGATCTGATTGATTGTCGGAACGCCGATGGTACGTCCAAGCTGATGGCCATGGACGATATCTCCGATAACCATATACGGATAGCCCAAAAGCCTATTTACTTTTTCCATATGGCCTTCCAGTAATTCCTCCCGGATATATGTGCTGCTCACTTCGCGGGTGCCATCCATCACTTTATTTAAAACTTCAACTTTAAATCCATACCTTCTTCCCATCTGTTTGAGCATGATCGAATTTCCCCGCCGGTTCTTTCCGAAATGAAAATCGGATCCTACGACAACAGCTTTCACATGAAGTTTATTCACTAGAATCTCAGTGATAAAATCTTCCGGTTCCATGTTACGAACCTGAAGAGTAAAGGGATATTCGATTAAGGTATCGACCCCGAGACTTTCGATTCGCTGTCTTCTCTCTTCATTGCTCAGCAGCGTCTGAGGCTTCCGATAGCCCAGACGCACCTGTGGGGAGGCATCAAAAGTAAAGATGACTTTCAAAAGGCCATCTTTCTTTCCTATTTCCAGTATGCGGTTTATCAGTTTTTTATGGCCTATGTGAACCCCGTCAAATTTTCCCAGAGTGATCACGGAGGGGCCTTTTGTCTCAAAATTCAGTGTGTTTTTGATATATTCCATTGCTTCCTCAACTTATAAACATTTTTTCCGGTTTATATATTCCTCTATCGGCTTCATACTTGTAGATCCCCATAAATCGTCCTGTACTGTCGTATAATCGAATCCGTTTTACTGAATTCCGTTTAGATAAATTCTCATTCGGTCCGGACAAAAAAGCTCCTTCCGATAGAATTCGATCCGGATAAAGTGCATTTCCATTGTGTACAAGAATATCAAATTCCGGCTTTACATACGCTTTTTCTAGCTGATCAAACATCGCATCCACCGGTATCAGACATTCATGAATTCTATTCTCATCTCGAAGTGTCTCCACCTGTGTCAGCGTCAGGGCATCCCTGTCTGTAAATCTTCCGACTCTGCGCCGGATCAGATGTTCCATCGCACCGCCGCATGCCAGTTTCTCACCAATATCATGACAAAGGGTTCGGATATAAGTTCCCTTTGAACATGTGACTTCAAAAGTCACCCTGGGCAGGTTACAAGTAAGAATTCTGATCTCATAGAAGGTAACGGGGCGTGGTTTTCGCTCGACAGTCTTTCCTTCTCTGGCCAGTTCATAGAGTTTCTTTCCATTTACCTTTAAAGCGGAATACATCGGAGGTATCTGAAGCTGATCACCACAAAAACTTTCTATGCAGGAGATAACATCTTCCTTTGTACAGTTTACAGGGTGACGGCTGAGAACCTCTCCACTGAGATCCTGTGTATCCGTGACAACTCCGAGCTGCAGAACAGCTTCATAAGTCTTTGTCTCATCCGTGAGCATATCACATAACTTTGTGGCATTTCCCAGACAGACCGGCAGTACTCCTACTGCGTCGGGATCGAGTGTCCCTGTATGCCCGATTTTCTTCTGCTTTAATATTCCGCGAAGCTTTGCAACCACGTCATGCGAGGTAAAGCCTGCTTCTTTATAGATATTTAAGACGCCATTATACATGTATTCTATGCTTCTTTCAATTGTGGTTCAACCTGCCTGGCAAGGTTCCCGATTACATCATAAGGAGTACCATGCATCGTACAGCCCGCTGCCTTTGCATGTCCGCCGCCGCCAAACAAAGCGGCGATTTCACTCACATCCACATAATCTTTGGATCTTAAGCTGACCTTGAATTCCTGAGAATCCTTTTCATAGAGAAAGAGCGCGACCTCCACGCCTTTTGTATTCCGCAGCTGGCTGACAATTCCATCCATATCCCTGGAAGTAAGGCCGTAAAAATCCATCTCTTCCTGACGTACAACACTGGCAATACACCTGCCGTCAAACAAGAGTATGCTCTCCATTAAAGTTCGTCCCAACAACTGATTCTGAGCATAGGACTTCTGGTAGAAACTATTGTCTACAATTGCGGAGAAAGGAATATCCTTCTCCATCAGATTTGCGGCAGCACGCATCGTTGCGGGAGAGGTGTTTGTATATTGAAACACTCCTGTATCGTGTACAATTCCGGTATACAATGCCTCGGCACAGGGCTCTGATATTTTGTTATTCTCCAGAATCTCATATAAAACCTCACAGGTAGAACTGGACTTAGGCAAAATCCGGTTCACCCGTCCAAGACCCGGATTTGTAATATGATGATCGAGACATACTGTGTTATCCATGCGATCATACAAGCGGGATGCAACCCCGATGCGGTCACAGCTGCTGACATCGAGAAGAAACATGATATCGTAATTCTTCCTGGCATCATAATCTGTCTTCACACAATCGATATCTCTGATAAATGAGAACTCATTCCCCGGTTTCTCCAGATATACATCCGCACAAACAGCAGGGAAATTATCCTTCAGATACAGATACAGACCCATACAGGAGCCTATGCAGTCACCGTCGGGATTCACATGTCCCGCAATTGCAGCTGTTTTTACTCCGTCCAGTACCTCCACAAGGCTATTCATCTTTATCAGTCTTCCTTTCGGGCAGATCTTTGTTTACATCCTCTATCAGTTTTGACATATTGACCCCATACTCGATGGACTCATCCAGTATAAATAATACCTCCGGCGTATTTCGAAGATTTACAGTTTTCGCCAGGAGTCTGCGGATATAACCTTCTGCATTTTTAAGGCCTGAAATCGTATCAGACTTTGCTTTGTCATCTCCGAGCACACTGATGTAGGCTTTGCAGGTTTTAAGATCCGGCGCAACCTCAGCTTTTGTGACTGAGGTCATCATAGCAATTCTGGGGTCTTTAATCTCAGTTCGGATGATCCGGCTTAATTCTCTTTGTACTTCCTGATTAATCCTGATATTTTTGATACTGTTTTTTCTCACTTTTAATCCCTCTTGATTCTTTCAAATGCCATGGAAGGCCTTACCTTGGCACTTCCACCATGGTATAAGCTTCCACAACATCTAACTCCTTGATATCATTAAAACCTTCAAATACAAGACCACACTCATATCCGGCTTTTACTTCTTTTACATCATCTTTGAAGCGTTTGAGCGATGCAAGCGGTCCCTCAAAGATCTGTTTTCCTTCACGTTTAATTCTTACGCTGGCTCCTCTTGTAAATGTGCCGTCTAATACATAACTGCCTGCAATGGTTCCGACCCCGGATGCCTTGAACAGCTGACGGACCTCAGCATGACCGATCACCTTTTCTTCATAGACAGGATCCAGAAGTCCCTTCATAGCGGCTTCTACATCCTCAATTGCCTGATATATGACACGGTACAGGCGCAGATCTACGCCTTCCTGTTCTGCGAGGTTCTTTGCCTGAGTATCCGGTCTGACGTTAAATCCAATAATAATTGCATTGGAAGCCGCTGCGAGTGTCACATCAGATTCTGTGATTGCTCCAACACCGCCGTGTACAACCTTTACAACAACTTCTTCGTTGGACAGCCGCACCAGGGACTGCTTCATAGCCTCAACAGAGCCCTGAACATCTGCTTTCAATACGATATTCAATTCTTTCAAATTGCCTTCCTGAATCTGGCTGAATAAATCGTCCAGTGACATTTTAGCTCTTGTGTCCTCAAGCAGCTTGTTCTTGCCTTCAGACAGGAACGTATCGGCAAAGTTCTTTGCATCCTTATCTGTATCTGTGGCTACTATAATTTCACCGGCATTTGGCACCTCATTCAGGCCTAATACCTCAACAGGCGTAGACGGACCCGCTTCTTTCACACGATGGCCCTTGTCGTCTGTCATAGCACGTACCTTACCTGAGCATGCCCCTGCTGCTATATAATCTCCCTGATGCAAGGTCCCTTTCTGAACAAGAATATTGGCCACCGGTCCTTTTCCTTTATCCAGTTCTGCCTCAATTACAAGACCTCTTGCTCTTCTGTTCGGATTTGCCTTCAGTTCCATCACATCTGCAGTGAGCAGAATCATTTCGAGTAGTTCCTTGATACCTTCATGGGTATGCGCTGACACAGGTACAAAGATCGTGCTGCCTCCCCAGTCTTCCGGAATCAGCTCCTGCTCAGAGAGTTCCTGCTTTACACGCTCCACATTGGCGCCCGGTTTATCAATCTTATTGACTGCGACGATAATCTCTACCCCGGCAGCTTTTGCATGGTTAATAGCCTCTATCGTCTGTGGCATCACACCGTCATCGGCAGCAACAACAAGAACTGCGATATCGGTGGAATCCGCACCGCGCATACGCATCGCTGTGAAAGCCTCATGTCCCGGTGTATCCAGAAACGTGATCTTTCTGTCTCCAACTGAAACGACCGTCGCACCGATATGTTGTGTGATACCTCCGGCTTCCCGGTCGGTGACATGCGTATTGCGGATCGCATCCAGAAGTGATGTCTTACCGTGATCAACATGACCCATAACACATACGACCGGAGAACGCGGTACCATATCTTTTTCATCCTCATCGTCTTCTTTGAGCAATTCTTCAATCACGTCAACTTTGACCTCAGGTTCTGCTACAATATCGTAACCCAGCGCAATCTCCTGTGCCTGGTCAAAGGTAAGCTCATTGTTCACCGTAACCATGGTTCCCTCAAGAAACAGCTTCTTGACAACTGCTGCAGGCTGCATCTTCATCTTTTCCGCAAGTTCTCTGACTGTCAGTTTCTCTGGAAGTGTAATTTCCGTAACTACTTCCTTCTTCTCCTCTTTTGGCTTAGGTGCCGGTTTCCGAAGTGCTTTTGGAATGTTGCGGTTCCTTCTGCGAGACTGATTGGGTCTGTGAGAATTCGGACGATTGCCCTGATTTGGTCTGCGATTCTCGCCGAATGTCTTCTTCCTTTTGTTTTCTCTTTCTTTGTCCTTGTCCTTATGGCTCATATCTCTGGAGGGCTTTTTTAAGCCAAGATCCATAGATTCAACCTGATGCTGTTTTCTGTCATGTCCCGGACCACCAGATGGACGGCTGTTTCTATCGCCCTGCTGATATGGTCTCCCACCATAGGAACGCTGAGAACTATTATTTCGATTTCCCTGATAGCGGCTGTTCCGATCGCCCTGGGGACGATTGCTGTTCCGGTCTCCCTGATAGCGATTGTTCCGATCGCCTTGAGGACGATTATCATTTCGGCTGTTTCGATTCCCCTGATAGTGATTGTTCCGATCGCCCTGGGGACGATTGCTGTTCCGGTCTCCCTGATAGCGATTGTTCCGATCGCCTTGAGGACGATTATCATTTCGGCTGTTTCGATTTCCCTGATAACGATTGTTCCGTTCGCCCTGGGGACGATTGCTGTTCCGGTCTCCCTGAGGATGATTATTGTTCCGTTCGCCCTGGGGGCGATTATTGTTCCGTTCGCCCTGGGGACGATTGTTGTTCCGATCCCCCTGATAGCGATTGTTTCTGTCGCGCTGCGGGCGATTGCTGTTCCGGTCACTATGCGGACGATTGCGGCCATGGGATGCCTGATCATTTACACGGGAACCTGTATGCTCTTGTGTATTTGACTGGCCTTTCATATTTAACTGATTCTTCGTATCTTCTTCAGCAGCTTTGTGCTGATCTGAATTTTTTGTCGTCTTTTCACCCTGTGCACGCTTCTGCAGTTTTTTTCTTGCCTCCTGGCTTGTAGCGTTCTGTGGACGCACAACCTGGATAATATTAGATTTTTTCTTTGGTTTTTCCACTGACTTCTCCTCTGCTTTTCCTGACTGGTTTTTCTTAGAAGCAAACTCTTCCCGAACTAACGCCTCCTGATTTTCATTCAGAGAGCTCATATGGCTTTTAACGTCTATCTGCTTACTTTTTAAAAAATCCATGACCTCTTTGTTGCTGTGATTCAACTCTTTTGCAAGCTCATGTATTCTAAGTTTTGGCATATTACCACCGACCTTTCCAAAATGTGCCGTAAAGCTTTCGAATTAAGGCCCATTTCAACTACTGATTTATCTGTTTCGCTACTGATTTCGCCATATTTGTATCTGTAATTGCAAGCGCTGCCCGAAATGCCTTTCCAATTGCCGGTCCGATTTCCTCCATTTTCCCGAAATGGCAGATAGGTACATGGTAGTATTCACACATATTGCCAAACTTCTTCTTAGTATTCTCTGAAGCATCTTCCGTTACAATTACCAGTGACGCCGTCCCCGATTTCACTGCATGTTCCACCTGAAACTCGCCGCTTGCAACCTTTCCGGCTTTCATCGAAAGTCCCAGGAAAGAGTAAATTCTTCTTTCATCCAAGCGCATCCATCTCCTTTGCCAGACCGTCATATACCTCTTTGGGAACAGCCATCTTAAAAGCTCTCTCAAGTCCTTTATTTTTGACAGCTCTTTTCAGACACTCGCCGGATCGGCACACATATGCGCCTCTCCCGTTCTTCTTTCCAGTAGGGTCAAGCAGGATTTCACCTTCCGGGGTTTTAATAATCCGTATCAACTCCTTTTTTCTTTTCATTTCATTACATCCCACACATCTTCGCATTGGGACTTTTTTTGCGTTTCCCAAACAATCACATCCATTCTCGTATCAGTGTTATTCCGGGTCTCCCTGTGGATCTTCCTCTTCTGGAATAATATCTCCCAGATCATCGAAATTTTCGTCCGCCGGAACAATATCTTCCAGATCCTCAACGTTTTCGTCATCCTGAGGATCCTCAAAGTCCCCCGCTTCTCTTGCCTGAGTTTCACTTTTTATGTCTATCTTGAATCCTGTCAGGCGTGCGGCCAGTCTCGCATTCTGTCCTTCCTTGCCAATTGCAAGTGACAGCTGGTAATCAGGTACTATAACTTTTGCGGTTTTTTCATCAGGGTCAGCCATCACTGAGATAACCTTTGCCGGTGAAAGCGCATTTTCGATCAAAAGGGCAGGATTCTCATCCCAATTGATGATATCAATTTTCTCACCTTTCAGTTCATCGACGACATTATTCACGCGGGCTCCGTTCATACCTACACAGGCTCCGACCGCGTCCACATCCGGGTCATTACTCGCGACGGCGATCTTGCTTCTCGATCCCGCCTCACGGGCTATACTCTTGATTTCAACAGTGCCGTCTTTCACCTCAGTTACTTCCTCCTCAAAGAGGCGTTTCACCAATTCCGGATGAGTTCTCGATACCAGGACTTTTGGTCCCTTAGAGGTATCCTTCACCTCAAGAATATAAAGTTTGATACGTTCTGTCGGATGATAAGTCTCTCCCTTTACCTGCTCGTTCTCCGTCAAAAGTGCATCCACCCTGCCGAGGTTAATACTTACATTATTGCCTACATAACGCTGGACAATACCGGTAACGACATCATGTTCTTTTTCATAATACTGATTATACAGTACTTTTCTTTCCTCTTCACGGATCTTCTGTAATATGACATTTTTGGCATTCTGTGTAGCGATACGTCCGAACTGTTTAGACTGTATATCCACGTTAACAATATCTCCGACCGCATACTTGGTATCTGTCTTTCTAGCATCCTCCAGAGAAATCTGTAAAACAGGATTTTCCACGTCCTCGACAACTTCTTTTTTTGCAGTTACTGAGAAATCACATGTTTCGGGATCTATCTTCACTTCGACATTATCGGCTGTTCCAAAATTATTCTTGCATGCCTGTAAAAGAGACTGTTCAATTGCATCAAACAAAACATCCTTACCGATGTTTTTCTCTTTCTCCAGAATATTAAGGGCTTCTAATAACTCTGTATTCATTTTTTCCTCTTTTCCTCCTGTGAGTCTGGTCATTGTCTTTTAAAAGTCAAATGCCAGACGTATCAATGCAATGTCTTTCCTGTCAAATACTTTTGATTTTCCGTCTTCCATGAGAATGGTCACACTATTCTCATCATATGCATCTAACACGCCGTAAAATTCCTTTTGTCTGTCAATCGCATGGTAAGTGTGAATCTCTACTTTCTTACCCATGCTTCTCTTAAAGTCTTTCTCTTTCTTCAGCGGACGTCCGAGACCCGGAGAACTGACTTCCATAATATAGGAATCTTCAATAAAGTCCTCTTCATCAAGTTTTGTGCCAAATGCTCTGCTCACCACTTCACAGTCGTCTACCGTGATTCCGCCTTCTTTATCAATATAGGCCCGCAGGTACCAGGTTCCTCCTTCTTTTACGTATTCTATATCTACAAGTTCAAATCCGTGCTCATCCATGATAGGCTGCAGTAATTTCCCGGCTTTGTGCTCATATTCTTCTTTTTTTCTCATTCCCTCACCACCTTTACGGTATGATCTTTCATCTCAGTACCATTCATATATCCCAAACAATAAAGAAGAGTGGACGCGCGTCCACTCTTCAGCCAGTAACTTTATAACATTACAAGTATAACACCTGTGTCACTAAAAATCAAGAGGAATTTTAGCTCTATTCCCGCAGATGAACGTCTAATTCATTATCGGCAACGCGAATCTCTTCCTCATCCATTCTGATCTTTATCTTTTCCAGCATATCCCAGCGAAGCCTGACATACTCAGCATTCTTAGTCCATGCACGAAAGCCTACAACCACTGAGCTGCCGCCCAGCTCATCCACAAAAAAATCCCTGTCATTTTTAAAGAATCTGGGCTCTTCATCCACAAGTTCGGAAAGTACTCTTTTTGCCTTCAGAAAATCCGACTCATATGCGATTCCTATCTTAATCTCAAGTTTCCTTCGATCCATGGAGGACACATTTGTAATGATATGATTCGTCAGGTTAGAATTCGGAACCTTTATCACCTGGTTGTCTATCGTTACAATTGTGGTATAATACATCTCGATTTTATACACTGTCCCTTCCACATTCTCTGAGGGAGAAATGATGTAATCGTTCACTTTAAAAGGCTTCAAAAATAAAATCAGTACTCCGCCCGCCAGATTTGACAACCCCCCCTGCAGTGCCAGGGAAACAGCAACGCCCGCTGATGCCAGCAGTGCCGTGATGGAAGATTCCTTTACAAGATTCAGTTTTATAATGATCGTGATAACTGTAAATATCAGGATAGAATAGCGCACTAAAGAGATCACGAAGCTAGTAGCAGATGGTTCCACATGGAATTTATTCAAATTTTTTCTTAAATTGTCACAAACCTTGCCTATAATCTTGCTCACAATGAAATAGACAATCACGGCAAGCAGTATTTTAGCCAGGAACTCAAGAGCATTCATTCCCGTTTTACTCATCCAGTCCTGTATTGTTTCCCAAAAAGTCATTTCTCACAATCCTCTTATCTTTAAAAACTTTCAATCTTATGCATAAACAATCCGCTTCTGAGTTTTGGTTCAAACCATGTCGATTTCGGAGGCATGCAAAGATTCGCATCAGCTGCCGACAGAAGTTCTTCCATAGATGTCGGATACAGGGCAAAAGCACACACGCAGTCACTCCTGCATCTTCTTTCCAGCTCCCTATAGCCGCGAACCCCGCCGACAAAGTCAATTCTGTCATCACTTCTTGGATCCCCGATGCCAAAGACCGGTTTTAATATCTCTCTCTGCAGATATTCCACATCAAGGATACCAATTGGGTCCTGCTTTATATATTGTTTTTTCACCCGCAGACAGTACCAGGTTCCGTGTATCCCGTTAGAATCTGAAAGGAAGAAACTCATCTCTCCTTTTTCTTTCGGATGAATAGGTTCACTGCCTGATGAAGTTACCCTGAAACGCTCGCTGATACGTTTTAATATCTCTTCTCTGCTGTGGCCGTTTGTGTCTTTCAGAACTCTGTTATAATCCAGAATCTCGAGTTCATCATCAGCAAATAAAACCGTCAGAAAATAATTATACTCTTCATTTCCCGTATGATGCGGATTGTTACCTGCTCTTTTCTGCGAAACCCGGGCGGCTGACGCCGCCCGGTGATGTCCGTCTGCGATATAAGTATGATCGACTGTTTCAAACAATCCGGTCAGTTTTCTGATGCAGTACGGATCATCGATGACCCACACTTTGTGCTGTACACCATCTTCTGCGGTAAAGTCATAAACCGGGGTCTTTTCCTTTTCAGATTCCATGACTTTCCGGATGGCAGGTCTGGAATGATAGACGATAAGGGCAGGACCTGTCTGAGCACTCAAGACATCGATATGCTTTGTCCTGTCTTCTTCCTTTTCCTTTCTGGTCTCCTCATGTTTTTTAATGACCCCTTTTACGTAGTCTTCCACAGAAGAGCAGGCACAAAGTCCTGTCTGGACATGGCAGCCTTTTGTCAATTGATAGATATAATAACATGCTTTCTTATCTTGTATCAAGACCTGTTTCTTCTGCATCTTTTCAAAGATCTCATCTGCCCTCTGGTACACGGCAGGTGCATACATGTCAAAGCTTTCGTCAAACTGGGTCTCTGGCCTGTCAATACGAAGGAAAGAATGCGGGTGAGTTTTGACGTATTCTCTCGCCTCAGATTTGCTGTACACATCATAGGGAAGTGCAGCAATTGCGGCCACAGACTCTTTTTGGGGTCTTAACGCCCGAAATGGTCTAATCTGTACCATTGAAAGTTTCTCCTCTTTATTTTACGATTCTCACTCGCAGAACTCCATCTATAGATTCCAGCTTTTTTATAATGTCACAGGTGATTGGACTTTCTACATCTATCAAAGTATATGCATAGTCATTTTTCCCCTTGTTCGTAAGGTCTGAGATATTGATTCCGGCCCTGCCCAGCACACTCGTAAACTGGCCGAGCATATTGGCAATATTTCTATGGTTGATGGCAATCCGTCCTTCTGCCAGACAGCGGCCCATGTCACACGCCGGATAATTTACGGAGTTTTTAATATTACCGTTTTCCATATAGTCACGCACTTCTCTGACAGCCATCACTGCGCAGTTGTCCTCGGACTCCTCTGTAGACGCACCCAGGTGTGGTGTTACAAGGATACCGGGTTCTCCGACAACCGTGGAATTGGCAAAATCCGTAACGTATTTTTTAACTTTATAGGAGCGCAGCGCCTGTACCAGAGCTTTCTCGTCGACGAGAAGATCTCGTGAAAAATTCAGGATTACGACATTCTCTTTCATCAGTCCGATCGCACGTGAATCGATCATATTTCTGTTAGTCTCTGTCAGTGGGATATGAATGGTTATGTAATCGCATTCCCGATAAATATCATCCAGATCCTGGGTATGATGAATCGATCGAGAAAGATTCCAGGCTGCGTCAACAGACAGATACGGATCATATCCATATACATCCATGCCGAGATGAGTCGCCGCATTCGCCACAAGCTGTCCGATCGCCCCAAGTCCGATAATCCCGAGCTTTCTGCCATTAATTTCACATCCGGCAAATGCCTTCTTCTGTTTCTCCGCCAGGGCATTCACATCGGGATTTCCTTTCTGGCTCTTCACCCATTCGATACCACCCATGATGTCCCTGGAGGCCAGCAGCATTCCGGCCAGCACCATCTCTTTGACACCGTTGGCATTTGCACCCGGGGTATTGAAAACCGCGATTCCGTGTTCAGCACAAAGTTCAATGGGAATATTGTTCACCCCCGCACCTGCTCTCGCAATGGCAGTAAGTTTATCCGGAAGATATGTGTTATGCAGTTTGGTGCTTCTCACCAGCACCACATCGGCATCCTCCATGCAATCGGTTTCTTCATATCCGGGACCAAGTTTTGAAATTCCTGCTCCGGAAATAGGATTTTGACAATTATACTTAAACATGGCCATTCTCCTCCTCAAACTTTTTCATAAATTCAACGAGTTTTTCCACGCCTGCTTTTGGCATGGCATTATAAATACTCGCGCGCATTCCACCCACTGTCCGGTGCCCTTTCAGGTTCACTAGCCCACAATCTGCGGCCTCCTTTACAAACTTCGCATCCATAGATGCGTTACCTGTAATAAAAGGAACATTCATCAGCGAACGGGATTCCCTTTCAACAGTTCCTCGAAACAGGCTGCTGTGGTCAAGGTAATGATACAAGATTGCGGCTTTCTCCTCATTTCGTTTTTTCACCGCTTCAAGTCCGCCTGTTTTCTTCAGCCATTTAAACACCTTCCCGCACATATAGATGCAGTAACAGTTTGGTGTATTATACATAGAGTTGTGGTCCATATGAGTTTTATAACGCATCATGGTTGGAGTGCCTTCCAGTACGTCCTCCGTGATCAAATCCTCACGGATAATTGCGATTGCCATGCCCGCCGGCCCTATATTCTTCTGTACGCCCCCAAACACAAGCCCGTACTGTGAGACATCCATAGGCTCTGATAAGAAACAGGAAGAGACATCTGCTACAAGCGGCCTGCCTTTAGTATCTGGAAGTGTCTTAAACTTTGTTCCGTAAATTGTGTTATTTTCACAGATATACACGTAATCTGCATCCGGATTTACCGGAAGGTCTGAACAGTCAGGTATGTAAGAATAATTTTTATCTTCAGAGCTTGCGATCTTTACGGCATTGCCATACATAGCTGCTTCCTTCATGGCTTTTTTGGCCCATTGTCCGGTCACAACATAATCTACTGTTTTATTTTTCATAAGGTTCATTGGGATCATCGCAAACTGAAGAGATGCGCCGCCCTGGATAAAAAGAACTTTATAGTTTGAGGGAATGCCCATCAATTCTCTTAAAGTGTCCTCTGTCTCATTGATAATTCGTTCGAAATTCTTTGAGCGATGGCTCATCTCCATCACGGACATGCCGCTTCCCCGGTAGTCAAGCATCTCATCTGCAGCTTCTTTTAATACCTCTTCGGGCAGCATTGCCGGCCCCGCAGAAAAATTATATACTCTGCTCATGAAATCATCCTCCTTGTTTTTGCACTTTATCACGCTACAATGATAACAATATACTCCACATACTATTCTGTTGTCAATACAGAAAAGACAGACTCTGCAGAGCCTGTCTTATGTTTGATCACATGATTATTTCTTTTCATTTGATTTCGATTTCTTCTGTTTCTTATCTTTTTTCGATTCCTTCGGCTGCGCGGGCTTTGTATCCGGCTCTTTTGTTTCAACAGCTTCCGATTGTCTTTCCACTTCCGAGATCGCAGATTTTCTCATCGGAATACGACAGTTTTTATTATTGCCGAATTCGACGATTACATCCTCATCTGTGATATCAATGATAATACCGTAGAATCCTCCGCTTGTGACCACTGCATCGCCTACGTGCATGTCGTTTAACATGGCCTGCACTCTCTTTTGTTCTTTTTTCTGTGGCCGTATCATCATAAAATACATAAGTGCAACAAGTACAACCAGCCAGATGATCATAAATCCGCCGCCTGCAGCACCGGAAGCCTGGCCTCCTGCCCCTGCGTTTGCTAAAATCATGTTATTCCTCCTACTCTCATTCCAAAATACTTATTTTATAATACCTTAAATCGCCTCATTGTACAAGTACTTTTAGGAATTCTGCAACAATCCATCCAGTTTTGCCTGTTTATAAGATGCAAAACGACCTTCATCAAGGGCTTCCCGGATCTCTTCCATCATTGTATTATAGAAATACAGGTTATGCAGAACACACAGTCTCATTGCCAGCATTTCTTTTGCCTTAAACAGATGATGGATATAAGCTCTGCTGTAATGCCGGCAGGCCGGACACTGGCACCCTTCTTCGATTGGTGACGCATCCGTCTTATACTGTGCATTGAACAGATTCAGATGTCCCTGATTGGTATAGACATGACCGTGTCTCCCGTTTCTGCTTGGATAAACACAGTCAAAGAAATCCACACCTCTCTCCACACCTTCCAGTATGTTTGCCGGAGTTCCGACTCCCATCAGATAAACGGGTTTATTTCTGGGGAGACATGGCACAACTTCATCCAGGATCTCATACATCTGCTCATGGGTTTCGCCGACAGCAAGACCGCCCACTGCATATCCGTCAAGATTCATCTCACTGATCTTTTTCGCGTGTTCGATTCGAATATCCTTATAAATCGCACCCTGATTAATTCCGAAAAGCAGCTGGTGTTTATTGATCGTGTCCTCTTTGCTGTTAAGCTCTTCCATCTTCCGCTTGCAGCGAAGCAGCCATCTGGCTGTGCGATCCACGGAAGCCTGTACGTAACTCCTGTCGGCCACACTAGACGGACATTCGTCAAATCCCATCGCGATGGTGGATGCCAGGTTAGACTGAATCTGCATGCTCTCCTCAGGACCCATGAATATCCTTCTGCCGTCGATATGTGAACTAAAATAGACACCTTCTTCTTTGATCTTTCTCAGCTTAGCGAGAGAAAACACCTGAAAGCCACCTGAATCCGTAAGAATCGGCTTATCCCAGACCATAAATTTTTGAAGACCGCCCATTTCCTTGATCAGTTCATCTCCGGGGCGTAAATGGAGATGATAAGTGTTCGATAATTCAACCTGTGTCTTTATCTGCTGCAAATCCATGGTAGACACAGCTCCCTTTATCGCTGCCGAAGTTCCAACATTCATAAATACAGGGGTCTGAATCGTGCCGTGAACCGTGGAAAGCTCAGCACGCTTCGCCCTGCCTTCTTCCTTTAAAATTTTGTACATATCATTCCTCTTGTCTGTAACTTACTTTTAACCCAACATCAAGTATTTGACACTCCCCACAGCTAAAGCAGGGGGATTCCTGTTTCAACCACTACTGCATTGGCAAAACCATACGGTATTGCAACGTCTTACACAGTGTCCACAGGCTAGATTATACTGTTCCCGTATGCCCTACGGTGCAGTTATATTACGCTGACTGCACTTGCAGTCCTTTATTCAATATATTGATACTTGCATTGGTATCTCTGTCATGCTTTGTTTTGCACTCAGGACACACCCAGTTACGGACTGCAAGATTTTTTACCAGCGGATTTTTATACCCACATATGGAACATGTCTGGCTGCTCGGATACATAGCAGGCACTTTTACAATGTCGTTCCCATACCAACCAGATTTATAGGTAAGTATATCAAAGAACTTAGCCCATGATGCAGAGCCTATATGCTGTGCTAACTTATGATTTCGCATCATATTTTCTACTTTCAAATCTTCTATGCAGATCGTTTGGTTTTCGCGAATCAGCATAGTGGACTGTTTTTGTAAAAAATCGTTTCTCTGATTGGTAATCTTTTCATGGACTAATGCAGCTTTTACACGCTGTCTGCTGCGATTATGAGAGCCTTTTTGCCTGCGCGACAATTTACGCTGTTCACGTATGAGCTTACGCATGGATTTTTCAAGGTATTTGGGGTTGGATACCACATTTCCGTTACTGTCGGAATAGAATGCCTTAATTCCTACATCAATGCCGATCGTACCACCCTGATTTTTCCTCGGAAGGGGATCAAACTCTACATTCAAAACCGCAAAGTATTTTCCTGTAGGTGTATGCTCAATCGTTACATTCTTGATTTTACCTGTTTCCATAGACTGATGCACCTTGACATATCCCAGTTTAGGGAGCTTCAAATATCTTCCCACAATGCGAATGTTATCGCCTTGATTGACCGTCCGATAGGACTGGTGGCGATTAT
>ENA-UOOI01001628-UOOI01001628.1-fermentation-metagenome-genome-assembly--contig:-NODE-1628-length-22510-cov-48.972478_pt1 | contig 22510 bp, 20 predicted proteins | sample MGYA00245779_ERZ724027 | MGnify/ENA primary metagenome ERZ724027 (study PRJEB28704, sample SAMN03018318) | fermentation metagenome | biome: anthropogenic terrestrial biome; feature: soil...
AAGTCCTTTCTCTATAATTTCAGCTGGTTCCATTACCTCTTTTGCTTTCTCGACAACTGCAATTACCCTGTCTTTCTTACAGGAAATAATTGCATCTGAAAGCTCTTGAATAAGCTCCTCTTTGCTTGCCATTTTAAATCCCCCTTTCCCGAATCTTTGTTTTGTCCTTAACAAAGTTTCTTAAAGATCATCACCGTTGTGTTATAAAAAATTTGATTTTCCCAATCCTTGATGTGGTCAGGAAACCATTGGAGGTTAGGAAGCCATGATGATCAGCAAATATAGTGTTTAGAGAACCCTGATTCGGGAATTAACATATTAAGCTTCATTTAGATGATTCGGTGCAATGATAACTAATGTCGCTTACTGAGTTAACTCTCAAATCCCCGTTTTCTGATTTTACAGACTCAGACCTGGGTTTCCACCCCCTGAATATCATGAAATCTGCATGCTTGAGTATTTACAATCCTAGTTTTGGGAAGATTCTATTTTGGAGAGATTCTCCAACTTTGGAGAGATTCGAGCAAGTTGTCCTGTTTGAATGCACTTTTTAATCCCTCTAGATTTTTCGGTAAACTTTAGATTCTAATGAATCTTTCCCATATATTATTCCAAATTTATGTATTTATTTATATTCTCTGGAATTTTTTTATGTCATTCTATTAAAACTTTTTACTTATTTGTAGGAAAATCCTGGCTGCTTCGGGATTATACTGAAAAAAAATATTGTCACGAAGATAGATATTTAAAAAAGCTCTCAACGTCTCTTAAACAGCTAAGAGAATTGATAAAAAGTGCATGAAAGCTAATAAATAGTCAAACCTGCTCATTAAACGTTAGTAATTATTTAGCTTAAGAAATGATAGTAAATACGTTCATTAAGCTTTATTACACAAGATAAGGCCCGTTAGTCCCCTTCTATACCTACAGTTTCTCCTACTGCAAGCATGAGTTCTCCATAGAGCAGTTTTTCAAGAGTCTCGGCTACGTACTTCCTTTGCTGGTATTTCTGGATATCCTCATGCATCCTGAGATCAGAATCTACCTGGACTCGAAGGAGAGCGAAATGAAAGGCTTTCTCATTCCTTATCTGGGCTGTATAGAAGGCTTCCAGCAGGTAAGGGAGTTTAAGGGGATCTTCTATAACTTCACTTAAAAGTAACATTTCTTCGGGAATATCCTGAAGATGTGAAGATATATCGTTTTTTCCAGTAATAAGTTGCAGGTTTTTTTTGGAATACTTTTTTTCGAGGATAATAATTTCGCCAATTATACTCTTCACCCCTCACTCAAACTAGGTCTCGGATCCCCTATACAGGCTCCGGGGTAAATTCCCGGTATTTCTGGAATAGTCAAGTAATGATATTGAAGTAATAGCTCTATGTAAAAGGGAATAAAATGGTTTCAGGCCAGCATTCCCTTTACAATAATATCAATAGCATCGTCTTCTTCAAGGCCGCGGGCCATGAGAGTTTCAACTTCTTTTTTATCCACACACCCAATTGCAGCCTCATGGGTTACCTTTGCCAGAGGATTGTCAACACGCACAATGGGGATGGCTTCGGCTTTTGCATTGCCCTGGATAACCTCCATACAGTCAACATGTCCTCTGGCTCTAGGGGCGCGGCCTTCAGTAATTCCCCTGAACTCTGACACTGCGTCATCAGTAATGGCAAGTCGGCTTTTGATCACGCTTCTAGCATTTTCCCCATTAAGGGATACTTTTTCCAGGATTTTTATTTTATCGTCCTTTTTCCCATACACCTTGGTAACCAGCTCACAAACAGCGTCTTTTTTAGCCTCTACGGTATAGTCAAATTCTAAATAGCCTACTCTGCCCGAAACAAGTGAGAAATTTGTGTAGTAGCTGCCTCCTTCCTCTATCTTTATATTAGCCTTCGGGATCACCTCAATTCCTCCATGGGGGCCGTGGAAGTGAGTCTCAGTATACTTTAATGAGGCATTTTTCCCTATGACCATTTGGGCATCCATTCTATGAATAACCTTCATAGCGTTAGGGAATGTACAGTGTGCGATGAGCTCAACAGCCGAATCTTCTTCAGCCACGAAATTCATCTTTATTTCCTGAAGCCCGTCTTCCGGGATAAGTCCGAAACAGAGGTGTACAGGAAGTGGAATCTTGTACCCTTTCTTGATGATCATTTTAACATCCACTCCATGTTCGGTCTCCTGAGTTTCGAGCACAATTCCTTCTGTCCCGTTCGCATTAAGCACCTTACTTCCACTTATCACAAGACTTGCAAGCTCATGCTTATGCAGGATTGCAGCATCTCCCCCGGCTGCCGAATAGGCTGCATCCATATCTTCGATTTCGCTGGAAAGCGTACTAATGGTTATCTGGGTCATTGTAAAGCCGCCTTAGGTGGGGACACCCTGCTGTCACACGGTATACACCTGTTTTTGAAAAATTCGCTAATTTCCAGGGGGTCTCCACTCCTGAGGATAGCCCCTTCACACATCAGGGACGCTTTATCGGAAGCAGCTGCAATCTCCTCTCTGTGTGTAATTACAAGTACCGAAGAACCATTTTCTTTTAAAGCCTGGATCAGAGCCACGATCTCTTTTAAGGAAACGACATCGATCCCGGAATCAGGTTCATCAAGAATTGCAAGTTTTGGTCTCATTGTGATTATCGAGGCTAACTCTATGCGTTTCCTTTCGCCTCCGCTGAGTGCCTCGCCAACTTCCCTGTCCAGGTATTTTTCGGGCTTAAGATCGACTTTTTTCAGGGCGTCTTTCAGCTCTTCTTCAGTAATGTCTCCATTGCCTTTTGCCCCGATTGCCAGGTAATCCCTGACCTTTAACCCTTCAAAACGGGCAGGTTCCTGCCAAGCAAGAGTAATGCCTTTTCTTGCACGTTCGGTTATTGAAAGCTTTGCGATATCTTCCCCATCAAAGATGAGGCTGCCTTCCTCGTGTTCATAGCCCTGGAGTCCCATAAGGGTGTAGGCAAGTGTACTTTTTCCTGCGCCGTTTGCACCTATAATGCTGTGAATTTCCTGGTCGCCGACCTCAAGATTAACCCCACGCAGGATTCTCTTCCCATCACGGCTCAACACCAGGTTTTTTAAAGATAGAATCTTTGACACCTCTAGTAAGTTTTTAATTTTAGCCCTGCAGCAGATCCCTGCAGCGTTGCAGGTCCTTAACGGTATTTACGTTTATTGCTAGTTTGGGATTATCAAGTATCAGATTAAAGTCTTCCTGTTCGCTTCGGATTTGAGAACTGTCCAGAATATTAACTCCAGCAGGTACTATCAATTTCCCGTCCTTGTTAAAGACCGTATCTGGCCTGATTCCTGCTCCCTTACAAATGTTAATAGGGACATATACTGAAAGTGCAGGCTTACCTTCTTCTTTATATTTCTCAATTACCGAATCTATAATTTTAGGGTTTATCAGGGGGAGATCTGACATAATAATCATTACAGGGCCTGTTGTTTCTGAGGCTTCTACCGCATGGATCATATCCCCTACATAGTTTCCCCCAAAGGTCCTGATTACGCGGACTTCTCCTTTGTAGCGTTCCTGGATCATGATCTCGGTTTTGGGGGTAACAGGCGAAACCGCTACAAAAACCCTGTCTATATTCTTTGAGGCCCTGAGAGTATCTATTACGTAGGCTATTAGGGGTTTTCCAAGCAATTCAACACATGGCTTTTCTCCCATCCCAAGCCTTTGTCCGAACCCCCCAGCCATTACAATAGCATCCATTCTAAACCTCCCATATTTCCGTTCAATGAAAGTTTCAGGATAACTGCGAGAATAATAAGAGCAGTTACCCTACCAATTTCGTTAGCAGTACCAATTCCGTCTCCGTTTAAGCCGCCAAAGTGGGCATTGCTCCGGTTAAGAAGCACCAGAGCCGAGGTACAGGCTCCCAGATAAGGCAGCAGACCTGCCCACCCGAAAGGCAGGAAACAAACAATGGCACCGAATACGAAGCCTATCAAGAAATTCTTTCGGGTTGCTCCGTTTATAGTCATGGCTCCCAGGCCAGGGTAAGCCTGGTTTCCCTGTGGAGGTATGGGCTTTCCAAAGGCAGCAATCGTTAACATGGACTGCTTTGCACTGACTTCTGCAATAAACATTGATGCAAACATTAAAACCGGAAGGTTAAGCCCGAAAACAGCCAGGCCTTCTTCCTGGACTGCTCTTATAGAACCGTAGAAGGTGAGCAGCAGCAGCATGCAGAAAGCTACTCCGCCTGTCCCGAGGGTTGTATCCTTGAGGGCTTTGATTTTTTTCTCAAGCGACCCATGAGCCATAAAACCATCCCCCATGTCAGTGACTCCATCGAGGTGGTTAAAACCTGTAATATAATATACAAATCCCATAATAAGGGCTGCAAGAATAGGTCCTGGAAATATTACCTGTCCGATGTATGCAATCGCCCCTATCAGAAGGCCGAGCACGGCTCCTACTATAGGATAGAAGTATATCTTCTTCATGAGTTCATCGATCCCTTCCATGCTGATTCCTACAGGGATCGTGGACAGAAAACCAAAACCCGATTTAAAAGCAAGTAAATATGAATTCATTGGATATCGCCTGTTTTTCAATCTTTTCTTTCAAACTCTGCCATACCTCTTGAATACATGTTGGAGGATACGCCTCCTATAAGTCCCCCTATCACATCATCCATAAAAGGCCCCAGGTCTGCAAGGATTCCGGGTTTCTGTTTGTCATACCTGACAAATTCGAACGCACCCTTGGAGCCGCTAATATAAGTTGCAATACTTGTGCCAAGGACCTCGTCCGCGATTATAAAAGTAAGGTCCTTTTCATAGGAACTTTTGCTGAGGTTCGGAAGAGTTCCTGCCCTGCCTTCTCGTTCCAGCAGAATTCCTGAATAGATCAGAAGGCAGAGGTTTGGATCCGAAAGTGCGTACTTGAGTTCCCTTTTAAACAAAGCGTCTGCTTTCTCCCTGGTCTCAAGTCCTGGATGTGGGACATACATCTCAAGAGCCGTATCAGCAAGATCCTGAACACTGATGCCTTCTTCAGCAAGGACATCCAGGATATCGAGTGTAGCTTTTTCTTCTATTTTTTCAGGCTGCCCTTTTTTCAGGTCCCTTTCCTCAATATCGGATAACTTCATACGATCACTTCGGGGTTGTTAAAATGATTCTATAAGCTTCGAAAATCTTTAACGTTAGTGGCTTTTTCCTGAGCCCTCTTCTGTATAGAATTCGGAAAATCTCAGGAATCGGGCTCTGGCAGGCACAGAAAGGGTTATGGATACAGGTGTATCCCTGCTATCTGGATCACTGCCGCAAAGGCAGCAAGTGAGAAGCCTGAAGCAACTGCTATTAATTGGGATACCCTTTTTATATCTTTTACTTCGGTTGGGGGGTATAAAGCCCCAAGTATATAATTATCGGGTTTTTCAAGTTTGACTCCGAGCGCGCCTGCAGTAGCTGCCATGGGATAGCCGGAATTGGGGGATGGGGTTTTCATTCCGTCTTTAAGGGCGCTCTTTAAGCTGTTTAAGGGATTAATTTTTCCTTGCTTTTTTGGGACCAGAGCCACTGTAAAGGCTGCCGCAAGAATAAATATGACAGAGATCCGGGCAGGGATCCAGTTTAATACGTCATCGAGTTTTGCTGAGAAGTATCCAAGTTCCCTGTATGGTTCGGTTTTGTACCCAACCATTGAATCCAGAGTATTTACCGCTTTAAACGCGTATGCAGCCACAAGCCCGAATTCTCCGAAAAGGGCATAATAAAAAATGGGACTCAGAATGCCGTCAACATAGTTTTCGGATACGGATTCGACAACTGCAGAGGACATCTGGGTTGTGTTCAATTTGGAAGGATTCCGACTTACATAAATCGGGAGCAGTTCCCTGACGTTCTCAAGCCTATCTGCTTCAAGATGACTATAAATCTCCCTTGCAGGGCTAAGTAGACAGTTAATAGCAAAGGTGGCTTTCAGGAAATAAGCTTCAAGAAGGAGTGCAAGCACCCTGGGAATTCCCGGAAGGGTTGCAATGTAGAGCACAGAGTAGCCCAGCAAAGCTGCGAAAAAGACGCAACAGAGCGCCATTGCAGTTCCATAGAGTTTTCTATGAGTCTGAGGTGCCGCATCTTTTAAAATGTTGATTAATTTTCCTATCCATACCACAGGGTGTACGGCAGCAGGCGGCTCTCCTAAAAAAATGTCTATACCTGCTGCAAGCAGAAGTACCAGAGCAAGGTGCCCGCTGTCCGGCACAATCATAGGATAGGCTCCATCACTTTCTTCCAGGCTACCTTCACAAGCTCATCCGTATCTCCTTCCTGCATAAGGCAGTCAAGGATTTTCTGGGCTGTTTCTTTATTGTGAACCAGATGACAGTCAACACAGCTCCATACCTTGCCGCCTCTTGAGCTCTGGATCCATTTTCCTCCGGTCTGCTCGTTTTCACATGGATAGAATGGACAGAAGCAGAAGGTACAGTTCTGGCCTTCAAAGTGGCAGGGATAGTATTCACAGGTTTTCCTGCCTCCTATACCTTTTTCAGAGGCTTTTTCGATTACCTGCTGTAGTTCGTTTTTCGCCTGTTCTTTGCCCCATTGGGTAATTACGTCCCCAATTGCAGCGATCAGTTTGTCGTTTTCTTCTTCAGTACGGACTGCAACCCTTATATAATTCTTTCCAAGACCATAGAAGGAAGAACAATCTCTTATAAGGACTCCGCGCGCTGCGAGGCGTGTAGTTAATTCTGTTGAGTCAAGTATGAATTTGTTAATATTGACAAAGATAAAGTTTACATTCGCTTCCCCGGCTTTAAATCCCCTGATCCGATCGAGTTTGGATTTTAGCTTCTCGCCTTCGGTTTTGATTTTAGCTCTCGCCTCTTTCAAATACGGATTTTCTATCCCGCCTTCGATGTTGAGAAGGGCAGTCCCTACACTGTTTGCCACGGTTCCGAGGTTCCAGGAAAGCCTGGCAGTATTCAGGATTTCAGCCATTTCAGGAGAAGCTATCCCAAAGCCCATCCTGATTCCCGGGATTGCAAAGTCCTTTGTAAGAGAACGCATGACAAAAACGTAGTTATTACTTGCTGCAAGGTCGGCAACGCTCTGTGAAGGATCAGAAAGTTCAATAAAAGCCTCGTCCACAAAAAGCAGGGTTTCATGCTTCTCGCAGCGTTCTGCAAGTGTTTTGATTTCTTCTCGCGTACGGAGTTTTCCTGTTGGGTTATTGGGGTTGCAAATAAACAGGATTTTTGCTTTTTCCAGAAGCTCGTCAGGAAGTGTTTCTACTTCATCCTGGCTGGGGTATTGTGGTTCTGCTCCCATAATCCGGCACTGCATCTCGTATTCTCCAAAAGTGGGCCAGGGCAGCAGGACTATATCCCCTTTTTCAACCACACATTCCACTACAAGCCTGACTATTTCCGTTGAACCGTTACCTGGAATGATATTCTCCGGGGCTACTCCAAGCCCTACAAACTTTGCAGCAGCCTCTCGAAACTCAAGATACCTGTTGTCAGGATATTCAGCAAGTTTTTTAAAACTGTTATTAAGAATCTCATCAAAGCTCAATCCGCTTTCTGGATGTTCAAAAGGGTTTCCTAGGGGATTAAAATTTGCACTAAAGTCAAGAATTTCGCTTTCAGGAATCCCATAAGTCTCAGATGTTTCCTGAATTAGCCCTCCATGTCTACAGGGCTTCAGGTCAAGCAGATGCTTCCTTAAAGGTACACTTCTTTGCTCTGACACGTTGATCGCAAATATTTAGTGTGAATCATGTATATTAAGCTGCTTATTAAATTATTCAACTTAACTTACCTTTATTTGCTTTACTATTGTTTGATTGCGAAAACTTCTGCTTTTAGAATCCATTCTACTTTATTTTACAGAATAATTATATTAATCCAGTCTTTTCCTTTGTCTATGTTATTACTATTATTACTACTATTATTCATTACTACTACTATTATTCTCTTTTTTTTCTTTTTCTACAATGTGTCATTTTTGCTGAATTCAGGTAGTATCGAAAAAGTAAAATAGCTTGCTTTTAACTACTACCATCCAGAATCGCTGAAAAATATCTTCTATTAAGAAAGACGGCTTATGCCTTAGTGTTTTATACCTTAACATTATGCCTTAATGTTACGCCTTAATATTATGCCCTAACATTATGCCTTAATTATGCCTTAATATTTGTTTTAAATTTGACGTTATCAGGTGCATTTAAAAATGACAGTTAATAAACCAAGAGGGACCCGGGACTTTTTACCTGCCGACACTGCCCGGAGAAGATACGTGGAAAGTATTATGCGAGATGTTGCCCGCAACTGGGGCTACAGTGAAATCATTACTCCCACGTTTGAACATCTGGACCTTTTTACCCTGAAGTCAGGGGAAGGAATTGTAGGGGAACTCTATAACTTCACTGACAAAGGGGGCAGGGAAATGACTCTCAGGCCTGAGCTTACTGCTCCTGTCATGCGCCTGTATGTGAACGAACTCCAGTCCTTTCCAAAACCCTTAAAATTATTCTACTTCGAAAACTGTTTCCGTTATGAACGCCCCCAGAAAGGCCGTTTCAGGGAATTCTGGCAGTTCGGGGTTGAACTTATAGGAAGCGGAAAACCCGATTCTGACGCCGAGGTTATTGCCCTTGCCGATTCCATGTTAAAAGCCGTCGGAGTGAAGGGCGATCTGAAAATCGGAAACCTTGCAGTGATACGTACGCTTTTGAGCGGGCTTGAGCCCGAGATTGTGAGTACGGTCATGCGGCTTGTGGACAAGAAAGAGTATGCAGGCCTCGAAGGTCTGCTTGAAGAAATAGGAGCCGAAGAACAGCTCAAGTCCGATCTTTTCCACCTTATCAAGCTTGAAGGCAGGTATATCCTTCCGGATGTAAAGGAAATCGTAGGAAACCTCCCTGAGCTTGTAAGCTTTGAAAAAACCCTCAAGCTTCTTGACGCATACGGAGTCGATTACACCCTTGACTTCGGGATCGCCCGCGGGCTAGACTATTATACAGGCATGGTTTTTGAAGTCTATGCCGAAGGCCTCGGTGCCCAGAAACAGGTCTGTGGAGGCGGCTCTTACCAGCTTATCAAGCTTTTCGGAGGCGGAGATGTGCCTTCAACCGGTTTCGGGATAGGGTTTGACCGGATTATGGAAATCTGTCCTCTTACCCCACCTGCTCCAAAAACCCTTGTAATGATCTCGAAACCTAGTGTCCATCTGGAAGCCATAAATTTTGCAAATGAGTTAAGAAAATACGTGCCAGTCCATATAGACCTCATGGAGCGCAATTTCAAAGCCCAGCTTTCCTATGCAAATACCATCAACGCCGACTACGTGGTCATAGTCGGGGAAAAAGAACTCGAAGCAGGGAAGCTTACGCTGAGGGATATGGTTTCAGGAGAACAGGAGCTTCTGACGCTGGAAGAGATTATTGAGAAAATTTGTTAAGAGCTTCAGTAAGACAATTTGCTTTTTATTTTTAATTTTCTATTACCCTCTTCTCATTTTAACTTCTAATTTTTCTATTTAGCTCCTAATTTTTCTATTTAAATTCTAATTTTATTTTCTATTCTGGACGTTAACTGCGCTGAAAATATTTCTACTGCTAATTTCCTCTGCTTGAATCCTTGTTGGTAGGCTATAATAATTATTTTCTGATTTCTCTTGTATTTATCAAGCCAGATATTTCAATAGAGGATACTTTAATTTCTTTAACGTCGTTTTAATGTCGTAGTAAATGATTTTTGCAGTCTTATCTGTCAATTTTTCACAGTATATCAGATGAAAATGGAAAAGATTTTCAAGAGATTGTCCATACTTTTATAACCAGCATATCTTAGAGGTCGAGGAAAGAAGACGGGGCGAATAACTTGGAACCGATCATTGAGGTCAGGAACCTTACCAAGATTTTTCTTTCAAGAGGAAAGAAAATAACAGCAGTGGATGATGTCAGTTTCGACGTATTCAATGGGGAAATTTTTGGCATGATAGGACCTAACGGAGCTGGTAAATCAACCATATTTTCCATGCTGACCACGTTAATAAAACCTACAGGTGGCAGTATAAAGGTTGCAGGTTTTGATGTTGGAAAAGAAGATGACAGGATAAGACCAATAATAGGTATAGTGCCCCAGAAACTCAGCCTCTATCCGGACCTCACAGCCAGGGAGAATCTGGAACTCATGGGTAACCTTTACGATGTGCCAAAACCGGTTATGGAAGAGCGAATTGATTATTATCTGAAACTTGTAGGTCTTGAAACTCATGCCGACCGTTTTACAGGTGGTTTTTCAGGCGGTATGAAACAGCGCCTTTCAGTAATCTGTGCAGTGATACACGACCCTGAAATCATATTCTGGGATGAGCCAACAACAGGGCTTGATCCGCAGACAAGGCAGGCTATCTGGAAACTCGCCAGAAAATTCAATGGAGAAGGAAAAACTCTAATTTTTACGACCCATTATATGGAAGAGGCAGATAAGCTCAGCGATAGAGTCGCTGTAATGAATCTAGGCAAACTTGTGGCTCTGGATGCGCCAGGAATCCTAAAGGAAAAATCAGAAAGTGCGAATCTTGAAGATGTGTTTATACGCCTAACTGGGGAAGAGGTGCGTGATTAAAATGACAATAAGGACTGAGCTGAAGCATTCCTGGATAATAATGATAAAAGAGTTCAGACAGCTTTTCAGAAAAAAAGCGCTTTTAGTTCCTTTGTTTTTATTTCCCATTATCATGATAGTCTTTTTTGGCTACGGCATGGGCGGCACAGTCAAAAATGCTCCAATTCTCATAGTCAATGACGACACCGGCACAGCCTCAGGCCCGCTTGTTCAGGAAATCGGAAGCTACACCCCTAAATACGGCGGAAACCCCATGTTTTCGATAACCTATACAAAGGACATGTCGCAGTCCGAGGCAGAGAGTAAAATAGATGCAGGATTGTATAAAGCCGTACTGCTCATCCCGCATGATTACAGTGACAGAGTAGCGAAAAATGAGAGTACGACGCTGACGCTCTTAACTGATTCTTCCGATACTACCACAAGCGGCATAATCATAAATTTCATGAAGCAATTTTTAGCAAAAGCCGGACCTGTTTCTTTAAATATTCCTAAGATTTACGGCGATCTTGAATACCTTGATTTTCTCACACCAGCTGTCATAGCCCTTACCATATTTTTTGGTTCCGTGGCAACTACAGGCTCTGCGATTGCAGGAGAGAAACAGGATGGAACTATTGTTCGGATCTTAATGACGCCTGTCAGCAAAAGATCTGTAATTTTGGGAAAAACCTTATACCAGTTAATATTGCAATTAGCCAGAGCTGTTATCCTGATATTTGCAGCATTTGCCATTATGGGATTCAAGATGAATGGCAGCTGGCTTCTTGTTGCTCTGGTGCTTGTAATTTTTACTCTAGGAGGCGTAGGGTTGGGGATAGTCATGTCTGCAATTGCAGACGATATGGAATCTTTCTTCCAATTAAATATGCTATTTACTCTTCCATCCATGTTTGTAACAGGTGTATTTTTTCCCTTGAGCTCAATTCCTGATTGGATGCGTTATATAGCCTATTTATTGCCTCTGACTTATGCAAATAACGCTATGCGTGCTATCATGATCAAGGGTCAGGGTTTGAACGCTATATCTACTGATCTGATAATACTCTCCCTTTTTGCACTCATTACTTTCACTGCAGGTGTTCGCCTTTTCAGGAGGGAAGCATAAAATGAAGAAAATGACAGTATTCTTTTCTCTATTAGTTATATCGATTATTATGGTCTTATCGATTATTATGGTCTCGAGCGCAGCAGCAGCTTATAATACCCAGGTTACTCCAACAATTATTCCAACCACTTCATCCTCTCCGACCTTTTCAACCACTGCAGCTACTCCATCCTCTCCGACTTCTCCTGTTACTCCTCCTCCCTCTTTGACTTCTCCGTCCACTGTAGCTACTCCATCTATTGCAACCACCCCATCTGTTTCATCCACTCCATTTACTGTAACTACTCCATCTATTTCATCCACTCCATCTACTGTAACTACTCCAATAACTCCAACTACTTACAGTGTGCCTCAAAGTTTTGATTTTGGGAAAAATTATTATAACGTGTACGGCAGCCCTGATATTAGCGCCACCATTATTGGCAGTAACGAATTCGATAGGGGTCAGAAGGCTACTTTGAATATCGATCTCATGAACAGGGGCAAATTATTAGGGTTTAAGGATGTCAGGACGCCGAACGGAGCAAATGAAATCTTTGCTGCCCAGACGGAAATGAAACTTGAGAGTGCTATAGTAGACGCCAACGGCATAGTTGCTTCTCTATTCGCAGATCCAGGCAGTCCTGTTGAAGTCAAATCAATCAGCCAGCAGCTCGGTTCTATAAAAAGTGGGCAGAATTCAATAGCTCCTGCAAAATTCGATATAGAAATAAATAAAAAGGCAAAGGCAGGGGAATACAACCTTTACCTGAATCTCTCCTATGATTATCAGAAAAACGTCCAGGTTACAAATGCAAATGCCACTGCTCAGACTTATGATGTGAATCACTGGTATGGGATGATGGCTCAGAACCAGACATTAAAAATCAAAGTAAAAAGTCAGGCTGATTTTGAGATCGTAAATACCACAGGCAGCCTCCATCCTGGGGGAAATAGCATAATCGAAATAACAATTAAAAATACGGGTGAAAACGAGGCAAGAAATGTTAAAGCAATAGTCAATCCCTCTGACCCTTTAAGCACAACCGATGGTATGGCTTTCCTATCTACTATAATGCCTGGCAGTACGGCTGTTGCAAAAATTAAGGTTAAGGCGGATAGCGAAACTATACCTAAGGCCTATGGAATAGACACAGTATTGAAATACGAAACCCCAGAAGGCGATATTAAGTATTCCGATATCCTTCAGGCTACGGTAGAAGTTAAGGATGCAGGACTGTTCCAGAAGCTTTTCGGATGGATTTAATAAAAATATCAATCGGGCAGCAATTAATAACCCATTTTGCATATCGCTTTAAGAACACTGTTCCGACACAAACTATATATGTTATGCTGCGTTCTCTAGTGATGTTTTTACCGAAAACTCACGCTTTTGCAGGGATTCCTGAAAAGCCACGCAGCAGTTTGCTGTGGCGGATTAAAAATCTCCCGATCGATGTGTTGGTCCGTTATAATCGGTAAAGATATAACTTCAGCCCGAAGAGCTTTCCTCAGGGTATCGATCAATTAATATCAGGAGAATTATTATGGCAAAAATGCATACCAAAAGAAAAGGCAAGTCCTCTTCCACCAGGCCCATCAGAACTGAGCCGCCTGAGTGGTGCAAGATCAGCGCAGAAGAAGTCACTTCAATCGTCCTTGATCTCTGGAAACAGGGTGTCTCAACCGCTGAAATCGGGATGACTTTAAGGGACCGCTATGGAGTTCCTGATGCCAAGCTTATCACAGGCAAGAAGATTACAACTATCCTCAAGGAAAATAGTGTTGCTTCGAACCTTCCTGAAGACCTCACCAATCTGATTGTGAAGGCTCTGAGGCTCAGGAAACACCTTTCTATTAACAAAAAAGATGTTCACAACAAACGTGCTCTTAATCTGACTGAATCCAAGATCAGAAGGCTTGTTAAGTACTACAAGCAAGAAAAGGTACTTCCAAGAGAATGGTTCTACAAACCTGAAACTGCAGAAATGATGATTACCAGGTAAAAACCTGGAAATCTTTTTTCTTGTTTTTCTGGTCAGCTTTGCCCACTGGCAAATCCTACCGCTATTTTAAAATTCTGCTTTCATTCTTTTTCTCTGATTACTTTTGAAATTTCTATATATTCTTATTTTTCTGTGTATTCTTATTTTTCTGTGTATTCTTATTTTTCTATGTATTCTTATTTTTTCTTTAATATGATTGTGTGCACTTTAGAGGTTGTGTGCAAATGGTACTTCAGGGCTTCCGGGAACCACACACTGCATACCTGCAATCTCTCCGATAACTACTGGCAGGCCATATACCTCCTCGATCACCTGAGGTGTGATTACCTCGGCTCCTCCGTGTGCGTGAACCTTCCCTCCTTTCAGGAGAATAAACCGGTCTGCATACCTGAGAGCCTGATTGAGGTCGTGCATGGTCATTACGGCTGCAATCCCATGCTCGAGGACAATCTGCCTGATAATGGCCAGGATCTCAACCTGATTTCTCAGGTCAAGGCTGCTTGTAGGTTCGTCCAGGAGGAGAACTTTTGGTTCCTGTACGAGTGAGCGTGCAATTGCGACCTTCTGGAGTTCGCCTCCGCTCATTTCATCGATATAAGCCATGCGGAGTTTTTCCATGGAAAGTAACTTGAAAACTGAATCGACTATTCTAAGGTCCTTTTCGGTAATATCCCATTTGATATGGGGCCGTCTTCCGAGCAGGACGGCATCAAAAGCGGTCAGCCTTCCGGTTTCCACCCTTTGAGGAACATATCCGACAAGACGTGCAATTTCCATTGTTCCCAGGTCAAAAAGGTTATTTCCGTCAAGATGAACTGTTCCTCCTCTGGGACGGAGAATCCTATTAAGACATTTTAACAGGGTGGTCTTGCCAACCCCATTGGGCCCGAGAATTGCTACAATTTCTCCTTCTTCGATGGAAAAAGCGATTTCATGGAGGATTTTACGGTTACGATACAGGAATTCAAGCTCTTCTACACAAAGAATCATCTTTTGTATCCCCTAAGAAGTAAGTATATGAAAATTGGTGCTCCCATGAAAGCCGTAAGGATAGAGACAGGAAGCACATATGGCGACACTATAAGCCTGGCTGCGGTATCAGATGCCAGAAGGAGAATCCCTCCAAGCAGGGTTGAGCCAGGGATCAGGTATCTCTGGTCATCTCCTATGACTCTTCTTGCCATGTGTGGACAGACCAGCCCTACAAACCCGATTACTCCCAAAAACGAAACGATCACAGCAGAAACAAGAGCTGCAATAACCATGCCGACCAGCCTGACCCTTTCCACATTGATGCCTAACCCTTTTGCGGTTTCGTCTCCTGCGTCTATGGCATTGTAGTCCCAGCGGTTGATTATGAAAAATATAGTCGCAAGCAGGACAACACATGTCATAATTTTAAGTTCTAGCCAGTTTACTCTTCCGACATCGCCAAAGGTCCAGAAAACAACTGCTGCGAGCTGAGTATCATCAGCAAAGTACTGCAGAAACATCGTGCCTGCGGTAAAAAGGGAAGAAAGCGCAACGCCCGCAAGTACCATTACTTCGGGAGAAGAGGCTCGGATTCGGGAAATAAGCAGAATTATCCCGGTAGCAAGAAGGCAGAAGAAAAAAGCTACCATGGTAGTCAGGTAAGGGTTGTTGATCATTATGGGATCTGCAACTGTAGACTGTATTTTTCCAGTGCCTAGAACTACCACAGATACTGCAGCCCCGAAAGCACCGGCATTTGAAATTCCAAGCGTAAACGGAGATCCAAGTGGATTGCGCAGGATGGACTGCATTACAACCCCTGCAACTGAAAGTCCGGCACCTGCAACTATCGCAGCTAGAGCCTGTGGGAGCCGGATATTCCAGATTATACTCCGTACACCTACATCCCATTTAGTAACAGGTTTTTGACCCAACAGTGTCTGCATTACCTTGTACAGAGGGATTTCTACCTCTCCTACTGAGATCGAGTAGATAAACATAAAGAAGAGGAGCAGGAGCCCCCCTAAAATCCAGAAGTATTTCCTCCTCACGTAAGCGAGGTAATCTTCCGGAACTGCTCCTTTGGCAAAATGCACTTACTTATACCCTCCGTGTTATAGCGGAATCTGCTTAAAGCCAATATTATTATACTGTTTATTCAGGTCGGAGAAGACAGGTTTGCCAACGAAGAAAGTGTATATCTCGTGGGCTTTTGCTTCCGGATTGATATCTTCAAACCTGTCCGGATAGAGCACTTTTCCTACAAAATAAGCGTTTGCAAGCACGGACTCATAATTCGTGCTATAGAAATTGTAGGGAATCACGCCGTAAACTTTGCCGTTCTCTATCGCTGAAAGCCCTTTGAGGGCAGGGTCATTCTTGAGCTCTCCAATAGCTCCTTCATTACCCAACTGAATGGTACCGACATCAATAAACAGGTACTCTGGGTCCCACTTTACGAGTGCTTCTTTGGCAATATCTGCATGGTCAGCGCCCATTCCGGTTGCAACATTCTTTGCATTCACCCAGAGAAATGGCGGATAAGCAGGTTCCGTGGAGACAATTCCATGAGCTCCTGCACTGCTCACCCCTCCAACATAGACAGTCTTTCTCTCGGATTCCGGGATATCTATAGTCCTGTTTTCAAGGTCCTGCATTGTAGCTTCAATATAGGCAATCACTTCTTCTGCTCTTTCCTGTTTGCCTACTGCCTCACCCATTATCCGGAGTGAGTTGTACATTTCGGCTTTTTGCTGCTCATTTTTTAAAGACCCGTAAGGAAGCATGACAACAGGAATACCAGTTTTACTTTGAAGTGAATCGGCATTAGCAGCATTGGTTGCTGCCGGCTGACCAGTTGTTTCGGTTTTCAGGATAATCTGTGGATCAATGGCAATTATCTTTTCAGGATCATCTTTGCCTCTGAACTCACCAATCAGTGGATACTCTTTAAGCTGTGGATTTGCAAGGACATAAGGGCGTCCCTCAATTTCGTTTTCTTTTTTTTCTATGCTGTCAACCCCAACGATGCTGTCTTCGGCTCCGAGGTATATAAGGTAGCGCAGGCACCCGGCTCCTGAGCAAACAAATCTTTCCGCATTACGAGGTATAGTGACTTCTCTGCTGACTCCATCTTTGAATGTTACCTCTGCAGATTCTACTACCTCATCGGCGCTTGAAACTCCTGAAGCCTCTTTTGGAGCTGATACTACTGAATTTCCATTGGATGTAGATTTATCAACGCATCCAGAAGCCATTATCAGAGCAGTAATGAGTATAAACATTAAAATAAATATATTTGATTTTAATTTATTACTTTTATTTAATTCCATGTTACTTTCCTCTTTAGTTAGTGAGTAAAAGTATTACATAAAATTAACTAAATTTGTTTGTTTATTATTGAATCTCAAGAGTTTTCTGAAAATAATGAATTATTATGATTTTTAAAGCAAGAAGATAATCTTGCAACGTTGACTGTAACCAGTTTGTTTTCAACTGTTGAAGTCGATAACCTATGACCAAGGACGTTTTTGTGAATTTAACTTATATAAAAAATTAACACCTTGAAACATTGATCTGGTAAGATAATTAGTTAAAAAGTGAATAAAACTAGAGAGTATTGATGAAAATTGGATGAGACTTAGATGAAGTACTTATTCTCAGTTTCTTCCAAAAATGAGTTAACCTAGGTAAGTAAATCGCTTTTCAAGAAATCATAAGTTCAATATTCGGGTTCTAGCCCCTCTATAAGGGAAAAAGTTTTATCCAGTTCAGCTTCTTTTTCTACCCGCTGTTTTTTTTCTTTTCCTGGTTGATTGCTTCAATGGCTACACCATATAGCTTTTCAATTTCACGAGCTGACTCTAAGGTGAGTACGGACAAAACCTGAGGATACTCGCCACTGCGAACGATTATTCCTTTAAAGACATGCCCTATAGCTCTGGATAGTTTTTCAATTTCACCTGAGATATCATCTACGTTCAGGTATTTGCGGTCGCATGGAAGGCATGTCAAAAGAGGCTTGGTAGGTCTGACCGACACTGTTGGTATAACTTGCATTAACAGCTTTGAGGTCGAAAATCGCAGTTTTTGCCAATGCTGTGCGCAAGATACCAGCAGGATAAAAGGGCAAATAACAAAGTTATATGATCCCCTTTCAGCTTTTTACTTTTCAGCCTCTTTAATTAGATTTTCAACTGATTATTTCCAGGCTTATATCTATCCATCTTGATTTGTGGATAAGAGAACCCATAGATATGACATCTACTCCGGTTTTTGCATACCCCTCAAGGTTTTCCTGGGAAATTCCTCCGGATGCTTCCACAATAACTGAGTTCCTGAGCCCTTTTTCTTTAAGTATTTCCAGCGTTTCCCGGGTAGCTTCGGGCGGCATGTTATCCAGCATTATAATATCAGCTCCGAGTTCTGCAGCGAGCACAGCATCTTTTGCAGACTCGACTTCAACTTCTATTTTCCTAGTGAAACTGGCTTTTTTCGCTGCCTTGATTGCGGCTTCTATTCCCATTAGCTTGACGTGGTTGTCTTTAATCATAACCGAATCTGAAAGATTGAATCTGTGAGGGTCTCCTCCGCCTGCAGCCACTGCCAATTTTTCGAACTTCCTTATTCCCGGGGTGGTTTTTCTCGTACAGGCTACCCTTGTAGTCTCTGAATATTTTCTTACCGTATCCACACAGGCTCGGGTAAGAGTTGCAATCCCGCTAAGATGCCCAAGGAAATTCAGGGAAAGCCTCTCTGCTCTGAGAATAGATACTGCTCCTCCCTTTAACCTGAAAACAATCTCACCTTCTTTGAGATAGTCTCCGTCTTTAAAAGTGGTTTCAGCCTGAATCCCAAGATAGCAAAAAATTGATTCGGCTTCTTTAATCCCGGCAATAACGCAGGCCTCTTTTGTGATAATAATGGCTTCTGAAGGTCTATCAGGCACAATAGTGCACGAAAAATCATCGTACCCAAGATCTTCTTCTATAAAACTTTCAACTTCTTTAATAAGCATAATTTCTCCCAGGTGTGTTATGTTTACTAAATTTATAAGAGGTACGGTGTCTTTAATATTTTTTTCTAGGCAAAATGAGTGCGGATAAACCGAGCTGTCGGTTTTGGTACGATATCTTTAATATTTTTTTTCTAGATAAAATGAGTGCGGATAAACCGAGCTGTCGGTTTTCAGAAGCTCTTCCTGTAAAGTGATTCAGCAGAAAATTTAAAATCAGGTGACGATTTACAGTACACCTATCCTCTGGTTTATGAGATGTTCTTTAGTTTATGAAGTTAATTGCTAAAAGTAATGACAGGGAAGTGATCATTTATTGATCATTCCTCAGGAGTCTGGAATGCTGAAAATAGGAATTATTGGTTGTGGATTTATTGGTGGACAGATTTGCAGGGCTATTGATGCCGGGACTATTAATGCGGAGCTGTATGCTCTTTCGGACTTTTCTGAGAGCAAGGTCCTTAAGCTTGCAGCTTCCCTGAAAAATTGTAGTCCTGCTTGTATGAAAGTCGAAGAATTATTGAGAAACGTAGATCTTGTTATAGAAAGTGCCTCTCAAAATGCTGTCAGGTTAATAGTGCCTCAGGCTCTTGAAGCAGGGCGCAATGTCATGGTCCTGAGTATAGGTGCTCTTGCAGATAAAGAACTCCGGGAAAGACTCTTTAGGCTTGCAAAACAAAATAACTGCAAGCTCTATTTTCCTTCAGGCGCGGTTGCTGGTATAGATGGGATAAATTCCGCGTCAGCAGCGGAAATCTACTCAGTTTCCCTCACTACCAGAAAACCGCCGCTAGGCTTCGCAGGAGCTCCACATGTTAAAGCTCTGGGTATTCAGCTTGAGAATATCGAAAAAGAAACCCTGCTTTTTGAGGGACCTGCCTCGGAAGCAGTTAAAGCCTTCCCTGCAAATGTTAACGTTGCAGCCACAATAAGCCTTGCAGGCATAGGCTTTGAGCGGACGAAAGTGAGAGTAATCGCCGACCCTGCTCTGTCCAGAAACGTGCACGAGATAACTGTAGAAGGCGAATTCGGTAAATTCTTCACTAAAGTCGAAAACCTTCCCTCCCCAGAAAACCCAAAAACCAGCTATCTTGCAGCCCTTTCTGCAATTTCTACCCTGAAAAAGATCCTGAATCCAATACAAATCGGAACCTGAAGTGACGAGAATAGCATGAGATCTTTTTTGAAAAATTTTGCGTTGAACTGTTTGGTCACAACCGTTGCGCCGGTTGATCACGCCTGATAGGGTTTGGGGATAAGGCTTTTAAATCCAAACGTTACGCTGTTTTTGATCAAACACAACCGTTGCTAGGGGTTTTTGATCAAACTTTTTTTGAAAAAGTTTGTGATCACGCCTGCTTCGTGATCCAAAAAGAAATTCGGGTAAATTAGCCCTCTTGAGCGGAGCAAAAAGGGTACCGTGCTGTTGCGATTACATCGCAACTAAAAGAGAAATTAAAGATTTTTCTGATCCCGAAGTGGAACTCGGGCGCCGAAACGGAAGCCGTCCTCCCGAGACGGGACTCGGGTGGTGCGACTCACGGTTCACAAATATTATATAGTGCTGGAGAGTTAAGCACGTAAGTTATCAGGAACGAATGGCATGTGTTCAAAAATGAGTGCACTGGATAGATAGGTTTTCCATTCTTGCATTTCTTTTCACGTCTACGTGCCTGTAAAAATCCCAATGTATTAAAAAATAATTATTTTAAGCTTGACCTTAATCTCTGATCCAGATTTTATTCTCCGGATCTCATTCCAAAAACTTAAGGTGGTCCAATGCAGCAAGCAGAGCTTATCGAAAGGATCAAAGAACTCAAAAGAAAACGAAATGCAGTTATTCTTGCTCATTACTATTCCCGTCCTGAGGTTCAGGATATTGCAGATTTTGTCGGAGACTCTCTCGGCCTTAGCCAGGAAGCAGTGCGTCAAACAGCGGATGTTATTGTTTTTTGCGGTGTCCATTTTATGGGAGAAAGCGCTGCAATTCTCTGTCCGGACAAAACAGTCCTCTTGCCGGAAATTGATGCCACCTGCCCAATGGCGGATATGGTGGATATCGAAGGACTTAGGAGAGAGAAAGAAAAGCATCCTGATGCCCAGGTTGTCTGCTATGTTAACACCTCGGCTGCTATCAAGGCTGAGTCTTATATCTGCTGTACGTCCGCAAATGCTGTGGAGATAGTAAACTCCTTGGAAGCCGATGAGGTTATCTTTGTGCCCGATAAAAATCTGGCTGCCTACGTTGAAGCCCGTACTGACAAAAAAATCATTCCCTGGGAAGGACACTGCCCAACACATCACCAGATTCTGAGAGAGGATGTCCTGAAAATGAAGGAAAAGCATCCTGAAGCTAAGTTCATTGCACATCCTGAGTGCCGCCCCGAGGTTCTGGAGCTTGCAGACCACATAGCAAGCACACGAGGGATGATAATGTATGCAAAAAATTCTCCTGCGAAGGAGTTCATTATAGGTACGGAATGCGGACTCCTCCATGGACTTCATAAGGCAGCTCCCAAAAAGAAATATTACTGCATTTCCGAATTTGCCTGCTGCCCGAGTATGAAAATGGTTAATCTTGAAAAAGTTTTGATATCTCTTGAAAAACTCCAGTACAGAGTAACAGTTCCCTATGATGTGAGGATCAGGGCAAAAGAGGCGCTTGACCGGATGTTAACTGTAAAAATCAAATAACAAGGTAAATATTCGATAAATATCTCGTAGTTTAAATCTTTTATTTCCTTTATTTATTAAATTTACTTAATTGTAGTATGAGAAAAATAATGAGGGGCAGATGAAACTCAAGCCTCACTTGCTCCTTTTAATGTACTTCTTTCTCAAATTTTTTTCTTAAACAGGCAGTATCCAACAAGAATCATAAAGAGCGGTAAGGAGACTGCCATAAATATTCTGGCTGTTCCCATTGGATTCTTTATCCTGTTCCCTTTCTCTATATTGCCTCCAAGACCTCCCAGGGTTATTCCGCGATTTTCCTCTTCGTTTCCACTCTGCCCGGTATATTCTGTTATTGCAAAGAAGGAATACCCTGGGGTTTTCGCTTTGAAGTAAATGTAATTATTGTCTTCTCGATCAATTTCTGTATAAAGAGGCTGCCAATCCTCATCGTACCTTTGAAGGGTTATCAAAGACTGATTGATATTTTCATCTTTGATCCACGACTTTTCGACTCTGAATTCTATAAGTCCACTTCTTATGGAAGTAGGAAGTCCTGCTCCTTTATCTCCTACCCAGACATTTACATGTTTATATACTGTGCCAGAAGGAGATGTCGGAACAAGAGTGGATCTATTTTTTAGCTCTTCTACAATTGTTGTTGTTCTCCTGAATGTCTTTTTTGGATCAAATTCGATATAAGTAATGCATGTAACATCTTCTATAAAATCGAATCTAACAGGATAGCCACTTATAACACTCCTTGTGACAAGCTCCTTGGCAGCGATGTTGCTTGCTGACTCGCTGGATAAAACGTCCATCCCCAAACCTCTAGAAGACGAACGTCTAGAAGAGGATGAACTATCAGGGTAGTTAGAGCTCTTGTTATCAGAAGTTACGTTTTCAGAAGTTACGTTTTCAGAAGTTACGTTTTCAGAAGTTACGTTATCAGAATTTCCGGTGCTTGTTTCTTCTTTGTCTGAACCTACCTTGTCTGTTTCTTTTTTACTCTTGTTATCAGAAGTTACATTATCAGAATTCCCGGTGCTTGTTTCTTCTTTGTCTGAACCTACCTTGTCTGTTTCTTTGCCTGTTTCTGTTTCTTTGTCTGTTTCTTTATCTGTTTCTGTTTCTTTGTCTGTTTC
>ENA-UOOI01001630-UOOI01001630.1-fermentation-metagenome-genome-assembly--contig:-NODE-1630-length-22451-cov-4.757635_pt1 | contig 22451 bp, 24 predicted proteins | sample MGYA00245779_ERZ724027 | MGnify/ENA primary metagenome ERZ724027 (study PRJEB28704, sample SAMN03018318) | fermentation metagenome | biome: anthropogenic terrestrial biome; feature: soil; material...
TTGCGGCCGCTTCTGAGTAGAAGAGTCCGGTCCGCGCGGTGTCACTTTGATGCAGTGCACGCAGCCGTCGCCGGTGTAGTTCGTAATGGAGGAAGGCATCTCGAGCGAGCAGTACCCGTCCTTCTGGTACACGCAGTCTATATCGCATTGAATCATGCTCATAAAAGCTGTCACCTCGAAAATATTCTGTAAACCGCGGCCAAAATTATTCATGGGGCGGCTGCTTTTCGGCTAATAATTTCTTCCTCCCATCACACAATAACCTGTGTCGGGGGGATGAGAATGAAATGAACCGCTACACAGTGCTCATGGCGTCGACCGTCCTTGCGGTCGGCGCGGTCCTGCTTTCGGGCCGGCTTGTCAAAAATTCCATCGTCAGGGTATCCGCGGTCCGCATGGCGCCGGCGACGGCGGAAGAGACCATCCTGTGCACGGGGACCGTGGAATCGCTGGAAGACAGCAAAGTCTACGCGACTTCCAGCGGAGAGGTGGAAAAAATTTACGTAAAAGAGGGGGACGCGGTCAAGCGCGGCGAGCATCTGATGGATGTCGCCGTTCCTTCGGGATACTCCCAGCCCCAGGTTCCCACCGAGTACCAGATGTATTCTTCCTACTTAAACCAGTCGCAGGCGGCGAGCTCTTCGGGGAACAGAACGGAAACGCTCACGGCGCCCGCCGACGGAACGGTGCGGTCCGTCTCCGTCGAAGAGGGGATGTATGTGGGCACGACGGAGCCGGCCGCCGTCATCAAGAGCAGCAGGGGCGTTCAGGTACGCCTTTCCGTCGAAGAATCGCAGATCTCGGAGATGAAAGTGGGGCAGCCGGCGCAGATCACGGGGGCTGGCTTTCAGGACTCGGTCTACAGCGGCGCGGTCGAGAGCATCTCGAATGAGGCCAAGCAGCTGACGACCGCGTCGGGGGTGGAGACCGTGGTCGAAGCGGTGGTCTCCGTCAAAAATCCGGGCAGCGACATCAAGCCGGGGTTTACCGCGAAAGCGAAGATCACGACCTCGAAGTCCTCCCATATGCTGATCCTTCCCTATGAGGCGGTGTGCGAAGACGACGCCGGCAACGAATTCGTCTACCGGTTCGTCTCGGGCCGGGCGGTCAAGACGACGGTCCTCACGGGGAAGGAATTCGACACGGGATTTGAAATCAGACAGGGTCTGAAGGCCGGCGACGTCGCGATCACGAATCCGGACAGCGTCTCCAGCGGCGCGAGGGTCGTGCCGACCATCAGCAAGGCGGTGGTCTCGGTTGGGTGAGTACGCGAAATGCGCCTGGAAGAACCTGGGGAGGAAACGGATCCGCACGGCCCTGACCATCCTGGGGATCTCCATCGGCGTGGCCTCGGTCATCCTGATCGGCAACATCGCCGAGATGGGGACGGATACCGTCACCGGGGAGATGGACAGTCTGGGGCTCAGCGGGATCGCCATCACCGCTTCCGGGCAGGACGGCGCCTCCCTGGACGGCGACGACCTCGGGGCGATCAAGATTATGAGCTCGGTGAAGCAGGCGACGCCGATCGTGATGGTCACGACAAAGGTCAGCGCCCGGGCGAAAGACATGCAGGCCATCGTCTGGGGCGTCGATTCCGAGTCCGAAGACATCATTTCTCTCGAATCCGTCCACGGCAGGCTGTTCAACCGCAACGACATCCGGACCGGCGCGCCGGTCTGCCTGATCGACGAGCAGTTCGCGCGGAAGACGTACCTGCGCGGCAATATCGTCGGGAAAAAGGTCTCCGTCCTCTGCGGCGGGGCCTTCCAGTCGTATACGGTCGTCGGGGTGATCAAGACCGGGACCGGCCTGCTGCAGAACGTCATCGGCAACTATATCCCAACTTTCGTCTATGTTCCGTACACCACCCTGCAGGCGGCGACCCAGAAGAAAAGCTTCGACGAGATCGCCGTCAAAATCAAGTCCGGCATCCCGACGGAGAGCGCCGGAAAGACGATCGTCAGCCGGCTGAACCGCCTGAACGGAACCGCCGACGCCTATCTCTCGACCGACCTCGCGAAGCAGAGGGAGGGCTTGAACGACATTCTGGATATGGTGACGCTGGTTCTCTCCGCGGTCGGCGCGATTTCCCTGCTGGTCGCGAGCCTCAGCATCATGACCATGATGCTCGTCTCGGTCAACGAACGCACCAGGGAGATCGGGATCAAAAAGGCCCTGGGCGCGACGCGCGGCGCGATCATGCTGGAATTCCTGCTGGAGGCGGCCCTCCTGTCGCTCATCGGCTGCGTCGCCGGCACGGCGGCGGGACTTCTGATCTCGTGGGGGGCTTCCGCCTGTTTTCATGCCCTGTTCCGCGTCCGGCCGGATATTATGCTGATGGCCTCTGCCTTCGCCATCCTGTCCGGAACGGCCTTCGGCGTTTATCCGGCGTGGAAGGCCGCCTGCCTGAAGCCGGTCGACGCTTTGCGGCAGGAGTGAAAAAAGCCCGCCGCGGACCCCCGGAAAAATCCGGGCGCCGCGGCGGGCCGCGCAGTCTATTCGGAGGCTACATGCGGGCATGGCCCGGCTGTGATATATCTTTCAGAGCGTCGCCGGCATTGTCTTCCAGCGTGGGCTCCGTCGAAATATCGCAAAGGGAAACGATTCCGACGATGCTGCCGTTTTCAAGGATCGGCAGCCTGCGGATCTGTTTCTGGCTCATGATCCTGGCGGCGTCGTGGACGTCCATTTCCGGACTCCCCGTCGCCGGGCTGGGGCTCATGATGTCTTTGACCTTCTGCTGCTTGCTGTCCTGTCCCGCCGCAATCGTGCGCACGGCGATGTCCCGGTCCGTCACGATGCCGGCGATTTTTCCGTCACAGCATACCGGGACGGAACCGACATCGTGGTCTTTCATGACCTGAGCCGCCTTCTGAACGCAGTCTTCGGAACTGACGCTGGCAATATCTTTTGACATAATGTCTTTGACTTTCATGCAAATCACCTCCGACTGATAGCTTTTCCGTTTTTGCGGCGGTTATGAAACGGTTCCGGCATTTTTCTTTGCCGATTGGGCTTGAAGAATCTGCCGGTCGGGAATATAATAGGAATTGGCAATGTTATCGCTTGTCCGGCAAAATGGCCCCGCGCGCCGGACGGCCTGCAAAGGGGCGATCGGAATGGCAATTTTGCAGAATCCCTATTTCCGTATCGTTTGCAGCACGGTCACCGTTTATCTTTTTATCGTCATTGCGATCCGCCTGTTCGGCAAGACGGAGATTTCCCAGCTTTCCGTCACGGACCTCGTGTTTATCATGCTGATCAGCAACGCGGTCCAGAACGCCATGGTCGGGCCGGACAACTCCCTTTCCGGGGGGCTTGTCGCCGCGGCCGCGCTGTTCGCCGTCAATTATTTCTTCAAGCTGTGTCTTTACCGTTTCCCGAAGTTCGGCCATATCGTTCAGGGGGAATCCGTCATGCTGATCTACAAGGGGAAGATCAATCGGAAAAACATGCAGAAGACCCGACTCTCCATGGACGAGCTGTTGGAGGCCGTGCGGGAACACGGGGTCTCGAAGATCTCCGAAGTCGATCTGGCCGTGCTGGAGGTCGACGGGAATATCAGCGTGCTGTCGGACGATTTCAGCAAAAAGACGGTCAACGGCATGAAAAGGCCGGCGAGGCGCTCCGGAAAACAAAAGGGACAGAACGTTCGGACTCTTCATGCAGATCAGCCTCTGGAGCAGAAAAGAGAGGACCGGGAATGACGGAAAAACTGTACTATCGGAATCCTTACCAGAAAGTATTTTCGGCGCATGTCGTCCGCTGCACGCCCGCCGGACCGAATTTTGCCGTGGTCCTTGACCGCACGGCGTTTTATCCGGAAGGCGGGGGCCAGCCGTGCGACACGGGAGTCCTGAATTTTATCAACGTGCTGGATGTCCGCGAAAAAGGAGGGGAGATTATCCATACGACGGACGCCCCCGTCGCCGAGGGAAGCGCCGTCACGGGCGGCATCAACTGGACCAGGCGCTTTGGTCTGATGCAGCAGCACACGGGGGAGCATATCGTCTCCGGCATCGCAAACCGGCTGTTCCATGTCGACAACGTCGGCTTCCACATGGGCGAAAAATTTCTGACCGTCGACTGGAACGGGCGTCTGGACGCTTCCCAACTGGAAACGGTGGAGCGGCTGGCCAACGAGGCCGTCTTCCGGAACCTGCCCGTCCGGGCCGCTTTCTTATCGGACGAAGAGCTGAAACACATCGAATACCGAAGCAAAAAAGAGCTGCGGGGGCCCGTCAGGATCGTGACGGTCCCCGGATGCGACCGGTGCGCGTGCTGCGGTACGCATGTGGCGGCCACGGGAGAAATCGGCCCCATCAAGCTGCTCAGCTCCCAGAATTACAAGGGCGGCACGCGGATCACGCTGGCCTGCGGCGCGCAGGCCATGGAGGACTACCGGGAAAAGCAGAACAGCGTTTCCTTTCTGTCCAATCTGCTGTCTGCAAAAACGGAGGAAGTGCCGCAGGCCGCGGAGCGCCTGCAGCGCGAAAACGCCGACCTGAAAAAAGAGCTGGGCGACCTGAAGACCGCCCTCTTCCAATTGAAAGCGGCCTCTCTGCCGCAGGCGGCGAAAAAAGTCTGTCTGTTCGAGGACGGCCTTTCTGCGGACGACATGAGGCGTTTTGCGACGATCGCCGCGAAGCAGCGCGGCGTCACCGCCGCCGTCTTCTGCGGCAGCGGGGAAAACCAATACCGGTACGCGGTCGCTTCCGTCAAAGAGGACGTGAGGCCTTTGGGCAAAAAAATGAACGCCGCTTTCTCCGGCCGGGGCGGCGGCTCCGCCGAACTGATCCAGGGGTTTCTCCGCGGACGGCGGGAGGATCTGAAAATATTTTTCAGCAGTTGAGTGGATGAATGTTGATGAATTGTAAACATTAACAATATAATTTTTATGGAATTTGTGTCATATGTGTTGCACGAATTGAATATTTGTGATATATTTAACATGGTTGCTTTTAAGGCGAGGCCTTTGTGATTCAAGAAGGAAATTTTATGAATGGAGGAAATTCAATGTCGAAAAAAATTGTGCTGGCCGGTGCGTGCCGCACGGCGGTCGGAAAGTTTGGTGGCACTCTTTCCAATGTCCCCGTCGCAGATATTGGCACAACGGTTGTCAAGGAAGCTCTGAAGCGCTCTGGTGTCGCTCCGGATCAGGTGGATGAGGTCATTTTGGGCTGTGTCTATCAGGCGGGTATCGGTCAGAACATCGCTCGTCAGATCGCCGTCTACAGTGGAATGCCGATTTCCGTTCCGGCTTTTACGCTGAACAATATGTGCGGTTCCGGCCTGAAAGCGATTAACGTCGCGGCGGATATGATCTTAGCGGGCGAAGCCGACGTAATTGTTGCGGGCGGCGTCGAAAATATGAACAGCACGCCGTACCTGCTCAAGAACGCGCGTTTCGGTTATCGCATGCGGGACGGCAAGCTGATCGATTCTCTGCTTTATGATGGTTTGGAAGATACTTTCCATCATTATCATATGGGCATCACGGCGGAGAACGTCGCGGAAAAATACGGCATTACCCGTCAGATGCAGGACGAATTTGCGCTCCGCAGCGAAAACAATGCCGAGAAAGCCATTAAAGCGGGAAAATTCAAGGAAGAAATCGTCCCGATGGAAGTCAAAATCAAAAGGAATACCGTTACGTTTGACACCGATGAAGACGTGCGTTTCGGCCAGACCATTGAGGCTCTTCAGAAGCTGAGGCCCGCGTTCAAGCAGGACGGGACCGTTACGGCCGGGAATTCCTCCGGTATTGACGACGGCGGTTCCGCAGTGATTGTGATGTCGGAGGAAAAGGCGAAAGAGCTTGGCGTAAAGCCGCTTGCCACCTGGATCGCCGGCGACTGGGCCGGTGTCGACCCCGCCTATATGGGCCTCGGCCCGATCGCTGCGACCAGAAAGATCATGAAGAAGACCGGCCTGGCTGTAAAAGACATGGACCTGGTCGAAGTGAACGAGGCTTTCGCCGCGCAATCCATTGAGGTTTGCCGCGAGCTCGAATTCGACATGAACAAAGTCAACGTCAACGGCGGCGCGATCGCCCTCGGCCATCCGGTCGGATGTTCCGGCTGCCGCATCATCACCACGCTGCTCTACGAGATGCGGAGAAGGAAGATCAACGGGTACGGCCTTGCGACGCTCTGCGTCGGCGGCGGCATGGGCGTTGCGACAATCGTCAAAATGGAAGGCTGAGTTCCTTCCGCAAATTTTTGGGAGAGAAGGCAGAAAATGGGCTACGTCAAATATGAGCAGAAGGGTTTTGTCGGCGTGATCACGATCGACCGTGAAAAAGCCCTCAATGCTTTGAATGATGATGTTCTGAACGACTTGGAGAAGGCCGTGGATGCGATCGATGCAAACGCGACCCGGTGCGTGATCATCACCGGTGCCGGGAAGAAAGCCTTTGTCGCCGGGGCGGACATCGCCGCCATGAGCAATATGACGAAAGACGAGGGCCGCGCATTCAGTGCGAGGGGAAACGCTGTTTTCCGCAAGATTGAAAAGCTGCCCGTCCCCGTCATCGCCGCGGTGAACGGGTTCGCCCTCGGCGGCGGCTGCGAGCTTTCGCTCAGCTGCGACATCCGCCTGGCTTCTGAAAATGCCGTGTTCGGCCAGCCGGAGGCGGGCTTGGGCATCACCCCCGGCTTCGGCGGCACGCAGCGCCTTGCACGTACCATCGGCGTAGGAAAGGCAAAGGAACTGATTTACGCCTGCCGCAATATCAAAGCGCAGGAAGCCCTGCAGGTCGGCCTGGTCAATGCGGTCTATCCCGCCGACCAGCTGATGGACGAGGCCCTGAAACTCGCGGAGCGCATCTCGGGCAACGCGCCGATCGCGGTCCGCCAGTGCAAGAAGGCGATCAACCTCGGACTTCAGCTCGACATCGATTCCGCGACCGCACTGGAGCCGGAGCTGTTCGGCGCCTGCTGCGATACGAAGGACCAGAAGAACGCCATGACGGCATTCTGCGAAAAGCGCAAGCATGATCCGTTCATCAATCAGTAAGATCTCATAAAAAATATTTTATAGGAGGTTTTATCAATGATCGTTGGCGTTATCGGCGCAGGAACCATGGGCTCCGGAATTGCGCAGGCATTTGCACAGACCGAAGGCTATTCCGTCAAACTCTGCGATATTAACGAACAGCTCGCCGCGAACGGCAAGGCGAAGATCCAGAAGACCTTCACCCGCCTTGTCGCGAAAGGGAAGCTGAAGCAGGCGCAAGCCGACGCGATCCTTGCCAAAGTCACGACCGGCACGAAGGAAATCGCTTCCGACTGCGACCTGATCGTGGAAGCGGCGCTGGAAAGAATGGATGTCAAAAAGTCCCTGTTTAAGGAGCTTGCGGGTATCGCCAAGCCGACCGCTCTGTTCGCCACCAATACTTCCTCCCTTTCGATTACGGAAATCGGCAGCGGCCTCGACAGGCCCGTCGTCGGGATGCACTTCTTTAACCCGGCTCCCGTTATGAAGCTGGTCGAGGTCATTGCCGGCATCAACACGCCGGACGACGCGATCGCGAAGATCAAAGCGATCGCCGTGGAAATCGGCAAAACGCCGGTCCAGGTGAAGGAAGCCCCGGGCTTCGTCGTCAATAGAATCCTCGTCCCGATGATCAACGAGGCCGTGGGCGTTTATGCCGACGGCACCGCCACGGCGGAAGACATCGACATCGCCATGAAACTCGGCGCGAATCACCCGATGGGCCCGCTGGCTCTCGCCGACCTGATCGGCCTCGACATCGTGCTGGATGTGATGAAGGTCCTGCAGTCTGAAACCGGCGATCCGAAATATCGCCCGCATCCTCTGCTGCGCAAAATGGTCCGCGGCGGCCTGCTCGGCGTCAAAACCGGAAAAGGATTCTACAATTATTCCAAGTGATCTCCAAAGGATGGAATACGTATCCCGCCGCTTAGACACGGTGGGACGCAGGTCATAAAACTTATCTCCGCATCGAGATGCCCTGTGCAAAAGCGCAGGGCATCTTCGTATGGGAGACCGCGTTGGACCGGGATTCGAACCAGGCGCGTGCTTTAATGTCATATCAGGATATTTTTTACCCGCTTTTTGGTATAATAACATCAGTGAGCGATGTTTTGGTAAAAAAATACGGAAATGGAAACGGAGGAGACCTATCGATGCAGTCTTTTCGGGAATTATACGAACGGTTGGGGAAAGCCGCGGTGGAAAAAAGGCTCGCGGGTGAGCTCGACAGTTTGAAAAAGGAAGAATACGACCCTCATCAGCTGGACTGTCTGCTGAATCCAAGCATGCATCCGCCCGTCATCCGCATTGGGGAATGTCATTGTTCCGAGGATGAAAAGGCTGCCTGCGCGGGGAAATGTCTGTTTGACGCTCTCCATCCGGACAAAAATGGAAACTTGGTGGCAAGCCCGACGCTCTGCGTCGGATGCGGCGAATGCGTGGCGCATTGCCGCGCCAAAAAACTGACGGAAAGCCGCGACATTTTGCCGGCGCTGAACGCGGTCCAGAATTCCGGCGCTCCGGTATACGCCATGATCGCCCCGGCCTTTATCAACCAGTTCAGCGAAGATGTCACGCCGGGCAAGCTCCGCACCGCTTTCAAGATGCTCGGTTTTGCCGGCATGATCGAGGTGGCGCTCTTCGCGGATATTCTCACTTTGAAAGAAGCGTTGGAATTTGACAAGAACATCCGGGATGAAAAGGATTACCAGCTCACAAGCTGCTGCTGCCCGGTCTGGATCGCGATGATCCGCCGGGTCTATCATGAGCTGGTGCCGCACGTCCCCGGTTCCGTGTCGCCGATGGTGGCCTGCGGGCGATCCATCAAGGCGCTGCACCCGGAGGCCAAAACCGTCTTTATCGGACCCTGTATCGCCAAAAAGGCGGAGGCCCGCGAAAAAGACATTGCGGATTCCACCGATTATGTCCTGACTTTCCGTGAAGTGCAGGACGTGTTTGAATTTGCCGGCATCCACCCCGCCGAGCTGGAGGAAGACGAACGCGACCACTCCTCCAAAGCCGGAAGGATCTACGCCGCAACGGGGGGCGTCAGCGAAGCGGTAAGGAGCACCGTCAGACAGATCGACCCGGACCGCGGACTCAAGATCAAGGCCGTGCAGGCGGACGGAGTCCCCGCATGCAAAGCGATGCTGGACGATCTTCTGAAAGGGAACAGAACCGCAAACTTCATCGAGGGGATGGGGTGCGTCGGCGGCTGCGTCGGCGGCCCGCGCGCGCTGATCCCGAAAGAGCAGGGGAGAAAAAACGTCGCTTGGTACGGCGATTCCGCTCCTTATCACACGCCGATCGAGAATCCGTTCGTGATCGAGCTGCTTCACAGGCTCGGATTCGATTCCGTGGAGAGTCTCCTGCAGCACAGCGATCTTTTCACCAGGGACTTTTAGCACGCAGCGAAACAGAGCAGGAAAAAGGCACCGCCGGGTTTTACCCGTCGGCGCCTTTTTGGAAAGTAAGCCAACCCTCAACCGTGGAATTTCTTCTGCAGCGCCTTCAGGGTCTCCTGAAAATCCGCAGCCGTCACCAGCAGGGAAATGTCCACTTCCGAAGTCGTGATGATCCGGATGTCCGTGCTGACGCTGGCGGCGATGGCAAAAATCTGGGCGGCGAAGCCGGGTGCGTTTTTCATCTTCGCATCATAGACGGAAATCTTGCAGTTTCCGCTGCTTACGATGACCTTTATTTTTGCGGAGTCGCGAAGGTTTGATGTAAAGCTGAATATCTTGTCAAGGTCGTCATCCGAAATCGTAAAGGAAATAGAGGTGTAGGCGCCATGCGTGGGAGCGAGAGAAATCATGTCGACATCCACGCCGAAGGTGCCGATCCGCTCGAAGACATGAGCGATGAATTTTAATTCGGACGGGCAGTTCTGAAGTGTGACAAGGGTGATGTCCGACGAAGTCGTAATCGTAGGAGACCAATCCATTTGAAGTACCTCCTTACCGTAACATGTCTGCCATGCTGTAAAGTCCAGTGGCTTTATCCCTTATGAATTCCGCGGCATGCAGGGCTCCGCGCGCAAAAATCTCTTTCGACTGCGCCGTGTGGCGGAGCGTGATGGTCTCCTGCGGGCCCGCGAAAATCACCTCATGTTCGCCCACGATGGTTCCTCCGCGGATGGAATGAATCCCGATCTCATTTTTCCCCCGGGCTTTGCGGCGCGAATGCCTGTCGAAAACATACTCCATATCGCTCTGCAGGGCGTCCGTGATGCCGTCCGCAATCATCAGTGCCGTGCCGCTGGGGGCGTCCACTTTTTTATTGTGGTGCTTTTCGATGATCTCAATATCGAAGTCGTTCCCCAGGACCTTCGCGGCTTTTTTGGAAAGTTCGATCAGAAGGTTGATGCCCAAAGACATATTGCCGGACGAAAAAATCGGGATTCGGGCCGATGCCGTTTTGATCGCGTCGGTCTGCTGCCGGTTGTAGCCGGTCGTGCAGAGAACCAGCGGGGTCCCCGTGCGCAGGCCGAAATCCAGCAGGGAATCCAACAGGGAAGGATTGGAAAAATCGATTAAAACATCGGCCTGAGTCTCGACAGCCCCGGCGTCGGGATAGACGGGGAAGGGCAGCGTCTTGTCCCCCCGCCTGTCGATGCCGGCGACGATCTCGTATTCCGGCTGTTGCGCGGCGCATCCGGCCACGACATGCCCCATCGTGCCGCAGCATCCGCTTAAAAGAATCCGAATCATTTTAGACTTCCTTCTTCTTTCTCTCAGCCGATCAGTTTGTATTCCTTCAGAACCGCGCGCAGGTATTCGGCATTTTCCGGGCTCAGGGAGGTCAGCGGCAGCCTGCAGGCGCCGCAGTCCCATCCCATCAGATTCATGGCGGCCTTTACCGGCATGGGGTTGACATCGATGAACAGCGCGTCCATCAGCTTCAGATTCTGCAGGAATTCGGTCCGGCTTTTTTCAAAGTTTCCCCGGAAATAATTCGCGCAGATCTCGCTGATCTGCTTCGGAATGACATTGGCGGCGGTCGAGATGATGCCTTTCCCGCCGATCGACAGGATCGGGAGGAGGACGTTGTCCTCTCCGGAATAAACGGCGAGATCGTCGCCGCACAACGCGACCGTGCGCGCCGCGGCGGCCAGATCGCCGTTCGCTTCCTTCGTGCCGACGATCCTCGGGTGTTTGGCGAGTTCCGCGTAGGTTTCCGGCTTGATGTTGCATCCCGTGCGGGACGGGATGTTATAAAGGATGATCGGGATCTTCACGCGGTCCGCCACATAGGTGAAATGCTTGACGAAGCCGGCCTGAGAGGTCTTGTTGTAGTAGGGCGTGATCATCAGCAGCGCGTCGGCGCCGCAGTCCTGCAGGGCCTGCGAAAGCTCCGTGGCGTAATGCGTGTCGTTGCTGCCGGAACTTGCAATCACGGGGACTTTTTTGTCGACCCTTTTGACAATAAATTCAATGACGGAACAGTGCTCGTCGTGGCTGAGGACGGGGGATTCCCCCGTTGTGGCACACGCGACGATGGCGTTCGTCCCATTTTCGAGCTGAAAATCGATCAGCTTGCCGAGCGTATCATAATTCACGGAACCGTCTTTTTGCATCGGCGTCACGATCGCGACCGCCGAACCGGTAAAAACAGTTTTTTTCATGGCAATACAACCCTCCATGCGTCATGCAGACTCAGTCGAGATAACCCTTTGCGCACAGCAGCTCGGCCATCAGGACCCCGCCGCCGGCGGCGCCGCGAAGCGTATTATGCGAAAGGCTCACAAATTTTATATCGTATTGGCTGTCCGGACGAAGGCGTCCGATGGAGATTCCCATTCCGTTTTCCAGATTGCGGTCCAGTTTCGCCTGCGGGCGGTCCTCCTCGCGGAAATAGGTCAGAAACCGTTTCGGCGCGCTGGGCAATCCGAGCTTTTGGGGTTCTCCGCTGAAATTTTCCCATCTCGCGATGATCTCGTCCATGCCGATCTTTTTCTCGTAGGAGACGAACACCGCGGCGGTATGGCCGTCGGAAACCGGCACGCGCAGGCACTGGGTCGTGATGTCGGGACCTGCGGCGTTCACGATCTCGCCGTTTTGCACGTGACCCCAGATTTTCATCGGTTCGTTTTCGGATTTTCCTTCTTCTCCGCCGATAAACGGAATGAGGTTGTCGACCATCTCCGGCCAGGTGCGGAACGTCTTCCCGGCGCCCGAGATCGCCTGATAGGTGCAGGCCAGCACCTTGGTGACGCCGAGGTCCAGCAGGGGAGTGACGGCCGGAACGTAGCTCTGAATGGAGCAGTTCGACTTGACCGCGATAAAGCCGCGTCTGGTTCCGAGCCTTTTGCGCTGGTGAACGATGACCTCGGCGTGCTCCGGATTGATCTCCGGAATGATCATGGGAACGTCGGGGATGGCGCGGTTTGCGCTGTTGTTTGAAATCACCGGGCATTCCGCTCTGGCGTAGGCTTCTTCCAGCGCCCTGGTTTTCGCTTTCTCCATATTGACCGCGCAGAACACGAAGTCAACATTTTCCGTCATTTTTCTCAAATCGTTTTCGGCGTCCAGAACGACGAGATCCTTCATTTTTTCGGGAATGGGAGAGGGCATCTGCCAACGGCCGCCAAGTGCTTCCTCATAGGTTTTTCCGGCGGAGCGGGAGCTTGCCGCCAGCGCGGTTACGGTAAACCACGGATGGTCGGCAAGCAGGGTTGCAAAACGCTGCCCCACCATGCCCGTAGCGCCGATGATTCCGACCCGATACTGTTTCATGGAAAGAAGCCTCCTGTGTTTATTCTATGAAGAAAAAAGTAAAAAAATATCCGCGCAATAAAAAAGCCGGTTCAAAACCGGTCATCAATCAAAGCGGGAGCTTTGGCGCCGTCGGCACGCAGCTGCGCAGCGACCGACGGCATAAATAGCGCTCCATCAAACGATCGATGACAGTTGCGTTGCTGTTCGCAAGACAACCAGGCGCGAACACAAGCCGAATGTGTCCCCTTCGGCGGATTTCCCTTTCGCGGCTGCTGAACGGCTTCGGCTGCCTGACAGCGGTTACTGTTGAAATCCGCGCCTCTATCTTATGGCGTATTGATAAAAATATAATAACATGTGTTGCACTCGATTGTCAATTTATTTATAATGAAACGAGGTTGAAATTTTAAGCGATATGGGAGTCAATAAAATGGAATTGGACCCGAAGGACATGAAGACAAGCGATTTTTACTATGACCTGCCGAAGGAGCTGATCGCGCAGACGCCGCTGGAACCGCGGGACACTTCCCGGCTGCTGACGTTGAATAAAAGGACGGGGGAGATTACGCATCTGCATTTCTACGACATCCTCGATCTGCTGAATCCGAACGACTGCCTTGTGCTGAACGATTCGAGGGTCCTGCCCGCAAGGCTGTACGGCATCAGGGACGGCACGGGGGCGAAGGTCGAGTTCCTTCTTCTGAACCACCGGGAAGGGGATGTGTGGGAGGCTCTGGCCGGTCCGGGGCGCCGTGCCAGACCGGGCAACCGGTTTACCTTCGGGGACGGCCTCCTGCGGGGAGAGGTCCTGGACGTGATGGACGACGGGAACCGTCTGGTCCGGTTTTCCTACGAGGGAAACTTTTACGACATTCTGGACAAAATAGGGCAGATGCCGCTGCCGCACTATATCCGGGCGGACCTCAAGGACAAAGAACGGTATCAGACCGTGTATTCCAAAGAAGTCGGCTCCGCCGCCGCGCCGACGGCCGGCCTGCATTTTACGCAGGAGCTGCTGGAAAAGATCCGGCGAAAGGGCGTGAAGCTCGCTTTCGTCACGCTGCACGTGGGGCTCGGCACCTTCCGCCCGGTGACGGCCGATAAGATCACGGACCATAAGATGCATTCCGAACATTATTATATGCCGCAGAAGTCCGCCGACCTGATCAATGAAGCGAAAAAAAACGGGGGGCGCGTCATCTCGGTCGGGACGACGAGCTGCCGCACGCTGGAAACCGTCGCCGCACGCGAAGGGTGCATCCGGGAAAGCGCCGGCTGGACGGATATTTTCATCTATCCCGGGTATCGATTCAAGGCGCTCGACTGCTTGATCACCAATTTTCACCTGCCGGAAAGCACGCTGATCATGCTGGTCGCCGCCCTGGCCGGTTACGGCAACATCATGAACGCCTACCGGGTCGCCGTACAGGAGCGGTATCGCTTTTATAGCTTCGGCGACGCCATGTTCATCTATTAGAGGTTGGAGATTAGAGAGTTAGAAAGGACAAGTGAGCAGAGAGCTTTCTACGGGGTTTATAATAAGATGTTTCATTTAATCAAGACGGAGGGCAAAGCGCGCCGGGGGGAACTGGCCACACCGCACGGAACCGTGCAGACGCCCGCTTTCATGAATGTGGCGACGGACGGGGCGATCAAAGGGGCCGTCTCCGCGCTCGACCTCAAAGGGCTGAAATGCCAGGTCCAGCTCTGCAACACCTACCACCTGCATCTGCGGCCGGGGGATGAAACCGTCCGCGCGCTCGGCGGGCTGCACCGTTTTACCCGATGGGACGGGCCGATCCTGACGGACAGCGGCGGTTTTCAGGTCTTTTCGCTGGCAAAGCTCCGCAATATCACGGAGGAAGGCGTCACGTTCGCTTCGCACATCGACGGGCATAAGATTTTCATGGGCCCGGAAGAGAGCATGCGCATCCAGTCCAACCTCGGCTCCACCATCGCCATGGCGTTCGACGAATGCGTCGCGAACCCGGCGGAATACGACTACGCGAAGCGGTCGTGCGAGCGCACGGTCCGGTGGCTTTACCGGTCCAAGGCGGAACTGGACCGCCTGAATTCCCTGCCGGAGACGCTCAACCGCCGGCAGATGCTGTTCGGGATCAACCAGGGGAGCACATACGAAGACCTGCGCATCCGGTGCATGCGCGACATCCGCGCGCTCGACCTCGACGGATACGCCATCGGGGGGCTGGCCGTCGGGGAAAGCGCCGACGCGATGTACCGGATCCTCGAAGCGTTGGAACCGGAGATGCCGGCGGACAAGCCCCGGTACCTGATGGGGGTCGGCACGCCGGACAATATCTTGGAATCTGTGCGCCGCGGTGTGGACCTGTTCGACTGCGTGCTGCCCACGAGAAACGCGCGCCACGGCCATGCGTTTACCTGGGAGGGGTGCCGGAACCTGTTCAACGCGAAATACGCGCTCGACGGGCTGCCGCTGGACCCGGCATGCGACTGTCCCGTCTGCCACAGCTTCAGCCGCGCGTATCTGCACCATCTTTTCAAAAGCAAAGAGATGCTGGCCATGCGCCTCTGCGTCATGCACAACATCTATTTTTTCAACTCGCTGCTGGAATGCATCCGCCGGTCGATCGAGACGGGCAGTTTTTCCGAATTCTTTCAACAAAATATCGAGCGGCTTGGGCGAAGAATCTAATTAAATCTTGCATGGACCGGAAAATCTTGATATAATCAAACCAAATAACGGAGGTGCAGAACAGTATGAATCTTTTCCTGACAAATTCGGCAAATTCTTCTTCCAGTGGGTTGTGGACCATTGTCTATATGGTTGTTATTTTCGGCGTGTTCTATCTTTTGCTGATCCGTCCCCAGCAGAAAAAGAAGAAAAAAGAAGAGAAAATGCGCAGCGAGGTACAGATCGGCGACGACATCACCACGATCGGCGGAATTGTCGGCCGGGTCGTCGGCATCAAGGAGGACGCGGACGTGCTGATCATCGAAACAGGGGCGGACCGCGCGAAAATCAAAATCAAGAAATGGGCTGTCGGCAGCGTGAACACGGTTCACGAAAAGGCGGAATAGTTCTCTTTTTATGAATATGCACCCTTTTCTTTGAATACTATTCTGTAGAAAAAGAAGGGGGCGTTTTCCGTGAAAGGTGTCAATGCCAATTCCGTGGGCCAGCGGCCGGTGCTTGCGGCCATCCGCGCCGTTGTGATCGGAACGTTTTCCGGGGCGGTCCTGTGCGCGATCCTGCTCGCTCTGTGCACGCTGACATTCGTTTCGTCTGAAAACGTTCCCCACGGATTTTTGCAGCCCTTTATCATCGTCATATCCGTTTTAAGTGCCTTTTTCGGGGGATATGTGACGGCCCGACTGCTGAAGCAGCGGGGGCTTATTTTCGGCATGATCTCCGGCACGCTGCTGTTTCTGCTTTTTTTCCTCGCCGGCCTGGTCCTTTCGCAGAGCCACTCCGTAACGGCGGAAGCCGCCGTCCGGTTTCTGGTGATGCTGCTTGCCGGCGGAACCGGCGGCTTTCTGGCCGTCAGCAGAAGATCCCGGCGCAGATAGCCTTTGACTATTCTTACAAATGTGATATAATAACAGCTGTATCAAAAAAGCAATCTTCTTTTTGAAACGGAGGTTTAAAATTGAAACAGATCAAAACGCTGAACCGGGCAAATCTAAAGGAAAGCGCCTCAAAGGGAGGCTGCGGGGAATGCCAGGCGTCCTGCCAGTCTGCCTGCAAGACTTCCTGCACGGTTTCAAACCAGAAATGTGAAAATAAAAACCGGGTGGGCTGAGCCTGCCGGCACAGCCGGTTTCGGCCCGCCAGAAAAAGACAACGCAAGACCTTATTTTCCCTCCGCACTGAACGGCGGGGAGTGGGGCGGGCACAGCCCGCCCTTAAATTTTGTTATTCGGAGAAAAATTTATGATACATCCATATTCCCTCAACGGCTACCATCTGGTTTTGGATACGAACAGCGGCGCGGTCCATGTCTTTGACGACGCGCCGTTTGAAATGCTCGACTATCTGCACGACGGCGTGCCGGACGAGCCTCCCCGAGAGATGCTCGCGGCTCTGAAGGGCCGCTACAGCGAAGCCGTTCTGCGGGAAGCCTACGGGGAGATCCGGGAGCTGTACGGGAAAGGACAGCTCTTTTCCTCCGACGATTATGAAAAATTCGCTTCCATGCTGAAAGACGCCCCGATCAAATCCATGTGCCTCAACGTCGCCCACGACTGTAACCTGCGCTGCCGCTATTGCTTCGCCGCGCAGGGGGATTTCGGCGGCGGACGGATGCTGATGCCGGCGGAGGTAGCGAAGAGCGCGGTCGATTTTCTGATCCGCCGTTCCGGGGGGCGGCACAATCTGGAACTGGATTTTTTCGGCGGGGAACCGCTGATGAATTTCGACGTGGTCAAGCGGACGGTCGCCTACGCCAGAAGCCTGGAACAAGAGCACCATAAAAAATTCCGGTTCACCATCACGACGAACGGGCTGCTGCTGAACCGCGAAAACACGGATTTCATCAATCGCGAGATGTCGAACTGCATCCTCTCTCTCGACGGCAGAAAATCCGTCAATGACCGACTGCGCGTCCGTGTGAACGGAGCCGGCAGCTACGACGCGATTGTCCCGAAATTTCAGGAGCTTGTGAAGCGCCGCCCGCCGGAGCTGGATTACTATGTGCGCGGGACTTTTTCCAAATACAACCTGGACTTCTGCGAAGATATTCGCCATTTGCTGGACCTCGGCTTCGACAGGATCTCCGTCGAGCCGGTCGTTTCCGATACCAGACTGGATTATTCGATCCGGGAGGAGGACCTCCCGAGGATCTTTGAAGAGTACGACCGGCTTTCGCGGATGATGATCGAGCGGGAGAAAGCCGGGAAGGGGTTTCGGTTTTTCCACTTCATGGTGGATCTGGACCAGGGCCCCTGTGCGATCAAAAGGCTCCGCGGGTGCAGCTGCGGCAACGAATACGTCGCCGTGACCCCGACCGGGGACATCTACCCGTGTCACCAGTTTGTCGGGAACGACGAATGGAAAATGGGCAACGTCCTTTCCGATACGCTGGACGCCGGGATCAAGGAACGCTTCGCGCTGACCAACGTCTATTCCAAGCCGGAATGCAGAAACTGCTGGGCAAAATTTTACTGCAGCGGCGGATGCAACGCCAACAACTGGCAGTACGGCGGCAGCGTTCGGAAGCCCCACAAAATCTCCTGCGAACTGGAAAAGAAGCGTCTGGAATGCGCCATCATGATTCAGGCGGCTCTGGCATAATTTCGGTTTTCGGGAAGGATCGCCTGAATTTTATATTGATCCGGTTTGAAAAATGTATTAGTATAGTTATTAGCCAAGTCGATCTGAATTCAATCTAACCGGCTCTGGCAGGCCGCGGGGCCTCTTTCGGTCCGGGAAAATACATAGATCGCCTTTGTCCATCATACATTTGGTTAGATGCTCCCAATAGGAGGAATCATTTGTATGAATGTGGTGTTTGTGAGGCACAGGCGAAGAAGGCATATTGCGAGCAGCCGGCACCGGGGCAAAGAACTGCTGAATGCAGCCCGCGAAAACTGGCGGATGGTTTTGCTGGCTCTGATTCTTCTGAGCGGTCTGGTGCTCGGCGCGATTTATGCGCGCACGGCCGGCTTTCAGGCGCTGGACCGTCTGGATTTTATTTTCGCCGGCAATTTTCGGGCGCGGAAGACGGAGCCTTATCTTTCGATCTTTGCCGCCTCTTTTGCGTCGTCTTTTCTGTTTGTGTTCGCCTGTTTTCTATGCGGACTTTCCATGTGGGGCATCGTTTTCGTGCCTGCCGTTCTGATTTTCCGCGGATTCGGTCTGGGGCTGACATCCGGCTATCTGTATGCGGCGTACGGGTGGAAAGGAATTTTATATAATCTTTCCGTGATTCTTCCGGGTGCATTTTTTTGCTGCCTGGCCATTCTCATGGCGGCGTTGGAGGCCATGCGTTTTTCCAGGCTGATTGCGTCCGGCAGCGGAAACGCCTCCGCGCGGGGCGGCCTGAAAAATTATGCGGGAAGATTCGGCGTGATCCTGTTGATCGCCTGTTTTGCGGCCGGCATCGACCTGCTGCTTTCTATCTGTTTCGGCTGGATGTTTGTTTTTTAACAAAGTGGGGAGGAGAAGCTGAAATGAAGGATTACTGCGCGGATTTCGGCGATTATCTGCGCATTCACAAATCAGTTTCAAACAGCACGCTGGATTCTTATCTTCACGACGTGGAAAAATTTCTGACGTTTGCAGAGAGCCGGAATATTTCGGATCCCGCCACCATATCCACGGAGTTCATCACATCCTACGTCGCCAAAATGAAGGCGGACCATAAGTCGACCGCCACCATCGCAAGAAACGTCGCTTCGATCCGCTGTTTTTATTGTTTCCTGATTTTTTCGGGACAGGCCGTTTCAAATCCCGCCAAATCCGTCCCTCTGGAAAAGCAGGTCAAAAAGCTTCCGCAGATCCTCAGCGGAAGGGAGATCGAATTGCTGCTTTCGCAGCCGAATATCCGGGATGTCAAAGGCTGCAGGGACAAGGCCATGCTGGAGCTGCTCTACGCCACCGGCATCCGCGTATCCGAACTGATCGAACTGGACCTGGAAGACATCGATCTCCATTCCGGCACCCTGTCCTGCAAAAGCGGCAGGTCGCACCGCGTGATTCCGGTCTATGCGACGGCGGTGGCGGCCGTTTCCGATTATATGTTCCGCATCCGCGGCCAGATCGTCACCCAGAAAAGCGGACGGGCCCTGTTCACCAATCTCAACGGCTGCCGTCTGACCCGGCAGGGTTTCTGGAAAATCGTAAAGACCTATGCGCAGAAAGCCGGCATCGTGAAAGAAATCACCCCGCATACGCTGCGGCATTCCTTTGCGCTGCACCTGCTGGAAAACGGGGCGGATCTGAAAGACATCCAGATGATGCTCGGGCATGCCGATATTTCTTCCACGCAGATTTACGTCCAGCTTCTGAACGATCACTTCAAGGAAGTCTATCAGCAATGTCATCCGCGGGCAAAATCGGGCTAGGGGGGAATCGCTATTTCTTTAGATTCCTCCGCGTGATTTTCGACAGGGGATTTGCCTCCGCGGCATTCTCCATCTGCTCGCTGGAGACGTGCGTGTAAATTTCCGTCGTGCCGAGATTTTCATGCCCGAGAATGTCCTTCAGGACGCGGATGTCCACGTGCCCCTGCTGATACATCAGCGTGGCGGCCGTATGCCGCAGCTTATGGACGGAATATCCGCGCCCCCCCAGGTCGATCTGCGCGAGATACTTTTTCACCACATACTGGACGGTCTTCGGGCTGATCCGCCGTTTTCTGCTGCTCAGGAAAAGCGCCCGCCTGTCTGTGACGCCGTCTTTCGGGCGAACCGCGAGATAACGCTCGACCGCATCGAGACAGGCTTCGTTCAGATAGACGATGCGCTCTTTGTCGCCTTTGCCTGTGATCTTGACTGTTTTTTCTTTAAAATGAATATCGTCGCAGTTTAACCCGACCAGTTCCGACAGCCGCATCCCGCAGTTCAAAAACAGGACGAGCATGCAATAATCCCGTTCTTTAGTAGGGCCTTCCACCTGGGAGAGCAGATCGATGGACTGTTCCAGGGTCAGATATTTCGGCAACGTTTTTTTCTTTTTAGGCGCTTCCAGCTGTTCGACGGGGTTATGGTCCAGCTTGCCGGTTTTGTCGGTCAGGTATTTGAAAAAACTTTTCATGCTGGAAACCTTTCTGGAGCGCGTGGCCGCGCTGTTGCCGCGCTCGACGCTCAGAAAATTCATATATTCGAAGACCTGCGTCAGATCGACGGTCTTGATGAATTCCAGCGTAATATCGGAGATCGGGATTTCTTCAAAATCCGTCTCAGGCGGAACGAGGCCGCGGCTCTGCTTGAGATACCGGAAAAAAGTCCTCAGATCCAAGTAGTACTCGGAAACCGTTTTCGGCGACTTTCCCTTGATCGTGCCCAGATAGCCGAGAAATTCGCGCAGGACGGACGGCGCCTCGGCAAGATAGTTATTTTTCATAGAGATCCCCGCGCTTTCATTCATCATTTCTTCTCCCCTTAATTATACAAAACATTTATTTTGTATAATTACAGAAAAAGAAAAAGCTACACTTTTTTACCCGGACCGCCCGGGCAATCGCCGAACAGGTCGGGATTGGCGGCCGGATCGGGACTTTGGAGGACGCCGAGTCCCATCCCCTCGATTTCGTCGGAAGAACCCCGCGCCGTCCACGTGGAAGCGGCCGTGCTGAAGCTGGTCGCTGGCCTGTACCCGGAAATCTTCGACAGTTTGAACGCTTCCGGTCCGTGACGCCGGCCGGATGTTCCGTTCGCATCCTGCCGTGGGGCGGATTTTTATTGAATATCTCCTGCAACCATGCTATAATCTTTGTATTGGTCAGCATTGGGCGATGAAGCTCGCCGAGTGGTTGCGCAGCTGATGGCTTCTACTGTGAGAGTAGGACCTGTCGGCTTTTTCTTTCGCTCTGACGGCGGTCATCCAAAACAACGATAAGGGAAAAACTCATGATTCATGCAATCCGTTCTCCGGAAATTTTTATCCTGCGCGATGAGGCCGACCCCGCCGTCGTCTGGCACGGGTTCAACCAGACGTGGTTTCATACGTCGTGGCAGCGCCGTTCCGGCTGCGGGCCGACGGCGGTGGCCTCCGCCGTCTATTATCTGCGCCGCACCCGCCGCCTGCCCGGCGCCGAACAGCCATTTTCCCAAAGCGAATGCCGGGCGCTGATGGAGGACGTGTGGAAGTATGTGACGCCCACCCTGCACGGCATCCCCTCGGCGAACATGCTCGTCGACGGCGCGCGGGCCTATTTCCGGGCAAGAAGCCTGCCCGTGCGGGCGGATACGCTCGACATCCCCGCACGCCGGCAGGACCGCCCCGCGATGAGCGGACTGCTGGACTTTCTGGCCGGCGGGCTCGACGGCGACATGCCCGTGGCGTTTCTCAACCTCAACAGCGGCAGGGAAAAAACGCTGGACTCCTGGCATTGGGTCCCTCTCATCCGCCTTCAGGACGGGCCGGACCGCATCGCCCGGGCGGACATCCTCGACGAGGGCCTTGTCAAGACGGTCAATCTGACCCGGTGGTACGGGACCACCACGTTGGGCGGCGGCTTCGTTCGGTTTTTCGATTCCCGCTTGGCCGCGGGCATGTGAGCGGCCCCGAACAGAAGCCGTTTTCGCCCCGCTCCCGAAACCCGCGAGAATCACGGCGACGCTACCGTCTCCCCGGGGCATAGTTTCCGGCAGCTGGGGTCCCTGGCCGCCCGCATCTCGCTGGGCGGCGAGAATTCCATATCAGCAAGCTCGTGATGATGCTGCGGCAAATGAAACCGGACAGGCTGCCGGCCGCCGTGGGAGATCTGAAGACGGCGGCATCCGAAAATACGTTCCCGGCCGATGTGATCGTGGACGGGAAAATTCTGACCGAAAATTTGGAATCGAGCGGCCACGACGAAGCGTGGCTTCGGCAGCAGCTTCAGAATCAGGGGATCTACAGCCCGGAACAGGTGTTTTACGCGTCCATCAACCGGTCGGGCGGGCTGTATCTTTCAGAAAGCCAGACCGGCACGAAAAGCGGAGGCCCCTGACGCCCCGGAAGAAAAGCGAACTGTCATTCGGGTTCCCCGCCTTCCGCCTCGACGAATCCACCGTCTTTCAGCGTGGCCGCCTGCCGCTTCGCTTTTTCTG